>Ga0105045_10001086_pt1 | contig 21674 bp, 17 predicted proteins | sample MAT02_FD_78089 | JGI IMG/M metagenome (GOLD analysis project Ga0105045, IMG submission 78089) | Freshwater microbial communities from Lake Fryxell liftoff mats and glacier meltwater in Antarctica - MAT-02 (megahit assembly) | ecosystem: Environmental > Aquatic > Freshwater > Ice > Liftoff... | reverse complement strand
GCCCAGAGAGTTTCTGATCGGCTCGCTTTTTTTTAACGAGGCAGTTAAATTATAGACCTGTATCGCGCTAAGGGGGGCGTTTGCGCAAGTTGCGCCACAGGTCTTAAGAATTATTCGTCACCATCAAAAGCCTCAAAGTCAAAGATGAGCGAGAAACGAAGGGTATTGTCCAACGGATTGCGCTGGTTGCTGGTAGGAATCAAGTAACTGAAGTTCAAACCAAAAACATTGTACTTCACGCCCACCCCAAGGCTGAAATACTTGCGATTACCTTTAGAATAGTGCTCACGGAAGTGACCCATACGAATCGAAAACTGATCATCGTACCAGTATTCCATGCCTATTCCCATGGTTATTTCTTTGATTTCTTCAGCAAATCCACCAGGTGCGTCACCAAAAGATTTGAAAATGCCGCGAATAGGAGAATACTGCTTGAAATCAACCTGACCATCGCCGTCAGCATCGCCGAGGTCCGGACGAGGCGTGGGTACCATCAGCTTGTTAAAGTCGGCGGTGAAGGTCAAGGTGTTAAACTCATCCAGTTGGATTTTCAATGCGCCGCCAATACCAAGGTTCGACGGGATATAATCGCGGTTAACAGAGTTGGTGTACGTAATTTTAGAACCGATATTGCTTGCAGCGACTCCGAACGTAAACTCTCCTTTACGCTCGCCCATCGTTACAGGCGTTTTATAGGTCATGGAAATATCGGCGGCACCCGCTATACCCGGCCTGATTTCATTGCCCTCAACAACTTGGCCCGTAGCTAAATTGGAGTATATAAACTTTGCACCTACGGATGCCGAAACCTTGGGTGCCAATTTTCGGGCATACGCACCACTTACTTCAAATTCATTCGGACGGCCTTGGCCTAATGATTGTCCTGTTTCGTCGGTGAATTCAATATCGCCGAGTGAGAAATAACGGAGACTCATGCCTACCGCTTGTAAATCATCAATTTTGTAGTAGCCAGATAAGTAAGCTAAGTAAACGTCATTAAGACCCAAATTGCGCATCCAAGGCGTATAAGTGGCAGAAATAGACACTTCTTTATCTGCAAAAGCCAGTTTAGAAGCATTGTAGTGCATTCCATTGGCATCCACAGAAGTAGCAATACCAACGTCTCCCATGGCCCCTCCGCGTGCATCTGGCACAATACGAAGGAACGGAACCGCAGAGGTCACTGCATTGGCACAGCGCTCACCCGTGATTGGATTGTTTCCGTTGACGCATTTCGGCTCCAGTTGCGCATATACGTTGGTTCCCGTCAGAGTCAAAGCCGCAGCAATTAGCGACTGTGCTAGTAAATTCTTCATGTTAAAAGCGAGTAAATTTAGTGGTAACGTTTTGTTGCTAAATTTTAAGGACAAAAGCCCCGTGTAAAATTCGGCAAATTATTTTAGAATTACGAGTTTCTCAAAATCACTTTGAGCCGTGCTACTGGCCCCCGAGGCATCCGTACCCCTGATTTTTACGCGGTAAAGGTACACACCCCGCGCGAGCGAATCACCATATTCGTCCCTTCCATCCCATTGAATGTCATTTGCCACCCGAAAACCATCATTATTTGCAACTGTTTGTTGAATTGTTTTGACCAAACGCCCCTAAACACTGAAAATATTCACCTGCACATCCAAAATTTGACCCGCCATATTGTGCTCAAATTGGAAATAAGTGTTGGTTGTAAATGGGTTGGGGTAGTTCAGTACGTGTTCCAAAGCCGCTTTCCCGTCCTCCGCCACTACAAACTCTGTGTAACCGTCTCCCGCATTGTTCGCCACATCCCATCCTTTCACTTGAAGCGTATGCCGTCCGGTTGTTAAATTGCGCAAAGGGTAAATTGCCTGACCTCTTTTGGAATCTCCCTGTGCACTTTCATAAAATTCATTCAAAACCAGCGTTTCCAACACATTTCCATCCAACACGGCCGTTAAATCATGTCCAATACTCGTTCCGGTTACGTTCATCCCAAAATCATCGGCACATTTAATCAGTACTTTGGGGTTATTATCCGTAATACCACCAAAAGCAAAGGCATCCGTATTCAAAAAAGCCTGTATCACGGGGGGCGTATCGTCGTTTACTAGCCCCGAATTGCCCCCAACTACGATGTTTTCATCGCCACCAGCAGCATCCAAAGGAGTGCCATTTTCGGCGTAATAACTGATTTTGCCCTTCCCAAACGCGTAATTAATATCTTTGGGAACAACAAAATTAAGGGAGAACTGTCCACCACTCACCTGCGCACTCCCCTTGAAGATGATATTGCGCTGCAAAGTAAAACTACGTATAATGCTGCCAATATCCTGCCCTAAAGTAACCAACGTTTGTGCTTTGTCAAAAACCGTGACAAAAACGCGTCCATTGAAATTATTTAGCAAATTACCGAGCGTATCTGTCACAATTCCCGCTAAAGAAACTGGCATAAGTGCCCGGAGCGTATCTGGTTGGCCCGCTACTACGGCATTTCCGTTTATTTGGGTCGTTACCACCCGATATTCTGGCAAAGCCAAGTGCATGGCTGGGTCGCCTAGTAAGGTGAAACGGCGCGCATTTCGCACATCTGAGGAAATCGTGTTTTTAGCGTCTTTCAAAATATCTCCTATGGTTCTATACTGACCATTTTGCCGCTGAAAAATAAAATCTTGCACCGCATCGGTCAAATCCTCATTCCCAGCAATATACACCGAGCGAACGGTGGTAAAAAGGCCAATAGCGCCGGCTTTTACGCGTAAAAAAGCCTGTTCGCCACCCGTAACCGTTGTATAATCATCGTAACCGCCAAAGGTGCAAGTAGCAGTGATAAACAAGGGATAACGATTGGGATTATCCCAACCCCCTATGTCGTTGTTGTCAACAACGCGCTCCTGCGATAAGCCACGCGGGCCTCCGTGCCCAATGTAATTGCAAATCAAAGCCCCTTTGAATATCTCGGAGTTGATGGCTGCTTTGGCATCCGGGAAACGCTGGCCCGCAGAAGTCGCAATTTGCTGGTAAGCATCGAAGTAAACTTTGCGAATATTAAACCAAGATTCTGCGGCAGCATTCTCATTGGCTAGTTTCTCGGCCTGATCTATGTGCGCATTGCCATCTTCATCATCGGCAATATAAAGAGCGCGCAAGTGCCAATCGCCCAGAGCCTCCGGATCCGAATCATATCCGATGATTTTATCCACGATCGTACGCGCCTCCTCGGCTGTATTACAAGTAAAACGACCCACTCCGACGTCTAAAGAACCCGATAAAGTGCCACTTTCACCCGGACTAAGGAGTGCAAAATAATCGTCGGCAGGGAAAGCATCAATTGGACTAAATGATTCTGCTGTTTCAAAAACTGGGACAAAATCGCGATTTTGCTCGCTATTCGTGTTGTTTTTGGGGTCAAAAGACGCATCACCAAACAACAGTAGGTGTTTAAATTTATCTGGATTGCGATCTAGAAGCATTCGAGCAAAATCTCGGATGGCTGTAGGGTCTTTGGCCCCGGAGGAAAACTCGTTGTACAGTTCGTTGATATTGATAGTAGCCACCTCTAATCCCGAAAAACTGCGGCGATGCTCGGCAAAACGGGTTACTTCCGTGCTGAAATCGGGGTGATAAATAACCGCGAAGTCAATATTTTGGGTGTTGTGGAGGTTCTGATTGTTTATTCTTCCAATGGTTTTTTCGGGTTTAGCAAAGGGGGCATTGTTGGCGAAAGCCACAAAATTCAGCAGTGTTCCGAGTGTGTTGGCTCCAAATTCGAGCACGGAGCCATTTTGGCTATACTGTTGTGCGAAAGGCTCTTGCGGATTGGTTACGTCCCACACGGTAGTAGCACCCGTCACGCCCGAAAGTCGGAAAATAGCCGCATCTTGCGCAAGCGTGCTGATATCCCTAAATTCTAAAATTGGCCCCGCCATGGTTAGTTGGCGACGGGCGTTTATTTCGATGTAATCGAGCCAACCCTCGCTTTGCACGGCAGTAGGGGGATACACAATTTTCGCCTTAAAAGTACCCGAACTGGGCTGAATTTGCCCCGACAGAACGCGGGCGGAAGCATAAGGGGCGTTGAGATTCGAAGTTGCATCACCTGGAATGGTGGTAGAAAAGGTACTGCCAGCCACTTCTAGGCGCACATTTTGACTACTACTGCTGCGCCCTGCAAACTCGCAGCGCACGCGCGCTGTGCTGCCTTCTACAAGGTTTGGAAAGTTAAAATCGTACTGTTTTTCGCGTACTTGATAGAAATAATCGCCAAACCAACGCTTACCGGAGCCATGAGAGGTAGCCCCTGAATTTAATAAGTTGTTTTTTTCGTCTTCAACGCGTTGAAAATCATCGAAAGATTCGGTCACATACGTGGCGGGTACGCTGGTTTTATCGCCGATTCGGGGGCCGAAATCGTCGGATATTTTGATAAAATACCAAGCATTCAGGTCGTACAAATGTAGCCGAACGTTCAATTGGGGGTCGTTGGCATTCGGATTGAAAACCCAAGGACGCGGCCCAACGGCATAAAACAGAATATAATCGCCGGCATCAAATTTTCCGTCCTGCTCTCCTACCACCTGAATGCGGTTTTCAATTAAATCGTCGGGACGGGAGTCGCTGTTTTTTTCAGGGAGCATTTTGCCACCATTTCCGTAGAGCCTAATTTTTCTCGGGTCAATATTATCGAGATTCGAAATGCCCAACTCGTTTTTCAGAAAAGCATAATCCAATTTATACAGGCCATTTTGAGCCACTCCAAACTTGTAAATATCACCACTATTTAGTACGGAAGTGAAGGTAAACCCGTCGCGGTCAGCAGCAGAGATAGGAGGTACCGCCAGCGGCGTAACGCGAATAGATAAGGTAAAACGAACGGCCCGTTCGTACGAACTGCCTACTTTTCTGATGGGAATAAACTTGACGCGACCGAAAAACTGGCTGCGCTCTTGTTCATTTAAAGTATTGATAATCAAATCATTAGAAATAAAATTATCATCTTCAGAGGCTTTTTTCGCAAAAGGCTCCCATTGTACGGACACTACGGTAACCGCAATATCGGAAGGTCCAGAAATGGCAAAGCGCTCGAAAAAAACAGGCAGCGAACGAGCCTCGTCGCCGTAGGTGCAGCCCTCAAATTTCCAGACATCCAGCGGGGTTCCATCCGCCAATACATACTTCCTAGGGGCATCTGCCCACGACAAACTTCGTTCGATGTTGAACGAAGTTTGGGCGCCAAGGCTACAAGCAACGAGCAGAAATAGCAGGGGAAGAAGTTGTTTTTTCATATCTAAAACTCTTTTTTTACAGGTGCGTTGAATTGGCGCAAATGAAGGGGTATAGGTTGCCTATACAAATTCCCTTTCTTTGTGGTAAAATTTCTGATTTGCGCGCGTTGAAATCTACATTGATTCTCTTTTTTGGTTTATTTGTTCTGGCTTGTGGGTCGGGGAGTAAACGCAATATAAGCCAATATTACTTCCCGGTAAAAGACCTCCGAGGCGGAAAAGTTTATGAGTACATGGTGGCTCAAAATGATTCTGTCGTGCCGGAATATTGGTATTATCGCACTTTTGTGCGTGATTCGGGCCTTTTTTTGGTCGGAACGTACTATGATTCCCGTTTTCAGATAGGCCAAATGGTTCGAGAAAAAATTACAAAAAGTGGTGCTTTGGCCAAAGAGTGTCATTTGTATGAGGCCGATCCTTCGGCGGAAGCGTCTGGCGGACAAATTCATACGCAAACCTTGATTGAGGCTGCCAACAAATTTCCGTTTGAAGTGACCGATTCGCTGGGTGTTTTTTTATACAAATTGCAATTTCATCCGCCCGAAGACCCCGAGGCAACGATTTCTGTCACTCGAAATAGGCGATTTTTAGGAGATGGCCCAGATTTTGAATGGGATGGGGTGAAATATCCTTGTATTCGGTTTCGCTTGCAAGAGGCCATTGGTAATGAAAAAGAGGGGGCGACAGAAGTAGAAGCATGGGGTGAAGAATGGTACGCCAAGGGTTTGGGCCTGGTATATTACCGGAAAACGTACACAAGTGGCCATTTTACGATAGAAGCGCGGCTCACGGATATTTTCTCGATGGAAGTCCTCGAAGAAAAAGCCTTGAGCGTGTATGGGGAATGAGCCTTGTGACATAGATTCTGGTATTTGTACGAAAAACACGCGTAATTCGGCACAATCTGGGCAACCAAATGCAAGTTATTTGCGCCACAATACCACCCAAGTTTTAGGGGTGCGTCTGTAAAGTATCAAATCACAATAAATAGATACTTGCAACCCACTTTTTTTGAATCCAAACCTGCTTTTCAAGATTTTTGACATGAAAAATATTGGGAAAATTGCCCTCGCTGGCTTGGTGCTGCTATGCTTAGTGGCTACGCCCGCTTGTGTTACAACCAAAAAGAAAGGACAAGAAGTCAGCAAGAGTAAAAGATTATACCACTCTTTTACCAATAAATACAACTACTGGTTCAACGCCGACGAACTGTTTGGGCTCTCCGTGGATAAACTAGAGGATGAGCACGTTGATAATTACAGCCAAATACTGGATTTGTATCCCTACGCTGCAGTAGAGCCTGCCAGCGTTAACGCCGACTTAGAAAGCATCATTTTTAAATCAGCCAAAGGGATTTCCTTGCACCGACCTGGCCGATGGACGGACGACAACTATGGATTGATGGGCAAAGCCCAATTCCTCAAGCGGGATTACGAGACGGCAGAGGCTACCTATAAGTTTATTCGCGAGGAACAAGACCCTCGCCGCGGTTCCAAGTATAAAAAGAAAAAATCATCAAAGCAAAAGACGGCGGATCGTAAAAAAATAGCAGCCAAAAAGAAAAAAGAAGCCAAAAAAAGAATAGCAGCGCGCAAAAAAGCGATTGCCAAAAAGAAAAAGGAAGCCGCTAAAAGACGCAAAGACGCGGCAAAAGCGCGCAAAAAAGGCTTAAAAGTGCCTAAAGCCACAGCAGAAACCCCCAAAAAAACCACTCCAGAACCGCCACCTACAAAAAAAGAAGAAGTGAAAGTAAAGGGTAAAAGCCCTTATGAACAGCCCATTGCGCGCATACACGATTTTCCATCTTCGATGGTTTGGTATGGCCGTACCCTTACCGAACGCGATAAATACGACGAAGCAGAGTTCTTGTACCGCGAATTATGGGAAGACCCTAATTTTCCGCCCAAATACCAAGACGATCTGGCTACCGCCGAAGCCTATCTGTTTATTAAGCAAAAACAGTATGATAAAGCCATAGGACCGCTCACAAAGGCCATCGAACTGAGCGATAGCAGAAAACAACGCGCCCGTATGTCCTTTATATTGGCGCAATTACACGACCGCGCTGGGCGTCGAGCCGCTGCTTTTGCCGCTTACGGAAAGGTGTTGGACAATAATCCTGTGTACGAAATGGGGTTCAATGCCCGATTACTCCAAACCACGGCGGGCTGGGCCAACGGAGCAGACAACAGCGAGGCAGCCTTCAAACAGTATGAACGCCTGCTTGGCGATACCAAAAACAAAGAATATCGCGATCAGATTTACTTTGCTATGGCTGAAGTGGCCCTGCACGACGGCGACAAAAAATCAGGCATTGATTATTTGCGCAAATCCTTGGCGTGTAACATCAATAATACCGCCAAACGCGCCGAGGCATACCTCAAACTGGCCGATTTGTACTTTGAAGCCGAGCAGTTCGTACAGGCAAAAGCCTATTACGACAGTACTATTACCGTATTGCCTGCAGAAGATGTGCGACACAAACGCGCCACCGAATACGCTTCAAACCTCAAAGACATTGCTCGCCTGATTCAAACCATCGCCGCCAACGATAGCATCGTGCGGGTGTTCCGAATGAGTGACGAGGAGCGCACCGAATTGGCAAAAGTCATTAAAAAACAACGGGAAGAAGACCAATCAGCGGCCATTCAGGCGGCCAGCGAGCAAACCAACAACCCTGCATCCATAAAAGCCCCCGCGCCAACAGCGGGCGATAGACCCTCCACCTTTTATTTTTACAATGAAACCTTCCTGAAAAAAGGCCGAAAGGACTTTAACCGTGCTTGGGGCGACCGTAAACTAGACGATAACTGGCGGCGAAGAAGTCGAATCGCGGCGGGAGGCGCGGATGCAGCCGCAGCAGGCGATACCACCCAGGCAAAAGTGGTGGCCGCTGCCGAACTCAAGGATATTTTTGCCAACATACCGCAGTCGGAGGCTGAATTGTCGGTGATTCACTTGGCAACCTACGAGGCGATGTACCAGTTGGGTACGCTTTTCCGCGATAAATTGGAAAACAACCGTCGCTCTACCGGTACGTTAGAAGAGATGCAAAGTCGGTATCCGGATACAGCGCGCTATGAAAAAGAAACTTGGTATTACTGCTACCTTGGGTTCAATGACCTGAAAAACCAAGAGCGCACGCAGTATTATTACGATAAATTGGTGGAAAAGTACCCGAAAAGCGCCTACGCCCGCACCCTCACCGACCCCAATTTCCTCAATGCTACCAAGGAACGCGAGCGTGATTTGAATAAATATTACGAGGAAACCTACACGTTGTTTCAAAATGGAGGATACAAAGAAGCCCACGAGCGCTGCGAAGAAGCCCCCAAGAAATATGGCTCCCAAAACCCCCTAATTGTCAAATTCGCGCTGATTAGTGCGCTTTGCACGGGTAATTTGGAGGGAAATGACGCATATTGTGCTGCATTGGGGGAGTTAATCAAACGCTACCCCAATAGTCCGGAAGCCACGCGCGCACGAGAAATTGCGCGTGTACTGGCCTGCAAAGGCTTTGAAGTAGCCGACAGCCGAGGTAACACTGGGCCTATTGACGATGGGTTTACGTTGGAAGATGACAAACTGCACTATTTTATTGTGGCCCTAAAAGGCGATAATATCCGTTTAGACGATATTAAAGCCTCTGTTTCGGACTACAACAGCGAATTTCACAAAGTAGAGCAACTTCGTATTTCCAATATTTTCTTAGGTACCGATGTGAGCACCCCCATCGTGGTAATCCGCAAGTTTGACAGCAAATCACAAGTGATGCGCTTCTACAACGAGGTGAAAAACAACAATGATTTCCTCGGAGAATCTGCGAAAAATACTTACAACAAAGAAATGTTTGCGGTTACACAGGAAAACTACCGCCGTATTCTGAAAAACAAGACCTTGGATGGATACCGCGCGTTTTTTGCGGAGAAGTACTTGAAGTAAAGAAAATCGGGCAGTATCTCTGGCCAGAGGGTTCCCTTAAAATTTCTTTTAAAAAAGGTGGCACACTTCGGTCAACGAAGCATGCCACCTTTTTTTTAAAAAAAAATACGCAACAACGCAATCAGTGCGATGTGCGAATTATTTGTTGCGGTCAAACACTGCAGCGTCTATGCCCTTGCTTTCCAACTGATCCATAATTCGAATGGCTGCGTTTTTGTCATTAGAGCGGAAAACGATGACGGCCGCCTTTCCGTCGTTTGTTTTTGAAATTTCAGATTTGGTGTAGCCAGCCTTAATCACCTGCTCGAGGCGGCGGCGCGCACCATCCATGTTAGCGAAGGTGCCGGCGCGTACGGCCCAACGACCAGTACCGGGGCCTGCTACGGTTTTGGGCGAAGTCGTGGCGGGTTTTTCCACTGGCTTGGGCGAAGCAATGGCGGGCGTACTGGGCTTAGTCGCAACCGGTGGTTTGGGCGCGGTAGTCGGCTTCGTTGAACTTGGCTTCGTGGCTGTGGGCTTGGTCGGGCTTGGATCCGCTTCAATGCCAGTTTGGCTCACCGTTTCAGGCTGGGTGGAGTCACTGCCCACAAAACTGCTTCCGCTGCCTGTGGAGTCCTCTGAAGCATATCCTAAGTCAACCAGCGTTTCCTGTAATTCAACGGCTTCGCTCGCTGCCAGTTCCTTTTGTTTATTTTGCTTATCACAAGCATAATATCCGGCAGCGAGGATAAAAATACCCAGCAATCCGTAGAGAACATACGTAAGAAGGCTATTGCTTTTCATGTGTTTTGTATTGCATTTAAAAGGTTAAAAGTGCTGATTTTCAGGGGCTAAGGTAATAGTTGTAGTGTATCAATTCTCACACATTCTCAACAATTACCGCCTTAGCCCGTTTACTCGCTTTATTTTTGCCGAAAATGGGAGACCGGAATTCCGAACCCTTCCACCATACCTACTCTTTGCAACATGGATTTTTACCAACTCAAAATTAAACATAAGACCATCGAAACCCAGGATACCGTTACCCTCGAACTGGATATCCCCGATGAACTGCACAATTTGTTTCACTACAAACAAGGGCAGTATCTGACACTGCAGATGCATCTAGGGGGGCAAGAAATTCGGCGCTCTTATTCGATGTCATCCAGCCCGCTCGAAAACCGGCTAGCCGTGACTGTGAAAAAAGTACCCGGAGGAAAGGCCTCTAATTATCTGCACGACCAAGTTCAGGTGGGCGACACCCTCAATATTGCACCCCCAGAGGGCCGTTTTTATTGTGATTTGAATCCTGAAAAACGCCGTACTTACTATATTTTCGGGGCTGGAAGCGGTATTACACCCCTCATGTCTATTATCAAGACAACCCTCGAGTCTGAGCCGATGAGTGCAATTTTCCTGCTGTATGGCAGCAGAAATGAGGAAAACATCATTTTTAGAGACGAACTCGACGAACTTTCCGAGCGTTATGTAGGTCAATTGTATGTGGAGCATATTTTGAGCCAGCCGAGCAAGGAAAAGTCTGGTGGCGGAATTTTCGGGGTGTTTAAGAAAAGTAGTAGCAATTGGCAGGGCAAAACAGGCCGCATCCATGCCAAAGCCGCCAACACATTTTTAGATGAGCACATGGCGCATGGCCCAGAGTCTGATTGTGTATATTTTATTTGCGGCCCTGGCGATATGGCCGATGCCATCAAAGCCACGCTGCTGGTGCGTGAAATTCCCACCAAACAAATCCATACGGAGCATTTTGTCAACGCGCAGCATGTTCCAGGCGATATTTCTGGCACTGGCACGGGTGGCAAACGGGTGATTGTTCACCTCAAAGGTGAGCGCATCGAACTACCCATTCCTGATGGGGCCACAATCTTGGATGTGATGGTGAAGGCCAAACACGATGCTCCATACTCTTGTACCGCAGGGGCCTGTTCTACTTGTATGGCAAAGTTAGTGTCGGGAAAAGTACGCATGGAAGCCTGCTACGCCCTCGATGATGAAGAGGTAAAGGCTGGCTACATACTCACTTGCCAAGCCCATCCCGAAACGGATGTAGTGGAAGTAACGTACGATATGTAATAGTTACGGGATCATTTTGGCCAAGGCGGCGTCTCCCAACGAACGAAGTGTAGCGGCGTTCGCCATCCCAATATGGCGTTCTAGCACTATGCCATTAGGCGAAAGAAAGAGAAGCGTTGGTAATTTCTCGACCTCGTAAATTTCAGCAATGGTTCGCCCTGCTGGGGTGTCAAAATCGGTGTGAAAATTTAAAAAATGCTTGTTTAGGTATTGATAAACAGTGGGTAATGAAAAAACCTCCTCTTCCATCACTTTGCAAGGCGTACACCAAGAGGCATAAAACACCACCCAAACGGGCTGTTTGGTTTGGCCGGCTTTTTCCAATACAGGCATCAGTCGCTCGCTGGCCTCCCAACGAATTTGTTGCGCGGTAGGGTCGGGTGTGTTGCTCGGAGTGGGGTAGGTAGGCTTCGGCGCAGGGCCGCTGCTTTTGGCTGATTTGCTTTCACTGCATTGGCTGCTGAAAAACAACAGAAGAACGCCAACTATAAGGGGGGAGATTTTCAACATTGTGTATCGTGTTATGGGGAATTATCAAAGGTTTCAAACCCAGCCAACCGCCTCAACCTGCTCGACAAACAACTCAGTCTTCCCGCCAAACCACTTTCCCGGCCCGATTAATATACTGCCATTTTCCATCAAGCACTGTAAGGGCCAGTCCAGCCTCAAACGGTGCGGCCGCATGGAATTGCGGGGGAATCGTAATTTGACCTTCCGGATTGATGTAACCCCAGCGGCCATTGGCACTAATTTGCGCCAAACCATCCGAAAACACCCCAGCATCCTCAAATTTAGGCATAATAATTAATTTTCCTGCTTTGTCAATGTAGCCGTATGCGCCATTGATTTCCACGAGGGCAAGCCCCTCCCCAAAATCACCTGCTAAGTCAAAAATAGGGGGTACAGCGACGCGGCCTTCTTGGCTGACAAATCCGTACTTCCCTCCCTGAAATGCGAGTGCCATACCGTCGAAAAACTCGCCGAGTGCGTGGCCTTTTACAAATTCAAATTGTGGAGTTACCACTTCTTTTCCGGCGCGGTCGCAAAGCCCCCAAACACCGCCACGGGTTACAATGGCAGTTTGTTTCTGAAAAGAAGCCGCTCCGTCCCATTGAGGAGTAATGATAAAATCGCCGGATTTGCCTACAAAACCCCATTGGTTGTCTTTGCAGGCGGGCGCTAAGCCTTCGCTAAAATTGCCAGTTTGCTCAAAAAATGGTTTGTGGGCAAATTGTCCATTGGGACTAATAAACCCAGCCTGACCATCGAGTGTAACGGGTGCTAGACCCTCACAAAAATCGCCTGCATGCTCAAAAAACGGCGCAATGACCGCAGTACCTTTGGTATTGACAAATCCCCAAAGTGTTGCCAACTGCACCCGAGCCAAACCTTCCGAAAACACGCCGATATTTCGATATAAACGCTTGATATATAAGCGTCCAGCAGTATCAAGCAGCACCCAAAGTCCGTTGAGACGCACGGTAGCAAACCCATTCTGAAAGCCGGTGGCTTCTAGGTATTGTGGTTCAATCACGACTTCTCCATTGGCTTGGATAAATCCGTAGTACCCGTTTTGCCTTATTTTGTAAAATTGCTGCTGCATGGGGGCACAAAAGTATGCAATTCGCACTTCAAAGCCTTTAGATTTCCATTTGAGCGCTTTAAGCCAGAAAATATTTTCTAAGTAAGCTACCATTATCTGAGCACCCTTCCCATTATTTTTACAAAATAAGCCGCTCGAACCCTAGCACTTCCAATACCTTTGCGCCAATTTTGAAACCCGCGCTGGGACATGTGCCCTTGCCATTACAAATTTGTCATGTCTGATTCTTTTCAACTTAATACCATCGAAGAAGCGATTGCAGAAATAAAAGCCGGCCGCGTGATTATCGTGGTGGACGACGAAGACCGCGAAAATGAGGGAGATTTTATTTGTGCCGCCCAAACCATCACTCCGGAGGTCATTAATTTCATGGCAACTTATGGCCGTGGACTTATATGCACGCCGCTGGAAGAAAATAGAGCCGAAGAACTGGGACTCACCCTCATGGTAAACAGCAATACAGCCCTTCACGAAACGGCTTTTACCGTGTCTATTGACCTAATTGGTCAGGGATGTAGCACAGGAATTTCGGCTTACGACCGCGCTACGGGTATTCATTGGCTTACAAGCCCTGAAGCCAAACCCAGTGATTATGCACGTCCGGGGCATATTTTTCCGCTCCGTGCCAAAACGGGGGGGGTGCTGCGCCGCACTGGGCATACCGAGGCAGCCGTGGACTTGGCCCGTATGGCTGGATTATATCCGGTGGGCGTTCTGGTCGAAATCTTGAATCCAGACGGCACCATGGCTCGCCTCCCGCAACTGGTTGAAGTGGCAAAAACACATAATTTAATAATCATTTCCATTGATGATTTAGTCGCGTATCGGATGCGCAACGAGCGACTGGTGCGCAAGGAAATGGAAGTGCCTATGCGCACGATACACGGTGATTTTGAGGCAGTTGTGTTTACGGATATTGCCAGCAATGATACCCATTTGGTACTCAAGAAAGGCCATTGGGAGCCCGACGAACCCGTGATGGTGCGCATGCACTCTTGGTCTGAAACGGGCGGCATATTGGGCTCTTTGCTGGCGGATTACGGAACACAAATTTCCGACGCCTTAAAAGCCATTCAAATAGCCGAAAAAGGCGCATTTGTGTATCTTCGCCAAGGCGACAAGGCCAATTTGGCCGCCAAATTGCAGCATTACAAACAATTGGTAGAAGAAGGAAATACCGACCGTTTTGAACTACATACCGCCATCGGAAAGAAAGATTTAGGGGTAGGTGCTCAGATTTTACGGGAGTTAGGCATACAAAAAATTCGTTTGTTGACCAATCATCCAAAACCACGCACAGGTTTTATTGGTTATGGCTTGGAAATCGTCGAGAACATCCAATTAGGGGGATAGACGCATGCTTTATTCCGCGCCTTATCCTACCTTTGCAAACATTTTTTGGTATGAAAGAAGAAACAACCGTCAAGCCATACGGATCGGAAGCGGGCAAAAAAGCCGAAGTAGAGCAAATGTTCAATCGCATTGCGCCTCGTTACGACTTGCTCAACCGCGTGCTATCATTGGGCATTGACGTGTGGTGGCGCAAACGGGCCATCGGATATTTACAACCCGATGCACCACAGCGTATTTTAGATGTCGCTACCGGAACGGCCGATGTCGCCATACTAATGGCCAAAATATTAAAGCCACAAGAAATTATCGGCATTGATATTGCCAATCAGATGCTTGGATTAGGGCGGCAGAAAATTCAGAAAGAAGGTTTAGAGGCCTGTATCTCACTAGAGACAGGCGATAGTGAGCAACTTAGATTTGCCGACAACAGTTTTGACGCAGTAACGGTGGCTTTTGGTGTTCGAAACTTTGAAAACCTAGAAAAAGGTTTGTCCGAAATGGCGCGTGTTTTGCGTCCAGGAGGCCGTTTGGTGATTCTAGAATTTTCAAAACCGCATATTTTTCCCATTAAACAGCTCTATAATACTTACTTTAGATACGTTTTACCTTTAATCGGTCGTTTGACCAGCCGTGACATACGCGCTTACACTTACTTGTTTGAAAGCGTGCAGGCGTTCCCCGAAGGCAACCAATTCAATGAAATTTTAACCAATACCGGTTTTAAGCAACCTTTATGCGAAAGATTAACGCTCGGAATATGCTCCATTTACACCGCAACCCTGTAATGATTCCCCAGATTTTCGGCTTTGGCGGAAGAAATATGGGCCGTAATAGCCTGTTTTCACTCCTGCTTTGCCTCCTGCCACTTTCTGCCTTCGCGCAATTCAGTCAGGGAAAAAACCTGAATTATCTGGATTTTCAGCAGAAAAACTACTATTTCGGCATTACACTGGGGTACAATTCCAGCGATTATCGCATTTACCACTCCAAGGATTTTATCCGCAACGACTCTTTTTCCCGAGCCGAATCCGTTACCGGCCCTGGTTTTAACCTAGGCATCGTGTCAAACTTAAAAGTGGGCGAATACTTTGACCTTCGTTTTTTGCCTACGCTTTCCTTCACCGAACACACCATTCGCTACTCACCAGCCGGACGAGGCGACAGAGTAATAAGCCGTCCCATCGAATCGGTGTTGGTGGAACTACCCTTTCATGTGCGCTATAAATCAGCCACTTATCATGATTTTCGCCTTTTTGTGATTGGTGGTGTGAAATATTCCTTCGATGTAGCCAGCGATTCGCGCACCCGCCAAGCCGCCGGGTTGGTGAAGATTGCACCCACCGATTTCCAAGTGGAATACGGGGCCGGTGTCCAGTTTTTCTTCCCTTATTTTATTTTTTCACCGGAGTTTAAAATCTCGCAGGGCCTCAATAACGTGCTGATTTTCAATGACCTACTAGAGCAAAGCAATGTACTCGAGAAGGTATTGAGCCGTACGTTTACTATTTCGCTGCACTTTGAGGGATAAGAACTCATTTGGGGTTTAAGACGCCCACAAATTCCGTCCGGTCATCTCCTCCGGTAACGGTATTTGCATCAAAGCGAGCAAGGTTGGGGCTATATCGGCCAAACGCCCGCTGCTTAAATGCCCTTTTTTTGAGCCCTCGGGCTGCACTAAAATGCAGGGAACCGGATTTTTGGTGTGGGCGGTATTAGGCGAACCATCTTCGTTGATTAAATAATCGGAATTGCCGTGGTCGGCAATCAGCACACAGGCGTAGCCTTTTTCCAAGGCAAGCGGCACAATTCGGCTTAAGCACCCGTCCACTGTTTCGGCGGCTTTCATGGCGGCTGAAAATACGCCCGTGTGGCCCACCATGTCGGTATTGGCAAAATTAAGGCAAATAAAATCAGGGGCCTTCGCTTGAATATCAGTCATAATGGCATCTGTAATGCCTTCTGCGCTCATTTCCGGCTGCAAATCGTAGGTAGCCACTTTGAGCGAAGGAATCATCAAGCGGCGCTCTCCGTTGAAGGGCGCTTCTCGTCCGCCCGAAAAGAAAAACGTAACGTGCGGGTATTTTTCCGTCTCGGCAATGCGCACCTGAGTTTTGCCAGCGCGCTCTAGCACCTCGCCCATCGTCATACGCACGTCGTCTTTTTCAAAAAGCACGGCCACATCGTGGTAAGTATCGTCGTAGCGCGCCATGGTGACGTAATGTAAAGGGAGGGTTTTCATGCCAAATTCGGGCATATCTACCTGCGTTAGCACTTGTGTTATTTCCCGACAGCGATCGGTGCGAAAATTAAAACTAATGACCACGTCGCCGGGCTGAATGCAAGGCTTGTGGCCGTCTATTTCCCGAATCATAGCGGGCAAAAACTCGTCAGTAACGGTTTTTTCATAACTTTCTCGGATGGTTTGTGGGAAATTTTGCACTACTTCTCCTACGCCGTTTATGAGTAAATCATAGGCCAGTTTTATCCTTTCCCAACGCTTGTCGCGGTCCATTGCATAGTATCGGCCAATTACAGAAGCCAACTCAACAGGTTGATTTTGAATATGTTGCAATAAATCTTCTATAAAACCTGCGCCGCTTTTGGGGTCACAATCGCGCCCGTCGGTGAAGGCATGAATACGTACTTGTGGGCAGCCGCGCTCCGTGGCAATATCGCAGAGAGCTTTGAGGTGTTCGATGTGGGAGTGCACCCCTCCATCGCTTACAAGCCCCATAAAATGCACTGTTTTTTGGGTGGATATTGCCTGGTTTAGCGCCTTGAGTAGGATTGGGTTGCGGTGCAACTCGTGTTCCCGCACTGCTTTGTTGATGCGCGCCAACGCTTGCCATACTACCCGCCCAGCACCAATATTGAGGTGTCCAACCTCCGAATTACCCATTTGCCCTTCGGGCAGGCCTACTTCTTCACCAAAAGTAACCAGCGTGCTATGTGGGTTATTGGCCCATAACTGGTCGAAATAAGGCGTGTTGGCTTGCAAAATAGCGTCAGATGAGGCCTTTGGACCGATGCCCCACCCGTCGAGGATGAGTAAAAATGCTTTATTTGTCATGTTGACTTATTCTTTTTGTTTGGAATCTATGAGTATGGTAACGGGGCCGTCGTTAAGCAAAGATACTTGCATATCCGCGCCAAAAATACCCGTTTTTACGGGTCGAACAGCAGATACCTGAAGGCTTGCTACAAATTTTTCGTATAAAGGAATGGCAATTTCGGGTCGGGCGGAGCGGATAAAGGAGGGACGGTTGCCCTTTTGGGTGCTGGCAAACAAGGTAAATTGACTCACGACGATGATTTCGCCGTCCACATCCTGAATAGAAAGGTTCATCAAGCCCGCGGCGTCTGAAAAAATACGGAGTCCAGCAATTTTTTTGCAAAGCCAAGCGATGTCTTCTTCCTGATCGTCGTGCTCAATACCCAACAAAATCAGCATCCCTTGCCCGATTTGAGCTTGCAAATTCCCTTTTATATGTACGGCGGCCTGTGAAACCCGCTGAATAACGATTCGCATAATCCTTTGATTTTAATGGGCGAAAATACCAAGACTTTGCACCTTTGTCGCCCCCAATACGACTATTCACTATTTTCTGTTTGCCGTGGCGCGTAAAAATAAATTACACAAATTTGCTGAAGTGCTCTCATTCCCCAATGTGTATGAGTGCTACCATGTACAAAAACCTCAGTTGGTAGGGATTAATATGGAGCCTGTGGACTTAAAAGGAAAGTGGGCGGAGCAGCATTTTAAGAATAACCATCCGATTACCCTTGAATTGGCGTGTGGCGGCGGAGAATACACCGTTGGCTTGGCCCAGGTTTTCCCGGAACGCAATTTTATCGGGGTAGATGTGAAAGGCAATCGGCTGTGGAAAGGAGCCAAAATGGCCTTGGAAGCAGGGCTGGATCAGGTGGCTTTTTTGCGCACAAGGATTGAAATTATTGACTATTTTTTTGCACCCAATGAGATTTCTGAGATTTGGATTACGTTTCCCGATCCATTTCCACGGGCTATCAAGGAAAACCGCCGACTTACGTCTCCTTTTTTTCTGGAAAAATTCAGGCAAATACTACAACCAGGCGGGCTGGTGCATTTGAAGCATGATGACCCTGATTTTTACCAATTTACGCTGGATACCATTGCTTCTGACCCACGTAATAGCCTGATTGTCAACAACCCGGATATTTACGCTGGGCCACTTGATCTTCCCGAATTGGGTATCCAAACGCTGTATGAATCATTCCATTTGGCGGCGGGTAAAACGATAAAGTATGTGCGTTTTGTGATATCGTAGGGGTGCCCCTACGCAAATGCGCGACCCCGAACATTTCGAGGTCGCGCATTTTTGCAAAAAATTTAATATTTAAGAATTACTTCTTGGCTACCAATGAAACTTGGAGATCGAACTCGTCGTAAATGGTTTTATCGCCCAAGCCGTCGAAGAAAGAGCCAGAACCATACTTCACGTCGAAGTCAGAGCGGTCAATTGTAATTTTGCCTGCAGCGTTCACCATACCATTGGCCTCGGCTATATTGGCAAAGAATTTCACCTCTTTGGTGGTTTCTTTGATGGTCAAGTTGCCCAAAATTTTGTAGTTGCCTTTCGAGTCTTGTGGAATGGCTTTGGTGATGACAAACTTAGCCGTTGGATGCGTGCTTATGCCAAAAAAGTCGTCGCTGCTCAAGTGACCGATCAATTTGCCTGCATATTCACCTTCCAAATCGGTGCACCGCATGCTGGTCATATCAATGTCGAAAGAACCGCCAGTGAGTACGCCGTTGTCGGTTTCGAGGTTACCGTTTTTGATTTTTACCGTGCCCGTGTGTTTTCCGGTCACTTTATAGCCAGTCCAGATGATGCTGCTGCTTTTGGTGTCCACTTTGTAGGAGTTAGAAACGGTTGCAGCCATGGCCAAAACGGCCAAAAGGGGGAGGAATAATAATTTTTTCATGTCAGAAAGAAAAATTAGGAATGATGTAATGTTGTTGAATGGTTGAGGGGTGTAGTCCCAAAGAAAATTAAACACAAAAAGAAAAAAGATGTTTAGCGTTTTGATGTTTTAACACCTATTTTTTTTGAATTACCCCTTTGTGCTTCTGGATCTTGCTTCCTTTTGAGCGCATTATTTGCGATTTCCTAGAATTTTGGTGAAATTTTCCGTACAATATTTTTTTTTCCGCTAAGGAATTTTACCTTTGCGCCTCTAAATTTTGAGCGTATTCAATTTTTGAAATAATGAAACAGTTTGAGGCCATAGACTTCGTACATCAGCAGATGCTGAAAGAGCCTAATTTCCCTGCGTTTAAAACGGGTGATACCGTTATTGTGACCTACAAAATTGTGGAGGGTGAAAAAACCCGTGATCAAGACTATCGCGGTGATGTGATCCAAATCAGCGGTCACGGCATGACCAAGACCTTCACAGTTCGCAAAATCTCACACAGTGTGGGCGTTGAGCGTATTTTTTCTTTCACTAACCCGAACGTAGCCGCTATTCAAGTAGTAAAGCGTGGCCGCGTTCGTCGCGCTCGTTTGTTCTACTTGCGTGGTTTGGTGGGCAAAAAAGCGCGCATCAAGGAGTTGAAAAAAGTAGTAGCGCATTAATTCAGAACCACGAGTTCTGTTTTACATATAAAACGGGGGCTGTTACCGATGTCGGTGACAGCCCCTATTTTGGTTGGCTGAATAGCGCGATAATACCGGCTATTTTCTAAATAAAGCCCCCTATTCTTGCAATTTTTGAGTCGAAAAGTTTTTCTCATACGATTCCCAGGGGGTTCTTTTGTGGCTATCTGACCCAAAATAATTAATAATCGCCTCCATTTTGTCAGCATCTTGATACCCTGGTACCGGTTGAATCAACTGCTGCGACTCATCTAAAAAGACCACCGTTGGAAATGACAGGCGATTGTTGAGCCAAAAAGCGGCTAATTCGTGGTGGCCCCTTGTACCGCTTTTTTTGAAACGGTAGGTTTTATCTTTAAAAACAATGTCTTTTTCTTGTTCGGCGTTGAATTTTACCGGATAGAAGTGCTCGTTCAGGTAGCGGGCTACATTAGCATCTACAAAAGTAGTAGAGTCCATGTGTTTGCACCAGCCACACCAATCGGTGTACATGTCCACAAAAATTTTCTTTTTTTCCACCTTACTTTTTTCTAGAGCCTGTTCAATGGTCATCCAGTTTACCACGCCCCGCTCAGCCGGTTTTAACGGCGAGACTTGGTTGTCTGTACCTTTTCCGGTGCGTCCTCCTTTTGCAGTAGTGGGCGGGGCGTAAGTAGATGGGCGTGTTTTTGTTGCTTCTGTTGGCCGCGAACTTCTCGATTGGGTACTACCACGGCCCGTGTTGCCGTGAGTGTTATTCGAGTTTGTACCCCGATTGTCAGCCGCAGCATTTTGCGTGTTTCGGTTCGTGTTAGTGGTGGTTGGCGACAGGTTGGTTTTGGGGGTGATAGAAGTACGGGGCGTGGCACCACTATTGGTGCGCCCTTGATTGCCTTGCGCCAGCAGTGCCAGCGAAGAGAGGCTTGTCAAAAATATAATTAAAAGAAATCTACTCATTATAATCAGCGGGTTGGGTCAGACAAATCGTGAACAAAAGTAACCATTCTAAAACAGAAAAAGGCACAAGTGCTACCCTCAAAGGGCCTACTTTAAAAGAACTTTAAGGAAACGGAGGCTAAATCGGCACTTTTGGGGTGCGAGGGAGCGACAATTTGAGTTGTTCTATGCGCCTTTTATTCGCATGGGTCACAGTGAGCACATAACCACTCCAGGCCATTTCGGTCCCGATGAGTGGAATGTCACCGCGTAATTCCAAGGCCAAACCAGCCAAAGTGTCGGCGGTACCACGTATGTCATCAAATGTTCCGGAATCTAACCCTACAATTCTACATACGTCGTTCAGCAGGGTTTGCCCTTCAAATAGGTAGTTGAAATCGTCTAATTTTCTGAACCGAATCTCACTTTCTGAATCAAATTCATCCTGAATATCGCCGGTTACCTCCTCCAAAATATCTTCCATGGTGAGGATGCCAGAAATACCACCGTATTCATCCACGACAACCGCCATGTGTCGGCGTTGCTGTTTAAACTCTTGGAGCAATTCGCTGATACGCTTCGCCTCGGGCACTAGCAGTACATTGGTCCGGATAAGGCTTTGCCACTCAAAATCTGCGGTTTTATCGAGGTGAGATACGAGGTCCTTGACGTATAAAATTCCGGTAACATTGTCCAAATCCTCGACATAGACGGGCATTCGGGAAAATTCAGAGATACGCACGATCTCCAGCAACTCAGGGAAAAGGGTCCGGAACTCGACTGAAACGACCTTTGAGCGCGGCTGCATCACTTGTTTGACCGTTACATCGCTGAATTGGACAATGCTTTTGAGCAATTCTAATTCGCGCTTTTCGCTGGCTTCGCGGGAAG
>Ga0105045_10001085_pt1 | contig 21678 bp, 13 predicted proteins | sample MAT02_FD_78089 | JGI IMG/M metagenome (GOLD analysis project Ga0105045, IMG submission 78089) | Freshwater microbial communities from Lake Fryxell liftoff mats and glacier meltwater in Antarctica - MAT-02 (megahit assembly) | ecosystem: Environmental > Aquatic > Freshwater > Ice > Liftoff... | reverse complement strand
AATTGCTTGTACAATTTTGATCCCTTAAATGCGCGATCAAAATTTACTGTACCTCTCAAATCATTCGCGCATTTAAGGGATCAAAATTGTACAAAGTCGAGATAATCGATTAATTTAGGAGGATTTTTAGAAAAATTCGTTTGATTTTCATCAAACGAATTTTTTAAGTCTAATCAATAAATAAATAAATTAATTAGATAATGTGACGGGAGCCCAAGTATTGGATATATCACCTATTGCTGTACGGATAACCGCAGTATAAGTAAAATCAATAAAAGCCGTCCAAGAGATGGCAATATCTCCTGCATCGTTCAAGACTACGCGGTAATCATTTAAAATTGCTAAATCCGAGCTGTCTGAAACTAGTGTTGCAGTACCAGGAAAATTTCCTGCTGCAGGACGAATACTTGCAAAAATCCCAAGAGTTCCATTATAATCATCACTAATCCAAATTGCAACTGAGTCGCCATTTGTATTCATAGCGAATTCTGGAGAAAAAGAGCTTACTGCAGTATCAGAAATAGTTGATATGGCAGACCAAGTTGCCAATGCAGCATCATAATAAGAACTTTGAATAATATAAACTGAATTAATTGCATCATAAGATTGCCAAATAGCAACAACATTTCCTACACTATCAATTTGTAAACGTTGATCTTCTGACCAGTTTAACGCCTCACTTTTACTTGCAAAACAGCAAAAAATCATGAGAAAAAAAGTGATTTTTGTAAGCATTTGCTTTCCGAAAACGTTCATGGAAAATCTCCCTTAAATTTAATTTCAGAGTTATTGAGTTACTTTTCACTTATCCAAATTTGGATAATAGATTCTATTTTTCGACCAATTAAAAGCTGATGTACATATTTTTTAGATATGGCTACTAACTGGTATTTGAAATTACATTCCAATCTAAAATCCAATTTTCCACAAGGTTTTTTTTAAATAAATATTTAATATAATTAATATTTTTTTTTAATTTATCAATTTAACTCGATTATTTTAATAAATGAGAATTTTAAAAGAGTTTAATAATAAAAATTCCAGCTATTTTTCTAAGAGATTATAATCACGCAATTCATGCAGATCTGGCATCGCGCGCAACACTTCATTATCTGATTGTACAACCCAACCACCGCCTACTGCTGCATAAAGAGAAATTAAACTATTAAAGGTGTCAGCTTGTGTTTGCACTAATTCTAACTGAGCATTAAATAGTTTTCGTTCAGCATCTAACACATTTAAATAATCTGTTTGCCCATTTTCATATTGTAAGGTGGCTAAATACAAGTAAGTTTTAAGAACTTGTACTTCTTTTTCTAAGATTTTCATGAGTTGTACAGAAATTTCATGTTGGACAAGTGCATCATTGACCTGTTTAAAAGCCTTTTGAATAAGAGAATAGTAACTATATAAAGCTTGCATTCTTCTGGCATCTGCGATATTTAATTCATAGCTAATACGCCCCGCATTAAAAATTTGTTGAAAGACGTCTGCTCCGATCAGCCATGTTCTGGAACCACTTGTAAACAAGTTTTTTAATGAACGGCTTTGATTCCCATAATTTCCTGTCAAATTGATTTGTGGAAAAAAGTTTGCTTTTGCTTCAGCAACGCGGGAATTAGTGGCTATTAACTCATTTTCTGCTTGAATAATATCTGGCCTTTGTTCAAGTAAATCAGAAGGCAATCCTGCAGGTACTTGTGGAGGTAAACGAAAATTTTCTAATAATAATCCGCGTTCAATTGGACCGGGATTTAATCCTAATAATATGCTTAAAGCATTTTCAGTAGTTGGAATTAGGGCTTCTAGGCGTTTGACTTGTACTAATGCATCTAAAGCTTCGGCCTCCGCTTGCTTAGGTTCTAGCTCAGAATTTATGCCCCCTTCATAACGTAATTTAAAAATTTCATAAGAGTATTGACGCGAATGATAGGTATTAATAGCAATTTCTAATTGTTTATCATACTGTCTAAGCAAAACATAGGTGGCTGCAACTTGGCTGACAACAGTCAGGACTGCAGAACGACGCGCTTCGACTGTCGCAACAAGTTCCGCTGCTGCTGCATCGACTTGATTTTGCACTTTTCCCCATATATCCACATAAAAAGTTAAATTCAAAAGAGTCGTAAATAAATTATAAATGCGCGAGTTTGTAGGAAAAATTGCCGGTACATCAAATGGAAATTCTTGACGAGAGGCGGCTGCAGTGCCGCTGATTTCTGGAAATTGATAAGAACGTGCAATTCCCGATAAAGCCGCATATTCGTAAACCCTTCCTACAGCAATGCCTAAATCGTTATTATTTTCGAGTGCAGTTTGAATTAATTGATCTAAAACGGGGTCATCGAATTGTTGCCACCAGTCAACATTAGCAATTGTTGAAACGTCATCAGCATTTGAACGCCAATCTGAAGGTACACAAATTTCTGGCCGACGATAATGGGCTCTTAAAAGACATCCAGTAGTAAAAATAAGGAGAATAATAGCAGTTAATATTCTAAACATTTTAACCTTCCGGATGCTTTTCAGATGATTTATTTTCGACATCATTTTTTTCGCCTCTATGGACGAATGCTTCAATGAAGCTGTAAAAAAGAGGAACAAAGAAAATGGCTAAAATAGTCGCGGCAATCATTCCACCAAGAACTCCTGTCCCTACAGAATGACGACTATTCGCGCCTGCACCTGAGCTTGTAACTAAAGGAATCACACCAAAGATGAAAGTGAGTGATGTCATTAAAATTGCTCTAAAGCGCAATTTAGATGCTTCTATCGCTGCATCAATAAAATTCATTCCTTCCCGATGTTTAATGATGGCAAATTCGACAATCAAAATCGCATTTTTGGCAGACAGGGCAACTAATGTCACCAATCCAATTTGAAAATAAACGTCGTTGTTCATATTTCTTAGCCATAAAGCGATCAAAGCTCCAAACATTCCAAACGGCACAGCCATTAAAATACTGATGGGCAATAGCCACCTCTCGTATAAGGCTGCTAAAATTAAAAACACCACAATCATCCCTGCAATTAAAACTTTTGCCGAAGTTCCGCCTGTTTGAATTTGTTGGTAGGCCTCTCCACTCCACGCATAATGCATTTGATCTGGCAAAACTTTCTTTGCGACTTCTACCATTCGCTCTAATGTTTGGCCTGAACTAAAACCGGGCGCAGAGCTCCCTGTAATTTTAGATGCCGGAAAGGCATTAAAACGGCTAACCAGACTTGGACCACTCGTATTCTTCAGGTTAACAATAGAATTTAAAGGAACCATTTGCTGATTACTTGTACGCACGTAAATATCCCCAATACTATCTAAAGTGCCTCTATATTCCGGAGCTGCTTGCACAAGTACTTGATAAGTGCGACCAAATTTATTAAAATCATTGATATAAAGTGAGCCAAATTGCACTTGTAATGCGCTAAAAACGTCCGATAAAGGTATTCCCAAAGCACGTGTTTTATCTCTATCTAAATCAATGTAAACCAGCTTTGTGTTGGCTTGTATCGTTGAAGATAAATTTGCAATTTCAGGATATTTACGCGCTTCTTCCATCACTTCATGCGTGATTGTTTCTAAATAAACCATATTATCGACACCGCGATTTTCAATCCAAAACTCGAAACCTCCGACTGTTCCTAAACCTTGAATAGCAGGAGGATTAAATGTAAGCACCACAGCTTCTTGAATATTGGCAAACTCTTGTCCAATCATATTTCGCACATAGTCTGCCTGCATATCTTTAGCAGTGCGTTCGCTCCAATCTTTCAAAATAATAAAATAAGTACCCACGTTTGGACGATTGACGGATTCGGTATAGCTAAAACCACCCATAGTGATCACATGTTCTACTGCAGGATTTTGCAAAGCAATTTTTTGAATTTTAGCAGATACATCCCCTACACGATCAAGACTGGCTCCTTCTGGTAAAGTGGCAATGACAAATAAATACCCTTGGTCTTCGTCGGGCACAAATGCACTTGGAATATTTTGAAATAGATAAAAATCAATTCCACAAATTAATAAAAATAATGGGAAACCTAATAAAGGCTTACGTATAAACCAACTTGCACCTTTAATAAATGTATTTGTAAACTTGTCGAAATAGTGATTGAACCAGTTAGCCGCTTTCGAAGGTTTGTGATTATCTTTTAAAATCACACCAGCCAAAGCAGGGCTCGATGTTAAGGCTACAACACCAGAAATGATCACTGAAATCGAAATTGTTAACGCAAATTGTTTGTAGAGCTGGCCAGCGATTCCACCCAAAAACGCAACAGGGATAAAGACTGCACAAAGAACAAACACGATTGCAATTACAGGACCTGTCACTTCTGACATCGCTCGATGCGCAGCAGCCTTAGCAGACAGACCAAATTCTTTCATATTTCTTTCCACATTCTCAATGACAACAATAGCATCATCAACAACGATTCCTATCGCTAATACCATTCCAAAAAGAGTCAAGGTATTGAGGGATAAACCCAATACATACATTCCTGCAAATGTACCAATAATAGAAACAATCAATGCTTGAATGGGAATAAGAGTCGCACGTGCATTTTGTAAAAATACGAAAACAACAAGCACAACTAATACTGCAGCTTCAAGCATCGTTTGAAAAACTTCTTTAATCGAAGCATTAACAAAACGCGTGGTATCGTAAGGAATAGAATAAATAATTCCTGTAGGGAAATCTTTGGAAAGAGACGTCATTTTTTCGCGTATCGAATTCGCAACATCTAGAGCATTTGCCCCATACTGTTGATAAATCGCAATGATAATACTCGACTCTCCATCTAGCTCACCAATAACATTATAGCTTTGCGCTCCAAGTTCGGTATGACCAATATCGCGAATACGTACAATAGCTCCATTAGGCTCGGCACGTATGATAATATTATCGAACTCTTTAGGATCAGTCAGGCGGCCTTTTACAGCCACAGGAATAGTTAATTCGACAGGGTTTGCATTGGGTGGCTGAGCAATTTGTCCCACTGGATATTGCGCATTTTGTACTTTGATGGCATCGACAATTTCTTCCGTTGTAATACCAAGCTGTGCCATCAAATCAGGTCTTAACCACACACGCATGGCATAATTACGCGCATTAATAATTGAAATCTGGCTAATACCGGGCAATAATTGTAATTCATTGACTACGTTAATAGTCGCATAATTACTCATGAAAATATCATCATATTGACCACTAGGAGATTGCAAAGAAATAATCTGTAAAATACTCGGAGTTTGTTTTTGAATATTAACCCCTTGCACCTGCACCTGTTGAGGAACTTGAGGGAGTGCTAAATTGACCTGATTTTGTACATCAATCTGCGCTTGTTCAATCGGTGTTCCAATATCAAAAAAAACACTTAAGCTCATGTTTCCTGATGCTGAATTCTGGGAGTACATGTAGATCATATTCTCCACACCATTGACTTGAGACTCAATAGGTGCAGCAACTGTGTCTGAAACCGTTTGAGCATCCGCACCGTTATAAACTGTTGTGACTTGAATTTGTGGAGGTGTGATATTGGGATATTGCTCAATGGGTAGCGAAACCAAAGCAGTGAGTCCAACTAAGACAATAAGAATGGAAATAACACTAGCAAAAACCGGTCGTTCAATAAAAAAACTGGAAATCATAAACGTTTATCTTGCGTATTTGGTTTTACACTGTTTGTATCTCGAGAAGTATTTTGAACAGGTTTTACATTTGCTTGCTTGCTCTCAGGCAAAGAAGTCTCTGTTAAAGCTTGTTGGCCTGCTGGAGTTTTTTTTGTTGCATTGACTACTGGTTGTTGATTGAAAATGAGACTGGGATCGGTAGAGAGTTGTTCTTTTGTAATATTAACCAATGTTCCCGGTTGGACTTTATTTACGCCTTCAACAATGACACGGTCGCCAGGCTTTAGACCTGTCTGCACAACCCAACTATTTCCATACCAATCACCTGCTTTAATAGGCTGCATTTCTGCTTTTCCTTCTGCATTGACAACGTAAACAATTGTTCCACTTTTACTTTCTAAAACTGCACTTTGTGGAACAAATAAACTATTGGGCCTTACTGCTCCCATGGCTTTTACTCTAACAAATTCGCCTGGCTTCAACGTTTGCTCAGGATTAGGAAAATAGGCTCTGACGAGCATTGTTCCTGTTCTTTCATCTAAAGTAGGGGAAGCAAAATTAGATTTTCCTTTGTAGGGAAATGTGGTTCCATCAGCAAGAGTCAGCTCCATCACAAAATCTTTATCGGCAGGAAATTGCAATAAGCTTTTTCCTACTTCATCTCTAGAACGCAAAATATCATTACTTGGAACGTTGAAATCTACCCAAATTGGGTCTAACACTGAAATTGTCGTTAGCAAAGCATTTTCACCGGGAGTAATCAGAGTACCTGTTCGAAATTTTGCTCTACCACTCAATCCTGAAATAGGAGATAAAATCGTGGTATAACTTAAATTTAACTCCGCTTCAATTAAATTGGCTTTAGCTGATTGTACGCTAGCCTCAGAAGCAAGCTGTGCCGCAATCGCATTATCAAGATCGCGGCGACTAGCCGCATGTTTTTCATATAGAGGCTCTAAACGTTCTCGTGTGACCCGAGCATTCCACAAAATGGCTTCTTCTTTGCTTAGTAAACCTTTTGCACTGTCAACCGCTGCAATATACTGTCTGGGATCCAGTTGAAAAAGCGACTCCCCTTTTTCGACCATATCTCCTTCAATATAACCAATTTCATCTAGATACCCTTGCACACGCGCATAAATATCTACCGGATGTGAACTTTTAGTAAATCCCACAAATTCAAAATTAGCAGGTATTGTTTCTGGTTGCATAGTGACAATAGAAATATTGACATGTCGTATAGGAACTTCTTTTTCTTTTTCACAACTACTTAAGAATAAAAGCAAAGAAGGGATAAAAAAAAGCAGTGAGTTTTTCTTTAATATTTGAAACATAATCACCAGGTAATCGAAAAAATTTATATTCATTACAATAAAAGTATGAGTGATAACAATAAAAAAATTTAATAGCAAGATGAGAAACTAGCTAAATTTTTATTTTTTGAGAGAAGTAAAAATAAAGTTGTAAGCTTTTGCTCATAAAGATTTAGGGGAAAGAAATTTTTATTTTATTGATGAGATGCTTTTTTAAAAGGAGCGGTGAGTTGAAGACAGAATGAAATTTGTTGATTTGCTGCTATTATCTACACAGGCAAAAACATAACTTTTGCATTTTAATTAATCTGTTTATAATCGCAGAATTTGGCGTATCGCTTTGATGATTAAACTCGTTTCTAAGACTCTAATAGTCTAATCTTCGATTTCGTCAATTTTGTTGTCGTTTGTTAATTCCAATAAACTAATCAATTCATCTCTAGTAAATTTTTTCAATGAACCTTGATCGTCTACGCTCACAACTTCTTCCATTAATTGACCTTTTTGTATGATCATTTTATCAATTTTTTCTTCAAAAGTGCCTTTAGTAACCAATTTGAAAACTTGCACTCCTCTTGTTTGACCAATGCGGTAAACACGATCAGTCGCTTGATTTTCTCGAGCAGCATTCCACCAACGATCATAATGAATCACTACTGACCCTGCTGTTAGATCAATCCCTAATCCGGCAGCTTGCAATGACCCCACAAATACTTCACATTCAGGATCAAAATTGAATAATTCCAACTGTTCACGACGATTTTTTGTCGCCCCTCTTATAGAAGCATAGCCGATTTGTTCTTTTTCTAGATATTTTTCAATAATGTCTAGCATTGTCAAGTATTGAGAAAATACAACAACTTTTTGTTTGCTCTCACGGGCCTCACGCAATAGCTCGACAAAAAGCATCCATTTACCTGAATGGTATTTTTGATAATCACCTGGGCACTTCAAATAGACGGCAGGATGATCGCAGATTTGTTTAAGGCTAGATAAAAGCACAAAAATGTGCATATAAGGAATGGGACTATTTCCATTTTTTAATTCTTCAACCAAATGATGACGTCTTTGCTCCAATACGTCTTTGTAAAGGCTGTGCTGATCTTTTGATAAATTGCAATAAGAAATTTCTTCAATTTTTTCCGGCAAATCTAGTAAAACATCTTCTTTTTTACGTCGAAGTGTAAAAGGAGTGATCAAACGATTTAAAACGATCTTTCGCTTTTTATCATTGCGTTTTTCAATAGGTTTAATGAACAATTCTCGATAATTGCTTTCATTGGGCAAATATGAGGGCAATACGATATCAAACAACGATTTAAGTTCTCTTAAACGATTTTCAATCGGAGTCCCTGTTAAACCTAATTTCATACTTGCTTTAAGGCCTACTAATGCAGCATACACCTGGCTAAATTGATTTTTTGCCACCTGAATTTCATCAAATACTGCGACTTCAAAATGAATTTTGGAAATCAATTCTTTTTCTAGTCGCAAAATACCGTAAGACGTCAAAATTATATCATAATTCTCTTGAAAATCTTCTAAATTACGCTGCGAGCCATAAAATACATAAACGCGTTTTCCGGGCAAAAAATGTTGCAGTTTTTCTTGCCAATGATAAATGACTGAGGTAGGACAAACAATTAGGTAGTGACATTTCGATCCTGGAGAATATTGCATGAAAAAATTATTGACACTTGCTAGTAAAGCCATGGCTTGATGTGTTTTACCAAGTCCCATATCATCACAAAGCAAGCCTGACATTCTTTGTGAATAGAGAAACCACAGCCATTTGACTCCAACTTCTTGATAAGGACGCAATTCACTACTCAACCCTTTTATGTCTGGATCTTCAGGGGTACGAAAATGAACTAATTGATCGTAAGTTACTTTTGATTCATCTGAAGCTTGGTCCTCCAATAGTTCGACAGGATCGTAAGCATTCAGTCGCATGAATTCTAAAGCGCTTAATAATAACGTCTCATCATTTTTATCCCAACGTCCTTTAGGCAGTTGTTTCAACCAGTCAAAACGATTATCATCTAGCTGGAAACGTCCTTTATCAAAAAAAACATAGCGATTTTTTTTCTTTTTAGATAGAGCCTTATTGAAATCAGAAACTGCTATGAGGCCTTTTTCTGTCTTATAATAAAACTTAAAGCGATACCACTCTTTTCCGTCTTCAGGAGATTTTTCAACCAAATTTAAAGCAAGTCGACATTTTTTTGGAGGAAGTAGTTGTGGATCTATAAACGAAATATAAGGTTCGATTTCAACCAATTCATGTTCAAGAAAATTATCTAAGTCGGTGCCTTCTAAAATATGCGAAACCCGGAATTTTTCTGGAAGACGTAACTGTACCGGAATTTCATAAAAACCCAGATTTTTCATGTAAATAAATTCATCAAATATAAAAAATTGGTTTTCATCTCCATGATTATCTAATGTGTAATCGGGCGAAATTTCAACTACTGTTTGATTAACCAATTCGATTTTTAAACTAACATGAAGCAAAGGACACGTAGATGCAAAAAACCCAGGAATGAGCGCAAGCTCATCACGATTCATCTTGATAAAAATAGGAATTTGTTCCGCACTTAAAGAAAAACCCGCCTTAAATAAAAAATTTAAAGAAGAACTAGATTTAGAGTAAAAGCCATTTTCTCGCAAATAAACCCATGAACCAAAGTCATGCAAATAGCTATCTTCTTCTGTTTTTGCTAAATTTTTAACAAATGTGAGTCGCTTACTCTCACTAACTTCATAACCAATTTGATATTCTAAATTTTTTAAATGAGTATGAAAACCTTCTTGCTTATTTATCCAAGCACGGTTTTGTGTAACAAAATCTGAAACTTTAGAATGCGGAATAACAATATTTGCTTCATCAAAGCGCTTTTCTTCCAAAGGATAAAAACCATCGTTATCTAGATAAGCCCAGTCACCAATGATAGCTGAATCTCCTGTAGAAAGATCGATTCGCTCAAACAAAAAAGAGCGAATGTGTAGATTCCATTTAGGATCAAAAGATAGATGGTAGTTTACAGACACACTTTCAGAATGCAGTTCTGATCCTTTGAGATGCCTATTAATTAAATGCATATGTTCAGATAAAGCATGGGATAAATCCCAACCTGACAGAACCTTTTCAATAGATAAAATATCTGAATCTTTTGGAAAAAAGCCCACTTCAGGTACGAAAGACCATTCACCTACTTCAATCCCTTTTTGATTAAGAGCTTGTTGCATTTCACTGGCATAAAGTGTTTCTGTCTTCTGCACAAAATGTAAAGCAGCGTTTTCTTTATCATAATAAATTTCAGCAATATTTTCTTCAAAATCGTCTTTTACTTTTAAAGGAGATTCAACCGAATTCAAAGCCGGAATAATTTGAGGTAGGTTAGCCTCAGAGATATAAAAGCCAATTTCGCAAGTGCTAAAATCAATTTGGATCCAATTAGGTAAATTGCGCTTAGAGTAAGTATAGCTGATTTCATAAGGAATCTTTTCTTCTTGCATTTTCATTAGCCACTTAGCCAGATCACTCCAATAAGAAAGATCAAAACGCAATTGAAGAGGCGGCCTGCCTTCGCGCCACAAAAGGATCTCTTCTGCCGTTAAATTTGTAAACTTTAAAGACGTTTCTTCCGTTTCTAAAATGCGATGATGCAAAATATTTTCTAATATTTCTGTTGCTTCATTCGTCAAAGTATGGATCGTAAAGATAATTTTTTCAGAGCGAAAGTGACAAACATAGCGGCCTGCATCAATTTTTTCTAAAAATTCTTCTTTTGATCCAATAATTCCCTCATAAATTTGACAAAGCTTATACCAAAGGGAATGATTAAAGCGATGATGCAGGGCATAACCTTTTTCATCAAACAGGCTCAAATATGCAGTCGCTAAATGGATACAACCATTTAAATTGTGTCCATCATCACAAGAACAAAAAGCATCGCCAATTTTTTCATTGCCCTGTAACTGCAAGAAAACCCAGTAGTCTAGTTGGGTGCTTGGATCATTCACGAGAATTTGATAGGTCGAACCTGCAAATTCCACATCTTTAATAGCGTGTTCAGCTAATAGTTTTTCGGATTTTTTTTGAAATGAACTTAAATATGAAGGTAATTGCATAGCGAATTGTGTAAAATTGTAATCTTTTAATTTACCAACCCCTCTATTAAAGTTGCAAGATATAAACGTTGCTTAACGCATTACAAATCAAATTTGAATAAAATAATCCCCAACTTTCTGATAAAATTCAACATTATTAATTTAAATAATTAAGATTGCATTAACAACAAACATAAATTAATATGCATATAATTTAAAAATTTAAAAGCAAAAATTGCAACAGGCTATTTACAAATAAAATTAGAGAAGAATCATTCTCATTATTCACGGATTTAAAACAAAATATTTCAACAACTAATGAATTATTTTTTAAACTTTCTAATCGTAATAAATAATCTAAGGAAAATATATTATGTTATTTATCAGAAGTTTTATATGCAGAAATTGACATTGAAACAGTATCAACTGACAACGATTTTTCAAATAAAACTTTTTCATACAAAATGAAAGGCTCTCCTATTTATGAAGAAAATATCAATGAGTTAATTAATAAAACGCTAATATTCTAAATATTTAATTTTTATTACAAATTGTACTTAAGATAAAATTAAACCTGTTGGCAACGCTTCGCCAAACACTTTTTCACTTTCTGTATTAGATAACTTTTGTAACGATAATAAATGGTTTTGCAGTTCTTCGTTTGGAAATTTTTGAATAATTCTTTGTACAAGCGTTTCTGGTATATTGAGTTCTCTTTGCTCAGTCTTTCGCGCCATTTGTCCTAACATAAACAAAGCTTGTTCATTATTCATAGTTGGTAGATCTAGAAGTTTTTCTATCCATTTTGCACAATAATCTTTAGGAATGACTTGAGCGGCTGAGCCATAAAAAAGATGTCGGGCTGCTAGACGACCAAGTGCCCAAAAATCGACTTCATTTTCTTCACCACGCAAAATTTTATCAACTAGCGCTTGAGCGACGCGTATTTTTATAGGTAGTTCAAGACGTTCTAAAGCGGCTAAAGCACGTATTCTTTCTGAATAAATATACAAATCGCTTTTGCGTTTTACGCTAATTTTCCCCGATTTTTTGTCATATAATTCACTAATCAATTCTCCCATAATCTGCATTTGCTGGCCTTTATTAAGTCCGCCTGCAATGCGCCGAAAACAGATCCACTTTTGGATTTGTATTTCTAAATTTTTAGAGCCTTTTAATTCTCCCAAAATAATTTTCCAAAGCTCTTTGATCCGAAAATCATCTAAAGGATACCCAAAACCTGGCCGCATACAAAAGCCTACTAAATTCCACCAGCGGGCTTCTAGTTCTGAATGAGTCGTACGCAGTTGAGAGAATTTGATTAAAGTTTCATAGAGTCCTCGCAAAATGCTAGGTGACCATTCTTGTCGCGCCATATGTAATTCATGTTCTAATATCTCTACAATACGCGTGGGTTTAATCGATCCTTGCAAAAATTCTTCTAATTTTTTCTTAGATTCCTCTAAGAAACCCACTGAAAAGGTCTGATCGCGTTGTTTTTTTTCTATACTTAATAAACTATTATCTTGCCCGGTCACTGAACGTAGTTGAAACTCTAAATTCCATCGATGGTCCGTATTTTGCGAGTTTAGCCAGATTTCAATTGTTCCGATGGGAGTTAATGTAATACTTAAGGCTACCGGAATAGCAGGGTTTGATTCTTCATTTAATTGTTTTTTTCCATATCTCAAAACGGTTTCAATGGGTGGTAATTTATGAAATTCATTTTCGTCAACAGTAACAATATCACCCTCTTTATCGTGAAGGCGAACATTTGAAGTAAGTAAGTGAAAAACAACAGGTGTATTTGCTCGCAATAGAAAGGATTGTTTAGATTGATAAATATACCCTTCTTCAGTACCACGAGGAAGAAGTGTTAAAGCTTGATGAATTTTTTCACCAAAATCTTGCTGCACTTCAATTTCTAAATAATAGGTACGAGGTAAGCCACCCTTTATTGCTACGCCTAAACCACGACGAACTTTACCATAATAAACAGCACCCCTGGCTACAGCTAAGTCCAAACTAAATGAAGGCAGCAAGGAAGCTGTCCGCTGAGGAAACCATCCATTTAAATTTGCTAAAAGTGCTTCTTGAAAGATGGTTGGCTTCATTGTGCCACCATTAAACAATAAATAATCAATTCCTGCGTTCTCAGATAGTGTGCAGTTAGCTTGATTCAAAAAATAAGCCAGGTGTTTGGTTATAGAGGGTTCATCTTCGTATGGCAATCCCATCGACCGAATTCCCCGACTTTTATTGAGCTTGACTGCTTCCTGTAAAGAAAATTGACCAAAAAATCCATTCAAGATCAAATCTTCAACTTCTTGTGTATTGACTGTGACTGACATACTCCCCTTAATAATTGAAGAGCCTTGGCCTTGTATGACAATACTATGTGCAGCATTTTTTTCTTTGGCAGTTTGTTTTAAAAGATGTTCTTTAGCTTCTCGAGCTTCTGCTGTAAGTTGCAACCATTGATTAGAATCTAAAGCAGGATACTCTTTTAAAAGCTTTTGCTCAATATAGTGTGCCAATGCCGCATCCATATTGTCACCGCCAAGCAATAAGTGATCTCCGACCGCCATACGCTGAAAAGTGAGTTCTCCTTCTTTTTCTTGCATCTCTATCAAACTGAAGTCTGTGGTTCCACCGCCAACATCGCAAATTAAAATACGATCGCCCGATTTAAATTCATTTTTCCAAGAGGTTTCATGTTGCGAAATCCAACTGTAAAAAGCTGCTTGAGGTTCTTCTAATAATGTTACATGGCGTAATCCAGCAAGATGTGCCGCTTCAATAGTTAATGTTCTTGCGATTTCATCAAAAGAGGCGGGAACAGTCAAAATAATCTCTTGTTCTTCTAATTCACACGAAGTATCCCCTTTTGCTTTAGAATGATTCCAAGCATCACGTAAATGCATGAGATATTGAGCAGAAGCTTCTACCGGACTTAATCGATTTTGAATGTCTGCAGCCTCAAGAGGTAAAATTTTATCTCGTCGATTTGCCGCAATATTACTTAACCAACTTTTTGCTGATTGGACGAGTTTAGTGGGAACACGGGCGCCTTGAATTTTGGCAAACTGACCCACAAAAAGACTCGTCTCGTCTTTCCAGGGAAGCTTAAGAGTTCCTCTGGGCCATTCATTTTGCGTCGATAGATAACAAAAAGAAGGCAAAGTAGGCAAAGTATCTACTTTGCCTAAAGTCGACAATTGAGGAATAGCAAATAACTGAATAGCAAGATGGGGTTTATCCAAATCGATAAATGCTAAGGCATTATTTGTAGTTCCTAAATCTATACCAACAAGATAGCGCATATCTAAATCACTCTTACGGTTTAACTAGTGTCTCTGCTGGAATATAAGGATAACCAAGATCATGAGCAACAGACTCATTTGTCACTGAACCATCACATACATTTAAACCATCTCTTAAACCTGCATGCTCAAACAACGCTTGTTTCCAACCTTTATTGGCTATCATCAACGCATATTCACCTGTTGCATTCGTCAACGCTAAAGTAGAGGTGCGCGCGCAAGCTCCAGGCATATTCGTCACACAATAGTGGACAACTCCATCCACTTCATAAATAGGATCAGTATGTGTGGTGGGTCTCGACGTTTCTGAGCAACCCCCTTGATCAATCGCTACGTCAACTATCACAGATCCATGACGCATTTTTTTAACAATATTTTTGGTAATTAATTTAGGCGCTGTTTTGCCCGGAATTAATACAGCTCCTACAACTAGATCCGCATCTTTTAAGGATTCTTCAATAACCGCTGAGTTAGAATACAGAGTTTTTAAACGTGGGCCAAATAAAGCATCCAGGGCACGTAAGCGATTCAAGTCTCGGTCTAAAACTGTCACATCAGCTCCTAGCCCTAATGCCATTCTAGCGGCTTCAGTTCCGACTACCCCCCCACCAATAACAACGACTTTGCCGGGAGAAACACCAGGAACGCCACCTAAAACTATTCCTCGTCCACCATTATTTAGCTGTAAGCAACTTGCACCTACTTGAATAGACATACGACCAGCAATTTCGCTCATGGGTACCAAAAGAGGAAGGCGACCTTGGACATCTGTTACAGTATCATAAGCAATAGCAATGACTTTTTTTGCAAGTAATTGTGCGGTCTGTTCTGGATCGGGTGCTAGATGTAAGTAGCAGAAAATGACTTGACCTTCCTTTAACAAAGGAAACTCGCTCGCTTGTAATTCTTTTACCTTAATAATGAAATCATTCTCATAAACTTCTTGCGCTGTTTGAACAATTTTAGCACCGGCTTCACGATACATATCATCATTAAAATCAATTGCCTCGCCAGCACTTGCTTGGACAAAAACATGATGTCCGTCTTCAATTAAAAGCCTGACAAGGCTTGGTGTAGCGCCTACTCGATACTCATGATTTTTTACTTCTTTAGGAATTCCAATATTCATGTGACCCTCTTATAAATGTATTTGGACAATTAGACTACAGTTGAACAGCAGTGATTAGTCCGAGTCTAACGATTAAATTTTGTCGGCTAGAAAGAGCAAAGTCTATTTTTGCTATGACTTTCTAAATGTTAGGAAAGAATTGAGTGAATCATAATACTTCAGTTTGTAAAAAACAAGCGGTTAAGCAAATTTAAAACTACTGATAAAATTGAAATTTTCTAATTTTCAAAACTAATGCTATTAGCAATTTCAATTAAAAATATTTTTTACTTTTAAATTTGAATAGGTTTTATTTTTTAACAGCAAAAAAACTAGACTTTTTTTTGTATAAATTCCATAGTATTGAAAAATTTAATTCACGAAAAAAGTCTCAATTAACAACTTTAATAACTAAGGAAATAAAAATGATCAACAGTATTAATAATGCAACAAAAAGTTGCTATCAAACACGTGTTGTGACTCCAGCAAAATGGGTAGGCAATCGTGTGCGTTTAATCACTGCAATAGGTATAGGCATTTTACTAATAGCAGCGTGTATCAATTCTTCAGCAGCGTTAGATCTAATGACAAAAAATATTAAATATTTAACAATTATTGTACCGATTGCTTATTCTCTTCCAGCCCCTCTCATAGGTACTGCAATGGTGTTGACAGAAGGACTAGGCCATCCTGGCACGGCAATTTTTAATAGTTATACCCATAGTGTTGTAAAAGCTTGGCAAACTTGGTTTACATTTGTTGGAATAGCGTAACTCATTTGATTGCTTTGTTTATTTCTAGATCGTTATTTGATTTAATCAATTAACGATCTTTGAGGATTGTACCTTTTTTATTTTTTTTACCTTACCGCCCTACTAAATTTTTACCAAGGTCACAAAAATGAAGATCCAATTTTTATCATTCCTGATGATTTGTCAGTTACAATTTTGCCAAGCAAGTATTGAAAGACGGTGTGCTTTAGACGTTGGTTCTGGTTCCTTAAAGCTACTGATTGCAGATGTGGATACAAACAATGAGCAAATCACTACTTTCATTTATAGCGATCTGGTAAGTTTTCCCTTTAGTGAAAGTCTCGCTAATCGAGCAGACTGTTCATTTGGCAAAAATTTACAAACTTACGCAAAAAAAGCCATTCAACGCTTGCTCGAACGTGCAGCTCCCTATGCACCTTCAAAAGTTGTTGGAATTGCCACAGAAGCTTTTCGAAAAGCTAAAAATGGCACACAATTTGCTCAATCAATCTACAAAGAATTAAAAATCCCCATTTATGTGATTTCACAAGCTGAAGAAGCAGAAATAGCTTTTAAAAGTGTTGTGGTACTTGCTAAATCTGATCCCGATCATACTGTTGTTTGGGACATCGGCTCTGGAAGTTTTCAAATTGCCTGGCAGGATGTAGACACCATTCACTGTTATTCAGGTCAACTAGGCCAAGTTATTGTTAGAAATATCCTTTTAGAAATTCAAGGTAAAAGTCGTTCAAATCAACCTTCCCCTTATCCCATTTCAATCCAAGAAGCTGAATCATTGAAACAAATTTTATTAGAACAACTGTCTGAAATTCCAGAACATTTACAAAAAAAATTGGCCCACCCCCTTACTAAAGTTTATGGCATTGGTGGAACACATCATAGCAATATCGCTTTATCTACTAAGAAATTTGTATATACTCTGGAAATGGTTGAAGCATTAACTCATATGCGCTCAAGCCTTAATCAAGATGAGTTAGACAATTCAGAAAATGATCATTGGGTGTCAGATCTTATGCTTCTATCTAGTATAATGACCCATTTAAAAATAAAAGAAGTCATTGATATCCAATTTTTTAATCACTCTGATGTGAAAATTACTGGAAACACAGTAGGAATTTTAACTCATGCTCCTTATTGGTCTAAAAATTTAATAGAAAATTAGCCAAACAATTTTGTAGCTTACATCTAATCTACGGTACATAATTTAAATATTTAAAATAAGTTAGCATTTTTTGCAATGCTAAGGGTTTGGGATTTTTTTCAACAAATGTTTTAATTTTAGCAGCTATGAGTTCTGGTGTTAAGTCGCTGGCGTATTAAGAATGGGTTATGTGGCAGAGAGCCCTGCAAGTTTTCTCAATTCCTCGCGAAATTTCACTTGATTTTCCAAAGGGCCAAGTGCATTTGAATCGGTCATTGCAACAATTCCAGGTTGATTTGGCTGGAGAGGAAAAGCAACGTGCGCCGTAACATCTCGCTCAACCCCATCTTCGAATAGTTCATAGTTTAATCCTGAAAATTGAATCGAAGAAGCATTTGCTTCACATCCAAGGCCATAGGTATATTTGTCATCAGAGCCACGCGCTTCCAGCATCTTTTTCTGCCACTCTTCTCCAAAATGGGAAGAAAGATGTTCCTCTCCTTTTTGAAGAGCTTGAGCCACTTTCAAAAGGTCGCTGATAGAGGAAACCATATCTCCACATCCAGCTTGAATTACGTCTCCATCCCCCGTCCATCCCGGTGAAATACGTGTGTCTTCTGATAGTTTGAAAACCTTGGTGAATAACTCATCCTTCATGATTTGAGAAAAAGGGATTTGAGGTATTTTATATTCCTTATCGGCGTTGTAGACAAGTTCCAACATCTAGGCTGCAACATCAAATCCGATATTGCTGTACAATCCGACTCCTCAGCCTGGTTCATGTTTATGTTCGTACTTTTCATTCAAGGTTGCTTGATAAGTGAAACGCTCATTTAAAGTGGATAGTCTCATATTTGGATCTTCCGTACCATCGGGACCTATTCGCGGCTTATCTTCAAGTTGTAGTCCAGAGGTATGCGAAAGAAGTTGTTCTAGCGTCATTTGTCTTGCCTTTTCAGGATCAGCAAAAACTCCTTGCAATATCCTTTCATCAATTAATTTTTTATCGATGAGATCACCTAAGCTAGTTTCGAGGTTGATCATACCGTCATTCATAAGCTTTAAAGCTAGAAAGGTGGTAAATGTTTTTGTCACCGATCCGATTCGATGAGCTCCATAAGCTTCATTCTTCCCAAGGTTTAACTCCGAAATGCTCCCATCCGACCGCAAAATACCAACGGTCACATGGGAATCATGTGGATTTTCTGTAGCTGAAAGATAAGCTTTTTTCGCAGATTGAACATCTATACGTTCTTCGATCGATGTCCCCAAAACATCTATTCCGACTCTATCTGTTTTTTTGGCTTGCGGTAATGAAATGTCCTCAAGGAAAAACAGCCTTCCCTGAAGGTCCTTCTCAATTGTAATCGAGTCTGATGAAACTGAGGACAGAATTTTACAAGCGGTTTCAAGCTTTTCTTGGTCGCCCAATACAGCATAAGCAACACCATTGATTTGCACGGAATGATCAGGTGGTTTTCCTTTCACTAAGTCGATATTATAATCAGTCCCATGATGCTGGAAACTGATATGCATTTCTTGTGGTCCTGACATAATAACACCTAATAATAAAAAAGTTTAATTTTTTTTACCATACTTAAACTTATTATACAATTTATGTTGATTTTGTAATAGGTCTTGATATAAGACATGCAATATTCATGCCATTACGCTCCAACAGAGTATTTTGAATTAACAAATGTAAGTCTTTGATATTAGACAGCTTATTAAATTTATTAATATCTGCAACTCTTGTGGGACTGTTTCTAATCGAAACACACTGGTATATGGGTGTGTTTTGACCTCAACTCTCAAATTTTACGACAAAAGCCATCAACAAATCGATAAATAACGTTTTGTTGATCGAATTTAATTGGCGCAAAAACGATTAACAAATCGACAAATGGCATTTTGCTGATTGATTTCAAACAACCAAAGGCTTATGATGAGATTAAAAAAGGAACAATAAAATGAGTCTTTCCAAATTCATTGGTCGGGAAGCTGAAATGACCAGGCTTAAGGGGTTATTAACTTCGAGAAGTGCAAGTCTCATCGTAGTTCGTGGGAGAAGGAGAATTGGCAAAAGTAGACTTCTTGCAGAATTCGGAAAAGAGATAAGAAGCCTCTTTTTCTCTGGGATTCCTCCAGTACGAAAGACAACAGCACAATCTCAACGCAATGAATTTGCCTATCAACTTGAGCGAGCCGGATTGCCTGGTATTAAACTGGACGATTGGGGCAATATTTTTTGGCATCTCTCTAAGCACACCTCTGAAGGTCCTGTTTTAATCGTATTCGATGAGATATCATGGATGGGAGAAAAGGATCCTAATTTTTTAGGCAAATTAAAAACAGCCTGGGATATGTATTTCAGCAAAAATCCTCAACTGATTCTCGTACTTTGTGGCTCAATCTCGTCCTGGATTGAAGAAAATATTTTAAGTAATACTGGTTTTGTGGGAAGGATTTCGATCGATCTTATTCTTGAAGAGCTGCCCTTAAATGTCTGTAAAGCCTTTTGGAACCCTAAAGAAAAACGAATTACCGCATACGAAAAATTTAAACTTCTGTCTGTCACAGGAGGGGTTCCGCTTTATCTAGAACGGATTAAACCTGAGCTCCCTGCAGAACAAAACATTCGAGATCTTTGCTTCATGCAAGGAGGCTTGTTGGTGCGAGAATTCGATGAAATATTTTCAGATCTTTTCTCGAGAAAAAATGCAAGTCACAAAGAAATTGTAGCCTGCCTTGCAAGTGGACCCAAAGATCTTGGCCAAATCTGCAAAGAATTAAAAAAAGAACTGGGAGGAGGTTACAGTAGGCATTTAGACGATCTTGTAAAGGCAGGATTTGTTCAAAGGGACTTTACTTGGAATTTAGACAGTGGCAAAGAAAGCAAGTTGAGCAAGTACCGGTTAAGTGATAACTATCTGCGTTTTTATCTGAAGTACATCGCGCCCAATCGCGCTAAAATAGAAAAAGGAGCTTATGCAAATACAGCATTAAGTCGTTTTCCTGGTTGGGAGTCCCTGATGGGACTACAATTTGAAAATCTCGTAGCTCATAACCGTAAAGCTCTCTGGAACCTGCTAAATCTCTCTCCAGATGAAATTGTTATGGATGGCCCGTTTTTTCAAAACCCTACAGCCAAACAAGCGGGATGCCAAATTGACTACTTAATCCAAACACGTTTTCATAATCTCTATCTCTGCGAAGTTAAATTTTCCAGAAATCCTATAGGACAGAAAATAATCAATGAGATGGAAGAAAAAAGAAAACGCCTTAAGATCCCTAAATTTTGTTCTATCCGACCTGTGCTAATCCATGTAAATGGGGTAGATGAAAGTGTTTTAGACGAGGGTTATTTCGACAAAGTAATCGATTTTGGCCAGCTTTTAGAATAGTGCAACCCTAAAAATTCAATTTAGCTAACTCCTTTGAGAGCACAGAAAAAATGCACTCGAAGCAAATCCTACTGCAATCAATTTGAAAGGGTTTCTTTGCCCGTGTTTTGTAAATTATTAATTAGCGGAACCGCCTTGAACGAATCGATAGTGACAGCACGCATTGTATACTTTAATGATATTTTCGCATCGCTTGAAGCGGAGAGCTTCACTACAAATGGAAATTCTGGAGAAGTCGCCTCACTTCTACTTATTTGAAAAGCGTTCCAAGTTTCCCCATTGTTAAGACTAACATTCTTTTGAAATCCCATCATAAACATACCAGGCGCCCCACCATAAGAACAGCACACTTCGTTTTCTTCGTTGTCCAGCAATACCATATATTTCGAGTGAGGTTCAGCATATGCTTCAGCTCGAAACTCAATAGCTATTTGATGATTAGTTCCAGAAGCATAAGCCCTTACATTTTGAAAGCCAGTTACTTCATCGGCTCGGTAGGTATTCCGACCTGAAGCGACGTCCACCATCTGGCGGACAGCAAATTCCATTCCGTTACCATATAGATTAATATAAAGATTTTGCAGTAAAATAATAGGCATGTCGCAGTCATCAAGTTTGACTGGCACAAAGAGGGTATCCTCCTTTATATGCTTAAGAAGCGCATTCTTCCACTCCAGGCCCACCATCTGACTAGATAGAGAACTTTTACTAAGGAGGTTAGACAAAATAACATTTAGGATTCAGATTGATGCCGAGTAGGAGAGGCCGTAAGGCCTCGTCCTCTCACAGAACCGTGCGTACGGATCCGTACACGGCTCTTCACATTAACTTCACCCACTTTTCAATTCCAAACCAATGCTCTAATGAGTTT
>Ga0105045_10001081_pt1 | contig 21710 bp, 14 predicted proteins | sample MAT02_FD_78089 | JGI IMG/M metagenome (GOLD analysis project Ga0105045, IMG submission 78089) | Freshwater microbial communities from Lake Fryxell liftoff mats and glacier meltwater in Antarctica - MAT-02 (megahit assembly) | ecosystem: Environmental > Aquatic > Freshwater > Ice > Liftoff... | reverse complement strand
TGTAGAAATCTCTTGTCATGGGTCAACGCATATTATCCAATTTATTCTAGCGTTGGCTATCAGAGGAGGTGCTAGAACGGCAGAACCTGGGGAATTTACCATGCGTGCGTTTTTAAACGGACGTATAGATCTTACACAAGCAGAGGCAGTAGCAGACCTTATTGCATCAGAAAATGATAGTTCGCGTAGATTGGCATTAAAACAGATGCGCGGTGGGTTTTCGGGAGATATATCGGCTTTGCGACAAGAATTGATTGATTTTGCTGCCATGATAGAGTTAGAGTTAGATTTTGGCGAAGAAGATGTCCAATTTGCTGATCGGACTAAGCTTTTGCAACTCATCACACATATCAAAACTGTTATTAATAAATTACTGTCATCTTTTGACCTAGGCAATGTGATGAAAAATGGTGTAGCCACAGTTATCGCAGGACGTCCAAATGCCGGAAAATCAACACTTCTCAACGCATTGCTTAACGATGAGCGCGCAATAGTTTCAGACATTGCGGGTACGACACGAGATACGATAGAAGAGGTGATGAATATAAATGGCTTACAATTCCGAATCATAGATACAGCTGGAATCAGAGAGTCAGAGGACGTAATCGAGCGCATAGGTGTAAAAAAAGCGCTCGAAAAAGTAAATAGTTCTAGTGTAGTACTTTATATCTTTGATGTCACAACCATTTCACCTGAGGAGCTTTGGGCGGATGTGGATAACTACTTAACTCAAAATAATGAGTTTAAGAAGAGTGCAGCTCACTTATTTGTGGCCAACAAAATGGATCTCAACCCGTACATTGTCCCAGAATCCTACTATAAAGAAGGGCTTATTTCTTCCCAAAACATGATCACCGCATCAGCACGGAATCAGATGAATATCGAAGCCCTGAAAACCCTGCTTTATGACACAGTGATGAATGATGTCCAACTTACTTCGCAGACCATACTAACCAACGCGCGACATTATGAGGCACTACTAAGGTCACAGGAATCGCTCATTGCCGTAGAAAATGGAATAAATAATGGTATTACTAGTGATTTTATCGCTATGGATATCAGACAAACGCTTCACCATCTTGGTAGTATCACGGGTGAAATATATACAGATGATTTATTAGATTCTATATTTACTAGGTTTTGTATCGGGAAGTAATCATAACAAATTCTTCACTTAAAAGTCCAAACCAAAAGTCAAATAAAGCTTAGGAGGTTGAACGATTTTTGTCTCAATACCCCAAGCATAATCGGCCTTGACGAAGTATCCTAATATCTGTGTACGAGCGCCAAATCCATAACCCATTACTAAAGGATCTCGGAAATATTCTATATCGAGTCTTATGAGTGGAGGAGCTACTACTTCTACTTGATTTAGTGGGTTTTTAGCACTGTAAGGTGAGCCGCCGTGCCAAGCCAGTCCAGCGTCAAAAAACCCTGTAAGTTGAAAGTTTCTGAAAAAGGCGTTGCCGCAATTTCTACCGAGGATATATGACATGATAGGTACACGGAGCTCAGCGTTTGAAACTAGGAAACTAGCACCGTTTCTGATATTATTATCGAATCCACGCATCTGAAACACATTGGCTTTATAGGCGAAGTTGCCGTCCTGAGGCTCAGGAATACTTTGGTCAAACTTCGGAAATAGCCAGTTTTCCATTCCGCCGAGGTAGTAAAGCATCTGTTGACTACCAAAAGAAGTTGCGCCACTTGCTCTAAGTGCTATGATAGCATTTTTTAAAATAGGTATATAATGCCTTGCATCAAAGCCTACTATTCCTGTATATCCTTTGGAAGCATCAAACCTAAATCCATCGATGACTTGGATATCAAATTCATTGATCGCCTCAAAATACACTTTGTATCGAGTACCATGTGTGATATTGAGGGATTGTTGATGTGTATTGTCGTAGATATATTCTAGACGGAGTGACAGTCGCTCTTGATTAATGGCAGGTTTCTGAAAGGAAACATTTTCTGTACTCAGGTCCAGAAAACGATCTACTCTAAATGTAGATGTGGCACGTACGCTTCTATAGATATCAAACGGATACCTCATCTGATACATACCTAGCATAGAAGTTTTCTTAGATCTCATCTGTGGGCCAGTCATGGTTTCATTGTTGTATTTATTGGATCTGCGATATAGTGCAAAGCGTTTATCTATACGAGATTTTTTATTGTCAAAAACCAAAAAATATTCTGATCCATTGAAGGTGGTAGGAATACGTACACCAGCTGTGACGGCATAATCCTCAAACAAGTCTTGAATCTTACCTTTAAATAATATTCCCATCGGATTAGTCAATAACTGCTGACGATTGCCCGTGTAGCTTTCTAGTCCTTCAAAAAGAAGGTCATTGTCTAGCTTGGTAGTGACCTCGCTTAGCGCAAATTTATTATTGGCAGCTACAGCCCGAGTGTTTATGAAAGGCTCAATAGGTTTTTTTGACTTTTGGGTATTGTCTAAATTGAGTTTGTATAAAGGAAGTAAAGGGTTTTGAGTATTTCCTATATTAATAGGTTTTAAAGTTTCTGGGTCTGAAAATTCAGATTGGAAGAGGAATTCGCTTGGTATTTCGTCAGGTATAATCCCGGTTTCAAGGATCAAAGGTTGTTTTTTATCTTTTTTATTTTCGGTATCTTGATCTTTTATGAGCTGAGTTTTGAATGGAGTAACGGCCAGATTTGGATTTATTTTTTCTTTATAGAACTGGTATTGTCCATCATTATAATAAGTAGTGATGTAAACATCGCTATTGGGGAGTGCATGGTGGCGAATGATATTTCTGTCTAGGTTTGATAGAGCGATAGACTGACCAGATAAGATATCAAGGGCATAAGTGTTGATTATTCCAGACGCATCAGATAAGTAAGCAATTTTATTTTGACCAGTTAGATAAGGGTATCGTTTATTGCCTATACCAGAATTAGTGAGTTTGGTGGCTACTTTTGCTTCATCTGCAAGGAAGAACAATTCAAATTTTCTGCTGGGCAGTAATGTGTCAAAACGTATATTTTTGATGGTATCGGTAAGTCGATTTGAAGAAAAAAGTATACCTTTTGTGCCTTTGTAAGTGATGTATTCGGCATCTAAATCGTCATAGATATCGTTAGTTAGCCTGAAATAATTTCTGTTTTTAGACTTATATAAAAACAAATCAGAAAAACCATCTAAGGTTGCAGACATTACATAATCTAGGTCATTGATTGCACTTAGTGTGTATATTCGTTGTAAGTCCGTAGGAAGTGTTTGTTCTACTTTTTCTTTGGTGTCCAATCTGTAGCGGCGCAGTTTTATGACATCTTTAGATTCATATAATATTGTGATCTCTGGTTTGGTGGGATTCCACGCAAGGATGGGATAGTTATAATCAGTCTCTTGAAATACATTTTTATACCCAAACTTGAAGATCACTTTTTCTTCATTGGTAGCAAGATCACGGACTACTACACGATATTTGCCTAGATTATTGTGAACATAAGCGAGCATTTTGCCATTAGGGCTTAGTTTGATACTGCTGATAGGAACAAATTTTTTATTGGCAAGCTTTATCGCAACGTCTTTTGGTTTTGCTTGTATTCTGCCTTTTTCATTTTCATAATACTGGTCATAAAAACCTTCCCATTCTGATTTTAGTAATTCTAGTGGAGTGTTGAGTATATACTCAAAACTATTGTCTGTACTTCGGCTGATCTTGGTAAGATATAGTAGGTTCGAAATGGCTGTTTTACCATAGGTTTGATCTATAAAAAACCAAAAAGAGTGACCAGCTATTTTTGGGTGTAAAGTAGAAAACTTGTCAAATTTTTTGTTTTTGTTATCGTCGTTCCACAGATCTCTCAGCTCATCTTCCACCAGCATATTCCAAGGTGATGCAGCATAAGCTACTAGCCCTAGCTTGTACCAGTCTGTGACATTCATCAGCACAGCATTTTGTATGATTTCCTGTATATTTTCCCCAAACAGCATATTGTTTATAAATACAGTAGCGATTCCTTCACGAATTTTTAACCTCAAGTTTTCATGATTCCCATCAAAATATACAAACATTTTATTGCCTACTATTTTGGTTTCGCCAGCTTTGCTTATGAAAGTTTCTTCTGTTCCTATATTGCTTTGTTTAACGTCAGCGATATCTACATACACGATGATTTCTATTTTATCGTTCATGCGATGTTCCATGACTTTTTGGATTTGGTCATGATCTTGCTCAGCCATTTGGATGACAGGCAGTGCTATTAGTCGCCCTTTTCCATACCAATAAGTGATAAAATTGTCAGATTCATATTGCCACCAATTATTAAAGTCATCATGAAACTGCACTCTATTTTTACCGAACTCTGTATTGATGCTTTGACTATCTGCGGAAAAGTATCCACAGATGGCCAATATCATTATAAAAATTCGATTGAGTAACTTCATTTAATTTTTTTTATATACTAGTTTTGTAACGCTAACTACTGAGTTTATATTACCTGTAGGTCTATCGCTTTGATTAAAACCTTACAAGCCAACACAAAAGTTATTGTTTTAGCACAATTTAGTAACAAATATAAACAAGAAAAGATATAAAACACCTAATTTTAATAATTAAGATATTTTTTTATTTGAAACGCTGGGTTTGTACACCTATTTCGACCGCTATATTCACAAGCAATTATTTACTATTCTGTAGCTATCAAAGCCTCATATAACCTACGTGTATATGCTCCGTGAGCGAATGCTATACCATCGATTTTGACAACAGGACCTACTCTTTTTGTACTTCCGGACAGAAAGACTTCATCAGCGCTCCACACTTCTGAAAGTGGTACGTCTCTCACCTCTACGGCCATAATACTAGGAGCTATTTCTAATATTTTTTTGCGTGTGACTCCGTACAAAATCCCATCTTTAGGGGTGATAAGCACATTATTTTTGATGATAAAAATATTGCTTCGTGACGATTCAGATATTTTTCCGTCAAGGTGATAAAGGACATCATCTACACCCAACCGGCGTTGCTGGATTAGTGACGCTATCGGCCGTATATAGTTGGTGGTTTTGATGGAAGGCAAATCGCGCTGATGGTGAACAGTCATGAGTGAAAGTCCGCGCTCATAAGGCTGAAACACAAATGGTTTAGCGATCATGAAGCAGTTGGTATCATCACTCGGGGTGTATCCATCTGAGGCATATCCTCCTGTACATACCAGACGGATTCCTAGCAATTTGTGAGGATTAAGGAATATAAGTTCTTCTATTTTTTGTTTTAAAAAATTACTACTGAACTGCAGGTTTAGGTGCAATGCAGCTGCAGAATCTTCAAATCGCTTTAGGTGATCATCTATAAAAATGGGTTTCCCGCCTATCACTCTGAAATAGTCAAAAACGCCGTATCCACGCAATAAACCCAAATCACTGACATGCAACTTACCTTCATCATAAGGTACAATCGCCCCATTTAGAAAAAGATATTCTACCATTTACTTTGTATTTTGGTCTAACCACTCGTATGCGCTTGTAAAAGCTACCATCCACGGGGTGACCACATCAGCTCTATCAGTTGGGTAATCAGCCCAGTTCCACTCAAAAATCGAGCGTTCGATATGTGGCATAGTCACGAGATGTCTCCCATCTGCACTGCACATCATCGCAGTATTGTAATCTGACCCGTTAGGGTTGGCAGGATAGTTTTCGTATCCGTACTTGCCTACGATATTGTAATTATTTTCGCCTTTAGGCAATACGAATTTGCCTTCACCATGCGAGATCCATACACCTAGCTTAGATCCAGACAGCGCATTCATCATGATTGACTGATTGTCCATGATTTGTACAGAAGTAAAAGCACTCTCATGTTTGTGCGAATCATTAAAAGTCATCTTTGGTTGCTGCTCATCCTCAGGATTAATCAATCCTAACTCTACGAAAAGCTGACATCCATTACATATACCTATCGACAAAGTATCTTTTCGGTCAAAAAACTGGTCTAAAGCTGTTTTTGCTTTTTGATTGTACTTAAATGAACCAGCCCACCCTTTGGCAGAACCAAGTACATCAGAGTTAGAAAACCCACCAACAGCACCTACGAAGTTTACGTCTTCTAATGTCTCACGGCCTGAAATCAAATCTGTCATGTGCACATCGCGCACCTCAAAACCAGCTAAATACAGCGCATGAGCTAACTCTCGTTCAGAATTACTTCCTTTTTCACGTATGACGGCTGCTACGATTTTTTTCCTATCGTCTGTAAGTTTTGGCTTATCGCCAATATATTCTTTTGGAAAAATATATGTCAGGGGTTGCTTGGCAAAGTTATCGAACCTTTCTTTGGCTTTCCGCTCGCCAGACTGCAATTGATCAAAGTGATAAGAGGTAGTATACCACATTTTTCTATATTCATAGATATCAAAACTAAATGCTTCTGTATGGTTCTGAATCGTAAGCACAGGATTTGAGGTAGGTTTACCTATGTACCTGATATCGACGTCCGAGGATAGCGCTAAGGCTTCTATTGTTCCTTTTTGTCCAGCTTTAGCCTGAAAAATAATGCCTACATTCTCCGCAAACAATACTTTGATGCTATCGCTATCTCCCAGAGAAGTGAGGTCTATATCTGCACCCACACCCACGGAAGGAAAACATAACTCTAAAAGCGACGTGATCAATCCACCGCTACCTATATCATGTCCTGCGACTATAAACTCCTGATTCACTAAAGATTGTATAAAATCAAAAGCGACTTTAAATTTTTCTGCACTTGCTACAGTCGGGGCATTTGTCCCAATTCTGTTTAATATCTGACCAAAAGCAGATCCACCCAACTCAAAATTACCGAAAGACATATTGATATAAAAAAGCTCTCCTTGATCTGCTCTCAAGACTGGCGTTACAACTTGTTTTATATTGCTACATTGTCCGCCTGCAGTGATGATGACGGTACCAGGTGAGATGACATCTATATCCTTATATTTTTGTTTCATAGACAATGAATCCTTGCCTGTAGGAATATTTATACCTAGCTCAATAGCAAACTGACTACAAGCCTCTACAGCTGAATAAAGGCGTGCATCTTCACCAGGATTCTTGCATGGCCACATCCAGTTAGCAGATAGAGATATTCCCTTGAGCCCGTCTTTTATAGGAGCCCAGACGATATTTGTCAGTGATTCTGCTATAGCGTTGATACTACCTTTGCGTGGATCTATCATTGCGGTCAGTGATGAATGACCTAGCGAAGTAGCGACTCCGTCTAGTCCATCATAGTCCAGTGCCATAACACCACAGTTATTTAGCGGTAGCTGCAGTTCGCCTACACATTGCTGCACAGCTACACGTCCGCCTACGCATCTATCCACTTTGTTAGTCAACCAATCTTTACAAGCCACACTTTCTAACTGAAGTACTTGACTGAGATACTTATAGAGATCTTTTTTATCATATTCAATACTTTGATAAGGAGTGGCTATGGTATAATCGATCATTTTTATTTTTGGGCTATTCCCAAAAAGATCTTCAAGCGCTAATTTTACAGGGGATTCATGGTTTTTATCTGAATGGAACTCAAAATTATGGTCGCCGGTCACTTCACCCACTACATAGAAAGGTGCTCGTTCTCTTTTTGCTATATCAGAGAGGTAAGGAAGATCGCCTTTGGAGATGATCAGTCCCATACGCTCCTGAGATTCGTTGCCGATGATCTCCTTAAAGGAAAGGCTCGGATCGCCTAACGGAAGAGCGTCTATGTTTAGTACACCTCCTTTTTCTTCTACTAGCTCTGAAAAACAATTTAAGTGACCTCCTGCTCCGTGGTCGTGTATAGAATGGATAGGATTATTGTCGCTCTCTACTAGTGCTCTGATAGCATTAGCTACTCTTTTTTGCATCTCAGGATTGGACCGTTGGACAGCGTTGAGTTCTATACCTGATTCAAATGCTCCTGTATCTGCTGACGAAACGGCCGCTCCTCCCATACCTATGCGATAGTTGTCTCCACCGAGGAGTACTATTTGATCTCCTATTTCTGGAGTTTTTTTCTTTGCTTGAGATGCCACACCATATCCAACTCCACCTGCTTGCATGATGACTTTGTCATAACCATAAAACTGTCCATTTTCTTCGTGTTCAAAGGTAAAAAGGGAACCTACGATCAACGGCTGTCCGAACTTATTGCCAAAATCTGAAGCTCCGTTAGATGCTTTTATTAGTATATCTAGTGGCGTTCTATACAGCCAAGGACGAGGTTTAGTCGCTTGCTCCCACGGTCTATCATTGGTCAGTCGCGGTGATGCAGTCATATATACGGCTGTACCTGCGAGTGGAATCGAACCTTGACCACCCGCCATACGATCTCTGATCTCACCACCCGATCCTGTAGCTGCACCATTAAATGGTTCAACGGTAGTGGGGAAATTGTGAGTTTCTGCTTTTAGTGAGAGGACAGATACTATTTTTTTCTTGGTATATAGTGATGGCTTATCTGCATTAGTGGGTGCAAACTGTATGATTTCTGGACCTGATACGAATGCTACATTGTCTTTGTAAGCCGAAACTATCTTATTGGGATTGGCTTTGGCAGTGGCTTTTATCATTTGAAAAAGGCTCATTTCCTTTTCAATACCATCGATGATAAAAGTACCGTTAAATATTTTGTGTCGGCAATGCTCAGAGTTAACTTGTGAAAACCCAAAAACTTCAGAATCCGTCAGTGGTCTTCCTAGTTTTGTCGCAAGTGCTTCCAAATATTCGACTTCATCACCACTCAGTGCTAAACCTTCAGAAGCATTGTAGGCTGCAATATTGTCGATAGCTTTTATTGGTTCTTTTGCGAAAGCTACCTCAAAAATCGATTGATCTAGCGTTTCGTATTGCTGTGAGACCATAGGATCAAAAGCAGTTTTTAGACTTTCATAGCCTATAAATTGCTCTATTCTAGCGATACCTTCGATACCCATGTTTTGGGTGATTTCTTTAGCATTGGTACTCCATGGAGTGATCATAGCTGCTCTTGGGCCGATAAATATACGTTGTGTACCTAAATTTTCACTTAGTAATCTACCATCAAAAAGCCATTCGAGTTTGCTTTGTATTTTTGTGGTGAGTGCTTCATCGAGTACTACTGCATAGTAAATTTCTGAACCATCTGTCGGGTTGAAACGTGCTTTAAAAAAATAAATCATCTTACGTATTTATGATACTTTTGGAATGAAGCACAAAGTTGGCAAAATAGATTGTAATATCACACTTATTGGGGTGTGATTTAACGGAAAATTTGAAGTAAAGTCAAGAGCACGACCAAAATTGATTACAAAAGAATGCTCGGATGGTTACGACCAAAGTCCTAATGCCTCAAAGTGGATATCTTCACCATAAAATATCTTGGCGGTTTCCTCAAAGCTTTTGGTATAGTCAGAGACATAAAACTTATTGGGCATAGTTCGTTTTTCGTTTAGCAAACCTTCGTGTGATAGTATGTTTTTCACCTGTTTTGAGATGATGTCTGTACTGTCTAGGATAGCGATTTTGCCTTCGTAGATTTCGTTGATTTCTTTTTTGATGAGCGGATAGTGTGTACATGCAAGTAGTAGAGCATCTATACCCTTGAGATCATCATGGCGCAGATAGCTTTCTATGACGCTTTTGCGAATAGTGCCATCGAAGTAGCCCTCTTCGATCATGGGCGCTAGCAGTGGAGTTGCTAACTGAGCGACTTTTATTTTTTGGTTCAGAGACTTGATTTTATTGGGATAAACGGATGAGTTGATAGTTGCTTTGGTAGCTATCACTCCCACATTTTGATAACCTAGCTGAACGACTGCTTCTACTAACGGATCTACGACATTAACAAATAAAATCTTGCCTTCAAAAAAATCTAATAATATATCATAGGCCACAGACGACGCCGAATTGCAAGCGATGACGATCATCTTACAGTCTTGCTCTAGTAGAAACTTACTGATTTCGAGGCAGTAATACCTGATAGCGTCGGCAGACTTATCACCATAAGGTAGATGAATCGTATCCCCAAAGTAGATCAAATGCTCCTCGGGCAATAAATGATTAATGGCATTTGCAACTGTGAGTCCGCCAATGCCACTATCAAATATTCCTATAGGTTTTTGACCTGGATTCATTTACATCTTTTGTGTCTGCAAAGATAATAATTTCTTATTCATATCGAACAAAAAAGATTACTTGCTATAAAATATCCTTATGGTACTATTCCTAGTTTTGTTTTTACGAGTGCTGATATATCTGTAGATACGTCGTGATAGAGAATAGCTCCTGAACTGAGGTCAAACACATATAAATATGCATTTTCGGTAGCAACATCAGCAATGGCTTTATTTACTTTTTCCTCTATAGGACCAAGCAATTCTTGTGTTTTGGTATAAATTTTGTCTTGACTAGATTGCTCAAACTCACCTAACTTACCTTCCTCTTCTTTGAGCTCAGCACCTTGTCGCTCAGCTTCTACTGGTGCTAGTTCACCGGTTTGTTGTTTTCTTTGGAATTCCTGATATTTGGTTTGCAAAGTTTCTACCATTTCCTTTCCTTTTTTAGAAAACATCTCTTTCATCACATCTAAATCAGAGTTGGCTCTTTTTACCTCTGGCATCAACATCAGGATTTCTTGTGAGTTGATATACCCTACTTTTTGGGCATTGAGGCTTACTAGTGTAGCGGCAGATAAAAATAAAAATAAAAATAAATTTCTCATTAATGAATTGTTTTGTTGTATTGGATTAGTCTCTGATCTTTAATTTCTTTTTAATATCAGCTGTCTTGTCGTATTCTGCATTAGAAAACAAGATTCCAGTGTTGCTGCTCTTGTCTAGTATGATGTCAAAACTGCGCTCTGCTGCATAGGTCTCGATCGCACCGAAGACTTTGTCTTGAATAGGAGATACCATTTCTTGACGCTTATTGAATAGTTCACCTTCTGGTCCGAATTTTCTTTTCTGCAATTCGCGTACTTCTTCTTCCTTTTTGATAATCTCTTGTTCTTTCTTGGCTTTGTCTTCAGCAGATAGCAATACTTGTTCAGCCTGAAACTTGTTGTACATACTTTTGACTTTGTCAAACTCTAGCGCAATTTGTTGCCTCCACTCCGCAGCTGTTTTGTCTATCTCGGTTTGGGCAATTTGATATTCTGGTAAGCTCGCTAGGATTTCGTTGATATCGACGATTGCTATTTTTTGTGCATTCATACTGATCATTCCTACCAATAAGAATGCAGATACGCTAAATAATTTTCTAATATTCATTTTCTAAACTTTTGTGATTTTTAAAATTTTGCCAAAATTACAATTTTTAATCATTGTATTAAAATTATAGACCAATAACCCATTTAAAAAGTTACTTTGGCTTTTATTTTAACTTCGATTTAATACTTCTAACGAGTTATGGGGTTATAATCTTGTGTAGGATTTCTGTTTGTCGAAGTATTTAACTTCGATACCATATCACTGTGGTTTCTGACCGGTTGCAGGAAAATGCGTTTACGTCCGTCGTATTTGCTAGCTACGATGCCATATTCTTTCGGTCTCTGGCCGAATGCAGGCAAATGCTAAATTAATTGCAAAATATAGCATCAGTTTTATACTCACCCCAATCCCTAATGCTAAAGCGTCACGCGGTCTCTTAAAAAAGACTGTGTGATGCCAATGGCGTTAGGGACTGTAATACATTTTTGTTTGTCGAAGTTTTCAACTTCGATGCCGTATCTTTCGGTTTCTGACCGGTTGGAAAAAAATGCTAGATATACTGTACGTTCGTTGTATTTTTTAGCTACGACGCCATATTCTTTTGGTCTCTGGCCGGCTCGCAGAAAAATACTTCCCGCTAAGCTTAGCATTCTCGCTAAGCTTTGATTTACACATATTTGTGTAAACACTCTAAAAATCAAGTCCAAAATGTTATTTTTGCGGAAGTTTTAATCAAAATCAAGCCATGACACTTTATCATATCAATGGTCAATCGCATCTAATAGCTGAAATATACCAAGTAGTAAGAAAGAATAGAAAAATAGGTCTCGGCCCGAAAACTATTAGTATCCTGGACGAAAATAGAGATTATCTCAATAAAACTATTAGCGATCCCGACAAGATCATCTATGGGATCAATACTGGCTTTGGCTCGTTATGCGATGTACGCATCTCTGACGATAATCTAGAAAAGCTACAAGAAAATCTGGTCGTATCTCATGCCTGCGGGATGGGAGATGAAATACCTCAAGACATAGCTAAGCTCATACTGCTATTAAAAATCATCAACCTTAGTCACGGGTACTCAGGTGTCAGGCTCACACTCGTGCAGAAACTCGTAGATATATACAATGCACAAATCATTCCTGTCATATATGAGCAAGGTTCGCTAGGTGCATCAGGTGATCTCGCTCCGCTTGCGCACATGAGTTTAGTATTGCTCGGGCTAGGGGAAGTATATCATCATGGTGCGAAGAAGTCTTCGTTTCAAGCATTGAGTGATGCGGGTATAGCAGCTATCAAGCTCAAATCTAAAGAAGGTTTGGCACTGCTCAACGGCACACAATTCTCTCTAGCATACAGCATCAAAATCATCTATGAAGCCGAACGATTACTAAATGCTGCCAATAGAATATCAGCACTGTCTATGGAGGCGTATCGCTGCAATATCTCGCCTTATCATCATCTGCTGCATGATATACGTCCTCACGAAGGCCAAAAAAACGTAGCAGCAACCATATACGCTTTGCTCAAAGACAGTCCTGCGAGAAATGAGGCGCTCTCAAGTGTCCAAGATCCATATTCGTTCAGGTGCGTACCTCAGGTGCATGGCGCTACTAGTGCAGCGATACATCATGCCAAAGAGATCATCACTACCGAACTCAATGCTGTGACGGACAATCCAATCGTCTTTCATGATGAGGAAGAAATCCTGTCTGGGGGTAACTTTCATGCTCAACCACTAGCACTGATACTCGATTATTTGGCTATAGCCATAGCAGAACTAGGCAGTATATCTGAGCGCAGGGTATATCAACTCATCAACGGTGACCGAGGACTTCCAGCGTTTCTGACCCCTAATCCTGGGCTAAACTCGGGTTTTATGATCGCACAATACACCGCAGCTTCTATCGTCAGTCAATCCAAACAATACTGTACTCCTGCATCTATAGACTCCATAGTCTCTAGCAAAGGTCAGGAAGATCACGTCAGTATGGCGGCAAATGCAGCGACCAAAGGCTATAAAGTCCTTGCTAATCTCAAGTCACTCCTCGGCATAGAATTATTGACGGCAAGTCAAGCAATGGAGTTCAGAAGACCGATGAGAACCTCAGAATCCTTAGAAAGCCTGATGACCGAAGTTCGTGAAGAATTGCCATTTTTAAATCATGACGTAGTGATGCACGAGGTGATGATGATCGCACGCCAAATCATAGAAAAATGGGTAGTGGAAGAAAATTATTAATTGCGCTAGCTTTGATTGTAGTTAACTTAGTCCATGCACAACGGCAGGATTTGAGACTAATCTACAGTCCTACCAAGTTCGTACAGCACTCACAAAAGGCAACTTTCCCTACACCGACTCAGGTCACACTACTTCAAGCTAGCTTGATAACCCAAACCCAAGGAAGCAAATCATGGCAAAAATATTGGGGTAACCCAAAACTCGGAACGAACTTTAGCTATTTTGATTATGGTAATCCTGATATTCTGGGGTTTTCGTACGGACTGACGAGATCCATAGGCTGGAATCTGCTGGATAGAGGCAAGCATCAACTCAGTCTCGAACTAGGCCTAGGCCTCACCTATATCACTAGACGGTATGACAAACTACATAATCCACTCAATAGCGCCATAGGTTCGCATCTCAACAATCTCACGCAGATACAACTCTCCTACAGCTATACACTCACACCATATCTCGGTCTCGAACTAGGCGGTCACTTCTCCCATGCATCCAATGCCAAAACCGTAACGCCAAACTCGGGTATCAACTCCACGGGCATGTATGTAGGACTAAGCACTCCACTGTCCAGACCTAAGAACAACCTAACTACTTCTAAGGATTCTATCAAACAAGGTCGTAGACTGGGTCTAGATGTACTTGCTGGGCGGGGGTTTTCGCAGTATAGCTTCACAGGTGGGTACAACTATGCTACTTACTTCGGTAGTTTAGGCGCTTACTACAAAGTTTCGCCATTTCTGCATCTCATCGCAGGCGGAGAGTACGAATATAGCCAGAGTGTATTTCAGTTTTACTATGAGGACTTCGATCCAGCAGATGTCGCTCGTCGCAAAGCTTCTAATAGCGCTGTTTTTGTAGCAACAGAATTGCTTTTTGGTCAGGTAGGATTCCGTGTCCAGAGTGGCTATTATCTGCCCTATCCATCCATGAGTGCGATTTCCTCAGATTTCTACATCAAACTCAACTTCAACTACTTCTTCTTACCGACTTCATACACCACACAACCATATATAGGTGTACTCATGAAGACGCACCTCAGCGTAGCCCAATACTTTGGTTTGGTGGTGGGAGTGAGGATGTAGGAAAAAAAAAAGCGAGACCACTCAATGAAGAGCGTCCCGCCTTAAATGTTTTCACAACGGAATAATCCTTATTGTGATTTGCTTTCGAACTGCAAATATAAAAATAATTATTTACAATTCGTTAACTAACTAAAAAAAATGTTTTATCTTGGCGAAGATTTTAGAATAGATAGGTAAATTAACAATAATAAATGACGTTAAGACGTAAATTTGATGAAGTACTTTTTAAATTCAAGAAACAGTCAAACGAGTTATAATAATTAATCATGGAAAATAAAAAAGCAAAAACAGTATTAGGCCTAGATCTAGGAACCAATAGCATAGGTTGGGCGCTGGTGGATCAGGAAGATCAAAAAATTTTGGGAATGGGAAGCCGGATAATACCGATGTCTCAAGAAATTATTGGCGATTTTGAGAAAGGAAATAAAGTATCTCAAACAGCAAACAGAACAGCAGCCAGAGGAGTTAGACGATTGAGAGAAAGACACTTATTAAGAAGAGAAAGACTTCATAGAGTGCTTAATATTTTAGGTTTTTTACCTGAACACTTTAGTGAAAGTTTAGATGATTATGGTAAAATACTACAAGAACAAGAACCTAAAATAGCCTATTTCAAAAATATGGAAGGAGAACATCAATTTTTTTATAAAGATGCTTTTAATGAAATGATTACGCTTTTTAGAAAAGAGAATCCTGCACATTTTAAAGATAATGAAAATGCCTTGATTCCCTACGATTGGACGATATACTACTTAAGACAAAAAGCATTAAGTGAGAAAATATCTAATGAAGAGTTGGCGTGGTTATTATTAAGTTTCAATCAGAAGAGAGGTTACTATCAACTGAGAGGTGAAGATGAAGAAACAAACCAAAATAAACTAGAACAGTTTTATAACTTTAAAATTGTGGATGTTGAAGCTACTGAGAAAGGTAAATCTGAAGGTGAGGTATGGTATAATGTAATATTAGAGAATGGTTGGGTCTATAGACGATCGAGTAGAATACCACTTTTTGATTGGGTTGGAAAATATAGAGACTTTATAGTTACGACTGATATAAATGAAGATGGAACAGTAAAGGTGGACAAGGATGGAAAAGAAAAAAGAAGCTTTAGAGCTCCGAAGGAAGACGATTGGGGACTTCTAAAAAAGAAAACGGAACAAGATATCATCAGTAGTGATCAAACGGTAGGTCAATACATTTTTAGAAATTTACTAGAGAATCCAAAACAGAAAATAAAAGGAAAACTAGTTAGGACTATAGAAAGAAAATTTTATCGTGAGGAACTGGATAAGATTCTAACTACTCAGTTAAGTAAAAATGAAGATTTACAAAATAACAGCCTTTTTGCTGAAGCTATAGAATCATTGTATAAAAGTAATGAGCAGTATCGTAATAGTATAAAATCAAAAGACTTTAAGTATCTTTTTTTAAATGATATTATATTCTATCAAAGACCTTTAAAAAGTAAGAAGTCACTCATATCAAACTGTGAGCTGGAGTGTAAGTATTTTGCTTCTGATGGTGGCAAAATAGAAACTCAACCTATAAAGTGCATATCAAGATCTCATCCATTGTTTCAGGAATTTAGACTATGGCAATGGATGCAAAACTTAAAAATTGTTAAATTAGAAAAGGAAGTTAATGGGAAGCTATTGTCTGACGTAGATGTTACCACTGATTTTCTTAGATCGCAAGATGACTATGTATCTTTATTTGAGTACCTAAATGACAGAAAAGATATTGACCAAAAAGCAACATTGAAGCATTTATTTGAAAAATCTGGTTTGAAAGGGAAGGCATTAAGTGCCGAAATAGAAAAGTACAGATGGAATTTTGTCGATAAACCTTATCCTTCCAATGAGACTAGAAGCAATATACTAAATAGGCTTGCAAAGGTTATAAATGTAAAACAGGATTTTCTTACCAAAGAATTAGAGATAGCTCTCTGGCATATTTTGTACTCGGTTAGTGACAAAAATGAAATTATAAAAGCACTTGAAAAATTTGCAAAAAAGAACGATTTGGACAAAGAAACTTTTGTAGAAAATTTTAAACGCTACCCATTAATCAAAAGCGACTATGGCGCATATTCAGAAAAAGCTATTAAAAAGCTATTGCCCTTAATGAGGATGGGCAAGTATTGGGATGAAAGCAATATTCATCCACAGACTATAGATAGAATAAATAAAATAATAAACAGCGAATATGATGAAAAAATAAGAATTCGAGTCAGAGCAAAAGCTATTAACCTGCAAGATATTAATCAGTTTCAAGGATTACCATTATGGCTAACTTCATATATCGTGTATGACAAGCACTCAGAAGCTGGAGATACACAACAATGGAAAGATATAAATCAGCTAAATAAATTCATACATGAGTTTAAACAACACTCATTAAGAAACCCTATAGTAGAGCAAGTACTTACAGAGACTCTAAGAACTGTTAAAGACATCTGGAAGCACTTCGGCAATGCGAGAGAATCTTTTTTTGATGAAATCCACATAGAGTTAGGCAGAGAAATGAAAAACAATGCCGAAGATCGAAAAGCAATTTCTGATGCTAACAATAAGAACGAGGCAACTAATCTCAGAATTAGAGCAATGTTAGAGGAGTTTGCAAAACCAGAGTACCAAATAGAAAATGTTAGACCATACAGCCCGAGCCAAGTAGAGATACTAAAGATATATGAAGATGGAGTGCTGAACAGCTCAATCGAAATATCCGATGAAATTCAAAAAATAAGTAAGTCGCTCCAACCGACTAACAAGGAAATAATGAAGTATAAGCTCTGGTTAGAACAAGGTTATAGATCACCTTACACTGGGCAAATAATACCACTGAGCAAGCTTTTTACTCCTTACTATGAGATAGAGCATATCATTCCACAAAGTATTTATTTTGATGATTCTTACAGCAATAAAGTTATATGTGAGAGTGAAGTTAATAAGCTAAAAGGCAACCAGTTTGGCTATGAGTTTGTAGCAAATCATGAAGGCGAAATCGTGGATCTAGGTCTAGGTAAGACAGCAAAAGTATTTATGCTTGCAGATTATGAAACCTTCGTAAAAGCAAACTACAGTAAGAGCTATGGCAAAATGAAAAAGCTAATGCTAGATGAAGTACCAGAAAAGATGGTAGAAAGACAGTTGAACGATACTAGATATGTAAGCAAAATAGTTAAAAATATACTTTCTAACCTTGTAAGATCTGATAGTGATGATGATGGTGTTACATCTAAAAATGTAGTCTCCAGCAATGGTAGTATCACTTCTCAACTTAAACATGATTGGGGACTTAATGATGTCTGGAATGGATTGATTACCCCGAGATTTGAACGGATGAATGAAATAACAAATTCTAATCAATTTGGCTACTGGGATGTTAAAGATGGTAAGAAGGTGTTTCAAATCCAAATGCCAATAGAGTTGCAAAAAGGATTTAATAAGAAAAGAATAGATCATCGTCACCATGCCTTAGATGCACTAGTAATTGCGCTCGCAGGTCGAAATCATATTAATTACTTAAATAATCAAAGTGCATTATCAAAAGACAAGACTCAAGATGAAAAGCTTAAAGATCGTCGGGATTTGAGAGCAATCCTATGCGAGAAGGTTAAAGTAGATAGCAGAGGAAACTACAAATGGCAATTCATAAAGCCATGGCCGACATTTACACAAGACACAAGAGCTGCCCTAGAAACAATTGTGATCAGCTTTAAACAAAACCTTAGAGTTATAAACAAAACAATTAATTACTATCAAAAGTATGTCAATGGTAAAAAAGAATTTGTAAAACAAACAAAGGGTGACAACTGGGCAATAAGAAAATCATTGCATAAAGATACAGTAGCAGGTTTAGTTAGCATACAAATGATCAAGGAGGTTTCATTGCTTAATGCTATAGACAACTATGAATCTATCAAAAAAAAGTCTTTGAGAGCCCAAATCATCAAACTCAAGGAGCAAGGGTTAGATAAAGCCAAAATAAATAAGTTTTTTAAAGACCTCAATTTCACTTGGGAAGAATCAAATATAGCACGAGTGGAGATCTATTATTTTGATAGTGACATAGTAGCAAGTAGAACCAATCTAGATGATAGTTTTAATACAAAAAAGATAGGAAGTATAACAGATTCAGGCATACAAAAGATACTTAATATGCATCTTTCTAGATACGATGAGATAAAAGGCGATAAGGTTGTAGAGCATCCTGAATTAGCATTTAGCCCAGAAGGCTTAGAAGAAATGAATAAGAACATCACTACGTTAAACAATGGTAAAAAGCATCAACCCATCTATAAGATAAGAACCTATGAAACCAAAGGTAATAAATTTCAGGTAGGTCACTCAGGAAACAAAAATGACAAATATGTAGAAGCAGCTAAAGGTACTAACTTATACTTTGCGATCTACATAGACGATTCAGGCAAAAGAAGTTATGAAACCATACCATTTAACGTTATCGCAGAGAGACTTAAGCAAGGTCTAAACCTAATTCCAGATAAAGAAGGTTGTACATTGCTGTTTTCATTATCTCCTAATGATTTAGTTTATATACCAAGTGAAGAGGATTTGAATAACTTTAATACATCCAATAATTTAAATTTAAACAAAGAAAATGTTATTAATATTTATAAAATGGTTAGTTCTTCAGGTACACAATGTTTTTTTATTCAGAAACTTGTTGCAAATGCTGTAGTGAATAAAGTAGAGTTCTCTGCACTTAATAAGATGGAAAAGTCTATTAAAGGTGTCATGATTAAAGATAAATGTTGGAAGCTTAACGTTGATCGCTTAGGTAATATCAAAGTGTATAAACCTACCACCAAAGAACATAGCTAATGAATAATCAAACCTTTAGTATAAAGCCCAAAATCACCATTTACACTTCCTTTACTGAAATGGAGGAGGATAGGATCGTTAACACCTGTAAGACTAATGTGCGCTCAAGGCTTGTAGATACAGTGGAACGAATCAGAAGAATATATGCTGCCAAATATGAGGGAGAGATACAGAAAATAAGGAAGTTGTATTTTAAATGATGACTTAATGAATATATTTCTGGACGAACATACATCAGTCTTGATGGCACTGAATACCTACGAGGTAGAATATCTTTTGATAGGTGGTTATGCTGTAGTGATATATGGCTATGATCGCACTACGGGAGACATGGATATATGGCTTAACCCAACTAATGATAATAAACATAAGATCATCCAAGCGTTTGAATCGCTAGGTTATGATAAAGAGAGTCTAAGCCAACTTGGAGGTTTTGACTTTACGGAAGCAATATTATTTATGCTAGGTACTCCACCCGAAAAAATGGAGTTTATGACTAGACTTTCATTGATACAATTTGATGAGTCATACGCAAATAGAGAAGTATGTGAGCTAGAGGATGGGTTCTACATCCAGGTTATCAGTCTCCACGATCTTATACTGTCTAAGATCAATACTGGTAGAACAAAAGACCAAGCTGATGTAGAAGAGTTGCAAAAAATACAAAATTTTATAAACAAAGATTCATAACTACTGGTATTTGGCAAAGTTTTTGATATAGCAATATTAAATACTTTGTCTATGATAAAGAGAACCTTATATTTTGGTAGTCCTGCATATCTATCCGTAAAGAATAGACAACTGGCCATCAGGTTAAAATCAGCTGAAGGAGCTGATATGGATGATACGCACCTGATACCGATAGAGGATATAGGTATATTGATGATGGATAATGTGCAGATCACCTTTACACAGTCGGTGATCACTAGCCTGCAAGCCAACAATGCAGTAATCCTATGGTGTGGAGACAATCACATACCTATGGCTATGACATTACCATTAGTAGCTAATGATACCTATACAGAGAAGCTGAGAAGTCAGATTGAGGCGACCGAACCGCTCAAAAAACAGCTGTGGCGGCAGACTATCATGGCTAAAATCACCAATCAAGCTACTGTACTAGAGCGACAAGGATATAATGCAGCTAAGCTCCGAAAAATGGTAACTAGAATCAATAGTGGTGATCCCGAAAACTATGAAGGACAGGCAGCTGCGATCTACTGGGGCTTGCTGCTAGATACCTATGATGTCAATCGGGGTAGATACGAAGGATACCCCAATCACCTCTTTAACTATGGCTATGCTATACTCAGAGCAGTCATCGCTCGCAATCTCGTGGGTAGTGGATGCCTCCCGGTACTAGGCATACATCATAGCAACAAGTACAATCCCTATGGGCTGGCAGATGACATCATGGAGCCTTACAGACCTGTAGTAGATCAGCTGATACTAGGATATCTAAAAAATCATGAGCCGAGCAGTGACCAACTCACTAAGGAAGACAAAGCTTATCTGCTCAATATACCTGTCATAGATATAATCATAAATGGCAAAAGCAGTCCACTCATGGTTGGTGCACAAAGGACTACGGCTAGTCTGGTCAAATGTTATCAAAATACTGCCAGAAAAATTTTGTACCCAACCTTATAAAATCATTCTGAAATGAATCTATCACGCCTCAATAAATACAAGATTATGTGGATATTTGTACACTTTGATCTACCGACTTTTACCAAGAAAGACCGCAAAGCCTATAGTGAATTTAGAAAATTTTTGCTAGACGATGGTTTTGCGATGATGCAATACAGTATGTATGCGCGCCACTGTAGCTCACGCGAAAACGCTGAAGTTCACAAGCTGCGTGTAAAACAACGTATGCCGTCCAAGGGCCAGATCATTATCTTTGAGATAACGGACGTACAGTTTGGGCGGATGGAGTTCTTTCAAGGAAAAGAGCCCAAACCAGCTGCCAACCAGCCTACACAATTGACCTTGTTTTAGGTTATACTAATTGTATTTTATATTTGCAATTGGTGTTAGAAATAAAAAAAGCCGACGAATCGGCTTTTTTATAAATGATACTTGCGACTTTCAAATTTCTGCAAAGTTGTGTAATATGTTGAATATCAGATACTTGAACTAGGGTATGTTGGCGCAAATATCAGTATTTTAAAGATCGAAAGCAAATCACAACTATCTTCTCGGGTTTCACTTAAATTTTTAAGTTGGCGCAAATATCAGTATTTTAAAGATCGAAAGCAAATCACAACTGTAGTGCTGAGGTTAAATGGTAATACAGTGTTGGCGCAAATATCAGTATTTTAAAGATCGAAAGCAAATCACAAC
>Ga0105045_10001080_pt1 | contig 21716 bp, 18 predicted proteins | sample MAT02_FD_78089 | JGI IMG/M metagenome (GOLD analysis project Ga0105045, IMG submission 78089) | Freshwater microbial communities from Lake Fryxell liftoff mats and glacier meltwater in Antarctica - MAT-02 (megahit assembly) | ecosystem: Environmental > Aquatic > Freshwater > Ice > Liftoff... | reverse complement strand
ATTGTGAATGAATATGGTGCTTCAGAATTGGATTTAATTGCTTTTCAAAATAAAAAAGACGAGTGGCAAGTGAATTCTGAAACTTTATTTGTAGAAATTTTAGATGAAAATAATAAACCCGTACCATACGGAAATGAAGGAAAAGTAGTAATTACATCCTTATATAACAAAGCCCATCCATTTATTCGCTATGAAATTGGTGATGTTGGAATCTTGGATGAAAAAAGTACTTTTAAAAAACCAATTCTAAAAAAATTAATTGGTAGAACTAATGATATTGCTATCTTACCTAGCGGAAAAAAATCACCAGGATTAACGTTTTATTATATTACTAAAAGTATCATTAAGGACGATGTGAATGTGAAAGAATTTATTGTGAAACAAACAAAACTTGATACATTTGAAGTTGAATATGTGAGCACAAAAGAATTATCTTCTGAACAAATTGAAAAAATAGAAAAAGAAATGATTGTCTATCTTGAAGAAGGTCTTCATATTTTTTTTAATCGAAAAGAGAAATTAGAACGAAGTAAAAGCGGAAAATTGAAGCAATTTGTTTCACTAGTAAAATAAATATGAAAATCACCATCATTGCTGGAGCAAGACCAAATTTTATTAAAATTGCACCCATCATTAAAGCCATTAAAAACAAACAACAGGAAGGAAATTCCGTTTCGTTTCGATTAATTCATACTGGCCAGCATTATGATAAAAACTTAAGTGATACGTTTTTTGAAGAATTAAATATTCCGAAACCAAGTAAAAATCTAGAAGTAAAAAGTGGTTCTCAAGCCGTGCAAACGGCTGCTATTATGGTTGCTTTTGAACAAGAATTAATTGAAAACCAGTGTGATATCGTATTAGTTGTAGGAGACGTTAATTCAACCATGGCTTGTGCAATAGTTGCGAAAAAAATGAATCTAAAAGTTGCCCATGTAGAGGCCGGTATTCGCTCAGGAGACATGACAATGCCGGAAGAGGTTAACAGAATTGTGACGGATAGTATTACCGATTATTTTTTTACAACTAGTAATTTGGCTACTAGTAATTTAATAAAGTATGGAGCAAATCCGAAAGATGTTCATTTTGTTGGAAATGTGATGATTGACACGCTTTATCATAATCTAAACCGTATTACTGCTCCTTCTTTTTGGAATACTTTTCAATTAGAACAAAATAATTACGTGATTCTTACGCTTCACCGACCTTCAAATGTTGATGAATCAAAATCTTTGGTTGACCTACTAAAAGGTATTGATGAAATGGTTGAAAACAAACAAATAATTTTCCCAATTCATCCTAGAACAAAAACAATTTTGGGAAATGATGAGTTGGATTTAAAAAACATCTTATTTGTAGAGCCTCAAAGTTATTTGAATTTTATGTTTTTAATAAAAAATAGTTTTGCTGTAATTACAGATAGCGGCGGAATTTCTGAAGAAACAACTGTTCTAAAAGTACCGTGTTTCACTTTACGCAATAATACAGAAAGACCAGAAACAGAATCTATTGGAACAAACACTTTGGTGGGAACGTCTATTGAAAAATTAAGAAAAGCGTATGCTGATTTTGTGAAAATTGGTAAAAAAGAATCTGGAATTCCTGAATTGTGGGATGGCAAAGCGTCAGAACGTATTATTGAAATTCTTTTGAAAAAGTAATGGAAGAAATCCTAATCGTATCAAATTATTATCCGCCTGAAAAAGGAGCTGCTGCCAATCGGATTGAACAATTAGCCTTAAAATTAAATCAAAATAATTATAAGGTAACCGTCCTTTGTCCACTTGGAAATTATCCAAAAGGCGAACTTTTTCCAGAATACAAAGGAAAATTTTTTGTGACAGAAACTCGTGAAAACATTATTGTTAAACGTCTTTGGATTTACCCTAGCGTAAGTAAAAACTTGGTGGTTCGGCTTTTTTCTATCCTATCTTTTACTTTGAGTTTGTTTTTATATTTATTATTCAAAAAAACACCAAAAAAGATAGTGGTTCAATCTCCTCCTTTACTACTTTCTTTCGTTTCTGTTTTTGTCTTGTCATTTAAAAAAAAGAAAATAATACTCAATATTTCTGATTTGTGGCCTTTGGCAGCAATCGAATTAAACGCATTAAAAAAAGGGAGTTACTCGCATAGATTTTCTTTGTTTTTAGAGCGATTTATTTACAAAAAAGCAACATTAATTCTGGGACAATCCAATGAAATTATTACGCATGTCAAAACTGTTGTTCCCTCAAAACCGTGTTATTTATATCGCAACTTTCCTGATCACAATATAGAATCATCTCGCTTGAAAACAGTTATTAATGAACCAATAAAATTGTTTTATGCTGGATTATTAGGAGTTGCTCAAGGCGTTTTAGGATTGTGTAGCAACTTAGATTTAACAGGCTTAAACATAGAATTACACCTCTTTGGTGATGGTGCCGAGAAAAAACAACTAGAAGCATTTTTAAAAAATAATTTGGCACAAAATATTCAGTTTCATGGCATGTTAAGCAGAAAAGACTTACTGCATCATCTAGAAACTTTTGATATTGCTTTGGTGCCTTTACACACTAGAATTTATGGTTCCGTTCCTTCTAAAATTTTTGAATATGGCTCACTTGGTTTTCCTATTTTGTATTTTGGAGGAGGCGAAGGTGAAACGATTGTGAATGAAAATAAAATGGGATGGGTTTCTCCGGTTGGTAATTACCAAGCCCTAAATCAACAACTCATTCACATTTCTAAAATGGATAAATCAGACTTGATTTTAATGAAGACCGCGATTTTTACTACCGCAAAAACAGCTTTTAATCTGGACAATCAACTGGCTGATTTAATTAAAAAAGGCGTTTTCTAATACGCTTTTTCTTCCCCTTTAAAGATATTAATTACGGTTTGAAAAATAATTTTTATATCTAAAATAAAAGACCAATTTTCAATATAAAACACGTCGAGTTTTATACGATTAATCATGTCTTCATCCGTTTCAATTTCACCTCTAAAACCTTTAACCTGAGCCAAACCCGTAATTCCTGGTTTTACATAGTGGCGAACCATGTATTTTTTAACGCGGTTTCCATAAACTCTATTTTGAGACCACAAATGGGGTCTTGGCCCCACAACTGACATATCACCAACTACTACGTTGAAAAATTGAGGCAATTCATCTAAACTAGTTTTTCGTAAAAAACGTCCAATTTTAGTTACTCTAGGGTCGTTTTTAGAAGCTTCTTTTTCTGTTGTTTCGTTTATCATCATCGAACGAAATTTATAACAATAAAACTCTTCTTCATCTAATCCAGGTCTTCCTTGTTTGAAAAAAACTGGTCCTTTTGATTCAAGTTTTATCAATAAAGCTAAAAGGGGAACCAACCAAGATAAAAGAAAAACGATAACACACAGAGAAAAAATAATATCAAAAGTGCGTTTGAATGCTTTAGTTAACGGTTCATGAAGCAGCGTGCGTTGCAAGGTTAAAACCGGAAACATTTCGTAATAATTAATTTTTAAATTTTTAGAAAAAATTTGTTTTGTGTCGGGAATAAATTTGATGGTTTTGTTGTTTTCATCTGCAAAATCAACTAAATCTTTTAGTTGTTCATTGCTGATTTCATTTAAAGAACAATAGATTTCATCAATTTTATTTTGAAGTACAAACTCTTTTATTTCCGCTACTTTACCTTTGATATTCTCATTGGTTTTTTTATCAGAAAAAAATCCAAAAAATCGATAACCGTAATCATTTCTTTTTTCAAATAAATTTTTAAGATTGATTGCTTCTTCTGTATAACCAATAATAATGGCATTTCTGAAATTACTACCCGTTATAATTCGGTATTTCTTGAGATAATAAAATAATAAATATTTAATGAGAACGATTAACAAAAAGCTAGTTGTCATATAAAAGGCCACGGCTTTTCCGCTAAAAATGGAATCTTTCGCAAACGGAAAAAAGGCAATAACCATCAATAAAAATACAGCAGATTGTTTAAGAATCTTAGAGAAAATTTCAACTGGCGTTGTAAACCGATACACTTCATAAAAGCCAACTAAAAATGCAATGAACAACCAACTAACAATTTGGTAGGTTCCAAACATTAAAAAGTCAATTTTTAACTCCGCAAAAAAGTAAAGACCCAACAAGCTAATGACCAATAAGTCAAGTAGTATGCTTATTGGTCTAATAAATTTTGAATACCGTCCTTTTTGAGCTGCTACCATATTAATGTATAAAACCCGAGAAATCTTTGTGTTCTTCTTTTAACAATTCTTCTGTAGAAAGTGTTTTAAAATAATCAAACGTGATTTTCATTCCTTCTTCTCTGGATACTTTTGCTTCCCAACCTAAAATCGCTTTCGCTTTCGTAATATCGGGTTGTCGTTGTAAAGGGTCATTAATTGGCAGTGGATGATAAACTATTTTTTGAGTCGTACCGGTCAATTTAATTATTTCGTCTGCAAAATCTTTAATGGTAATTTCGTCTGGATTTCCAATATTTACAGGCAAATTATAATCTGATAAAAGCAATCGATAAATTCCTTCCACTTGATCGTCCACATAGCAAAACGAACGTGTTTGCATACCATCGCCAAAAATAGTTAAATCTTCTCCCCGAAGTGCTTGACCAATAAAAGCGGGAATTACGCGACCATCATTTAATCGCATGCGTGGACCATACGTGTTAAAAATTCGAACAATTCTAGTTTCTAATCCGTGAAATGTATGATATGCCATTGTGATAGATTCCTGAAAACGCTTGGCTTCGTCATAAACACCTCTTGGCCCGATGGTATTCACATTTCCATAATATTCTTCCGTTTGCGGATGCACCAAAGGATCACCGTAAACTTCAGAGGTAGAAGCAATTAAAATTCGAGCTTTTTTTACGCGAGCCAATCCTAACAAATTATGCGTTCCTAGAGAACCAACTTTTAGGGTTTGAATAGGAATTTTTAAATAATCAATTGGGCTAGCGGGCGAAGCAAAATGTAATATATAATCTAATTTATCTGGAACGTAAACGAATTTAGTCACATCGTGGTGATAAAATTCAAAATTAGCTAACTTAAATAAATGTTGGATATTTTTTAAATCTCCTGTAATGAGATTATCCATTCCGATTACATAATAGCCTTCTGCGATAAATCGGTCACAAAGATGTGAGCCTAAAAACCCAGCGGCTCCGGTAATTAAAATTCTTTTCATAAACTATTTTTTTTAGGGGCGAACGTGTTTTCTTTATAAAACAAACAAAAAAGCAATGTAAAAAACACTACGCCTCTTTGTCTCCACAGAAAAGATTCTGTCAAAAATAAACTTATCATTAGAACTGCGAAAGCAATTTGCACAAAATCTTTGTTTTGAATACTTTTTTTAAGGGAAACCACTAAAATAATCACTAAAAGCAGAAATCCAAACACGCCTAATTCTGCAAAATTCTGAATGTATTGGTTATGAAAATTTTTAGATTGGTATCCTTCTTCTGGTCCATTACCTCTAAAAACATCATACTTTATTGCTTTTTCTTCTAATTTTTTATAGGATGCATTTAAGCCAAAGCCTATCCAAAATACATTATCCTCTTGGATAAGTTCAAAAAACAATCGGGCTTGATAAACTCGAAAAGCAGTTCCAGGAAAAAAATCATTAGGTGAAAATTTTTCATTGGTCCATGCTTCTTTTACACTCAAAACATTTACGCCAACCATACTTTTGTCAATAACTGTCGAGCTCAAACTTTTTTCTGTATTCGATTTGAATTCATACATAAAGCGATCTTTGATTTTTCCCACAAAAAATAATGAAATGAAAAGCACAGAAAACAATAATAAGTTTCGAAGTCTCATTTTATGTGCAATTTTGGAATAGAAAAAATATTCTATCAAAATCAAAAGAACAAAAACTAAGATGATATTTTTAGAAGATAAAAGAATGATAAATCCAAAAAGCAAGAAACTGATCAGCTTTTCAGTTCCTGTTTTCACTTCCTTAGTGAAGAAATAGAAAAAGGCAATCGCTACATAAACCGAAACATGAATGGCGTTGAGCTCTTTAGTCACCAATTCATGATAAAAAAAGACGCCTGTATCGCCTGTTAAATAAAATCGAACAGCTGCTTTTACTAAATAAAAAACCACGTAAAGCACCATGATATAGCTGTAATACTGAAGAATTTTTTGAATTTGTTCTTTAGTAAACGGCTTCATAGCCATAAACAAAAGTGGAATAATTAATAACGCAATTTCTTTGGGAATGGCTTTTAATGTGGCAGATGTATCAATACTCCAAAAATAAGAAATACACATTAATGAAAATAACCCAATGGGCAGCATAAAAAAATTTTGAAATTGAAAAGTGTTTTTTGATAAACGAAGTAAAACTGAAATGGCAAAAATGACCAAAAAAACATTATTTACGCCATAGGAAAGTGGAATGGTTCCAAGCACCAGCAAAAAAGGAATAAAAGAAAAATGTGCTTTATTTTCCTGCTTGATGTCTAGCCATACATTGCTCAAAAAGTTGAAGATATTCTCCATTAATTTTCTCCCAGTTAAATTCGTTTACAATGGCTTCAAAGTTGTTTTGAATGAATTGCAAGTTATCATTTTTTTTGATTGTGAGCAGTAAATTTTTCACTTCTTCTGCATCAGAAAAATAATAACTATTTTCTTTTAAAATTCCTTTGTTAAAATCATTATTATGTGCTAAAACTAGGGCTTGAGAAGCCATCGCTTCTAATAAAGAAGGATTGGTTCCGCCAACAGAATGGCCGTGAAAATAAAATTTAGAATAAAACCGAAGATTATTAAGGTGTTCTAAATTATAAATAGCTCCTAAAAACCGAATGGAAGATTGGTTTTTATATTTATTTTTGAGCACTTCGCCGTATTTCGTATTGTGATTTCCAACAACTAAAACAGGGGTTTTGTCAGCACTTTTTACAACGCCATCCAAAACCATTTCAAAATTATTTTCCGGTTCAAATCGGGCCATAATCATGTTGAAATTTTCTTTTCTTATATCATATTCTTTAAGGATAGCTTCGTTAGGTTCGTTAAACGGATTTGCTCCATAAGCAATATAGGTTGACTCTTTATTGTATCGTTTTTTGAGGAATTTTTGAATTCCAATGGAATCCGACACTAAATAATCGCTGCTCATGGCTGCTAATCGTTCAGCAAAACGCAAAAATTGTTGTACTGGTTGGTTATATTTAGAGCGTTTCCACTCAATACCATCCATATTGGTAATGATAATTGGCTTCTTAGGGAGCAAGAAAAACCAAACTGAATTGCTGGTATAACCTAATTGTAAAATAATGTCAAAATCACGTTTTCGGGCATCGCGAATGCAGTTATAATCGTAAATAAATTGCCCAAACGTGCCGTATTTATACTCCGGATCGTGCTGATGAAGAATATGAACGCCATTAAAATGCTTTTCTTGAAACGGATGGTTGTGCGAATTATAACAATAAACTTCGTGACCATTTTCCACTAAATAAACAGAGAAAAATTCGGCAAATTGCTCAAAACCACCGTAATAGTTGGGGATGCCTCGCGTACCTAAAATGGCTATTTTCATTCGACTTTGTAGGTTGTTCTGTTGGCAAAAATAGGGTTTTAGAACAAAAAAACGCAAAGAAATTCAATAAAATAGCTTTTAGTTTTTTTTTAGAGCAAGGTTATAGGCTTTAAGCGTTTCTTCTGCGGTTTGTTCCCATACATATTTTTGTAAAATCTTTTCTTTCAATTTAGGATTTACGGATGATTCGTAGGCTTTCTCAATTGCTTTTTGAATAGAATTCACGTCATCTGGCTCGCAATAAAAAGCAAAGTCTTCAAAATAATCATAGGTGTCGCCTTTTGGTGTAATAACAATATTAATACCCATCGCTCCCGCTTCTAGAGACGACAAACCTGGCGTTTCCATCCAACTCACCAAAGCGTGAACCTTGGCAACTTGATACAATTGTTTTAATTCTTGGTGCGTAATAGCTCCTAAAAAAGTAACATTATCGCCCGCTTCTTGATGCACTTGGTCGACATATTCTTTTTGATTTTGCGATTCTTTTCCGACTAAAACTAAATGATACGGTGTGTTTTTAACTGCTCGAACTAAGTTTAAAGTAGATTTTCTTCCTTCAATTCTAGCAGCACATAAAATGCAATTTTTGTATTGTAAAAAGGGATTTCCCTCTAACGAAGAAGCTTCTGTAAAAACAGATTTATCAACGGCGTTTGGAATACTCACATATTGTTGATTTTTCAACTTGAATTCCTTAGCCACTCGCCGCATTTCGGAATGAGAATTTGGTAAAAAGACACTGGTTTCTAAAACAATTTCTTTCATCAAACCATAATAACCTTTAAATATCATTTGATAAACGCCCGAATGCATTCGGTTTTCTTTATAATGTTTTAATATAGCTTTAATATAGCCAATTTGATACGGCGATAAAACGTTGGCTAGTTTTTGAAAAAGTCCGCCTCGTGCTTTTCGTTCAAATTCGGTATATAAACCATAAATTGTAGAGAGTACAATCTTCTTGTTTTGTTTTTTGGCATTGATCATTTGCCTGTAAATATCTTGTGGTTCCATCAGATTGAAGAGATGAACCAAATCATAATCAGTTAAATCGGGTTCAAAAGCCAAAGAAATATCGACATGAATTCCTCTTTTTTCAAGAAACTCTTTCGTTTTCAACATTTGAACCATATCGCCACCGGGAGCTTCAAATAAATTTGTTCGGGTTTGAAATAATACCTTCATAAGTGATTTTCTACCTTGCAAATATAGTTTTTATTAGTAGTTTTACATTTCTTTATAATTACACTTTTACTTTCAAATGAAAAAAGTTCTCTTTATTTTCGGAACACGACCTGAAGCAATAAAAATGGCTCCTTTAATTAAAAGTTTTGATGCCGATTCTTTTTTTGATGTAAAAATTGCAGTAACAGCTCAACATCGTGAAATGTTGGACCAAGTCTTAAGTTTTTTTGAAATTGAGGTTGATTATGATTTAAATATCATGAAACCAAATCAATCGTTACATGAACTAACTGCGAATTTAGTCGCTCGAATTACCAATGAAATACTAGTAAAAGAAAAACTTGATTTGATATTTGTACAAGGTGATACCACTACTGTTTTAGCAGCTTCATTAGCGGCTTTTTATCAAAAAATAGAAATTATTCATATTGAGGCTGGGCTTCGTAGTCATGATATGCATTCGCCTTTTCCAGAAGAAATGAATCGCGTGCTTACTTCCCGATTAGCGACTTATCACTTTTGTCCAACTCCAAACTCCGCAGAAAATCTTTTTGTCGAAAATATCAAAAAGAATGTTTATGTCGTTGGAAATACGGTTATTGATGCCTTATTGATGGGGTTATCTAAAATCAAAAACACCGCTGAAAGTCATTTTTCTAAACAATTTGAAAACATTGATTTTATAAAAAGAATCGTTTTGATCACTTGTCATCGACGAGAAAATTTTGGTAAACCTTTTGAAGCGATTTGTGATGCTTTATTGGAAATTGCTAAACAACATCAAGATACAATTGAAATTGTTTATCCTGTTCATTTGAATCCGAATGTGAAAGAAATTGCACATCAACGATTGATTGCTCCTAATATCAAACTGATTACTCCGCTTGATTATCCAGAATTGATTTGGATGATGGATAATAGTTATTTGATTTTAACTGATTCTGGTGGTATTCAAGAAGAAGCTCCAAGTTTGGGAAAACCCGTTTTGGTATTACGAGAAGTGACTGAACGGATGGAAGGCGTCGAAGCTGGAACAGCGATTTTAGTGGGTTCAAATCAAGGGAAAATTGTAGCAGAAACAAATAAGCTTTTAAACGACCAAAATTATTACCAAACCATTGCTTCTTCATCTAATCCTTATGGCGATGGTTCGGCGAGTGAAAAGATTAAAGCTATTTTAAAGCAGTAGTGTTTTCGCGTTTTATTTTTTCGGCATAAGCCAACAGTAAACCTATTAAAATGGCTTTGGTGTCGGCTTTAAAATAAAAACCCATAAAAACCCAATAGGAAATAAACAAGAAGAATGCTGTTCCGGTGAACAAATAATTTACTTTGTTAATTAAAAGCGGTTCTGGTTTTTGCTTTCTAAAAAGTAGGAAAATCGATATAAAAAGCAGGAACACTCCAATAATGCCCGATTTTAAGAATATAGTCATAAAACCATTATGTAGAATAGAAATGTAACGCAATTGTGTATTGTCCAACCAAACTTCTTGTTGTAAATCAACTTTCGAGCCTAATCCTTTTCCGAAAATTATTGTAAACCAATCGTCATTAATTATTTGTTTAACCGTATTAATGTTTTCTACAGAGCGGTAATTGTCATTAAAATCTTTGTAATCTTCAGTATTAATTTTGGTTTTAAAAGGCTCTGCCGGAGCAATTTTTACCTTATATAAAAAAGCTTCAATTCCTTTTCCGTTTCTTCTTGGATTATAATAAACAATGGCAGAATAGAGTAGCAAACCGGTAAAAACTATTGAAATCAGTGCGATTAACCTTTTTTTATTGAGCACAAAGTATCCTTTAAGTGCCAAAAATAAAATTCCGAATTGAATAAAATTAGTTCTTGAAAGGTAAAATAAAGAAGACAAAATGAGGATGGTTAGAAACCACTTTTTTTGTTTGGACGAAATTTCTATATTAAAATCCCGATGAAATAGCAAAAGCACAATCACATAAACTTCAAAATCACTAAAATAACCAGCATAACCTCGAATTTGATGAATATTTCGAAAACCTACAAATGTTATCCCGTAAAAAACAATCCATAAATGAATAATGGCCAGCACTACTCCAGTATAGATAACGGTTTTTAAAGGCTCTTTCAGCCTCGTTTTACATAATTGATAACCAATTAACAATCCGAGAATTGGTTTGGCGAGATAAGTAATATCGCGGATAAAATTATAAGTAGAGAATTCGTTAAAAAAACTACTAAAAACGGCTAGGATCAAAATTCCGCCAAAAAGTAAAATTTGTTTTACAAATTCTAGTGAATAACTTTTTTGAATGGTAATTGAAACTGCTCCTACCCACACAAAAAAAGTTAGTTCATAATTATTCAAATATGTCACTGATACACAAAGTGCAAAGAGAATTTGATATAAAGTATTTTTTGAAAACCTTAAAGGCATTACTGATTATGAAATAGGATTGTTAAACAAGTTTTTTCTAAGTGTGTAAAGATACATTATTATGACTATCACTTCGGTGAGAATTAAAATGGAAAATATTCCAATTAATTGCCAAAATGAAAAAACAGCAATGATGGTAACAATTAAAAAAACAGCTGCTGTAGTGGTGATATTCACATACTGCTTTTGATAATTATAACCTAAAACTAATTGTTGTAACGGAATACTCAAAGCATAAAACAAAGGCGAAAATGAAGCGAATCGTAAATAAAAGGTAAGTTCTTTACTATTTGTAGCATTAAAAAATCCGAGCACTTCTGGAGCGAAGACAAATAAAATCAGACAACCTATCAGAATAAGGAAAAAATTGGCTCCGTTGAAAATCTTCCAATTTTGAATTCCTCTTTTATTATCTTTCGCTAACAAAAAACAAACCCGCGGAAAGATAAAGTTAAATAAAACCTGCAAATAGGTTCTGAAAATCATAATGATTTGTTCAATGATTTTATATTGTCCCGCCAAAAAACTATTGCCAAAAAAACCTACAATTAAAATTGGTGAATATTGCTGTAAAGACAATAATAATTGTGATAAGGTAAGTTTATAATCCCGACTAAAAATAGAAATCAACTCTGCTTTTTCTGGTTTTTCTAGTACTAAAAACTTATTTTTTATTAACCAGCCCATTCCGATTAAATGAACAAATAAGGCACTAATTCCTAAATAAAAATTGACATAAACATAATCTCCCTTAGTCGTTACAAGCGTTAAAACCAAAAAAATGTACAGAATTTTTCCAGAAATGGAAAGAGCAGAAATGATTTTAAATTTTTCAAGACCTTGTAAAAACCACGTAGGATTAAAAGCTTGGGAAACTAAAAAAACTAAACTTAAAAAAAACAGCTCTTTTTCTTGGTATAGAAACGGAATAAGTATAATCACGATACTAGCGAAAAATAGAATCAAAAGCAACGTAATAAGTTTAATAGAAAATAAAATATTCCCTATTTTCTGAACCTTTTTAGTATCGTCTCGGAAAACAGAAACATCTTTAACTCCTTTGATTCCCGAAGCAAAATCGACTAAAACCGTTAATATAAAAACAAAGGAAAGGCCAATTCCGGCTTTACCAAAACCTTCTTCGCCGCATATTATAATAACATACGGAGCGACCAAAAGTGGAGTGAGTAAATTAAATAACTGCCCTATTCCATAAATAGAGAAGTTTTGAAGTTGCTTACTGTTTGTTAGTTTATGAAAAAATTTCACTCAGAATGAATTGATTTGTAAAAATACTTTTAATTGAATTGATATAAAAAGAAAAATCCACTAAAAACTAATTTTAATGGATTTTATAGAACTCTTATCGTTTTAAAAGCTTTCTTATAAAATTATTCTCTTGTTAACTCTACTAATGCTTCTTCTAAAGCAGTATGAGGATAAAGAGAAGGAGCGGTTTCTTGGTCAACTTTAATTCGTTTTACAGTTCCTGTTAAATTATCTAATACTGTATTTTGTTTGTTTGGATAAAAATAATTTGAAACTTCTGAACCTTTAATTACTAATGACTTATCAAAATAATTAAAATTAATAGAATTAATTAAAATCTCCATTTGCTCTGGATTTTTTCCATACCCTAGGTCTAAACGCAAGTCAGTAGGAATAGCATTAATTGGTAACTTAAAAACTACTTGTTGATTAGCTTCATTTCCTTTAATTTCAGCCCATACTGATTTATCTTCTGTAAAATTAATAGAGTTATCTTCTGTAAAATACAGATGTAAATTATCATCTTTTTTAGCGACAATACCTAACGTAACAGTAAAGTTTTCATAAAGAACTTCTTTTGTTTCTTCTGTTAAAACTTCTTCTGTTTTCTTTTCTTCTTTACATGAAAAAAATATCGTTATAAATAAAGCAAATACAAATAAAATCTTTGTTTTCATTGTTGTCATTTTTTTTGCAAATATATACTCTTTTATGTTAAATAATTAAATCAAATAAAAATTAATTTACGATAAAAATTTTATCTGTTAATTGTAGTTTTTTTTGATTTGAACCGTTGTCTGTCAATAAAATAGCTAGCTCATATTTTCCTGGTGAAAATGTGCTTTTAAAAAACTCTGACTTGAATCCTGAAAACGAAAGGTCAACTTTACTTTTAAAATAAGTTGTTACGTCTACTCTGAATTCATTTTCACTAAAAATTCGTTGTGCTTTTCCGTCTTTGATAGCTAAAATAGAAATGCTTGTATTCTTAGAATCTTGATTTTCAAAAAAGGCCCATCCTTTGAGATCCATTTTATCATCACCTTCATTGAACATTTCTATTGAATAGTGTATTTGTTTATCTTTTTGATTTAAAATTAATTTGGATACATCTAGTAAAGATTGGTATTCTTTTTTAGGAATAAACTGTTTTGTCCACGCATCAAAAAACGACATCGAGTTTTCTACAACAAAATTTTTGTCTAAAAAGATTTTCGTTTCTTCAGAGGGGCCAAACGGCCTTTGGTGCGCGTCTGTATACCAAAAAGGCTTGATTTTGGTGGAGTCTAGAATCATTTCATTTACTTTTTCATCTAGTGATTTGGCAATAATGTTTAAGTTTACTTTTTCATTTTTCATAAAAAAAGGGAAGTACCATTCAAGGCTAGTAAACACATCATCTTTAGTTGTATTATTATTTATGATGAACATACTAACTTCTCTAAATTGAGTTTTAGATATTTGTGTGTAATATTTTTTTACAACAATAATATCTGTTAAAGAAAATACGACTATTACTGTTAAAAATAAACCCCTTACTAAATTGTTTTTTATATAATACAGCCCTATACCAACTAAAAGAAGTATTGCGGGAAGTATGGATATAAAATACCGATTTATAATCATTGGTAAGTTAATAAACGAACTAATTAATGGAATTAATAGTGTTATAAACACCCATATAAAAACGATAAAAAAACTGAATATAAATTTATCTTTTGTGGGATTTAAGAGGGTATTGCTATTATTTTTTTGTTGGTACAGTTTTATAAAAATTGAAATAAACGAAAATGAAATAAAATACAAGACTATTTCTGACTGCCCAAAAAAGTCTTTAAATATTTGTGTATAAACATCTATCGTTGGTAGGGGAATCCAAATTGATTTTCGTTCAGAAGCAACAAAAAACAACCGTAAAGAAGGTAAGTAAAGTAAAAACGTTGTTATTCCAGAAAAAAAGGAAAGGTAAAATAGCTTTTTCCCGTTTTGTTGATAGGGTTTTATAATAAAAAATAAGAGTATCAAATAATGGGAAAAAAGAGTAAACAAAGCGAAGAAGTGCGTGTGTATCATTAAAACAGCAAAAAAGCCATGTAAGAAGGCGGTTTTTAAAGTGGGATTTTTAATAAATCTAATTAAAAAATAAAACGCTAAAACGGTTGTTGTAAACATCATTGCATACATTCTAGCTTCTTGGGAATAGTAAATGTGAAAATAGTTTACCGCTAATAATGCAATAGAAAATAAAGCCACCTTTTTATTCATTAATTCTTTCGCTAATAAATAAAACCCAACCATTCCCATTACGCCCATTATTGCAGAAAATACCCGCATGACCAAAGTAGAATAGCCAAAGATTTTAAATAAAATTTGAAGAATAATAAAGTACAAAGGAGGGTGAGGATCTGAAGCTACTAAAGAAGTGAATAAATCCGATAAAGATAATTTTGGATTTGCTTCATTCAGCGTATGTATTTCATCTAGCCAGACACTTTGAAAATCGAGATGATAAAATCTCAAGATTGTTCCGACCAATAAGATTAAAATTAAATAGTTGTTTTCTTTAATAAATTGAATTATTTTCATTTGATTGCTTTTTTTTCCATGTATATAAAATAGAAACCCCAAAGGGTAAAGTGATATTTTTTGTTACAAAAAACGATTCAAATTTCATGATTTGAAATAACAGTGTGTTTATTAATCCTGGATTAAACGCCTCAAAATCACTTCCTGCTCCTTTTCTTTTTTGAGCAAACTTAAAAATAGAACTAATTCTTCTAAAAAGATAGATTGGCGGAAAAAGAAAAAAATTAAAGTAAGTGCTTTGTTCTCTTTTTCCATCATTTTCTTTTTCAAAAAGTTTTTCTATTTCACCTTTTCTATATCTTCTAAAATGATGGTTAATTTCATCATGATGACTCCATAAACTCATAAATGCTGGAACTGTGATAAAAATAGTTGCGTTTTGCTTTGCTACTCTTTTCATTTCATTAACAGCAAGCTGATGGTCTTCTAAGTGTTCAACAACATCAAAAGCACAAACTAAATCAAAAGCTTTTTCTGCAAAAGGTAATTCCGTTATTGAGCCATGAATGATTTCTAAACCCGTTTTTTCTCTTGCAAAAACACAACAAAACTCATCATATTCAATAGAAGTTACTTCTCCAAATTCAGATAAGTATTCTGAACTTCGACCCGTACTACAACCAATATTTAAAATTTCTAATGGTTTAGCCTTTTTACTATCCGCCACGATAGACTTGATATTATTTTTAATGATAACTTCCCTAGCCTTAAACCACCAGTGACTCCGCTCTAAATCGTAATATTCTTTATAATAGTCGTGATTCATTTTTATCGCTTTATTTCTTCTCCTTCTTGAAGTACTTTCTCAACCACAAACAACGGTCTGTTTCGTACTTGATTGTAAATCCTTAAAACATATTCACCAATTAAACCCAAAGAAAGTAATTGAACGCCGCTAAATAATATAATTGCAAAAATTAAAGTGGGAAAACCCTGGGGAATATCGTGGTATTTAATTTTACTGTAGACTATATAAAGGAAATATATAAAGGAAATAAAAATAGTAAATAGTCCCACTTTTGTAATTAATCGTACAGGGAAATCACTAAAATTAAAAATACCGTTAAAGGCTAATTCAAATAATTTTGACCAACTGTATTTAGTTTCTCCAGCCTGTCGTTCATCTCGATCATATTCAAAGGCTATTTGCTTAAAACCTACCCACGATCGCATTCCTCTTAAGTAGCGGCTTTGCTCTGGCATTTCATTCATAATATCAACAACTCTTTTGCTAATCATTGAAAAATCGCCACTATCAATAGGAATGTTGAAATTTGAAATCTTTTTTTGTAAACGATAATAATATTTGTACGCTATTTTTTTCAAAAAAGACTCTTTCCTGTTTTTTCGCACGGCATAAATAACATCATTTCCTTGCTGTAATAAACTGTAAAAATCTGCAATCAACTCAGGTGGATCTTGCAAATCTCCATCGATAATCATTGCTCCTTCAATTCCTCGTACATATTTTAATCCCGCAGTTACCGCCAATTGATGTCCATGATTTCTAGACAACAAAATACCCGTAAATCTTTTGTCTATTTTGCATAGTTCTTCTATCAAGAGTGGCGTTTTATCGTTACTTCCGTCATTGATTAAAATAACTTCGCAGGTAAAACTTGCTTGATTAATAACATTAAGTAGTCGTTCTATGAGCTTGTCAAAGACATCCTCTTCATTGTAAAGGGGGACAACGATTGAAATTTTTATTTCTTCCAAAATTGAATTTTTTTTTGGATATATAATTATTATTCAAATTTATGTAATTATATATTGTTTTATGTTTCTATATTGAATAATCTGTGAAATTACTACCAAATTTAAACGCTTCTCAAACTCGTTTCCCAATGCTTAATTCCTTCTGAAACTTCGGAACCAAATATATCTTTAATTTTTTTCTTATCCAAAACACTATAAGCAGATTTATTAACTCGTATTTTAAAACTATAGTAACAAGCAGTTTTTTACACTAGATATTCATAAAAATTTTGAGTATTAATTACTGTAAACTCGCAAGCAGGATATTTGTTAAAGAACGTTTTGGGCAATTTTGCTTTAGATTTTAAGTTCCATTTTATTTCAATGGCTTTTAATTTCCCATTTTTTCTGTTATAACGGAAAAATTACATGGTTTTTTTATTATGTAATGGAAAAATTACATGTTTTTTAAACTCATTTGCCAACTATCAATATCTTCCGAAAATTCGAAATGAAAAGTGCTTTTAATTTTACTTTTATCCAAAACACTATAAGCTGGTCTTTTGGCAGGTGTTGGATAAGCATTTGTAGGAATTGGTTGTAAATCAATTGAAACATCATTTAATCTGAAAATTTCTTTTGCAAAATCAAACCAACTGCATTGACCTTCGTTGGAGAAATTGTAAATTCCGAAGGTTTTGGATGTTGGGTTTTGGGTGTTAGGTGATTGAACTATTTTAACCAAAACTTGGGCTAAATCGACCGCGTTTGTTGGCGTTCCGATTTGGTCGTTTACAACCGATAATTTATCGCGTTCGGAAGCGAGTCGCAACATCGTTTTCATAAAATTATTTCCAAATTGCGAGTAAACCCAAGCCGTTCGGATGATAAAATAATTTTCGCAATTTACTTGAATTGCTTTTTCTCCATCTAATTTGGTTTGACCATAAACGCCTGTTGGATTTGGAATGTCTTCTTCGGTATACGGCGTTTTCTTTGTTCCATCAAAAACAAAATCGGTTGAAATATGAAGTAATATGGCGTTGTGCTTTTTACAAGCAATCGCTAAGTTTTTGGCACCTTCAACATTTATTAAATGCGCTTTTTCTGGTTCACTTTCGGCTTTATCGACTGCAGTATAAGCAGCGGTATTGATGCAAAAATCTGGTTTGTACTGTTCAAAAATAGCTTGACAGTTTTCGGTGTTGGTGATATCTAATTGGGCCACATCACAAAAAACGAATTCGATTTCAGGATAATTTGGTGCAATAAATTGCAAACTTTGTCCTAATTGTCCATTGGCTCCCGTCACTAAAACTACCATGCTTTTTTTGCTTGTTGTAAAGTAGGTAAATGCGTATCTTTTTCTGAAATGATTAATTCATCCAATTCAAAAAGCCAATCAATTGCTAACGATTCATCGCTAAAATGAATACCGCCTTCTGATTCTTTATTATAAAAATTATCACATTTATAAAAAAAAGTTGCCGTTTCACTCAAAACCAAAAAACCGTGAGCAAAACCTCTTGGTACAAAAAATTGTTTCTGATTTTCGGCAGATAAAACAACTGCTTCATATTGTCCAAAGGTTTCTGAGTCTGGTCGGATATCAACCGCAACATCCAGAACTTCGCCTTCTAAAACACGAACTAATTTGGCTTGAGCATGTTCACCCGTTTGATAATGAAGTCCGCGTAAAACCCCTTTTGTCGAATAAGATTGATTGTCTTGCACAAAATGAATGGGTTTTCCAATTGCATTTTGAAACGTTTTTTCATTAAAACTTTCCATAAAATAACCGCGTTCGTCTTGGATTATTTTAGGTTCGATGACATAACAACCTTTTAATTTAGTTTCTAAAAATTTCATATTCAACATCAATTACAATTGCAAAAGTCAATTTTAAACTCCTTTGTTTCAAAAAGTAAAATCGTTTTTATTTGCTATTTTTATTATTCTTCTAGTAAGCTCATTAAATGTGTTCCGTAACCGCTTTTTAGCAAGGGTTGGGCTATTTTTTGCAGTTGTTCTGCATCGATGAATCCCATCTTATAAGCGGCTTCTTCAATGGCTCCAATTTTTAAGCCTTGGCGTTCTTCTATAACCTGAACAAATTGTCCGGCTTGCATAAGCGATTGAAACGTTCCGGTATCTAGCCAAGCTGTTCCTCGATCTAAAATGCTTACTTTTAGCCTGCCTTGGTTCAAGTATTCTTTATTCACGTCGGTGATTTCCAATTCGCCGCGATGACTTGGTTTTATGTTGGCTGCAATTTCTATTACCGAATTGTCATAAAAATAAATTCCAGGTACTGCAAAATTCGATTTTGGTTTCTGCGGTTTTTCTTCAATGGAAAGTACATTTCCCTCTTTATCAAAATCCACCACGCCATAACGTTCTGGGTCATGCACATGATACGCATAAATAATTCCGCCTTCTGGATTACTATTGTTTTGAAGTAATTCGGCCAAACCGGTTCCATAAAAAATATTATCACCTAAAATTAAGGCCACTTTATCGTTGCCAACGAATTCTTTTCCGATAATAAATGCTTCTGCTAAGCCGTTTGGAAGAGCTTGTTCTGCATATTCAAAGCGACAACCCAACTGACTTCCATCGCCTAATAATTGACGAAATAAAGGTAAATCATGCGGTGTGGAAATAATTAAAATTTCATTAATACCAGCCCACATTAAAGTAGATAACGGATAATAAATCATAGGTTTGTCATAAATCGGCATCAATTGCTTGCTTACCGCTAAGGTCAATGGATGTAAACGTGTTCCGGAGCCGCCGGCCAAAATAATTCCTTTCATACTATAACTGTTTTTAATTAAAGTTTAATTCGCTTTTGCCGACTGATTCACATAAAACCGTCTCATCCGGGTGAAAAGCATAAATACCAAAATAAAGAAAATAGGGATTATTAATTTCATTTTACCATTTGTGCCTTTCGTATTTTTGCTGTTCAAAATCGAACTATTTTCTTTGACGATTTTATCAATACTCACTAACTCAATTCGCAATAAACCTTGTTCACGAACCAAATTATCTTTGGTTTGAATCACGTCGTTAAGTTGCGTATTTTCATTAAAATAAACTAATTTATCACTTTGACTGCCACTAATTCTGTTTTTAAACTGATTCATTAATCCATCAATTTGAGCAATAGTAGAATCGTTTGCTTTCATTTTTTGTCGTACATTATTGACATATTCTTTTTGAACTGCCGTAAAAAATTCACTATCATTTAAATAGTTTAAAATGGGATTGACTGTTTTTTCTTTTGACGAAAGTTTAGACGTTGCAAAAGAAATAGTATGATAAGGATAATTCTTACTCGTTACTTTATTTTCAACAATTTTATCGATATTTCCGTCTTCTGCCAATAGTTTTATTAAATCGAAATTTTCTGTTTTATTACCAATAAACTTATATACGTCTACAATTGGTTCGATGTTGATTTTACTTATTTTTTTGGTGTCTTGAATGCCTATTTGTTTTAAGAAAACCGTATCATTCTCTATAATTTTTGATTGTAATAAATCAATTTTAGCATAGACATAATCCGTACTTCCAAAATTTGGATTGACAATGATTTGATGGTCATAGATATTACTTTTTTTATCTAAATAAAACCCTAAAGCGGCTCCAATCACAAACAAAATAATTAGTACAATAAAATTTCGTTTAACAAATTGAATACCTCTAAAAAGCCAATTTAAAAAAGAGTCATAAGTTTTTCCAATTTTTCTAGATACTTGGGCTAAATCAATTTCTTGATCTTGAGAATTTGTACTCATATTATTTATTTTGCATTAAAAATTTGTTCTAGAATTTTTATCGTAATCAAATAGGTTGGTTTCACACCTGTTGTTCCTAATCCGCCAGAAGCTAATGTGCTTCCCGTTTCTAATGGATTATCCGAAGCGTAATACGCATAACGAACTTTGACGTTTTCTGGTATACTTTTTCTGATTTTAGAAGCCGATTGTATCGCTTTTTGATAATAAGCGCCTTCCATTTCTAAACCAATAACGCCCCAAGTAGATTCATGAAAGAATTTTAATAAATCTCTATTCTGCAATGAAGTTCCCAAAACGGTGACCATTGGACCAGCAAAAACAGGAATACCATTTCCTTCAAACATAGCCGCAGTTAACTCATTTTGAAAAGGATAGTTATCACCCGTTCCTTCGTTAATGTGAGCAGACGGAATCATAATATCGCCTTTTCCGCCTTGCAGAATTCCTGCTTTTCCCATAATGGAAACAGAAGCGACATTCAAAAAAGCAACTTTATTTTTACCTTCTTTATACGGTTTTAATAACTCGTCAATCGATTCATAAGCTTGTTCGCCAAAAGCATAATCCATCACAATTAGCACTGGTTTTTGGTCGTACAGTTGAGCAGTTGGAAATGCTGTTTTTGAAAAATCTATTTGGGCGGTATCAAAAATTTGGACATCAATACTCGTTCCAGATTGATCTAAAACCGAAATCATTCCTGCTTTTAGGGCTACTTCTTCTACTTTACTTCTGACCTCATTCGCACCCGATTTACTTAATTCTTCAAAAATAAAGAAATCGGTTTTGTCTTTAAATTTCGTTTTTAAAACCGTTGTTGCAAAAATAGAATTCATAACACTGTGCATGTTGGCACTAATAATATGAATTGGTCTTTCTAATAAATCGTTTTTCTTTAAAATATCTTTAATTTGAGTAGCCCAAACTTCACCATGAATATGATGCCCGAGTCGCTCTCTCAAAATCGGACTAAAAGTGATAGTTCGCTTATTGTTTTCAATAACTTCTTCCAGTGCTAATTTTCCTAGCCAATAGATTACGTGTAAAAAACGATCTGGTTTATCTGTTGTTCCAAACAAATCATAAATAGCTAATACTTCAGAAAAACTTCTTCCCAACACATTTGAAACATGTGAGATCGCTTTTTCTTTGTCAATTTGACTTAATTTTTTGGTTTGT
>Ga0105045_10001079_pt1 | contig 21730 bp, 20 predicted proteins | sample MAT02_FD_78089 | JGI IMG/M metagenome (GOLD analysis project Ga0105045, IMG submission 78089) | Freshwater microbial communities from Lake Fryxell liftoff mats and glacier meltwater in Antarctica - MAT-02 (megahit assembly) | ecosystem: Environmental > Aquatic > Freshwater > Ice > Liftoff... | reverse complement strand
GTCGCGCACATCACGGCGTCTTCGGCCCGCTGGAACGTCCGCTGGTTGGCGCTCCGCACATCGCCCGCCAGCCCTGCATGATACACCAGCGCCTTCACACCCCCGGCCTTAAGCGTCTCGGCAGATCGTTCTGCCTCGGCCCGCGTCTGGCAATAAACAATGCCTGCCACAGGCCCCTGTGCCTTCACGAAGGCCATCAGTTGTTCGGCCGGGCGGCGCTTGCCTTGCGCGCCATAGCAGATGTTGGGCCGGTCGAACCCGGCCACCACCAGCCGTTCCGGGGAAATGCCCAGCTGCTCGCAGATGTCCGCCCGCGTCATGGCATCGGCCGTCGCCGTCAGCGCCAGCCTCGGCACGCCGGGCAGCAGGTCGCAAAGCGCTTTCAGCTTCCGGTAATCGGGCCGGAAGTCATGCCCCCACTGGCTCACGCAATGCGCCTCGTCGATCGCGACAAGGCTCACCGGCGCTTCGCGCACCATCCGGCGGAAACTGTCCATCGCCGCCCGCTCGGGCGCCACATACAAAAGGTCCAGCTCGCCGGCCCGAAATGCCCGCGCCGTCTCCAGCCCGTCGCCGGATTGGCTGTTCAGCGCCGCAGCCCGCACACCCGCCAGCGTCAAAGCCCGCACCTGGTCCGCCATCAGCGCAATCAGCGGAGACACAATGATCCCGCATCCGGGCCGGCAGATGGCAGGGATCTGGTAGCAGAGCGATTTTCCGGACCCGGTCGGCATCACCAGTGCAACATCGCGCCCGGAAACCACGTCCGCAATCACACCCGCCTGGGGTCCGCGGAACCCCTCGAAGCCGAAAATGGAATGCAAGGCTTCAAGGGGTTCCCGAATCATCGGCCCTTATAGGAGGAGGTCGGCCGCAAGGAAGGCGAAGAAAAAGCCGACAGCCCAAACAGCCGCCGAAATTCCCAGCATCCAAGCACTGAACACCCGCAGGCGCCTGCACGCATCCGCCTTCGCCTTGTCCGCAGGGCAGGGCAGGTTGGCAGAACGACGGTGCAACAGCCCCGCCGCCGCCAGCATCAGGCCTGATCCCGCGAACAGCCACGCCTTGTATTGCGTCAAAGCCACAAGCCATGGCGCGACCGTCACCAGCCCCGCAAGGCTTGCCCCCAGCCCCAGCGTCACCAGCAGCGCCGGAAGCGCGCAGCACAGCAGCGTTGAGGTAGAGGCGAACAAGCTCAATGTCGGTGCCAGCGTGTCCTTCAGGCCGATAGTCCGGCCCGTCGCGTCAACGCCCGCCATCAGCGCGGCTCGCGCACGATCCCCGTCACGGCATAGCCGCTGTCGGTGATCAGCTTTGTCAGCGTCGGGTCATCCAGCTTCGCGCCCGCCTTCAGGCCCAGGTGCACCTCGCCCTTTCCAAGATCGACATGCACGCCCGAAACATCGCTGCGCTTCTTCATCATCGCCTCGATCGAGCGTGCACAGAAATCGCACACCAGCCCGTTCACCTTCACGGTCACCATCTGCCCGCCCGTGGTGGCATGGGCGGGCGCCGCGGTGAAAGCCGGTGCAACAACGGCACAGGCAGCAAGAGCCACAGCCAAAAACAATCTTCTCATCAGTCTATCCTCTCATCAAAAACGAAAAACTGAGTTCACGATCAGCCCGCCCCGGTCGGTGATCCCGGCCTCGACAAGCAAAGTGCGATAGAAAATCCGCGCGACAGCGGCCGGAACAATCTCGTCCCGCGCATCAGACGTCCGCCGCACCTGGGCGAACAGCCACAGATGCGCATCGCCATAGTCGCCCGCATAAGGTGCCCAGCCAAAGCGGGCCATCTGCATATCGCTGGTCCCGATGCCGCCGTCTCCACCGCCTGAAACATGGGTCAGGCGCGCCATCCCCATCACCATCACGCGGCGGTTTTCCCAATCGGCCTGCGCTTCCACAAAGCCGGCCGGGCGCAGCACATCGCCATCTTTCCACGCACCACCGGCCAACCCTGCAACATACAGGTTCGCCTGCGCCGCCGGCATGTTCCAGCGCTTGGCAAGCCAGGTGGCCTGCACGCCGGCCATGGTCCATTCCTCCTCGCGCATCCGCTGTACACGGCCGCCGATGCTGTAATGGCGGTCTGGCGTGTAATGCAGCAGCAGCGAACCCATCATCGGGTCCAGCTCCTGCATCACGGTTGTTCCGCCGGGGTAGGATACGGGCCGCGCATCCGCGCCCGTCGCCACCATTCCCAGCAGCAGGGGCCCCAGAAGCAGGGGGGCGGCCGCCACAGCAGCCGCAAACATAGTCCGCATATCGAAAAGGTCCTTCGGTCCAACCGGGCAGGCCATCGCTTTGCAGCGAGGCATCCCCAAAGACCCCGCGTCAGCGCAGGATCAGGCGGTCAGGCCGAAAATTTCGGAGGTCGCTCGTCCGCCAGGCCGCTGCCCAAAGGCGCACCGGCCATCATCAGCGGTTCAACAACAGCACGCACGAACCCGCTCACGACAGGTGCGGCAGATGCAAAAAAGGCCGCAGCCGGTGTACAGGCTCCATCACAGTCCCCCGGGCAGCAATCCGGCTTGGCTGGTGCTGTCTCGGCCTGTGCATCGGCCCCATGGCAAGGCGCTTCAACCGCTGCGGCAACCACAGGCAAGCCCGCCATCCCAGTCGCCATCCCAGTCGGCATCGCCATAGCAGTCGCCATCGCAGACGAATGCACGCCGCCGAACAGCAGCGCCATCACGGCCATCATCGAAAGAAACCAGCGCGCACCCATCAGCCAATCTTATCCCAATCCCCCCGCTCGCGCAAATCGCTTCATGCAGCTAGAACGGCCGGCATGCCCGCACTACAGATGATAACCCGCCCGGATGGCATCAGGCTCGCCGCCCGCCACCAGCCCGGAGCCGGGCCGACGATTATGTTCCTGCCTGGATATATGTCGGATATGGCGGGCACCAAGGCCCAGGCGCTCATGGCCTGGGCGCAGACAAAGGGCCGCGCCTGCCTCCTTCTCGATTATTCCGGCTGCGGCCAGTCCGAAGGCGCGTTCGATGATGGCTCCATCCAGCGCTGGGCGGCAGACGCCCGGGTCGTCGCCGATGCGCTCGCACCCGGCCCCCTTCTTCCCGTCGGCTCGTCCATGGGCGGCTGGGTCATGCTGCACCTTGCGCTCGCCATCCCCCGGCGCATCCACGCACTCGCCGGCATTGCAGCCGCCCCCGATTTCACCCGATGGGGCCTCCAGCCCACCCCGGAGGATACCGAGCGCCTCGCCCATCAGGGTTTCACCACCCGCCCCAGCGCCTATGCCCAAAGCCCCTATCGCTACAGCCGCACATTGGTGGAGGCATCCGAGGCCGCCTGCCTCCTGCACGCCCCCATCCCCATCGAGGTTCCGGTCCGCCTCCTCCACGGCCTTGAGGATACAGACGTCCCGTGGGACATTTCGCTCCAGCTCGCGGGCCAGCTTGCATCAGCCGATGTTCAGCTGACCCTCGTCAAAGGCGGAGACCATCGCCTTTCCACACCCGCCGATCTTGCGCTTCTTGCGGGCACCATTGAAAGCCTCCTATGAAACCGTTCCTTCTCGCCGCCCTTCTGGTCGCCGCGCCTGCCGCCTTTGCCCAGCCTGTCCCCGGCAAAAGCTATGATTCCGCGCTCGATCGCAAGCGCTACGATGGATGCGTCCGCGCCATTTCCACAGATGCCGCCAAGGCCGAACAGTTTGCGCTCGAATGGCAGGGCATGGGCGGCGGCCTTCCCGCCCGCCACTGCCAGGCGCTGGCGCAGCTCCACCGCGAACAGTTCGCCGCCGCGGCCAGCACGCTGGTAAAGGCCGCAAAGGCCGCCGAAGCGGAAAAGAGCCCGCTTGCAGCCGATTTCTGGGGTCAGGCCGGAAATGCGGCGTTTCTTGCCGGAGACAGCAAGGGCGCTGTCGGTCATTTCACAACCGCCATCACCCAGGCGGGAGACTTCGCGCCCGGGCGCACCGCAAACCTGCTGGTCGATCGTGCCCGCGCCGAAACGGAGCTTGGCAACATCCCCGCCGCCCGCGCCGATATCGACAAGGCGCTCAGCCTGAACCGCAACGACCCGATCACCTGGATGCTCTCCGCAGCGCTCGCCCGCCGCGAAAACAACCTGGCCCGCGCCAGCCAGGAAATCAGCCGCGCCTCCACGCTCGCGCCATCCGATCCGGACATCATGTTCGAACAGGGCAACATAGCCGCCGCCAACGGCGACCGGGAGACCGCCCGCAAGGTCTGGGAGATGACGGTGAAGGCAGGCCCGGGCAGCCCGGCGGCCCAGATGGCCACAAAAGCGCTTGCGGCAGAAAGTGGGCCTTCCGTCCCCTGAAAGCCCGCTTCAATCCCGCAGGAACAATCCCGCAATCGCGGGCGGAACGCGCGCCGGGCGCATCGACACCCTGTCCATCAGCACCCAGGTCGTTCGGGCCTCGACGCGCACGCTGTCGTCCGGCCCGGTCAGCGTCGTGCAGCGGTCGAACCGAGCTCCCCGCGCGTTCTCGCCCCAGGTTTCGGCCTGCAGCACCTCGCCAGGCAGGCTGGCGCGGCGGTAATCGATCTCGTGCCGGCTCACCACCCAGATGTAGCGCACCACGTCGTCAGCAGAAGCAACGGCCGCCCAGTGCGCGGTCGCAATCGCTTGCAGCCAGCGCACGATGACGGCGTTGTTCACATGCCCCAGTTCGTCGATGTCGGCAGCCTCCGGCATGATCTGCATCCGGAAGCTGGCGGCCATTAGGCCTTCGCCAGTCCGTCGAACGCGGCCAGTATGAAGGCGAACTCCTCGGCCACTTCGCGCAAACTGTCGAACCGGCCGGATTTCCCGCCGTGCCCGGCCCCCATGTTGATCCTCAGCAGCAGCAGATTGTCGTCGGTTTTTACCGCGCGCAGCCGCGCCGCCCACTTGGCCGGCTCCCAATAGGTCACACGCGGGTCGGCAATACCGCCGGTGATCAGCATCGCGGGGTAATCGCGCGCCACCGTCTGGTCATAGGGCGAAAGCCGGATCAGGCGCTTCAGCACTTCGGGGTCGGTTCGCGGGTTGCCCCACTCCGGCCATTCACCCGGCGTCAGCGGCAGCGTCTCGTCCAGCATGGTGTTCACGATATCCACAAACGGAACATGCGCCACGATCGCGCGCCACTGCTCCGGGGCCTGGTTTACCACTGCGCCCATCAGCCAGCCGCCCGCCGAACCACCGCTGGCCGAAGTAAAGCCCGCTCGGCCGAAACCCTGTGCGTGCAGATACTTCGTCACGTCGATGAAGTCGTCGAAGGTGTTGCCGCGCTTCTCCAGCTTCCCGTCCAGATACCATTGGTATCCAAGGTCGTCGCCGCCCCGCACATGGGCGATGGCATAAGCAAAGCCCCGGTCCAGCAGCGAAAGCCTGGCCGACGAAAAGCTCGGCGGAATGGCAATCCCATAGGATCCATAGCCATACACATGCAGCGGCTGGGAGCCGTCTTTCCGGTAACCCTTCTTGTACACGATGGAAACGGGCACCTTCGTCCCGTCCCGCGCCGTCGCGATCAGCCGCTCGGTCGCGTACAGGCTCGCATCATACCCCGACGGAATGTCCTGCACCTTGCGCGTCACCAGCGCGCCCGATGCCACCTGGTAATCGAACACCGTGTTGGGCGTCACCATCGATGAATAGCTGATCCGCAGGTTTGGCGCGTCCGGTTCGGCATTCGATCCCAATGAAGCAGCATAGCTCGCTTCGGGGAAGGCAACCCGCCGCTCCGTCCCATCAGGGAACAGCAGCCGGATCTGGTCCAGTCCCTCCACCCGCTCCTGGATCGCCAGATAGGATGTGAAGGCGGTCATGCCGGTCAGGTAAACCCGGTCCGATCCCGGAACGAGCGCGGTCCAGATCGCCGGCTCGGCAATCTTCGCCGTCGCGACGCGAAAGTTCACATTCGCATCGTTCGTCAGGATGAACAGCGTGTCGCCCCGTGCATCCACCGAATACCGCAGGTTTGCCTTGCGTGGCCGCACGATCCGCGCCGGCGCCGCGGGGTTCGCGGCATCCAGCAGCCGCACTTCCGTCGTCGTCGCGATATAGCTGTTCAGCACGATATGCCGGCGGTCCTGTGTGGACGACGCCTGCAGCCAGTAACCAGCCTCCGTCTCCTCATACAGAAGCTGGCTGTCCTTCATACCCAGCCGGTGCAGCCAGGCCTTGGTCGGCCGCCATTCCGCCGAAGCTTGGGTCCACACCACCGATTTCGAATCCGACGACCAGACCGGATCGCCCAGCGAGTCGGCCGCCACCGTCTCCAGATCCTTCCCGGTCGCGATGTCGCGGATCACCAGCTTGAAACGTTCGGATCCATCGGTGTCGGTCGAATAGGCCAGCAGCCTGCCATCAGGGGACACCACAAGCGACCCAAGCCGGAAATACGCCTTGTCCTCGGCCAGCGCCGTTTCCGAAAGCAGCAATGCATCCGGTCCGCCGGCCACAGGCTTGCGGTACCAGTCCCGATATTGCCCGCCCGGCTTGAACGCCCACCAATACAGCCAGTCCCCGTCCGGATAGGGAACGCTGGAATCATCCTCCTTCACCCGGCCCTTCAGCTGCTCGAACATCGCCTCCACCAATATCGAATGCTCGCGCATCCGGTCCTCGAAGTAGGCGTTCTCGGCCTTCAGATATCCCAGGATTTCCGGGTCATCGACCTTGGGGTAATCCGCGTCCTTCAGCCAGGCGTAGGGATCCTTCACGGTAATTCCGTGCAGCGTGAACTGGTGGTCGCCGACGCGCGCAACAGGAGGGGGCATTCGGGTCTTTCCAACAGCAGAAAAGGCGGGTGCGGAAATCGGAAGGGCAGCAACAAGGCTGCCGGCGACAAAGGTTCGACGGTCCATCCCGTGCCCTTAGGCCCAGCCAATGTTATCTTGCAACACAGCTGATCGTGACATGGTGCAACATCTGTTTACGCCCCAGGGCGTTGCAACCGCCCGCCCTATTGGCTAGCGCAAGCGCCATGCACGCGGCTGCAGGCCGCCGGGATTGCAACTGTACGGGGTCTTCCATGCTGAACGTAAGTGCTGCTGATGTCGTCGCGGAACCCTATCCGCACGTCATTTCCGATTCCATACTCGATCCGGCGATGTTCGCACGGCTCGTCGCCGAATATCCCGATGCAGGCCTGTTCGCCGAAAACGCAGCCGACACAGGCGGCAAGGGCAGCCGCGCCGGCAAGGAAACCGGCTTCGATATCTACCGGGGCGACACTACCTACGATCGGCTGATCGCCCGGTCCGCGGCGTGGTCCGAATTCGATGCCTGGATCAACTCGCGCGCCTTCGTCGACAAATATCAGGAGCTGTTCGGGCCGCACGCATCCGATATCGGCATCTCAGTCGATATCGTGAAATCCACCTACGATCGTAGCTACATCGAACCACGCGATGTGCTGACGGCAACCGAAACGCTGGGTGAAAAGATCGCCGGCGCCGCCCACAGCCTCACCCGTCCGATGCGGATGGGCCACCCGACCGATCTCTTCACCCGGCTCGATATCACGCGCTCGCTCGGCGGCTACGCCAAGCCGCCACACTGCGACCGGCCGAACCGGCTGTGCTCGCTCATCATCTACTTCACAGATGCCGAAGATGTCGGTCTCGAAGGTGGCGATCTTCTCGTCTTCAAGGCGAAACAGGCCGTGCCCGTCGAAAAGGCGCCCCGCCATCCCCGCCCGAACGCGGTGGATATCGTCGCCCAGCTGCGGCCCAAGGCAAACCTTGGCGTGTTCTTCCCCTGCAGCAACAACAGCTATCACGGTGTCACCGCCGTCACCAGCAAGGGCGTGCCGAGGGATTTCCTCTACATCAACATCTCGGGCCGCTCCGCCAGCCTCTGGTAGGCCCTGTACCAGGGCTCGATGCGGACGACTCATCGAGTTTGGCCTGTCGGTCGGCGCGAGGGGAGCGCTTGCGGCGTTCCGCCGAACGGAAGGGCTATTGTCGGCGGGACGCAGTATTACCGCCGGATCAGCACGAGTGCGGCCGCGATCATCCCCGCGCCGACCAGTTCAGCAGGCCCGAGCGCCTCGCCGAACATCGCCCAGCCTGCCGCGGCCGACACCAGCGGCTGAACCAGCAGCCCGATACCCACAACGAAAGCCGGCAAGCGGCCGCTCGCGAACACCATCAATCCCTGCCCCAGAAGCTGGCTCGAAATTGCCAGCGCCATCACCGGCCGCCAGTCCGTCGGCCAGAAGGCCCCCGGCGCCAGCAACGCTACCGGCAGCAACACGATCACCGAGGCAAAGGTCGACATTGCCAGCACCGTTGCGGTCGAAAGCCGGCCTCGCAACCGCATGATCGTCAGCAGATAACCGGTATAGAATGCCGCCGCGCACAAGCTCAGCAAGTCGCCCAGCAGATGCTCTGCTCCAAGCTGTGCCGAACTGCCGAACAGCAGCATCGTGCCCGCGCCCGCAAGCGCCAGCGATTGCAGCGTCGTCTTCCCCGGCCGCTCGCGCCGAACCAGCAGGGCCCAACCCGCCAGCATGAACGCCGTGGTGTTCGCAAACAGGGTGGCGTTCGCCATCGAAGTCCGCACGATCCCCAGATGCCAGGCTATCAGGTCGCTCGCAAAGAAGGCCCCCGCCGTCGCCGCCACGCCCCACGGCAGGGCGCCAAAGGCGACGCGCTCAGGCTCCCGCGAGCGCAGCACCAGCGCCACCACCAGCAGCACCGGCGCCGCCAGCGCCATCCGCCAGAAGGCGGATGCAACGGGCCCCACATCCGCCATCCGCACCAGCAGCGGACCGAAGGCCAGCATCGTGGACCCCAGGAACAGCCCCACAAGCGGCCAGCGCGCAGGAACCGCCGGCTCAGGCGAAGCGTTCGTGTCGGTGGCCATCGGCTGCGCCTAGAGCATGTCCCGATCAGATGGAATCATTTGCATCAGGAACCCATGCGGAAAAACAACAGGATAGAGCGGCCGTTCCGATGCAATCAGAACGAGGCCCGCTCTGGCAGTGCGGCCGGTCGCTGTCAGCCAAGCCCCTGCACAAAGGCGCGCAGGTCCGCCAGCAAAAGCTCTGGCTCCTCCAGCCCGGCGAAATGTCCGCCACGCGGCATGTCCGTCCAGTGCACCACATTATAGCCCCGCTCCACCATCGATCGCGGTGGAAAGGCCAGCAGGTCACGCGGGAAGGCCGCAACGCCCGTGGGCACTTCGATCCGCTTGCCATCCGGGATCGAAAATCCCCCTTCCAGGAACATCCCCCGGTAAATCCACGTCGCCGAAAGGAAACTTCGTGTCGAAAGATAGATCATGATCGTCGTCAGCAGCGTGTCGAGCCCGAAGGGCGGATCGCCATGCCCATCATCCGTATCAGACCAGCCGCAATATTTCTCAGCCAGCCATGCCGCCACGCCCATGGGTGAATCCATCATCGCAAAACCAAGGCTCTGCGGCTTGGTGCCCTGCAACACCAGATACCCCGTCTCGGTTGCCCGGATCATGGTCGCCCAGCCCAGCCACCGCTTCTCTTCGGAGGTATTGGCAGACATGTCGGCAGATCGCAGGCCATAGCCGTTCAGGTGCACAGCTTCGACCCGCGCGCTGTCGATCCCGATCCACCCGCCGATCACGCTGCCCCAGTCGCCACCTTGATAAACAAAGCGGTCATAGCCCAGCACGCCCATCAGCCGGTCGTACATCCCGGCAACCGCGCGCGGCCCCATCGGCTGTTTTGGCTTGTCACTCCAAGCATAGCCGGGCAGCGAAGGTGCCACCACATGAAAGGCCGGCGCGCTCGCATCCTCGGGCTCCGCCAGCCGGTCGATGATCGCCTCGAACTCCATCACGGAACCCGGCCAGCCATGCGCAATCAGCAGCGGCCGCGCATCCGGCCGCGAAGACCGCTTGTGGATGCAATGCAGATGAAACCCCGGGTCCACCTCCACCCGAAAATGGGGAAAGCTGTTGATCCGCTCCACCGCCGCCGGCCAGTCGAACATGGTCAGCCAATGGTCGCGCAACCGCTCCATATAGCCGCGGTTTGCCCCATGCTCCCATCTGTGTCCGTCGGGCTCCTCGAAAAAGCGGAATTCCTCCACCCGCCGCCGAACCCAGACGGCTTCCTCCGCGTTTGCGGGAACCGTAAAGGGGGTCGCGCTCATGCCGCCATCGCTCCTGCCTTGCGCTCGGCCTTGATCGCATGGGCGATCTTCTCCGCAATCATGATAGTGGGCGCATTGGTGTTGCCTGAAACCAGGTATGGCATCACCGAGGCATCCACCACCATCAGCCCCTCCACCCCGTTCACATGCAGGCCGATGTCCGTCACCGCATCGGCATCCGGTCCCATCCGGCAGGTGCCCACCGGGTGGTAGATCGTCTCGGCCCACCCTTTCAGCTTTTCCAGCAGGGCTTCGCCTGCCACATCCGGGCCCGGCCACACCTCGCCCGCGTTGAACCGCTTCAGGGCCGGCTGCTGCCCGATCCGCCGGGCAATCTCCACGCCCTTCAGGATCGTCTGCACATCTTCGGGTGCCGAAAGATAATTCGGGTCGATCGCCGGATGCGCCAACGGATCGGCCGATTTCAACCGGATCTCGCCCCGGCTTTCGGGCCGCACCTGGCACACATGGGCCTGGTAGCCATGCTCCGGGTCCAGCCCGCCCATCCCGTGGGCATTCCCCTTCACCGGCATGAAATGCATCTGGATATCGGGCGCAGCCAACCCCTCGCGCGTCGAAACGAACGCCCCGGCCGCCGTTGGCATATAGCTGGCATCGCCCTGCTTGCGGAAAATCCAGTCCAGCGCGGCCACCACCTTGGTCACCGGGCTTGAATTGCCGTTCAGCGTGATCGGCTCGCTGCACTTCCACTGCACGATTACATCCAGATGGTCCTGCAAATTCTGCCCCACCTGCGGGCGATCGCTAACAACATCGATCCCCATCGCCCGCAGATGCGCCGCCGGCCCGATACCCGACAGCATCAGTAACTGCGGCGAATTGATGGCCCCGCCGCTCAGGATGATCCGCCGCCCCATCACCCGCTGCCCCCCGGAATAGCTGACACCCACGGCCCGCTTCTCCTCGAACAGCAGCTTTTCGGCCAGCGCCCCGGTCATGATCTTCAGGTTCGGCCGGGCGCGCACATCCGGCGTCAAATAGGCCCGTGCGGCAGACCAGCGCTGCCCGTTCCTGATGGTGGAATCATAGGCGCCCGCGCCTTCGAACTGCGCTCCGTTGAAATCATCGGACCGCGGAAAGCCAGCCTCCACAGCGGCGTCGATGAAGGCACCGTTCAGCACATGCGGCAGCATCCGCCGCGTGGTGGAAAGCGGCCCGTCGCCGCCATGCCATTCGCTCGCACCCCGGTCCGAACTTTCGCTCTTGCGGAACCAGGGCAGCACATCGGCCCAGCCCCAGCCGGTGCAGCCGGACTGCGCCCAGCGGTCATAATCGCTCGAATGCCCGCGAATATAGACCATCCCGTTGATCGACGATGATCCGCCCAGCACCTTCCCTCGCGGCCAATACAGCGTGCGTCCGTTCAGCTGTGCCTGCGGCTCGGTCTGGAATCCCCAGTTCAGCGCATTGTTGTTTTCGGGCGGCAGAATCTGCGCGATGCCGGCAGGCATGTTGATCATCATGCTCTTGTCATTGCCGCCCGCCTCCAGCAGCGCGACCCGGGTTCCCGGGTCCTCCGAAAGCCGCCCGGCCAGTGCACATCCAGCAGAACCCGCGCCCACGATCACGAAATCGAAACTGTCGCCCACGCCGATATCCTCCACCCTGGCCAATCAACGCCCCCATGCCTCCCGGCACGCAGACTGGGCCTTTTGCCCAGCCTAGCCAAGCAGGGCCTGCCATTCCAGCCTGTGCAAAGTCGGGTGATCGCCCGCCTCTTCCGCCCGGCCCCGGCCCCGGCTAGGAACGGCGGTATGCCCCGCCTTTCCCCTTTCATCGCCCCGCTTCTGCTGATGGCCTCCCTTGTCCTCAGCGGATGCACCGTCGGCGCCATGCACCGCACCCACATGCCTGCGCCCGTCGCGCCGGATCTCGCCGCCGTCTTCGATTGCCTGCGCGAAAACCGCCTCGCGCTGGTATCCGCCCATCGCGGGCAGGCCAACCCCGAACGCGCCGAAAACGCGATGTCCAGTTTCTCCGAATCGCTCCGTAAAGGTCCCATCCTGATCGAGATGGACATCGCCCGCGCAGCAGATGGCGCGCTCGTCCTGATGCACGACAGCACGCTCGATCGCACCACAACTGGCACCGGCCCTGTCACGAAAAAAACCTACCCCGAACTCCGCCGCCTCCACCTGAAAGACCCTGAGGGCAAGCAGCTGGACGAACGCATTCCCAGCCTCGATGAAGCCCTCACCTGGGCCCGGCGCAACGGCGCGATGCTCCAGCTCGATCTGAAGCGCGGGGTCCCGCTTGCCGATGTCGTCGCCGCAGTCCGCCGCGCCGACGTCGAGCGCCAGGTCATACTCATCGCCTACAACCGCGCCGACACCGAAAGCGCATTGCGCCTCGCGCCCGGCATGATGGTCTCGGGCAGCGGCCGGAACGCTGCTGAAACCACCGCCATCCTTGCCGGGGCCAACCAGCGCCTGCTCGTCTTCACCGGCCTCACAGAGCCCGATCCCGCCTTCATCGCCCGCCTCGACGCAGTCGGCGCAGAAGCAATCACGGCCACGCTCGGCAAAGCCGGACAGCGGCTGGATGATCGCTACATGGTCGACGACGACGGGCGCGAATATGCCGATCTCGCCGCCCGGGGCGTCGCCCTCATCGCCTCCGATCGCCCGGTCGACGCCTGGCGCGCCCTGAAAGATGCCAACCGGGACGGAACCATCTGCCTGAAAGGAAACAAGACATGAAAGCCATCCGGTTCGAGACCGCAGGCAGCCCGGATGTCATGAAGCTCGTCGATCTCGATCTCGCAGAGCCCGGCCCCGGCGAAGCCCGCGTCCGCCATAGCGTTATCGGCGTCAACTTCATCGATACCTACCACCGCTCCGGTCTCTACCCGATGCCGCTGCCCGCAGGCCTCGGCGTCGAAGCCGCCGGCGTCGTCGAAGCCGTGGGGGAGGGGGTCTCCCACATCGCACCGGGGGATCGCATCGTCTATTTCAGCAGCACGACCGGCGGCTATGCAACGCATCGCGTCATGGAAGCCCGCTGGCTCGTGAAGCTGCCCGATGGCATCGCCGACGAAACCGCAGCCGCGCTGTGGCTGAAGGCGTGCACAGTCGAATTCCTCGTCGAACGCTGCGCCAGGGTAAAGGCGGGCGATACCGTCCTCGTTCAGGCGGCCGCCGGCGGTGTCGGCGTGCTTCTATGCCAGTGGCTGAAGTCTGCGGGCGCCACCGTCATCGGCACCGTCGGTTCGCCCCAAAAGGTTGCGATCGCGCAGGATGCCGGCTGTGATCACGTCCTCGCCTACGCCGATGTCCCGGCAAAAGCGCGGGCTTTGACCGGCGGCACAGGCGTCGATGTCGTCATCGACGGCGTCGGCAAGACCACCTTCGAAGCCTCGCTCGACAGCCTCCGCCGGCGCGGGCTCCACATCAGCTACGGCAACGCGTCAGGCCCGATCGGTCCGGTCGATTTCGGGATCCTCGCGCGCAAGGGCTCGCTCTACACAACCCGGCCCACGCTGTTCGATTACTACGCCACGCCAGAGGATTTCGCCGCCGGTACCAAAGCCGTGTTCGCCAGGATCGCCAGCGGGGTCCTGAAGCCCCACATCGGCCAGACCTTCGCGCTCGCCGACGCCGTGAAATGCCATCAGGCCCTCGAAGCCCGGCAAACCATCGGCTCGTCCCTGCTCATCCCCTAAGGACATGGGAGACACCCGCCCCTGCCTGTACTGCAGGCGGGGGCATGTCATCACATCTTGTCCTCGCCTATGATCGGGAGGACTACCGGCACCACCTGTTGCCCGCCGGTCACGATCATGTTGATCGCCACATACAGAATCAAGGCGAGGCCAATCCAGCCGATCCATGGATAGCGTTCGATCAACTGCGCGATGAAATTGGCGGCAATTCCCATCAGCGTAACCGACAGCACGAGGCCGATCACCATGATCTCGCTATGGTCCTTCGATGCGCCAGCCACCGCCAGCACATTGTCCAGGCTCATGGAAAGATCGGCAACCGCCACCGCCCAGGCAGCCGCCCACAAGGATTTCGCCCTTGGCGGCGCGTCGTGAACCTCTGTTCCGTCCTCCAGTATCAGATGGCGCTCGGGCCGAAGCTCCCGATACATTTTCCAGCAGACCCACAGCAACAGAAGCCCGCCGGCGAGCTGCACGCCCACAACCGAGAGCAGTTGCACTACGACAAGTGCAAAGGCGATCCGCATCACCAGCGCCGCCACCATGCCGATGGCAATCACGCGGCGGCGGTCTGCGGGGGGAAGCCCGGCCGCCAGCTGCCCGATGATGATGGCATTGTCCGCCGCCAACACCAGGTCGATCATGATCACCGTGCCCAGCACTCCCCAGGCGCCGGGCTCATTCATAAACGAAAGATCCATCAGTCTGCGCTACCCGCTTGCACGCTCTGTACCAGCTGACATCACGGCCTCTTGTTCGGCGGTATCACCATCGGCACCACCAGAATGTCGCAAGGTGGATCATCTACCAGGTCGCTGGCGACACTTCCCAGCAACAGCTTTGCAATGCCTGTCCGTCCATGGGTTCCAACAACGGCCAGTGTCGCCTTTGTTTCCTGCACCATGGCTCGCAGAGTCTCCGCGGCATCCCCCGCACGCACATGTGTCTGGATAGTGCCGACAGGTATCCCTGCGGCGATCGCCCGTTCGCGCTGCGCTGCCATCTCCTCGGCGATGAACGCGTCGAATTCCAGGCGCTCCCCGTATGCGAAATCCTCGGCATAGCCCTTGCCCAGCATCCAGGATTGGAACGGCACATGATAGGCATGGACCAGGTGCAGCATCGCACGCGGCGCAAATCGGGCGGTCGCGCGGATGGCGGTGCGCGAAAAGATCGAAAAATCCACGCCGATAACGGCAGTCCCATGGCTGCCGTCAACGGGGGCTTCGGCCAGCAGCAGGGGGCGCCCGAGGCATTGCAACGTGTCACCGGCAAGGGTGTGGGCAAAACTGCCCGGCTTGCGCCGCTCCGGATGGTGCGCTCCCATCACCAGGAGGTCCGCGCCCCAGCCTTCAGCCAGTCCGGCCACTTCGGCCTTGGGGTCGCCCGCAACAACTTCCACACTCGCCTCCAGCCCAGACCAGGCCCGGTTTCGCTCCATCTCGGCAGCAAGCTGGGTGCGTGCAAGCTCCAGATCGCCAGCATCGCCCACATGGATGATCTTGAGCTGGGAATGGCTGTCTGCTGCAACCTGGAACGCGCGCTGCAGTGCACGGCTGGATTGCGCCGAAAGATCACTGGCCGCCAATATCCGCATGTGTATCTCCGCAATGTGCGCGCCTGCATGGCAGTTCGGCGCCGGACTTCCCAGTACCAACGGCTCGGTGGTGCTGATGGCGTGCTGGCAGACCCATCACAGGTGGCCAACATGAAAGTGGTGCGGACGGCGGGACTCGAACCCGCACTGCCGTGAAGGCAAGCGGATTTTAAGTCCGCTGCGGCTACCAGTTTCGCCACGTCCGCTCAGGAAAGACCTGTCAGTATCGGAAAGCCTTTCCGTTTCGAAAAAGCCCGTCCAGTTCGCAAAAACGCCAGCCTGTTTCTGTGAAGCCCTGCCGTCGCCAAGCGAACCCTGAAACCGGGCTTGGGCAGGTAACCGCTCAGCCCATGTTCAGCCGCTCGCGCAGCTCCTTGCCGGGCTTGAAGTGCGGCACCCGCTTTGAATCCACGCTCACCGATTCACCCGTTCTCGGGTTGCGCCCGGTGCGGGCATCCCGCCCGCGCGTTGAAAAGGCACCAAAGCCGCGAAGCTCGACCCGACCACCTTCGGCCAGCCGGTCTGACATGGAGTCGAGGATGGTGGCGACCACCCGCTCGGCTTCGCGCTGGCCCAGATGCGGGTTGGCGTCGGCAATCTTCTGTACAAGTTCGGATCTGATCACAAGCTGTCCCCCTGACCCCACACTATGGGCAATCACCAAGGCTCCGGTCAAGCCTTTCAACGCACTGGCAAAACGGGCAAGCAAAAGGGGCGGCACCTCGCAGCACCGCCCCTGTTGCCGATTAACCATGAAACAGCCGTCGGGCTGGTTCCGCGTCAACCGCTATCTTTTGCCTTGTTCAGCGCCGCACCCAGGATGTCGCCAAGCGACGCGCCCGAGTCGGACGACCCATATTGTGCCACGGCCTGCTTCTCTTCCGAGATCTGGCGGGCCTTGATCGACAGCATCGGCTTCTTGCCGCGCTCGAAGCCGATCACCAGCGCGTCGACCTTCTGGCCAACCTGGAAGCGCTCGGGGCGCTGCTCGTCGCGGTCGCGCGAAAGATCGGAGCGCTTGATGAAGGCGGTTGCTCCGTCTTCACCGATCTGCACTTCGATCCCGCCGTCGCGCGTTTCACGAACGATGCAGGTAACAACTTCGTTCTTCTTGGTGTCGAAACCGCCAGCGCTCGGGGCTGCGCCCTCGTCGCTCGCAGCAGCACCCTCGGCCGAGACCTGCTTGATGCCCAACGAAATCCGCTCGCGCTCGACATCGACTTCCAGAACCTGCGCCTTCACCATCTCACCCTTGTGGTGGAGGCCAAGCGCTGCTTCACCCGAAGCGCCCCAGGCGATGTCCGACATGTGAACCATGCCGTCCACTTCGCCCGGCAGGCCGATGAACAGGCCGAACTCGGTTGCGTTTTTCACTTCGCCTTCGACGATCGAACCCACGGGGTTCTCTTCGGCAAACACGTCCCACGGGTTGCGCTGTGCCTGCTTCAGGCCCAGCGAAATCCGGCGCTTCTCGCCATCCACCTCCAGCACGATCACTTCCACTTCCTGGGATGTGGAAACGATCTTGCCCGGGTGGACGTTCTTCTTCACCCAGCTCATTTCCGAAACATGGACCAGGCCTTCGATGCCCGGCTCCAGCTCGATGAATGCGCCATATTCGGTGATGTTCGTCACGCGGCCCTTCAGCTTTGCGCCAACCGGATACTTGGCGTCTGCGCCTTCCCACGGATCGCTCTCGAGCTGCTTCATGCCCAGCGAGATGCGCTGCGTCTCGCGGTTGATGCGGATGATCTGCACCTTCACCGTGTCGCCGATGTTGATCACCTCGTTCGGGTGGCCAACGCGCTTGTAGCTCATGTCCGTCACGTGCAGCAGGCCGTCGATCCCGCCCAGGTCCACAAAGGCACCATAATCGGTGATGTTCTTCACCACGCCTTCGATCACCTGGCCCTCGGCAAGGCTCTGGATCAGGCCGGTGCGGGCCTCGGCGCGCGTCTCTTCCAGGATCGAACGGCGCGAAACCACGATGTTGCCGCGCTTGCGGTCCATCTTCAACAGCTGGAATGGCTGCGGCATGCCCATCAGCGGGGTCACGTCGCGAACCGGGCGAATGTCCACCTGGCTGCCCGGCAGGAACGCAACAGCGCCGCCAAGGTCGACAGTGAAGCCACCCTTCACGCGGCCGAAGATCGTGCCCTCGACGCGCTCACCGGCGTTGAACTGGGTTTCCAGCTTGTCCCAGGCGGCTTCACGGCGTGCGCGATCGCGCGACAGCATGGCTTCGCCAAAGGCATTCTCGACCCGGTCGACATAAACCTCCACATTGTCGCCCACGGCAACCTGGGGCGCCTGTCCGGGCGGGGTGAATTCGCGGATGGAAATACGGCCTTCTGACTTCAGGCCCACGTCGATCACCACCAAGTCGTTCTCGATGGCGACGACGCGCCCTGTCACAACCTTGCCTTCGAAGCTCTGGCTCTCTCCAAGCGAGCTTTCAAGAAGGGCCGCGAAATCATCGCGCGTCGGCATCGTAGAAGGGGCCATCGTGGAAGTTTGGGCAGTCGAAGCCATGTAGGTCCTATCGGCACAGTGCAGGCCAGCCGGCTATCTCCGGCGGTCTTGCGGGGGTTGCAAAACAAACCGCCTGAAAGCCAAATGGGCGCGAGGCAGCCCGTGCCTGTTTCAGGCCAAGCTGCCGGCGCCCCCCTCTCAGGCAGTCCGGCCCAACCGCGCCGACACCATGTCGATCGCCTGCTGGACGGCCGCGGCTATACTGAAATCGCTGGTATCTAGCAAGTCGGAGTCCGCCGTTCGCACCAACGGCGCATCGGCACGTGTCGTGTCGCGCGCATCCCTTGCGATGATGTCCTTCAGGATTGCGGCTTCGGCCACGTCCCGCCCGACCGACGTCAGTTCAAGAAATCGCCGTTTCGCCCGCACCTCTGGCTTTGCCGTCACGAAAAGCTTGGCGTCGGCGCCGGGGGCAATCACCGAACCGATGTCCCGCCCGTCCAGCACAGCCCCACCCGGTTGTGCTGCAAAGCTTCGCTGGAACGCCAACAGGGCGGCGCGCACCTCCGGATGTGCCGAAACGCGCGATGCCGCCTCGGCCGTCGCGCTGTCCCGCAACGCAGGGTCCTCCAGCAGCGAAAGGTCCAGCGCGGCGGCCAGCAGCCCCGCCGCCGGCCCATCATCGAGGTTGGTGCCCGATGTCAGCGCCGAAAGCGCAACAGTCCGGTAAAGTGCACCCGTATCCAGGTGCGGCAACCCGAAATACCGCCCCAGCGCGCGGGCAATCGTGCCCTTCCCGGAAGCCGCCGGGCCATCGACAGCAATCACCGGCATGTCAGGTCAGCAGTTTCGCGATCTTGGGCGCGATGGTCTCGGGCTTCACGGTCGGCGCGAACCGCTCCACAGCTTCGCCGTTACGGTTCACCAGGAATTTGGTGAAGTTCCACTTGATGGCCTTCGATCCCAGCAGGCCCTTCGCCTGCTCCTTGATCTGCCGGTACAGCAGCGCTTCGTTCGGCCCGTTCACATCCACCTTCGCGAACATCGGAAACGTCACCGGATAGGTCGTCGAACAGAATTTCGCGATCTCGGCTTCGCTACCCGGCTCCTGCTTTCCGAACTGGTTGCAAGGAAAGCCCAGCACCGCAAAGCCCCGGTCGCGGAACCGCTGATACAGCGCCTCAAACCCGGTATATTGCGGCGTGAATCCGCATTTCGAAGCCACGTTCACGATCAGCAGCACCTGGCCCTTCCAGTCGCCAAGGCTCACCTCGCGGCCATCCAGTGTTTTCACCCGATGGTGGTAAATATCATCAGCCATTTGCGTCTCCGGAACTCCCCCCGGGCACCATGCCGGGGGTTGGGGGGAAAGGGAAGGGGGCCCTGGCGCCCATTCCGGCAAAGCCGGAAAGTCTGCTGAAGGGGTGGATGGAAGCAGGAGGAAGCGGACGAGAGAGGGGATAGGCAGAAAGGTAAGGGCCGCGGCAAAGCCGCGTCGTCGGACGTGTCCTGGGCGGGGTTCCCGCCCCGGCAGGCCGGCCGGGCCTTCGGCGAGTCTAAAAATAGTGCGCGGCACTACCTTGTGCCGCCTTCGGCCCAAAAAAAGGCCCGGTGGTTTCCCACCGGGCCAGCATTAGTCGCATGACTGGTCGCTATTCCCGCTGTCCAAGGAAGTGCAGCAGGAACGAGAACATGTTGATGAAATCGAGGTAGAGCGTCAGCGCCCCCATGATGGCGGCCTTTCCGGCCATGTCCGTCCCCGCGACATAATCATAGGTATTCTTGATTTTCTGCGTGTCATGCGCGGTCAGACCGGCAAAGATCACCACACCCAGGATCGAAATGACAAGCGCCAGCGTCCCGGACTGGAAGAAGAAGTTCAGCAGCATCGCAACGAGGATGCCCACAAGGCCCATCACCAGGAAGGTGCCGAGCTTCGAGAGATCCCGCTTGGTCGTGTAGCCATAAAGGCTGAGACCGGCGAAAGCCGCTGCCGTTGCGAAGAAGGTGAACGCGATCGAACCACCCGTGTAGCGCAGGAAGATGGTGGACATCGAAAGGCCCATCACCACCGTAAACGCCCAGAAGGTGGCCTGCGCAGCACTTTCAGACATCTTCTGGATGCGGAAGCCCAGCGCAAACACAAAGGCCAAAGGCGAGAGCATGATAACCCAGCCCAGAATGTTCGGCCCCATCGCACCCGTCGCCGGGTTGACGGTGTAGAACGTCTGCCACAGGCCGGACGCGTATGTGCCAAGGGCGACAAGGCCCGTGAGCAGCACGCCCGACATCATGTAATTATATACCGAAAGCATATGCGCCCGAAGGCCCATGTCATATTCGGCAGCCGAAGCACCAGTGCGCGCCATTCCGGCTGTGGCACCACGGCCGAGCCGTGGATCGACCTGATTGACCATCCAAATTCTCCATCCAGCCGGCCCATCCGGCTCAAAAGCGAATATCGCCCATGCAACAAACGGATTCAAGGGTGCCTGGGTCAATATTTTGCGAGCGTGCAACAAATGCCCTGCAAAACCCCCCTCAGCTCTCTCGCAGCACGCGCGCAACCTTCACGCCAAGCGTCCGGTGTGCGCCCACCAGGCCCAGCACCAGTGTCACCGCAGCCCCCAGAAGTACCGTCAGAAAGGCCACGCCCCAATCCGGCTGCCAGCTGAATTGCAGCACTTTCGTCACCACCACCCAGGCCGCAAGCCCGCCCAGCGCCAGCGCGATGAACGCGACCAGCAGCCCCAGCGCCGCATATTCCATCGCGGCCGCCGTCATCAGCTGCCGGCGCGTGGCGCCAAGTGTCTTCATGATCACATTGTCATACACCCGCGCCCGGGCCTGTGCAGCCAGCGCGCCCACCAGCACAGCAATGCCCGCCAATATCGCAACGCTGGCCGCTGCCCGAACAGCAGTGCCCATCTGCGTCACCAGATTGCCCACCTGCCCCAGCACATCCTTCACCTTCACGACCGAAACCGTGGGGAAGGCGCGGCTGATCGTTCCGGTGAAACTGTCATCGAATGCCGCCGGCGGGGTCGCCGTCGCCATCCAGCTATAGGGTGCGTCGCGCAGCGTGTTCGGGTCATAGATCAAAACGAAGTTGAACCCCAGGCTGTCCCAGTCGATCTCCCGCAGCGATGCGATTGTCGCGGTAATCTCCACGCCAAGCACGGAAACAGCAATGCTGTCCCCCACCTTCAGGCCCAGCAGCCCAGCCTGTTCGGCATCCATCGAAACCAGCGGCGGCCCGGCATATCCCTTGGGCCACCATGTTCCGGCCACCAGCCGGTTGCCCGCCGGAAGGTCTGCGGCCCAGGTCAGCCCCCTGTCCCCGCGCAGCAGATAGCTGCGCTCCGGCACGTCTTTCAGCTCGGAAACCGGCGTTCCGTTCACGGCCACCACCGGGCCGCGCAGGCTCGGCACCATGCTCACGTCGCTGCCCTCGGGCAATGTCGCCTTGAACCGCTCGGCGTCTTCCTTCGGCAGGTCCAGCATAAAAAAGCTTGGCGCCTTGTCGGGCACCGTCTTGCGCAGTTCGGCGTTGAAGCTCGTCTCGATGAAGGCCAGCGTCGCAAACAGCGAAAGCCCCAGCCCCAGCGCCACCACCAGCTGCCGCGTCATCGCGCCCGGCCGGTAAACATTCCCCAGCGCCAGCCGCCCCAGCACCCCCCTGGGCCGCGGCATCCGGCGCGCCGCCCACTTCACCGCAGTCCCCAGCGCGAACAGCAGCGCCAGCACAAGGGCCACGCCCCCCAGGAACGCCAGCGCAAAGACCGGCTCGGCCGCCTGCCACACAGCAAGCGCGGCAACCAGCCCGCCCGCCGCCAGTGAAACCAGGATCGCG
>Ga0105045_10001078_pt1 | contig 21743 bp, 15 predicted proteins | sample MAT02_FD_78089 | JGI IMG/M metagenome (GOLD analysis project Ga0105045, IMG submission 78089) | Freshwater microbial communities from Lake Fryxell liftoff mats and glacier meltwater in Antarctica - MAT-02 (megahit assembly) | ecosystem: Environmental > Aquatic > Freshwater > Ice > Liftoff... | reverse complement strand
TTTTTATCCCTAAAAAACCACTTTGTGTTTGTGATTGTCTATTCACTTATCCGGGGCGAAACTGCATTACTTTGCCAATAAATTTTTGACCTCATTCAATTTAAGTAAAGCTTCCACTGGCGAAATGGTATTGATATCCAAATTTTTCAACATGTCTTTTACGGTTTTGTAATGTGGGTCAGCCGCTTCAAACAAATTCATTTGATAGAGTTGGGCTTTGGGCACTTCGCGCACCCGCACATTGTGGCGCTCGCGCCCGCTGTCCTTTTCCAAGTGTTGCATGATCTCGTGGGCCCGCAGCACCACTGGGTTGGGCATTCCCGCCATCTGGGCCACGTGGATCCCAAAACTATGCTCGCTGCCACCCTCGACCAATTTACGCATAAAAATCACTTTATTGCCCGCTTCCTTTACCGATACATTGAAATTTTTAATCCGTTTAAAATCGCCCGCCAGTTGATTTAGCTCATGGTAGTGGGTAGCAAACAGCGTTTTGGGCCGGAATTTGGGATGATTGTGCAAAAACTCCACAATCGCCCACGCAATGGAAATGCCGTCGTAAGTACTCGTGCCCCGGCCGATCTCGTCCATGAGCACCAAGCTGCGATCGCTGAGGTTGTTGAGAATGCTGGCCGTTTCGGTCATTTCTACCATAAAAGTTGACTCCCCGCGTGACAGGTTGTCGCTGGCCCCCACTCGGGTGAATACTTTATCGACCAAGCCCAAGTGTGCCTCGCGAGCGGGAACAAAGCTGCCCATTTGGGCCATGAGGGCAATGAGCGCAGTCTGCCGAAGTAGGGCCGATTTGCCCGCCATGTTGGGTCCGGTGATAATGGCAATTTGTTGGTTTTCATCGTCCAACAAAATATCATTGGGCACATACGATTCGCCGGGGGGAAGTTGCCGCTCCACTACCGGGTGACGACCTTCGCGGATGTCAATCGTCTTGCCTTCGCTGATTACGGGACGCACATAATTGAAATGCTCGGCCACTTCGGCAAAGCCAATCAAACAATCGAGCATGGCCAAGGCTCGGGCATTTTGTTGGATTGGGGCCACATATTCAGCCGCGGACTGCACCAAATGCTGGAACATTTTAAATTCCAAGTCGTATATTTTGTCTTCGGCTGTTAATATTTTTTCTTCATAGATTTTTAATTCCTCGGTAATGTACCGTTCAGCATTGGCCAAGGTTTGTTTTCGGATCCAATCGGTTGGCACTTTGTCCTTGTTCGAGTTGCTGACTTCAATGTAATAACCGAAAACCTTGTTATAATTGATTTTCAGGGAATTGATCCCCGTTCGTCTAATTTCCCGCTCAAGGATTTGTTTCAAAAAGTCTTTGCCCGAGTAGGCAATTTGGCGCAGGCTGTCAAGCTCTTCATTGAGGCCATCGCGCATGATGCCGCCTTGATTGGCCAGCGCGGGTGGATCTTCTTGTAACTCCCGGTCAATTTTATCCAATAAAAATGCGCAAGGGTTCAACTGATCGGCCAGAAGGGCCAGCACCGGTTGCTGGGCATTGGCCAAGTGCAACTTGGTGGGCTGGACGTTGGCCAACGAGCGTTTCAGCTGCTGCATCTCGCGGGGATTGACCCGCCCGGTCGATACTTTGGACACCAACCGCTCCAAATCGCCCGTTTGGCGCAGCAGTTTGAGCAGGAATTCCCGCTCATCTTCGTGGTTGGCGAAGAAGGCAACCACTTCCAAGCGCTCGTCGATCTTGGCCTTGATTTTTAGGGGCAATACCACCCACCGTTTGAGCAAACGGGCACCCATTGGGGTCACGGTTTTGTCCAATACTTCGATCAGGGGGATGCCACCTTCTTGTTGCGGTTGGAGAAGTTCGAGGTTACGGATAGTAAATTTATCCAACCACACGTAGCGTTCTTCTTCGATCCGGCTGATGGCAGCCACATGGCGAATGTCGTGGTGCTCGGTGGCGGCCAGATAGTACAAAATGGCACCGGCCGCCACGATCCCCTCGGGCAAGTTCTCGATCCCAAAGCCCTTGAGCGAAGCCGTTTCGAAGTGGCGGGTAAGTTTCTCGTAGGCGTAATCATAGTGAAATACCCAATCATCAACCGCATAAGTGCTAAATTTTTCGGCGAAAGTGCCTTCAAATTGCTGGCGGAAGGCTTTGTTGTAAATCACTTCGGAAGGCGCAAAGCCTTGGAGCAGTTTCTCGATGTGGGCCAAGTCGCCTTGGGCCGCCAAAAATTCCCCGGTGGTGACATCCACAAAGGCGATGCCCAACGAATCGCCAGGGCCAAGGTGTAGCGCAGCCAGGTAATTGTTGCGGCGGGTGTCGAGCACGTTGTCGTTGAACGATACGCCCGGGGTCACCAGTTCGGTCACTCCGCGCTTGACCAGCCCTTTGGCCAGTTTGGGATCTTCCAGTTGGTCGCAGATGGCCACCCGCTCGCCGGCCCGCACGAGCTTGGGCAGGTAAGTGTCGAGTGAGTGGTGCGGAAAGCCGGCCAGTTCGATGTGGGAAGCGGCCCCATTGGCGCGTTTGGTCAGGATAATCCCCAATATTTTGCTGGCCCTGATGGCATCCTCGCCAAATGTTTCGTAAAAATCACCCACCCGGAACAAAAGCAGTGCCCCGGGATACTTGGCTTTGAACAAATTATATTGCCGCATCAACGGCGTTTCTTTTTCCGACATGAACGTCTAATGATGATGGACCAAAACTCCCGCCTCTGCGGTAAAAGTATCTTGCAGTCGTTTTAACGCTCGCCCGATTTAGCCCAAATAGCTGGCTTGGGTTTCTACCGTTACCCGATCCAAACTAAGGAGGCGGGCATGTAGCCCAAGCGTTTTGGGCAGTTCATACTCCATAAAATACCGCAAAGTGTGCAGTTTGCCCTGATAAAAATGCCGATCATCCTCCCCAATTTCGGCGTGCAATGCTTGCTGGGCAACAAGCCCTTGTTTGAGCCACTGCCAAGCGATGGCCACAATCCCGAAATATTCCAGGTAAAGCGTGGCATCGGCCAGAAAGACTTCGGCGGGGACGGTTTTGGCCAAAGTGGCCAAATAATCTGTGATTGCGGCAAGCTGATCAAGATGGACTGCGAGTTTATCGGCTTGGGCCTCTAGGCTCGGAACGGCAATTGCCTGAGCAATGGTTTGGTTTACTTCGTTGATAAACAGCCGGAAAGCCTTACCGTCTTCCATCAATACTTTACGGCCCAACAGATCCAAGCCCTGGATGCCAGTGGTACCTTCATGGATGGGGTGGATGCGCGTGTCGCGAAAAAACTGCTCAGCGTCAAAATCCTCCGTGTAGCCATAGCCGCCCAATACTTGAATCGCCGCGCTAGTGGTCTGGATGGCCATTTCCGAGGGATAAGTCTTGGCAATGGGGGTCAGGAGATCGAGCAGGAGAAAATAATCGTGTTTGGCCGGGCCTTCGCTCATTTTTTCGTGATCGGTGTATATCCCACACTGGGTGAGCAGCGCCAAGGAACCTTCCACGACTGATTTTTGGAACAACAACATTCTTTTTACATCTGGGTGCTGCGCAATGGCCACTTGGGGCGTCATTGGATTTTTAGCAGCCAATGGACGGCCTTGGGGGCGTTCGGTGGCATACTCAAGTGCGCAATAGTAGGCGGCCGAAGCAATGGAGGCCGCTCCCATGCCGACCCCGAGCCGGGCTTCGTTCATCATTTGGAACATGTAGGACAGCCCTTTGTTGGCCTCGCCCACCAGCCAACCCCGACAGTCGGCTTGGTCGCCCATGATTAAGTGGGCAATGGGCGCTCCCTTGTAGCCCATTTTGTGGTACATCCCGGCGGTAAAAACATCATTACCGATCAATTGGCCATTTTCTGGTCGTTTTTTCGGCACAACAAACAACGAAATGCCCTTGACCCCAACGGGTGCACCCTTGATCCGGGCCAGCATTAGGTGAACTACATTGTCCACCCCATCATGATCACCAGCGGAAATGAAAATTTTCTGCCCTTTGATCAAATAATACTCGCCATCGGTCGGCTTGGCCGAAGTTTGCACATCGGAAAGCGAGCTGCCCGCTTGCGGCTCGGTAAGGGCCATTGTGCCTTGCCATTCACCGGCCATCATGGGGGGAATGTAGGTTTGCTTTAGGTCTTGGGCCCCGAAAGTGCGAATCAGATTGGCTGCCCCAGTCGAAAGAAAGGGGAAAATGGAGGCCGAATAATTGGCAGCGCCCAAGATGAACCCGACCAAATTGGCAATGGTCACCGGGAGTTGCTGGCCACCCTCGGCGTAAGCGAAACTGGCGGGGATCCAGCCGCCTTCCCCGTAAGCCCGCATGAGGGTCCGCACTTGGGGGTGAACGGTGATTCTGCCGTCGATATATTCGGGTGGCTGACGATCCATTTCGCGAAAGAGCGGCAATAACAGCTTGTCAGCCAGCTGTTTGGCTGCATCCAGCACCATGTCAAAGGTTTCGCCATTGTGATCGGCGTAATAGGGATATTGGCAGAGATCGCCAACATGAAAAACTTCGTGCAACAAAAAACGGAGGTTGCGGGGACTCAGGTATGCTTTGGGCATGGCAGCAAAATTGAAAGCAAGCAAGTGAATGGCAAAACTAGTGGCGAATTTAGGGTATTTTGTTGATTATGACCAATGGATTGAGGCTGGATCGGTTTCAACTGGCGGGGATTTCTGGGGCAGCACCTCAACCCAGCAGGCATTTAATGCCCGCTAAAACACAATCAACTTAGGGAAAACCGATCGGCAGATTTTGATTTACTGACCTATCGGGTCACCCGATTTGGCTAAATTGAAGCCACTGGTAGTGTAGAGCAACTCGCCAGTATTGCTCACGTCACTGCCGCCAATGCCGTGCTGTTGGAGCCGTTCCAGCATTGGTAGCACCCAATCCACTGGTTCCCGGAGCAGCACCACGGCTTCCACTAACGTAAACTGTCCTTTTTTGAGGGCCAGTGCATCGAGCAAACGAACTTCCAAGTCGCTTGACTGGGCAGTCTGGGCGTTTGGCAAAGCGGCTTTTTGCCCTTGACTTGGGGTCAGCAACGCCTCATAATACCGTTTTTGCCAGCGGAAACCACCCCAGGCCGCCACAGCCCACGCGCCCACAGTCAACAAAACGGCCTCAAAAGCGGCCCCGCCCGAACCAAGAATTACCAAAGTCATCACCGAGCCTGCCGCCGATCCGCCAATGGCCAAGATCCAATCAATTATTTCGTCGACTGAATACTTTTTTCTTTCCATGTTGCGGTCAAATTTGGTTATAAATTGCGGGGATCGGAAATGACCCCGGTCAGGGCCGAAGCCGCCACTACCGCCGGGGAAGTGAGGTAGATCTGGGCATTTTTGCTGCCCATCCGGCCTTTCATGTTGCGGTTGCCCGCGCTCAAAACAATGTCACCATCGCCGGCCACTCCCGTGTGGATGCCCGCACAAGCTGCGCAGCTGGGCGTGTCCACCGCCACTCCAGCGGCCACCAGATCGGTGATATAGCCCGCTTTGAGGCATTCCAAGAAAACGTGTTGGCTGGCCGGGACCAAAATAAAATTGACATCGCGGTGGACTTGCTTCCCGCGCAGGATGTCGGCCAAAATGGCAATGTCCTCGATGCGCCCATTAGTGCAAGTCCCCACGAAAGCTTTGTTGAACTTGCGGCCCACCACTTGCTCAACCGGCACCACATCATCCAGTTTGTCGGGCAGGGCCACGGTAGGGCCAAGGTTGGTCACATCCACTTCAAATTCCATGTCATAATGAGCATCATGATCGCTGGCCAACATTTGCCAGTCAGCTTTTTGCACTGGGCGCAGGTACTCCGCTGTTTTGGCATCTGGGGCAATGATCCCATTTTTCGCACCCAAATCCACCGTCATGTTGCACAAGGTCATCCTTCCGGCCATGTCCAACGCATCAATGGCCGGGCCGCAGTATTCCAATGCTTTGTAGATTAAATGGCCATTCCAGTGCATCATTCCCATGATGTGCAAGCTCAAATCTTTGGCCATGACGTAGGGCTGCCATTTGCCAACGATGTGGAACTTGACCGACTCGGGCACCCGGAACCAACACTTGCCAATGGCCATGGCCACGGCTGCGTCGGTCACGCTCACCGCGTTGCCCACTGCGCCCACTGCGCCGTAGGTGTTGGCGTGGGAATCAGTCCCAACGCTGATTTTGCCGGGCAGCACGTGGCCGTTTTCCACCATCACCTGGTGGGCAATGCCTTGGCGGCCCAAATCATAAAAATATTTGATGTCGTGTTCGCGCACCACTTGTCGCCACTCGTTCAGCATCGTGGCGAACAAGGGGGTGGGAGGGGGCACGAGGTGGTCGGATACGCAGATGACCCGTTCTTTGTCAAAAACCTCTTTTTTGCCCAATTGGTGCAGGGCCTTGAACGTGGATTTGCCCAAATAGTCCATCGTCATCACGGTAAACGTGTCAGTCCACACCAGTTCGCCGGGCCGTACTTGATCCCGTCCACTATTGAAGGCCATTATCTTTTCGGTAATCGTCATTGCTGCCATGATAGTTCCTAGATAAGTTGATTTGGTGGATTGGCTAAGGGCAATACCACCCTGCTTATTGGTGGCTAAATTGCGCATAAAATTCGGAATGGCGATGTTTCACTGATAAAAACTGCTCTCTTGACCAACCACTCTTTTTGATTTGCCCATTGCCCTCGCTTTCAAAGTCCTGTCTAAGCCCACAACTACGGGCGTTTTCATTACTTTATTCATCAACCTGTCAGAAAGCTTATCAGATTGATTGGCAAGTTGAGTTTGTTCTTCTATTGTCCGCGCGTTTTGTCCACCCATCGGTGCAGAGTAGGTGCGACCCGTGCGCATTGAGAAATTTAATTGGTCACAGCATTTAAAATAAATAAAAGACTACTTTTGTGATAAAAACAAACAAACTTCGGGCGATTAGACATTTTTCTAATAGTCTAAGTTGACTAGTTAAATACTGTTTTGGCAAATTTCGTCATCTGGTAATCTGTGCGCACAATGTACAACAGAAAATTTAACATCGTTCTCTAACCTAAAACCCTTTTTCTTTTTGAAAAAATAGCTGATATTGCATCCGATTGGGAATTACGGGCGGTTCGTGTCGTCAATTCCTTGAATTATTCGGCCATATTTTTGTCATTTGGTCATTATAAAAATGGGCACAATCAGTTTTGTTTTGCTTTCGCAACGTGCACTGAATCAAAAAACTAGTCTGGTGACGTCCGCACATTGTTCTCAGCCAAAACAGTTGGGCCTGAAGGCAAGCTTAGGTTTGGCCAGTCCCAAAGATTCAATCTTTTTATCCATGTAAACGAATACAAAAAACTATGAAAACTATTTTAACTGTTTTTTTGTCGCTTTATCTGACCGCATCGGCGGTGCAGATCGCTCAGGCCCAAACTCCCTCCGCAATGGAGACGGTAATCCTTGCGCGGAAAGTGGCCGAATTTGGCTACGACCATAAGAACTCGGTCTGTCTGCTGGCAGCCGCCCAGATGATGTCCAGCGTCAACACCACTAAATTGGTGGCGACCAATGTTGAAAAGGGGGAGAAAAATCCCAACCCCAAAACCGAGATCAGCCTTCAACCTGACAAGTTGTTGGCCGATGCCCAGAGTATGGCCAGTCAGGATCAGCTCAAGGAAATTACGGCAATGGCCAATAAAATTCAGGTCCAACGCAGCCGGGGCGCTTTTGGTGGGCCCAAAGTTACCCAAGGCCAAAGCGTGGAAATGAAAGCCACTGTTGCCTACACCATTGACTTTAACGGCGGGGAAAAAGCCGAGCTGGTAGTCGTGGGCGATAGCGGGGGCGATTTGGATCTGGAGGTATTTGACGAAGCCGGGAAGCTGGTGGCCAGCGATGTGGCTGGCACCGAAAAATGCTTGGTATCGTGGGTTCCGGCCCAAAATGGCAGTTTCACCATCAAGATCAAAAATATCGGCAGCGAAGAAAACCGCTATACTTTAATCACAAACTAATCTGAAACCAAGGTTTCAGTTCCCCGGCCGTACTTTCAGCTTTGCAAGCAAACTGGAAGTACGGCCGGGGTTTTAGGAGCGATCGGCACTTTCTTAGCTCTGTGCACAAAGTTTGTGCTTCGCCGCTCCGAAAGAAGCACCACAACAGCTTCGGTTAGGCAAACTCGGCGAACTTTTCGCAAATGGTATGTTGTGGGCTGCTTTTATCCTCGCATGCCATTATTACCAACGGATTTTGGGTCGGGATTTCCCCATTGGGTAACTTATAAAACGTTTACTATTGACTACAAAGTCGTCAGGTAACCCATTTTTACGGTTTGTCTTTTCGGCCTCCTTTACCAAACTACTAAAGGGGCTACATCTCCACCTTCAACATAGCCCCAATCAGTTCCCAACCTTGGATGAGGGCCAAAAGTTCGTCTTGGATCGAGGCGGTTTTGTCCTCATTGTACCACTTAATGATCTTAACCACATACTCCTCGTGGGTGAGTTCGCCCTCTTGTTTGAATTGTTGTACCATTTCATGGGCAGCTTTTGGCCTTGGCCCCCAAGTACCCAACTCCAACAACGTATTGGCAGTCAGGCAAATGAGCTTAGGAATGGATCGGGTTCCGTTGGTCAAGTAGGCATCCATGAGGGTCGGGTGATCATCGCGCAGAAGATAGCGCACCTGAATATGCGGCTGGGCCGCTTCGGCCATCCGCTCAATGGCTGGGATGTTTTGGGCTGCATCACCGCACCAACCTTCGGTCAGGACTAGCCAAATCCAAGGCGTTTCGAGCTTGGCCAATACCTGTTCAAGTTCGGGCAACAACTCGATCGTTTTGTCCAAACGCCGCATCCGCTGCACGTTCTGTTTGGTGTAGGCCGCCAAGCTTTCGTTTTGGATCGGGCCGGTGGTTTGCCCGGCCTCCACCAGCTGATCGAGCAGTTGGCGGTATTGTTGATAATTTAATGCCTTTTCAATCAACGCATTGGTAATCAAGTCTGCCATTTTACAGGGAGTTCCACAAGGTGCAATAGAGAGCAAGTTAAGCAAATTTAGCCGCTTGTGAAGCCTGAATTGGGTGAGGATTCCAATTTTTCACTTAAATTGCACCTGAACCAAGCGAAAAGTTGCCGTATTTTGGAAAATTTTATCGTTTCTGCCCGAAAATATCGTCCGGCCACTTTTGATACGGTGGTGGGCCAGTCGCACATTACCACTACGCTCAAAAACGCGATCAAGAGCAACCATTTGGCCCAAGCATTTCTGTTTTGCGGTCCCCGTGGAGTGGGCAAGACTACCTGTGCCCGGATTTTGGCCAAGACCATCAATTGCCAGAACTTGCGACCGGACGGTGAGGCCTGCAACCAATGTGATTCTTGTCGTTCCTTTAATGGAGGTAATTCTCTCAATATCAGTGAATTGGATGCTGCGTCCAATAATTCGGTCGAGGACATCCGCAGCCTGATCGATCAGGTTCGCTATCCCCCCCAATTTGGCACGCGGAAAGTGTATATCATCGATGAAGTGCACATGCTTTCCACGCAGGCATTCAATGCATTCCTCAAAACGCTGGAAGAACCGCCCTCGTATGCGATTTTTATCTTGGCCACTACCGAAAAGCACAAGATTCTGCCGACTATCCTTTCGCGATGCCAAATTTTTGATTTTAATCGCATCCAAGTGAAAGACATTGCGTCGCATTTGGCCAATATTGCCCGCAAAGAAGAAATTGGGGCTGAGGAAGAAGCCCTCCGGCTCATTGCCCTCAAAGCCGATGGTGCGTTGCGCGATGCCCTCTCCATGTTTGATCTCATGGTGACCTTCTCGGCCGATCGCAACCTTACCTATAAGCTAGTGATCGGGAATTTACATATTTTGGATTACGATTATTATTTTAGGATCGCCGAGGCCCTGATGGCGGAGCAAACTGCGCAAGTAATGCTCATTTTTGACGAAATTATTCGGCAAGGCTTTGATGGGCACAATTTTATCATCGGTCTGAACAAACACCTGCGAGACTTGCTCATGTGCAAAGACAAGGCCACAGTCCAGTTGTTGGAGGTGTCCAATGAGGTGCAACAGCGCTATTTGGGTCAAGCTATGGCAGCCCCGGTGTCGTTTTTGTTATCCGCGCTCCATTTGGGCCATCAATGTGACGTACATTTTAAAATGAGCAAAGATCAGCGCTTGCACGTGGAAATTGCCTTGATCAAAATGGCCAATTTGCCCGCCGCGATCAACCTCGTTCAACTCGATGAAGGGCTAAAAAAAAAACTGATGGCGGCAGCCTAACCCCGTTAGTTGAGCAGTCCAACGGTCATCAGGAAGTGCCCCCACCGGTGTCCAAGTTGGCTTCGCTCAAAACTACCCCCAAGTTGTCACTGGCTCCCGACCCCAAGGTTGCCAATCACCAAGCCCAAACGGCGCAAAAAACGGACGATCGGTCAATTACTCTGGAAGATATACCCTCGCCACCTTACCTTTCCTCGTCGACAGTTGACCCACGGCTGGATAATAGGCAACCAAGTGAACCTTTAACGGTTGAACAGTTGCGCATTTGGTGGCTGAAATACGCCGAGAGTGTTCGGCCCCAAAAGCCATTTGTCCACAACGCGATGACCCGCCATGCCATTGAATTACAGAATGGTAACGAGATTGTTGTCAAGTTATCGAACCCGACCTTGGAAGAAACTTTGATGCGCGAAGCGATGCCCGGCATCGGGGCTTATTTGCGGCAGCACCTTCAGATGAGTTTCCAGCTCGTGGTCGAGGCGGCCTCGCAAGTAGAAACCACTACGCGGCAGCTATATACCGCTTCGGACAAGTTTAGCCATTTGGCCGCCCAATACCCCTTGCTCAATGAGCTAAAAAGCGTGTTTGGGCTGGATATGGAATTTTAGGTGAAACGGAGGTAAAAAATATTGGGGCAAAATGATTTGCCAAGTCTATAAATTTATTCAAACTTGTTTTATTGGTTGATTAAATTGCTTACATTCACAGACTCGCAAGGAGTCGCATTCGCAAGGTTTTCATTGACCAATCGGGCCAGTAGAAATTAAATGCCTCGGGTTTAGGCCCCTGACAGATCTCCCAGCCCGCAAGCCAGTATCTTTGCCGCAGCATGATGTCCAATCCACAGGCGATCCTAAAAAAATATTGGGGCTATGATCAATTTCGGCCCTTGCAGGAAGAAATTATCGAGTCGGTATTGGCCGGGCGCGATACCTTGGCCCTGTTGCCCACCGGTGGGGGGAAATCGATCTGCTTTCAAGTTCCGGCCCTCATGCTCAATGGATTGTGTGTGGTGGTTTCGCCCTTGATCGCCCTGATGAAGGATCAGGTGGAGCAGTTGCACCGCCGTGGCATCCATGCGCGGGCCATGTATTCAGGCATGAGCCGCCCCGAAATGGAGGCCGCGCTGGATAGTTGTACTTTTTCGGAAAAAGGAGAAAATCCAGTCAAATTTCTCTATCTTTCGCCCGAGAGGCTGTTGACCGATGCCTTCTTGGGCCGGGTGGATCGGTTGCCGATCTCCCTACTGGCGGTGGATGAGGCCCATTGTATCTCGCAATGGGGCTATGATTTTCGTCCGCCCTACCTACAAATAGCGGCATTTCGCCAACGGATTCCTCTGGTTCCCTGTATCGCGCTCACGGCCACTGCCACCCCGCCAGTCAAGCAGGACATCCAAGAAAAGTTGAATTTTCGGAACGGTCAAGTATTTCAGCAGAGTTTTGCCCGAAAAAACTTGTCTTATTCAGCATTTTACGAAGAAAATAAGGAAGCCAAGCTGTTGAAAATTTTGCGCAATGTGCCAGGCACTTCGGTCGTGTATGCGGGCACGCGCCGGCGCACGCAAACCATTGCCAATTTTTTAATAAAAAACAACATCAATGCCGACTTTTACCACGCCGGCCTCGATCATGGAGTGCGCAGCCAAAAACAGGAAGCTTGGATCAAGGATCGCACCCGGGTGATCGTGGCGACCAATGCCTTCGGGATGGGCATCGATAAGCCCAATGTGCGCACCGTGATCCACTTGGATCTGCCCGCCACGCTGGAGGCATACTATCAAGAGGCCGGGAGGGCCGGCCGAGATGGTAAACTGGCCTACGGAGTGCTGCTTTTCCACTATGAAGATACCGCCAAGTTACAGCAGTTTACGGCCCAACACTACCCAACCCCCGAATTTATCAAAGAAACCTACCAACAGTTGGCCAATTATTTCCAAATGGCAATTGGGAGCCACCATTTGGCCAGCTTGGACTTTGATATGGAGCATTTTGTTGGCAAGTTTCGGCAGGGAGACAATAAAGTAGGCCATTTGGCAGTATTCAATGCGCTGCGAGTGTTGGAGTTGCAAGGTTTTATCCATTTGAGTGAAGCCATTTACCAGCCCGCCCGCCTCCATTTCATTTTGCAAAGCCAAGAACTCTATAAATACCAAGTGGCCAATGCTCGCCACGATCCATTGATCAAACAACTCTTGCGGAGCACTGGGGGGGAAGTTTTTACCAATTTCATCGCGATTTCCGAGTCGGCGATTGCCCGAAATTTAAAAACACCCGTCGATGAGGTGATCACGCAGCTCGGTTTTTTGGATCAAGGCGGAATATTGGCTTACAGCCCGGCCAAAGACAAACCACAACTTACTTTCTTGACCCCGCGCTTTGCGGCCAACAAATTGCCACTGAACTTGGTGGAATACCAACGGCTCAAACAGCGCGACACCGAAAAAGCCGAAGCCGTGATCGCCTATGTGGGCAATGCCAAACGCTGCCGAACCCAAGCATTGCTCGCCTATTTTGGGGAAGAAACCGACCAACTGTGTGGCAATTGTGATATCTGTCTGGCCCGAAAGCGACTGGCCCCAGAGGTGGATTCAGGGCTGGCGAGGCGAATATCGGAGCTGTTGGCCACCAAACCGCTCCCCCCCGACCAGTTGCTGGAAACCTTACTGCCCAAAGATCGGGCTGGTTTTATCGCCATGATCCGGGCAATGGTGGGCAATGGGGAACTGGCCTACAATCCGGCCGGCGAGTTGTATTTGATCAATCCAAGCAACCGGGGCAGTTGACGGGGACTTTTCGCCCAATGCTGGTGGCAATTGGCGACACATTTGCTTGGACTTTATCGTTAACCGACCAACCCCGTTTCATGAACGTTACCCGCATTTTTCGTTTCTTGTTTTTTTTGGCGACCAGTTTGGCGGCCACCCAATCCTTTGGGCAAATAAACCAACAGAAAATTCGCGATTTATTTGCGGGTAAACGTTGGGGACTGGCACTGTATATCACCCAAATGCCCTTGCGCAATGATACGCTGTTCCGCACCCGCAATTGTGCCGAGGAATTTTTGGAGGTATTCCCAGATGGTAGTTTTGAGTCGCCCGACCTCAACAAGGTGGGCAAATGGGAAATCCTGAACGATTCAATGGTCTTGTTCCGGGGCAGTGGTGGGTCAAGGCTTCGTCAGGTAGTGATCAATTACTTGTCAGCAGATAGTTTAGTGACCACCGACTGGGGCCTGAGCAATAAGCGGGGCCGGGATGCTTTTATCGAGACTTTCCGGGCTTGCCAATTGACCGAAAAGAATTTTTTTGACACCCGGGAGTCGTACACCATCACCAATACTTGGGGATTGAACCTTGGTTTTCAGCAGTTTAGGGCTTCATTTGCCGAGATCGGGATTGGTCGGGGCATCTTCGGGCGCAAGGGCCGCGTGGTGATGCCCATGATCAACTTGGAACTCGCCCCCTGGAGTGGAGTGTATGGGCTGGCTCCCTCGGTGATGGTGGAGGATCGGATTTTCACCTATGGCCTGGCCCTTGCGGGTTATACCGACAGCGAGAACACCTATTTCCGCCTTCGGCCCATGGCGGGATTTACGCTCAAAAGTTTGTTTGGGGCGGCTGGCTACACCACTCAACTATTTTATGGTTATAACATCGCAATTGGCGAAGTTTCTGATAATAAAATCAATCTCCACTCCATTAATTTGCGAATTCACTTGCCCTTTAGCCGTTCCACCCGCACCGGAAAATTCTCGCCCGATGAGGAGTATGAGCGCAAGTGAAGAAGGCCCACTCACCCACGTGGGCGAATGCTGATTATTTTACCCATTCTCCGTCCACCAAGCGCCAGATATTTAGTGGGTTGTCCGTTTGGAGTGCCTCGGGCAGAAGTTCAGCCGGAAACCCTTGGTAACAAACGGGCCGGGTAAACCGGAAGATGGCTGCCGTGCCCACCGAAGTGCTGCGGCTGTCGGTAGTGGCAGGGTAGGGGCCACCGTGGATCATAGCGTGGCTCACTTCCACGCCCGTTGGGAAACCATTGATGATTACCCGGCCCACTTTGATGCTCAAAATATCGACTAACTCTGCATACTCGGCCAGATCAGCGGGCGTGCCGTGGATGGTGGCGGTCAAGTGGCCAGTCATTGAAGCGGCAAAGTGCAGCATTTCGGCCCGATCCTGCGCCACAATGCCCATCGATGACGGCCCAAACACTTCCTCGGTCAACTGGGGCTGGGCCAAAGCAGTGGGCACATCGGTTTGCCACAGGGTGGGGCTGACTTGCCGTTCTGAAGTGGTAGTACCTTGGGCCTCAAGCAGCGCCCCTGCACCAGTCAATGTGTTCAGGCCATTCAGGTACGCTTGCCGGATTCCCTCGGTGAGCAGAAAGCCGCCGGAGAGTTGGCGCATGGTACTCGCCAGTTGTTCAGTAAATAGTTGGCTTTCAGGGCTTCGTTGGTGGACAAATACGCCGGGGTTCGTACAAAACTGGCCCACGCCCAGCGTAATGGCCCCGGCCAGTCCTTTGGCGAGTTCGCTCCCGCGCTCCCGCAAGGCCCCGGGCAAGAGGAAAACGGGGTTGGTACTGCCCATTTCGGCATAGACCGGAATCGGGATTTCGCGCTGCACCGCCGCATCGTAAATGGCTTTCCCCCCCCGGAACGACCCGGTGAACCCAATGGCGGTGATGAGCGGGTGCTGCACCAGGGCCATTCCTACCGCAGTCGTAGCCCCGTGGATGAGTGAGAATGTGCCGTCGGGCAGGCCACACTGGTGGGCTGCGCTGATGATCGCCTTGCCCACCAACTCGGAGGTGCTGGGGTGCGCAGGGTGTGCTTTGAACACTACCGGGCAGCCAGCGGCCAGCGCGGAGGCCGTGTCGCCACCGGCCACCGAAAACGCCAAAGGAAAATTGGAAGCACCAAAAATACCCACCGGGCCCAACGCAATCTGCATCTGCCGCAAATCGGGCTTGGGGGCGGGCTGGCGTTCTGGTTGCGCATGGTCGATGCGGGCCCCCACCCACGAGCCTTCGCGCAGGAGGGCCGCGAAGAGCTTGAGCTGGCCAATGGTCCGTCCCCGCTCGCCGATCAGCCGGGCCTCGGGCAGCGCGCTTTCACTCATGGCTGTCTGGATCAGTAAATCGCCCAAAGCCAATATTTCTGTCGCGATGGCTTCCAAAAACAAAGCCCGCCGCGCATCACTCAGTTTGCGATAGGTCCAAAACGCAGCTTGGGCTTTGTCCACTGCTGCGTTGATTTCAGCCGGGCTGGCCTCGTAAAAAACGGTGGACAATGCTTGGCCAGTGGCTGGGTCAGTACCGCGAAAAGTCGTGGAGCTGAGCTTAGAATATTCGTTGCCGATCAAATTTTCGCCTGTAATCATTGTAAGAGCTTTTGAAATCATCGTTATTTTACAATTTTAGTTAAAAACTGCTTGCTAACGATCCAACTAGGCACTTTTTTGCGATTTTTGTACTTCTATCCTTGATTTCCTCCATATCTAAATTCATTGTGCCATGCGACTACTTCAAAATATTGGCTTTGCCTTCACCATTAGTGCATTGTTTCTGCATTGCCAGAGTGCCCCTAATCAGGCCAGCCAAGTAGCGACCGATGTTCCGGCTGCCGTGTCGGCGGTTCCGGTCGTTACTGCCGCTGAATCAGAAATGGCCGGAACAGCCGATGGCCCACTGCAATACGTAAAGGATAAAAATGCCGATGGAACTGATAAATCATTGGAGCAAGCCATGGCCGAATTCAAGGGCAAAGTAGTTTATATTGACTTTTGGGCCAGTTGGTGCGGCCCCTGCAAGGCTGAGTTCCCCTTCTCCAAAACCCTGCACCAAAAACTGGAAAGCAACGGCGTGGTGTTTTTGTACGTGTCAATGGATCAGGACGAAGCAAGCTGGAAAAAAGGCGTGAACAAGCACCAAATGGCTGGTTATCACTTTTATCCGACCGAGGCCCAGCGCGAAGCCATGTACTACAAATATAAAGTGGAGGGCATTCCCCGTTACATGATAGCCGACAAAAAAGGCAATGTGGTCAATCCTGATGCACCGCGCCCCAGCCAAGGGAGTGAAGTGGAGTCGCAGATCAAGCGCTTGTTGTAAGTCCAGCTTTTTCCACTGTTGGAACAGTGTCCCGAACCGCCCGGAACCCAACTTTCGGGCGGTTTGTTTTTACTGCCCCCAAATGCAACGCTTTGGCTAACAACCACTTGTAGGATTTTCTCTGTCTTTCAGAATGGACGCAAGGCCGGTGAGTGGATGGGTACGCCTAAACACCGCCCTACATTTCGGCAATAATCTACGTATTTTTTACTATTTCCCAAATATTTTTTTCACCTTCTCAAAATCAGGATGAATTATTCCTGTCTTTTCCAAATCTGCTATTTCTGCTAGAAATACCAGATCCCAAAGACGGTTGTCATCGGGAAAGTTTTTGCCTTTCCATTTCAGGTAGATTGCTTCGGCTTCTGCCCATTGATTGTTCAACAAATAACCTAATGCCAAGTTAGTTTCTACATCAACTGCCTCGGGATTTAGTGCTAAAACGTGTTTGGCAGCTTGTATCGCTTTTTGGGGCTCACCAATAAAAAGCGCATAAAAACTCAGCGTAAACCAATTACTGTAATTTTTGCCATCTTTTTCTACTACTTTTTGTTGGGCTTTGAAAGCCTCTGCATAATCACCGTTTACATGATATCTATTGGCCATTTTAGAATAGTCTTCTGCAAACACAATTTCACAATCAGGTAATAGTGCAAGGATTGTTTTACGTTCTGCTGCAAGAACTCGGTTTTGGCTCAAATTTAATTCTGTTAAATTTTTCAAATCTCCAATTTGCACAGCTACTTTTTCAATGTTGTTATAACCTAAATTCAATACTTCCAACTTTCTAAGTTCTCTAATTTGGGGCGGCAAAGCGGTCAGTCGATTGCCATCTAAATATAATGCGGTTAACTTTTTAAGCTCCCCGATTTGGGCTGGCAAAGTGGTCAGTTGATTATTCGATAAATCTAAACGTGCCAAATTTTTGAGTGCCGCAATTTGAGCCGGTAATGAGGTCAGTTGATTACCACCCAAATACAAACTTATCAAATTTTTGAGTTCCCCGATTTGGGCGGGTAAACTGGTTAGTTGGTTGCCACTCAAATATAACTCGGTTAAATTTTTGAGCTCCACGATTTGAATCGGCAGAATAACCAGTTGATTGCTCCATAACTGCAGGCTTGTCAAGTTATTGAGTTCCCCGATTTGGGGGGGTAACGTGGTCAGTTGGTTTTTATTTAAACCCAACCATGTCAAATTTTTGAGTCCCCCGATTTGGGGTGGTAACGTGGTCAGTTGATTGCCATATAAACTCAAGCTTTCCAGATTTTTGAGTTCTCCGATTTGAGCGGGTAACGTGGTCAGTTGATTGCCATCCAAATTTAAATAGGTCAAATTTTTGAGTTCGCTAATTTGGGTGGGCAAAGTGGTCAGTTGACTATCACCCAAATACAAACTTGTTAAATTTTTGAGTTCCCCAATTTGGGCGGGCAAAGTGGTTTGCTTAGGAATGTTGATAAGTAGAACACTTGCCTCATTATTTAAAGTAAATTTGTCAGTAGACATCATCATTTTTTTCGGAAAATATTTGAAAGCATTACAAACACTTACCAAGTCTAAGTAACTATTTTCGCTTAAATTCAAATTTGTCAAATTTTTGAGTTCCCCGATTTGGGGGGGTAATATGGTCAATTGATTTTCTTCTAAATTCAAAGTATTTAAATTTTTGAGTTCACCGATTTGGACTGGCAAAGCAGTAAGCTGATTACCAGATACCATTAACCATGTTAAATTTTTGAGCTCCTCAACTTGGGCCGGTAATCTGTCCAATTGGCAATAGGATAAGGATAGATACTTCAAATTGTCCAAATTGGTAATTTCAGCGGGTAAGGTTTTAAAATTATTGAGTTCTAGGAGATTCCCATTCAAAATCAATATTTCCAATTGGCTATGGGCCAATATTTCCGAAGGAAAACTGTCTAATTGTGTGCCGGTCAAATCTAATGCCTTGATCTCCGTACTAAGATCCTTGAGGGCATAGGCGACTCGGTAACTGTTGCCAAGCGTATCTAGGTAGTATTCCTCTTTCATTCTCCCTACTTTTGTAAAGCCGTTGCTGTATTCACCAAACTGTTCTGCCTTTTCCCATGCCCCCAACTTATCCACCTTATCCCCATTTTTGTCGATGAAATAAAATTCGCGGTCTTTAAATGCCAAAGCAAACCTATCGTAAGCAAAGTAAAAAGTGCTAACGATTTTATTCGCTTTTTGCAGGCCGTTATCAGCGATTTGTTTTTGCTTTTCCTTCTCATTTTTGAGTTGGTCGATTGCCGTTACCAGTTTTTCTATGCGGATCTTTGCCTCGTTTGCCCGGTCTGGGCAGGCAAGGAGCGCAGCAGTGTAGGCAGAGATTGCCGCTTGGTAGTCAGTACTTTGGAGGAATACATCCCCTTTTTTGAGCAGTCCATCAAAGGCACTGCATTGGGCGTGGAGCAGCGAGGGGAGGAACAACAGTAAGAAGACAAATAAGTATTTCATGATTTTCGCGATGTTTGACTTTCTAAAAGTTTTTGTGATACTTCTTTGCTTAGGAGAAACCGCTTGAGAGGATAGTTGCTACTTGAACCTCACCATATATGCGACAAAATTTACGATTTTTTTCTCGTTCTTCTTCGTAAACCAGATTTACCTTTACTAAACCTTGGAGGTATAGTAAAGGTAAATTGTACTATAACCAAAACAAAACTTTGTTTCACACTTGGGCAATCGCCCGCGATTTTTCCTTGATTTTCTTTGGAAATGAAATTTTCTTTTCTAAATCCAAACAGACAATGCCCAGCGTGCCGTTGTTGAGCCAGAAGGAATCTGATCCGGCCGAGCTTTGGGGCTAAAGAAGTGGTAAATACAAGGGCTGGCTTAAAATTCGGCGCTTTTGGGAGTGCGGGGGAAGGGGATTACATCGCGGATGTTGGCCATGCCCGTCACGAAGAGTACCAGCCGCTCGAAGCCCAAGCCAAAACCTGCGTGGGGGCAAGTGCCAAACTGGCGGGTTTGGAGGTACCACCATAATCCCTCCGAGTGCACACCCATTTCTTGCATCCGGGTTTGCAGTTTTTCGAGGTTGTCTTCGCGTTGGCTGCCGCCGATGATTTCGCCAATACCGGGAAAGAGCACGTCCATGGCCGCCACGGTCTTGCCATCGGGGTTTTGCTTCATGTAAAAAGCCTTGATGTCCTTGGGGTAGCCAGTGATGATGACCGGTTTTTGAAAATGCTTTTCGACCAAGTATCGTTCGTGCTCGCTTTGCAAGTCAATTCCCCAAGCAACCGGAAACTCAAATTTGCCTTTTCGATGGTGGTTGGACGCCAACAGGATATCGATCGCCTCGGTGTAGGAGATGCGCTCGAAGTGGTTGCTGGTCACAAAACTGAGCCGGTCGATCAAACCCAACTCGCTCCGATCCTCGGCTTTCTTGTTCTTCTCTTCATTGGCGTAGCGATCGTCAAGAAACTTGAGGTCGTCGGCACAATGCGCAAGGGCGTAGCGGATGAGGTGTTGGATAAAATCCTCGGCCAAGTCCATGTTGTCTTCAATGGTGTAGAACGCCATTTCGGGCTCAATCATCCAGAACTCGGCCAAATGGCGCGGCGTATTGGAGTTTTCGGCCCGGAACGTTGGCCCAAAGGTATAGATCTGGCCCAAGGCCAATGCGCCAGCCTCGCCCTCCAATTGGCCCGAAACGGTCAGGTTAGTACTACGGCCAAAGAAATCTTGGGTGAAATCGATTTCCCCGGCCTCAGTGCGGGGCGGATTGCCCATTTCCAGCGTGGTCACGCGGAACATCTGCCCCGCACCTTCGGCATCTGAACCGGTGATAATGGGCGCATGGAGGTAGAAAAACCCCCGATCGTTAAAATACTGGTGGATGGCAAACGCCAGAGCGTGGCGAATGCGGAGCACAGCCCCAAAGGTGTTGGTGCGGGGGCGCAGGTGGGCAATCTCGCGCAAAAACTCCAGCGTGTGCGCCTTTTTTTGGAGGGGGAAAGTCTCGGCATCAGCTTCGCCCAGAACAACAATCTGCGCGGCCACGACCTCGACGGCTTGTTCCTTGCCCTGCGAGGCGACCAACTGCCCGGTGACCGCAACACAGGCCCCAGTGGTTACTTTTTTGAGCACCTCATCAAAAGTGGCTACTTCAGCCACCACTTGAATGGTATTTATGGTAGATCCATCACTAATGGCTATAAAATTCACATTTTTATTGCCCCGCTTGGTGCGTACCCAGCCTTTGACCACCACTTCACGGTTCACTTCGGTCGATTTGAGCAATTCGGCAATTTTAGTATGGATCAACATAACTGGTTGGTTATATAAAAATGAATGAAGGCACCGCCACGGTAAAAATGAGGGCAAAAATACACATAGCAGGCAGCTTTTGGAAGCGAAGTAGAAAATTTACAAATTTTTGTAGTGAGGGTGTGCCGGAGTAGGGTGGGGGACTCCTCCCCAATGGCATTTCCCCTCGCTTTTATGTATCTTTGCCTAAAAAAGTCATGAACAAAAAGTTGATCCGTTTTGACTGGGCAATGAAAAAATTGCTTCGCCACAAGGCCAATTTCGAGATTCTTGAGGGGCTTTTGAGCGAGTTGCTTCGTTTTGATGTGCGCATAGAAAATATTTTGGAGAGCGAAGCAAACAAAGAAGATGAGTATGATAAATATAACCGGGTAGATATTCTGGTCAAATCCCAGAATGGAGAGCTGATGTTGGTGGAAGTCCAGAATGATTCCGAGGTTGATTATTTCCAGCGGATGTTGTTCGGAGTTTCAAAATTGGTGACTGAATATATCCAGCAGGGTGAACCTTATGGTAAAATTAAAAAAATCTATTCCGTCAATATTGTTTATTTTGGCTTGGGCCAAGGCAAGGATTATGTGTATGAGTACCAGGGAGAATTTGTTGGTATGCACGAAAATGACATCTTGCAGCCTACTATTCTGCAAAAACGAGATTACAGCATAGAAAAAATAGCAGATATTTTCCCCAAGTATTACCTGCTCAAAGTTAATAATTTTACTAAAGTAGCAGAAGACACCTTGGACGAGTGGGTCTATTTTTTGAAAACCAGTGAAGTAGGGGATGGTTTCAAGGCCAAGGGGTTGGATAAAGCCAAGGAAAAAATGAAGTATGAGCAGTTATCTGATTCCGACAAGAAGAGCTACGATCGTTTTCAGGAAAACCGGCTGATTGAGCGAAGTGTGGAATACACCCGTGAAGAGGAAGCAAAATTACGCGAATTGGAGGTTAAACAACGGGAGGAGGAAGCCAAGCAACGGGAGGAGGAAGCCAAGCAACGGGAGGAGGAAGCCAAGCAACGGGAGGAGGACTTAGTCCAGCTGATCAAGCAGCGGGAGGAGGAAGCAAAGCA
>Ga0105045_10001077_pt1 | contig 21756 bp, 16 predicted proteins | sample MAT02_FD_78089 | JGI IMG/M metagenome (GOLD analysis project Ga0105045, IMG submission 78089) | Freshwater microbial communities from Lake Fryxell liftoff mats and glacier meltwater in Antarctica - MAT-02 (megahit assembly) | ecosystem: Environmental > Aquatic > Freshwater > Ice > Liftoff... | reverse complement strand
TGCCCCTGAATTAGTGGCCGGCAAAAACGTCATTTCTGCCCTCGTATGGAACATGGGCGAGCATGTTCCGTGGTCGCAAATTACCAACAAAACAGCCTTTATTTTACAAGGAAACTCCGCAAAAGAAAGCTTGGTCAACACCGATGACTCTTGGAAAGCAACCCAAAACAAGGCGTATGGCCCGCTTTATGACCCTACAAAAATGGAAACTTTTATTGTAGTTGGGCCGGGGGATGAAGTCATGGGCGAGCAGTATCTGTGGAACTGGCAGGGCATTGATTTTGAGGACGAAAATTGGGCAAAAGTGAGGCAATTAGAACGCGGGACACCTCGCGGAGTGGGGACTGGTGCCGAATGGTATTTGGTTCCAAGGACGATTCCGGTGATGGAAGAAAAACCGGAGAGAATCAGCAAAGTGGTTCGCAATGAAGGAGCTATTGTCAGTGCTAACTTTTTGAAGGGCATTGCGGTCACCATCCCACCCCACACCAAAGCAATATTGCTTCTGGATCAAAGTTTTTTGACCAATGCCTACCCCCAACTTTTGGTCAGTGGTGGCAAAAATGCCAATATCCAACTTACCTATGCTGAGGCTCTTTTTGACAAAAATGGCCTCAAAGGCAATCGGAATGAGATCGGTGACAAAACCATCAAGGGGCAGTATGATGTTTTTCATTTGGAAGGTGGCCAGAACCGCCTGTACAGCACGCTTTGGTTCCGAACCTACCGCTATTTGCAAATGGCGATTGAAACCAAGGAAAACGCATTGACAATCAATGACTTTCATGGAGTGTTTACGGGCTATCCCTTCGAGGAAAAAGCAGTTTTTACCAGTAATGACCAATCGTTAAAAAATATATGGCAAACGGGGTGGCGAACGGCAAGGCTTTGTGCGGCAGAAACTTACTTCGATTGCCCTTATTACGAGCAGTTGCAATATGTGGGGGATACCCGCATTCAAGCCCTGATTTCTTTATATGTTGCTGGCGATGATCGCCTTGTGCGCAAAGCGATTACCGATTTTGACAAATCAAGCACTTATGAAGGACTTACCCAAAGCCGCTACCCCAGCTCGGTACAGCAAATAATTCCGCCATTTTCACTTTTTTGGACAAACATGGTCTATGATTATTTCATGCACCGCCAAGACGATGAATTTGTAAAATCACAATTGCAAGGGGTTGAGAAGGTATTGAATTGGTACGAAAAGCACTTGGATCCCCAAAAAAACATGCTTGGTGGCATGGAATGGTGGAACTTCGTCGATTGGGCCAGAGAATGGCCTTGGGACAGCAAAAAAAATATTGGGGGCGAGCCTCAGGGCACGCATGATAGCCATTCTTCCATCTTGACTTTCCAATATGCTTATTCCCTGAACTTGGCCGCCCAAGTATTTGATTACTACGGCAAAACGGCCCAAGCAAATCACTACCGACAATTGGGACAAAAAATAGCCAAAAGTGCTTTTGAGCTTTGTGTGGACAAAAGCAAAGGAATTATCGGGGATACTCCTGACAAACAGCAGTTTAGCCAACACGCAATCATTATGGGGGTCTTGAGCGAAGGAATTCCCACCGAACAGCGCAAAGCTTTTATGGACAAGGTGCTGAACGACAAAAGCTTGATCCAAGCTACTTTCTATTTTCGCTTTTACCTGACCCAAGCCTTGAAAAAAGCTGGCTTGAACGAATTGTACTATGCCAATCTCACGCCTTGGCGCAATATGCTCAGCATGGGCTTGACCACCTTTGCCGAAAACCCCGAGCCTACCCGCTCCGACTGTCATGCTTGGTCTTCAAGTCCCAATTATGATTTCTTGGCCACTATCTGCGGAATTATGCCAGCAAAGGCCGGTTTTGTTAGTGTGCTGGTTCAGCCGGCCCTCGGCGAACTCCAACAGGTAACCGGAAAAATGCCGCATCCGCAAGGAGAAATCAGCGTTGCGTTCACCCGCAAAGGCAAAAATGGTCTTACGGGGGAAATTACCTTACCGGCAAATGTGACGGGAAAATTTATTTGGAATGGGAAGGTGATCGATCTCAAAAGTGGGAAAAGTCTCATTGCCGAGTAGTCCTGCCAAGGTGCACGAGCCTTGGATGGGAACTAATCCCGCGTTTGCCCAAATTTTTGCACTAGGCTTTTTAAGTCAATTGCCACCTTTTTGTTTTGAAATCAACAGCTCAAAATCAACGGTTTAACCTAGGCTGTTTTGGGCACTTGACCTTGGGTTTCCAACCGTCGCCCAGAACGTTAAATACCGGCTGTTTTCCTTAATTTTGGACCAGTTTCCACTTCTTACTTTGTTAATAAAACATGAAATTGAACAACCGAGTTGCCATCATTACCGGTGGCGCACGCGGAATCGGGAAGGCTACAGCCGAACTTTTCGCCCAAGAAGGTGCCCAAGTCGTTATTTGGGACTTGTTAGAGACCGGGGCCGACGCTGCCCAGGCAATCGCCACCAGTGGCAAAGCGGCCGAGTTTATGAAGGTGAACAGCACTGATTATGCGGCAGTACAGGCTGCTGCCAAAGCAGTGAAGGACAAGTATGGCAAGATTGACATTTTAATCAACAATGCCGGCATTACCCGCGACTCATCCTTTTTGAAAATGACCCATGAGCAATGGGATCAAGTGCTGGACGTGAATATGACCGGGGTGTTCAATTGCACCAAAGCGGTGGCCCCCTTCATGGTGGAGGGCCAGTACGGGCGGATTGTCAATACTTCCTCCATCGTGGGCCTGTACGGTAACTTTGGCCAAACCAACTACGTTGCCACCAAATCGGCAGTGATCGGCATGACCAAGGTCTGGGCCCGGGAACTGGGCAAGTATGGCATCACCAGCAATGCTGTGGCCCCAGGCTTTATCAAAACGGACATGACGGCGGCCTTGCCCACTGAAATGCTCGAAGGAGCCGCTGCCAAAGTGCCAGTTCGCCGCCTCGGTGAACCGATCGACATTGCCCAGGCCTACTTGTTCTTGGCCCTCGAGGAATCCTCATTCATCAATGGGGCCACCTTGAGCGTGGACGGTGGAGCTGTGAGCTAGTGTTTGTGGTCTAAATTGAGCAACAGCGGGGTTTTGACTGCCCCCGACAACCTTTCTGGCCGACCTATGATTGGCGTACCTCGTTTGGTGGGCGGATGATCGGTCGGCCGGGCTGTTCAACCGGCGGGCCACCGTTGTAGTGGATCGGCCCGCCGGTTGATCAAAATTGGAAATAAATAAAGGGTTGGATCTCGGCGGTTCGCATTTGGTACATGATCAGGGCCACAAACACGATGATAATGGCTTTGGTAAAGTCGGGTAGTTGGGTAAACTGGACCGCAGCTGCACTTTTCCACTCACCGGGCAGCCAGTGGAAGGCAAACCCCAAGGCCAGTACGCTGAACACTTTGCCATATTCTTGGATCTGCCTCGGGATGACCTCCAGCGGCCAACTGGTGCCGATCTGGGCCAGCATTTCGTGGACGTGCTGCAAATCGGCGGCCCGGAAATAGATCCAACAAAATACGACAAAATGGAAAGTGACAAACCCACCGGCAAAATTGCCCCACCAAGTTGACTGGCGGGAGGGAAAGGTGTCCAGCCAAATCTTGTGGATGGCCAACGCCCCCCCGTGGAGCGCACCCCAAATGAGGAAACGCCACGCCGCCCCGTGCCAAAGCCCCCCGAGCAGCATGGTCAGCATCAGGTTGAGATAAGTACGAAATCTGCCTTTGCGGTTGCCACCGAGGGAAATGTAGAGGTAATCGCGCAGCCAAGAAGAGAGCGAGATGTGCCAGCGCCGCCAGAAGTCGGTGATATTGACCGATTTATAGGGCGAGTTGAAGTTTAAGTTGAGCCGGAAACCGAGCAATAGGGCAATGCCGATGGCCACGTCGGTATAGCCCGAGAAGTCGCAATAAATTTGGATAGCGTACCCGTAGGCGGCCATCAGGTTCTCAAACCCATTGTAATTGAGGGGGTTGTCAAATACCCGATCCACATAGTTGACCGAGACATAATCGGAAATAAATATCTTTTTGAACAATCCATTGAGGATCAAAAAGACCGAATGGCCAAACTCTTCCTTGGTCAGGCGGTAGGGCTGGTAAATTTGGGGAACAAAATCCGAAGCCCGCACAATGGGCCCCGCCACCAGTTGGGGAAAAAAGCTGACATAAAACGCAAAATCCCAAATGTCCTTTACTGGGGCCAGTTCGCGCCGATACACATCGATAGAATAACTGATGGTCTGGAACGTATAGAACGAAATGCCAACGGGCAAAATGATCTTGTGGATGTCAAGGGTGGATCCAGTGAATTCATTGGCCAAGATGGCCAAAAAATCAGTGGCCTTCCAAGTCGTTCCCAGTAGGCTGTTGACAATATCGGTAAAAAAATAAGTGTATTTGAAGTACCCCAGCACGGTCAGGTTGATCACCACGCTACAAGTCACCAACCACTTTCGCCGGGACTGGACATCGGTCTCCGAAATCCATTTGCCAATGTTATAATCTACTAGCGTAGAAAATACAAGTAAAGTAAAAAAATACCCACCAGTGAGGTAGTAGAAATACATACTCACCACCATCAGGTACAGGTTACGTACCCGAAGGTTTCGATAAATAAATTGGTAATAAATGAAGATGATCCCGAAAAATCCCCAGAACAGGGGCGAACTGAAAATCAGCGGCTCGTTTTCGCGGTACAGTAAAAAATCGAACATAAACCAAAATTTGCGCGAACAAGGAACGGACTCTTTTTCGCGGGCAATTTACACCAAAAACCAACACCTCAAGCCCTATTTCGCTTTGGCCCGCAGGACTGGGTTCACCTTCACCACTTGCACCCGATCGTTGTTCTTGGCCAATACAATCAGGGTTTGGCCGGTGGAACTGCGGATCAGGCTTGACCGGCGCACTTGGCCCTTGACCAAAAAACCGGAAGCACTGGGCTTCTGGACCTGAAACGCACCTTTGCCCAGCCCCTTGAGCACCAGGCCAAAATTGGCATCATAGCGGCCTATCTCGGGCACCACATCGTAGAAATTGCCCGTGAGCAGGACATCCAGTACCCCATCGCCATCGTAGTCAAGGGTTTCCACAGCCCGGATCGGCGAGTACTGCGCCTCGATGGGCAAGGCCCGGATCGTGAAGTTGAAATTCCCGTCGTTGATCAGCATCACGCTCTGGGATTGGTACACTTTCTTCACGATGGCCGTTTTAAGGCTGTCGGCACTGAAAATTTCTTGAATGCTTTTGCCGCCATAATCGGCAAATTTCAAGAATTTCTTTTTGATACCCGGCATTTGGGCTTGCAGATCGGCTTTGAGCACCATCGGGTAATTCTTGCCATCTTCGGCTTGGCAAGTGATGATTTGCTCAATCTCGCCGTTTTGGTCAAAATCGCTAATGTACAGTTCGGCGGGCGCTGTTTTACTGGCCTTGATCCGCGAGTTGAGGCCTAAATTGCCCAACACCAGATCCAGATCGCCGTCGCCGTCGAGGTCGGCAGGGTGGACCGTGTTCCACCAGCCCTCGCTCTGGGCCAGCGCGGGCGAGCTGAGCAATTCCAAACGGCTGCCTTTCAGGTTCTTAAATACGGTGACGGCCATCCAATCGCCCACTACGATCAGCTCCGGGAACTGGTCACCGTCCAGATCGGCCCAACTCGCAGCCGTGACCATGCCCAAGTTCTTGATGTCGCCCAAATACCGTTTGGTATAATTTTTAAACTCGCCAGTGCCATCGTTGACAAACAGATAACTGGGCGGGTCAAGCCCGTATTGGCCGACGATCATGCGCCCACCCACAAAAAGATCGATATCGCCATCGCGGTCAAAATCGCTGGCCGCTACGCAAGAACCGTTGTCAAACAAGTTGGGCAACCGATTGTCCAGGACAAAGCCGCCCTTGCCATCGTTGAGGTAGAGCCGATCTTGTAAATTGGGGTCATTGGGCAAAAACTCGTTGCTGCCCGTGACCACAAATAGATCCAAGTCGTTGTCATTGTCCACATCGACCAGCACCGCATCCACTGCTTCCACTGCGGTGTCGGCCAAGAACACGGTTGGCGACCGGTCGACAAAAGTGCCGTTGCGCAGTTGGAAATACAGTTTTTTGGGCGCACCGACGGCCCCGCCCAAATAGACGTCGGCCAGCCCGTCGCCATTGACATCGCCCGTGGCCAATGCCGGGCCAAGGGTGGAGTAGCGCTGCTTGAGGAGTGCGTCGCGCTTGAAGTCGATAAAATTGCTTTCTTGGTGGGCATAGTCCAGCCGGGTTTGGGCGGTGACATCAGCAAATGGTTTGGCCAAATTGGCCGGGGCAGGCCGCCACTGGCCATTGGCTTGCTGCTGATCCAGCACCAGTTCGGTATCAGCCTTGACTTGGGCAAGTACCTGCCGCCGATCATCGGGCCAGATGACCTCGAGCGAGTCGATCTGGGGCGATTGGCCCAGGCCAAACACCAGCACATGATCCACCGACGACTGGAAGCCCCGATTGGGCATTTGCTGCAACAATTGGGTATTGCCGGGCTGGTAGAGGGTCACCTTGGCCCCAATGGCCTGCTGATTTTGGGCCGTGCCTTGCAATTTGACCCGGAGAAAGTGGGTTTTGCGCAGCTCAACACTCCGGTTTTTGTAAATACTCACCGGGGAATTGTTATTGTTGACGATCAGGTCGAGATCACCGTCATTGTCCAAGTCGCCATAGGCCGATCCATTGGAAAAGCTCGGCTCGGCCAGCCCCCAGTCGACAGCATGATTGGCAAAACGCAGCCCGCCTTCATTGCGGAAGGCATAGTTGGGGATGCGCTCGGACTTGATCATGTCCAAAAACTCCTTAAAATTAAATTTTTTGCCCCGGGCCATTTGCTCCATGTTTTTTTCATCGGCCAAAAAACTGACAAAATCTTGATCCGTCAAGTTCTTGGCTATGCCATTGGCCACGAAAATATCCTTGTTGCCATCGCTGTCCATGTCAAAGAGGAGCGCACCCCAGCTCCAATCGGTGGCGTGCGTGCCCGCCAGCCGGGCAATTTCGCTGAACGTGCCATCGCCATTGTTCAAGTGCAGCATATTTTGCATGTATTGGTAATGAAAATCGCGCTCGAGTTTGAGCTGGAACAGGTCGTAGCCCTCAAAGGTGGAGGTGGTTTTAAGGCGGTAATCGTTCCAGGGCAACATATCGGTGACGAAAATATCCAACAGGCCGTCATTGTTCAGGTCGGCAATGTCAGCCCCCATCGACGAAAGGCTTTCATGGGCCATCCAATCTTTGGAAGCCTCGAGAAAAGTACCGTCCTTTTGGTTGATATAAAGGTAATCGCGCTCATAGAAATCGTTGGAAATATAGATGTCGAGCCAGTTGTCATTGTTGACATCGCCGATGGTGATCCCCAAGCCAAAACCGATGAGACTGCCATAGATGCCGGCCGATTGGCTCACATCGGTGAACTTGGCAACTTGGCCGCGGCCAGGGCCATCGTTGCGGAACAGTTTGTCGCCACCCAGTGAATCGCGCTGGGTGCGCAGGTTTTGGTAGCCCAGCCGCCCGACGGGAATAAAGCTGTTGTTGAGCAGGTACATGTCCAGATCGCCGTCGCGATCGTAATCAAAGAAGGCGGCATGAGTGGAATAGCCCCGATCGGCCAAGCCATACTCACTGGCCCGTTCGGTAAAAGTGATGCCCTTCCCGCCACTGGCCCCGTTGTTGATGAAAAGTTCGTTGGCCCGGTCGTCATTGGCCCGGCTGCCCGCGTTGCATACGTAAATGTCCACCCAGCCGTCCCCGTTCACATCGGCAAACGTAACCCCCGTACTCCAGCCGCGCTGCCCCGCTACTCCCGCTTGGGCCGTAATGTCTTCAAACTTAAAATTGCCCTTATTGAGAAAAAGCTTGTTGTCTCCTTGGTTGGCGGTCAAAAACACATCTGGCAGCCCGTCCTTGTTGACATCACCAATGGCCACCCCGGCACCGTTATAGAAATTGCGGTAACTAAAAATATTGAAATCGGCGTCGTCCACCACATTGTTGGCAAAATTGATCCCCGTTGCCGAGGGCGGTAAAGTCTCAAACAGGGCTTCGGGGGGCGGGGAATAAGCCGCTGGCTGGTCGCCACTTTTTTTGGTTGAACACCCCAAAAGTCCCAGACCCACTAAACTTAATAGCCAATAACGCATATCGTCAGTATTTTACAGATAGGCAAATTTATACCAAGAACCAAAGGATCGCTCACGATTGGCCAATAGATTTTGGTCAACTTCCGTACGCAGTGGGCAGGGGAATGCTACAAGGTGGCCAAGGAGATTGGTGGCTAGGGCAGTTGCTGAGTGACAAAAGTGATACGCTTTGCCCAAATAAGAACAACTGCTTGTTTGTTTGCCCGATCAAAAATTGGTTTTTTCTGGCCGGAAGCGCCATCCATTGAAAATCAAGTCAACAAATCATAAAAACCGCTAAAATTATTTCAAGCTTGGTATATGGGGGCAAGATGTATAGGCAGTGATCTATCCTTAGCAAGGTCGGCAGGATGGGTACTAAACAGAAACACCAAGGCGGAAACTTTTATTGTCCCTCGCCTTGGTGTTTGATTCCAGGTTGCCCAACCAATTATTGAACCGGGGGTTCGGGGAAAGCGGGGCGCTGTTTGATCGCCAAATATTTGTCGCCCAACAACTGGATGCTGTCCTGATTGTTCTTGATTGCTCCGTTCAGATCGGTCACATATTGGTTATACCGATAGATGTACGATGCATCATCACCGTAAGCGATATCGATTTCACCGAGCAGGTCAGTACAAACCGCGCAGCTCTCGGCGCCCGGCGTGTTGGCCTTGAGTTGTTTGACCTTTGCGATGAGCAAATCAAAATCATTGAAATAGGCATCCACCAGTTGGTTTTGGGTGAGTTGTGCCCAAGTAAGTTTGTTGGCAGCGAGTTTTTTGCGCAAAGCGCGGATCGAATCAATGGTTGCGGTATTGGCCTTGGGCAGTTTGGCGAGTTGATCGGTCAACTTGAGGATATTGGCCAACTTGTCCCCGTCCGATTTGACCAGTAAATACCAAGTGGTGTTCACACTGTCGTTCAGGGCAAGCAGTCGATCCGCCAAGGGCAGTTCGGGCTGGAGCGGAGTCACCGACTCAGCATTGGCCCAAGGGTCGTTTTCTTGATACGTACTATCCTCGGCACTGCTTTCGTCGTTCTTTCCAGTGTTGGGTTCGCAAGCAGTGAACAAACAAAAAGCCCAAGCGGCAAATAGCCCTAAGTATTGTTTCAGTTTTGGGTTCATTGGGGGGAAGGTTGGGTGAAAAAGGGATAAATGAAATGAGCAAACTATTTATACTACTTTCGGCAAAGCCTCCTTGCATTTTTCTCACCGGGAGGAAAATGCAGGGCTAGCAAATACACAGTTACCAGAAACATATCAACAATATGTTTAACTTGGTACAAAATAAGCAATTTTGCCAAAGATTGCCAAATTCTTGGCAATCATCGTACTGTTGCGCTATTCCAGCTAGAATTGACCAACTTTTTGCTCCATAAACAACCTCTTCATGGCCTCCAAACGCTCTAAGCACCTTCGACTGATCCAAAATGATACTTGGCTCGAACCCTACACCCGGCACATTGCCGACCAGTTCATGCGCTTCCACAACTTGTTGTTCCAATTGGAAGATCAATTTGGCAGTTTGTATGATTTTGCGGGTGGGCATTTGTATTTTGGGCTCAATTACGATGCCGGCCGCCGGGGGTGGACTTACCGCGAATGGGCCCCCGCCGCCGAAAGCCTGCACTTAATCGGGGATTTCAATGGCTGGAACCGCACTTTGCACCCTCTCCACAAAATCCAAAACGCAACCCAATTGGCCCCTTGGGCCGGCATTTGGGAAATATTCTTGGACGATGACACGTATGTTGACACTTTTGCGCACGGCTCCCTATTCAAAGTGCTGGTCAAATCCAAGACGGGCACGCTGGAGCGCATTCCGGCCTACATCCGCCGGGTAGTGCAAAACGAGGAGACCAAAGACTTTGCGGCCCAAGTCTGGAAAAGTGCCAATGCGGATACGTTGAAAGCGTGGGCCGAAAAGTGGGCGGCTCAAGCAACCCTGCCTGTCAAGGAGGGAGCAGCGGAGCCAGCAAATGCCGGCACTGTTTCCCCCCAAGGGGCTGCATTGGCCAGAAAAACCGCTCAGGATCAGGCTGTTTTGCAATCTTTTCTGGCCTTTGATTGGGCCGATGATGGTTTTGTGCTCCCCGCCGATCAGGAATTGCTCATCTACGAATGCCACGTGGGCATGGCGCAAGAGCGGGCGGGCTTGGGCACTTATCGGGAGTTTGCCGACCTGATCCTCCCCCGGATCAAAGCCGATGGCTACAATGCGATCCAACTCATGGCCATCCATGAACATCCCTACTACGGTTCTTTCGGCTACCACGTGTCCAGTTTTTTTGCCCCCTCCTCCCGTTTTGGTACGCCCGAAGACCTCAAATACCTGATCAAAACGTCCCACCAGATGGGCATTGCCGTCATTATGGACATTGTCCATTCCCACGCGGTCAAAAATGTTTTGGAGGGCCTCAACCATTGGGACGGCACCGACTTCCAATATTTCCACTCCGCCGACCGGGGCGACCACCCCCTCTGGGATTCCAAATTGTTCAATTATAGCAAGTGGGAAGTCTTGCAATTTTTGCTCTCCAACGTGCGCTATTGGTTGGAAGAGTTCCACTTTGATGGCTACCGCTTCGATGGGGTCACGTCTATGCTATATCACCACCACGGTGACGTGAGTTTTAATGGATATGCTGATTACTTTAACAGTTCGGTGGACAAGGATGCCGTCACCTACCTGCAACTGGCCAACACGCTGGTGCACCACATCCGGCCAACGGGGGTGAGCATTGCCGAGGACGTGAGCGGGATGCCGGGACTGGGCGCCCCAATCGAGGATGGTGGCCTCGGGTTCGACTACCGGCTGGGCATGGGCATCCCCGATTATTGGGTCAAACTGGTAAAAGACAAATTGGACGAGCAATGGGACATTGGCGAGCTATATTACACCCTGCTCAACCGGCGGGCCGATGAGAAAACGGTCGCCTATGCCGAATCGCACGATCAAGCCTTGGTGGGCGACAAAACCCTGGCTTTTCGGCTAATGGACAAAGAAATGTATACTTCCATGGCCGTGGATCACCCCAGCTTAGTGATTGATCGCGGCATTGCGCTGCACAAATTGATCAGATTGTTCACTATTTCGCTCGGTGGCGAAGCCTATCTCAATTTCATGGGCAATGAGTTCGGTCACCCCGAGTGGATTGACTTTCCCCGTGAAGGCAACCACTGGAGCTACCAACACGCCCGCCGGCAATGGTCGTTGGTGGATGATCCCCAATTGCGCTACCAGCAAATGGGCCATTTTGATCGGGCCATGATCACACTCACGCAACAGTACCGGCTCTTGTCGGGGCAAACCAGCAAAAAAAATACGGTACTGCAAACTAACCTTGATCCGGCCAATAAAGTGGTCTGTTTTGTCAAAGATGGGTTGGTTTTCGTCTTCAATTTTCACCCGGATCAGTCAGTGCCAGACTATAAATTTTGGGTGCCCGAGCCAGGCAAGTACCAGTTGGTGCTCAACAGTGATGACACTGTTTTTGGGGGGCATGGCCGGGTGGAGGCCAGCACCGAATTCTTCACCGATCCTGAGCAGTTCTTGCGTATTTACTGTACCAACCGTACTGCCCAAGTATTTAAGCGAGTGGATTGAAGGGCTGGCTGTTGTTGGCCAGCTATTTCTGGGCCCAGCATGGGCATTGGCCAGAGTGGGAGGCCATTCAGTTGAACCACCAAAGCGGAGAGTGATAGTAAACCACCCAAAAAAGTAAGCACAAAAAAGGGCAGCTCATTTGAACCGCCCTTTTTTGTAGGATATGGTATCAGATTGGATTAGCCCAACTTGAAAGAAATTGGCATTACTATGCGCTGCTTCACTGGGCGACCACGCTGCTTGCCAGCTTTCCACTTCGCTGCACCTTGAATCACGCGGGCAGCCTCTTCATCACAACCTGCCCCGATTCCCTTGATCACTTTGATCTCGCTCAAGGAACCATCTTTGTCAACCACGAACTGAACATACACCTTACCTTCAACGCCCATACGGCGAGCTTGGGAAGGATATTTCAGGGTCTTTTTGATATACTTATAAAATTCTTCGTAACCACCTACCGGGACAGCGCCCTCTTCCACAATGGTAAAGATTTCATCTACTTCTTCTTCTTTTACGACTTCTGCCACTTTAACCACCACTTGCTTTTGGATCACCGTCGACTGGTTTACCTCGACGTTCAAATCGACTTCCACCTTGTCATCAATTACCTCATCATCTGGTACTTCGACAATCTCGGGCAAGGTGATTTTGGGCGGGGGAGGTGGTTTTTGTTCAGTCGGTGGAATCTCAATGACTTCTTCGCCCTTGTCCTCCAACTTGCCTAAGCTCACAATTTGCTGATCGTCATACGTTTTCCACTCAAAAGCCATGAGCACCACGGCCAAGCTGAAGACCAGCCCAATGGTGGTGAACAGGCCGACAAACTTGTGGATGTCCACATCTTCATATTTTTTCAATAAACCAGAGTGGCTCGCGCCTGATGCCAAAATCTTGCTGCTACTGCTATCGATCAGGTACTTGAAGAGAAAGACCAAAGCAGCCAAGATTGCAATAGCACCGAATACTAATCCCAGTAGTATCATACCAATCTATTTAAAAGGTTGTTTTTAATGTTTGTTCAAAAATACAGGGTTGCAATGAAACCACCAAAAAACGAGGCAGATTATTTTATAATTGTCAAAATCCCCCGTCTTCGGACTCGCTGACCTTGGGTATCTTGGGCCTCGATCGCATAGGCATACTCGCCCGCGCTCACTTGGGTTCCCTTGAAGTTTCCATCCCAACGGTCGGTAATGCTGTCGGTAAAGTAAACCAATTCGCCCCATCGGTTAAAAACTTGAATCGTGTAAGTGGTGATGAACACCCCGGTAACCCCAAAAGTGTCGTTCAGCCCATCTTGGTTGGGGCTAAAGGCATTGGGCAAGATGAGCTTGGCTTTCAACCGGACTTCGATCGGGTTGGAGAACAGGGCGATGGTGCCCTGGCCGCTCACATTTACTTGGGCCCGGATGCGGTACCTGACCACTTGGGCGGTCAGGTTGCTTTGGGGTTCGTTGAACCGGGTGCCGCTGACCGGGGTCGTGGAGATCAGGTTACCATTGGCATCAAACCGCTCGATAAAATAAGTAGCCTGTTGGGGGGCGAGGTTGCTCCATTGCAAGTCAATATTGGTGCTGTCAGTGGTGGCGCGCAGCAGCAGGGTGCAAGCCAACCGCGAAGAAGGGGCCGGGTTTCCGCAGGCATCGGTGTAGGTGATCCGGTAACAGTATTGGAACTCGGTCGGGGCTACGGACAAATCGGTATAACTCAACGCATTGGGGATCACGATGCGCTGGGAGTCCAGCCCATTGATAATCTTGGTGATGAGCAATTGGTTGATGACGGTCGGCCTGCGTCCCTCAGTTGCGGGCGCTTGCCAATTGAGTTGGATCCGGCTATTGACCACATTGGCAATCAAGTTTTCCACCGGCCGGGGAACCGATACACTGGTGGTGACCATGCACCGCTCCTCGGCAATGGATTTGCCATTGATAAAATTGGCTTCCAACCGATAACAGTAGCTCGTGTTGCATTCCAGATCGCTGTCTTCCATCGTCAATTGGCTTGGATTGGTGAAAGTGGCCAGCAGACGCTCGTTCCGGTAGATACTGAAGTTGACAAAACCGCCATGTTGGGGCGGGTTCCAGATCAGGAGGTTGTTGCCTTGCCTGGGCGAAAGGGTGAGGTTGAAAGTACCCAGTTGCTCGATCCCCCGCAAGATAACGTTGGTGCAAGGGTTCACCAGTCCCACCCGGTAAATATAGCGATCCACGATACTGGAAGTGCTGGTCGATAAGAACACTTGGCTGCTCCCATTAAGATCAATAGACCGTTGGACACCGGTGAATGAATTTTCTTCGCTCAGTTGGTAGTTGGCCCCAGCTGGCAGGTTCATGCGTACCTCCACCCGCCCACCATTGATCACGCGCACTTGGTTCACCGTGGGCAAGGGCAAGGAAACCAAGGGAGTGACTTGTTGGGAAGAGCCACCGCAAGTCACATTGCCAGACGCTGAAACGCCGTTTACCCGGATGGTGACGGGATTAGTGTTGGGATACGTATATAATTGGGAACTGCCGGCGGCGGTATTGATGCTGTTGCCATCCCCGAAACTGATCCGGTAATTGGGAAAATCTTGGTCGGTCACATTGACCCGCACGGTCCGGTTGCTGCACAAGATGACATTGAATTGCGGGCTGCTGTTGGGCAGGACTGTAATGGTCAGGGGGTTGGAGGTCACCCCCCCGTTGCCGCAAGTGTTGAGCAATTGGGTGATTTGGTAAGTGCCTGGCGTGTTGTAAGTAAAAGTGTTTTGGGGCCGGGGTGTTTGGCCCGCAATGCCGTAATCATAAAACACATTGGGGGCCGCCCCGGAACAATCGGCGAGGGTGACCGTGAACGGTGCACAGCCAACGGTTTCATTGGCCGTAAAACACGGCGCGCAACTGCCTTGGGCCCAGAGCGCCTGAACCGGGCCAAACCATAAAATGAAGAGCAGGCATAATCTGCTGGGAAAGGATTGTTTCATCGGATAATGTCAAATGCCCTCAATAACTTCGCAAAAATAAAACCATATCACTTCTAAATCTTACATGGCCACACCTTTCGTTAGCATTGTCACTGTTACCTTCAATGCCGGGGCACATTTGGCCCAAACCATTGAGAGTGTGCTGGGGCAAACCCACCGGCCAATCGAATATGTGATTGTGGACGGCGGTTCCCATGACAACACGCTCGACATCGTGAGGCAGTACGAAGGCCGCTTGTCCCAGTGGATCAGTGCACCAGATCGGGGCATTTATGATGCCATGAACAAAAGCCTGGGCTTGGTCACGGGCGACTGGGTCAATTTCATGAACGCCGGCGATACGTTCGCCCACCCCGAGTCAGTGGCCCAAGCAATGGCCAATGTGCCCGAAAATGCCGAGGTGGTGTATGGCAGTTATGAAATTGCCTACGAATCATTTAAAAAACGCAAAACTGCGCCCAATAGTCTAACCGATTTTCACCGGGGAATGATTATCAATCACCAAAGCACCTTTGTGCGAACGGCCACCGCCCGCGCCCACCCCTTCGATCCCCGCTACCCACTGGCCGCAGATTTTGCCCAATTGTTCAAATTGTACTGCGCCGGGGCCGTTTTTCACCGGGCCGACAATGTAGTGGCCCACTTTGCCGATGGAGGCGTATCGGCGGCCCGCAAAGTGGAATACCTGCGGCAGTGCCTGGCCGTGGTGCAGGAACTCCGCCCCGATTTGTGGGGAACCACGGCGCACTACCAAAAAGCCATCCGGCAGACCGAGCGCATTGCCCAGCTCCGGGCCACGTTGCCCAATTGGCTTTTTGAGGGGTTAATGCAGCTCAAAAGCGGACTATGGGGAACGCAATGATCGGCCAACCGGGAAAGTGCCCCCCAATCCTGCCAATTTTTATTTTAGCCTTTGATGCAGGGCGATTCGGTTGCCCTCGCTGTCTTCCACTTCAGCCACAAATCCCGAATTCCCCACCGAGGTTTTTTTGGCACAGGATCTGACTCCCGTTTCGCTGTGCCTTCATCAAGGTTTGGTCAATGTCATCCGTATTGAAATAGACCAAAGTGCCAGTTTTGGCCGGTTGATAGATTTCCCCTTTTGCCAATGCGCCGCTAATGCCCGCCCGATCATCGGCGAGGGGAAAAGAGGGGAGATCCTAGCAAAACTGGTTTGGCCCCAACAACAAGTTTGTGGCTGAAAATCAAGCTGATGTATCCCCTAAATGCCCAAAGTCATTTTTAATCTCGGTGCAATTTTTAAGTTATCCCCAAAAAGCCCTTACTTTTGAGTATCAGAAATAGGGCTGTACAACACCAGAACAATGAAAAAAATAAATGTCGGCTTAGTTCAAATGGCTTGCGCTGCCGACAAAGCCACCAATACGGCCAATGTTGCCGATAAGATCCGCCAAGCGGCTGCCAAAGGTGCACAAATCGTCTGCTTGCAAGAGCTTTTTGGCTCTCTCTACTTTTGTGATGTGGAAGACTACGAGAATTTCAAGCTGGCCGAAGCCATTCCCGGGCCCACCACCGAGCAATTCCAAGCCTTGGCCCAAGAGTTGGGCGTGGTCATCATTGCCTCACTTTTCGAGAAGCGGGCCCAGGGTTTGTACCATAACACCACTGCGGTGATCAATGCCGACGGGGCTTATCTGGGCAAATACCGCAAAATGCACATCCCGGACGATCCCGGCTACTACGAAAAATTTTACTTTACCCCCGGCGATTTGGGCTATAAAGTGTTCGACACCGCCTTTGGCAAATTGGGAATCCTCATTTGCTGGGATCAGTGGTATCCCGAAGCTGCCCGGATCACCAGCCTGATGGGGGCCGAAATGCTGTTTTACCCAACGGCCATCGGGTGGTCGGTGCACCAGAACGCCGAAGTGAACCAAGATCAATACAATGCTTGGCAAACCATTCAGCGGAGCCATGCCGTGGCCAACGGCGTCCCGGTCATTTCGGTGAACCGGATCGGCCAAGAAGGGGAGATGCTGTTCTGGGGCGGCTCGTTCGTTACCAATGCCTTCGGGCGGGTCATCTATCAAGCCCCGCACGATGCCGAGGTGGTGCACGTACAGGAGGTTGACCTCGAGCAGGCCGATTACTACCGCACCCATTGGCCTTTCCTCCGCGACCGCCGGATTGATTCTTATCAGCCCGTTTTGCAACGTTTTATTGATTAAAAAATAACTTTTCTTTTGCCATGCAACCTATCACCGAGAGTTTGCCCGGCCATGCCCGGGTCTGGGTCTATCAGGCAAACCGGGAACTGACCGACCGGGAAGTAGCCGTTATCCAAGCAACTTTGCAGCAGTTTGCCCAAACTTGGGAGAGCCACGGCCACCCACTTGCCGCCGGGGCCGAAATCTTACACCAGCGGTTTGTGGTACTGGCCGTTGATCAGTCGGCCCATGCCCCCAGCGGCTGCTCCATCGATAAGTCGGTAGCCCTGCTGCAACAAATTGGGCAACAGCATTTTATTGATTTGTTTGACCGCACCCAAGTGGCCCACCGCGACCAGCACGGAGCAATTGTCACCACACCATTGCCCAAGCTGAAGGCCAAAGTAGCGGCCGGCGAATTTGGCCCTGATACACTGGTGTTCAATACTTTGGTGGAAAACGTGGCCCACCTGCGCGACCAGTTTGAGGTTCCAGCCGCCCGGACTTGGTTGGCGCGGTATTTTCCCCAGCCGCAGATTGTCTGAGCACTCAACGGTTGCCCAACTGATCCTTGGTAAGCTGTAAAGTTGGTTTTGGCGCGATAGCAAGGGCAACTCCTTAAAAGTCAGGGGAATCAACCAGCCAAACGACCAGCAGTACTTTCCGTTCAGTTATCCTTTGACCTTTAATTGTTCACCCGCTTTTGACCACCATCGCCCTTTTTGCCTCTGGATCGGGCAGCAATACCGAAAATATTATCCAATATTTCGCCGGCCGCCCGGATGTGCGCTTTTTGGTGCTGTGCAACAAACCCGAGGCAGTCGTACTGCAACGGGCCGCGCGGCTCCAAGTGCCCGCTGTGGTGTTCAACCGTCAAGATTTTTACGGATCGGCCACTGTGCTGGGCGAGTTAGTCGCCCGTTCGGTAGATTTGATTGTGTTGGCGGGTTTTCTTTGGTTGGTTCCGGCAAATCTGGTCAAAGCTTATCCCCATAAAATCATCAACATTCACCCATCCCTGCTGCCCAAATTTGGGGGCCAGGGAATGTATGGCAACAAGGTGCACCAAGCTGTGCTGGCCGCTGGCGAAGCCGAAAGCGGGATCACCATCCATTATGTGGATGAGCAATATGACGAAGGACGGATCATTTTGCAAGCCCGCTGCCCAGTCCTGCCCCATGATACCGCTGACTCGCTGGCCGCCCGGATCCATGCGCTGGAATATGCCCATTATCCGCTCGTGATCCAGCAACTCATTGAATGAGTATTTGATTCCCCAGCCGTTTTTGCGGGCCAAAAGCTACTATATCGTCAATAGGCGTTGATGGTTTTTTTGCAAAAAATCATCCGTTTTAGATGTTTCTATTTTTTGTAAATTATCACCAACCAGTTTTTTGCGTTCTTCTTTTGCCAGTTAAAAATAAATTAAAAACTACTTATTGCCCCATTCCAATGGATCTATCATTTATCCTCAATGAACTTGGCGAAGAGCGCGAAATGTACGCCAATGCCACCGTCCCCCCCATTTTCCAAACCGGGAATTTTGGTTTTCGCACGGTGGCCCAAATGCGCCATGCCCTCAAAAACGAAAGCTCCGTCCCTTTTTACTCCCGGGGCTTCAACCCCACCCTTGATCTGTTGAACCAAAAAATGGCAGCGCTGGAAGGTGCCGAAGCCGCTTTGAGTTTCGCCAGTGGCACTGCCGCCTTGGCTGCGGCCATTATGCTGCACGTCAAAGCGGGCGATCACATTGTTTGTGTCAAAAAACCTTATTCATGGACCAATAAGCTACTGACGCTTTATTTGCCCAGGTTTGGCGTGACCACCACCATGGTGGACGGCACCGACCCCGAGAATTTCCGGGCCGCCATCCAGCCCAACACCAAAGTAGTGTACCTCGAAACCCCCAATTCGTTCACTTTTGAGCAACAGGACATCGCAGCGGTCGCGGCGATCGCCAAGGCCCACGACGCGGCCCTGATCGTCGATAACAGCTATGCCACGCCCCTTTTCCAGCAACCGATCCTGCTCGGGGCCGACATGACGATCCATTCGGCCACCAAGTATTTGGGCGGCCACAGCGATGCCCTCGGCGGTGTTGTGTGCGGCTCGCGGGCCGATATGGAAAAAATGTTTGCCAGCGAATACATGACCATCGGCGGGGTAATGGCCCCGTTCAATGCGTGGCTCATCTTGCGGGGCCTGCGCACGCTGTCCCTGCGCATGGAGCGGGTGGCGCAGAGCGGCCAACTTGTGGCGGAATTTTTGGCCGGCCACCCCAAAGTGGAACACGTCTATCACCCCTTCCTGCCCACCGACCCCCAATATGAGCTGGCCAAAAAGCAGATGAAAAATGGGGCTGGGCAATTCTCGGCGGTGTTCCGGGCGACAGATCAAGCTGCAATGGAAAAGTTTTGCGACTCCATGAAACGCTTTGTGCTGGGGGCATCTTGGGGCGGTTATGAGTCCTTGATGTTCCCCGCTTGTACGCTGGCCGATTCGGCCAATTACAGCAACGCCCCGTTCCCGTTCAACCTCATCCGGTTTTACATTGGACTGGAAGAACCCCAAGTACTGATCGAGGATTTGGCCCAAGCCCTGGCCGGTTTGGAACAAGCCCTTGAGCCAGCGAAGACGGGGGGAACTAGGCTGGTTCGATGATCATTGAAAAAGATTGTTCATCATTTTGGTCGCCTAAACTGACGAAAAACTGGGTCAGTTGCCTCTACAAGACCAATGCGCAATCGCTGAAACCAAAGTATGACGCTAAAATCTACACGGTACACGAGTATTTTATTTTGACAATTATTTTCTAAAGACTCCGGCAGGACAGCACCGCTATAATGGCGGGCACTGTTTTCCCCTACTCTAATCTACGGGGAAGACAACTAATCGGAAGTAGAAAATGAAAGGAAAGCCTAATATGTCTGCCATTTAAGCCGCACCAACCATATCCTCTGGGACAGAATCAGGGATAAATTGGGGGTCAAAAAGGCTCTGGGTCTTTTTTGGCTAGCTTTATTGCATTTTGAGATTCCATCGGGCTTAAAAAATAGCCTTCGAATCGGGGATGCCCAGCTTGGGTGGGATCGCACCGCGACGGGCCAAACCTACTGTGGGCAGGGTATAACACCCCTTCGGGGCTGGGTGCTGGTGGATCTAGCAGCCAAGGGCCGCACCCTTGGCTGGCAGCTATTGCCCCTTCGGGGCTGACCTTGACACTCGGCAGCCTGGCCCATGAGGCTGGCAGACATCTTGATGAATAGTAACTTCTACTATTTGAGATCAATGACCTGTGCTCACCGATAGGGCACGGGTAATTGGCCAAATAAATAAAAAAACAGAAATGATGACTCCCCAAAAAACCGTTTGCCACTTTGGCATCGCCAATGGCAAATTGAGAAATCTACTATTCGTGACCGTGGCCGGCCTGTGTTTTTGCGCCTGCCAACCCAATGCGAAAAAGGCCGAAACCGAAGCAACTGGCGATAGGGCAATATTAAAATCTACCGAACTGGCCATTCCCTCCGACAGCTTGCGGGTTGCCTCCCAGTTGGTAGTGCTCGATTCCCTGTTGGTCTTCAAAGACTATAAATACAACCCTTTGTATGAGGTTTACAACCTAAAATCAAACCAGCTCATGTCCAGGTTTGGGAAAGTGGGGGACGGCCCCAGTGAGTTTGACCCTTACGCAATTTTGCAAAACTTGCCCGGCCAGCCCGGTGGGTTAGGGTTTTGCATGCGGCTCAAGTTCCGCTACCGGAACTTGGGAATGGCCGATTTGGCCAATGGCACGGAGAACTACATGGAGGCGGGCATCAAACTTCCCACAGCATTTCAGCAATGTGTCCTCATGCCCAACGGAAATTACCTGAGGGTTGGAATTTTTGACGGGCGCTATACTTTTGCCGATCCCAAGGGCAATCTGCTCCCCCCGCAGTTGGATTATCCATTTGCCAAGGATCTGGCCAATTTGTCGTTTGGGGCCAAAGCCATGTTGCTTCAGGGAAGTTTGCTGGTCTGGCCCGACGGGCAACGCACCTTGTTTGCTTATCGCTCTTTCCCCGGTTGGGAGATTTGCCAAGTGAACGGCCTAAAAGTGGAAAAAAAGGCCGAGTCGTTGCAAAGCATACCGCTTTTTAGTGATGTAACTTCCGGAGATATAATATCTGTTGAGCTTAAGATCGATAATATTGACGGATATGTGGGGGCATCGGTCAATCAGGAGCTCATTGTGCTGTTGTATTTGGGGCGGTCGGAAGAGAAGTACCCGCGCAAATCATCCCATGCCAACCAAATCCACCCTGCCTTCGCAAATACTCAACGTTGGCACAATTAAACTGTACCCGCGCAAATCATCCCACGCCAACCAAATCCACCTCATGAACTGGGAGGGAAAGCTGTTGGCCAAGTACGAACTGGACCGTGATTTGAGCAACATCGCGCTTGATCCGTCGGGTCGGGTGGTGTATGGTTTCGCGCCAGAGGAGCAGCCCAAACTGGTTGCCTACAAGTTGCCAAGTCCCTTGCTTACAGGGCAATGAACCATAATGATGTACCCAACCTAGTGCTGGATAGGGAAGTGTTCCCGGCCCGATATGGTCACAGGCCGGCTGCTCCCCCGCGACCGCTATTTCACCAAGTATTGGTTCATTGGCCCCAAGGGCCTCTACATTTCCGATGCCCACCCCGACAACCCCGACCTCAACGAAGATGTGCTCTCCTACACGCTGTTCACTTTGGCCGGGAAGGTTCAGTAATGCAAAAAAAGGATGGGAGTGGGCACCATGTTTCTTTGGGCCGTGTTTTTTGTCAGTTCAATGCCTACTTTTGGAGTGCCCAAAAAAACATTGGCCT
>Ga0105045_10001076_pt1 | contig 21772 bp, 16 predicted proteins | sample MAT02_FD_78089 | JGI IMG/M metagenome (GOLD analysis project Ga0105045, IMG submission 78089) | Freshwater microbial communities from Lake Fryxell liftoff mats and glacier meltwater in Antarctica - MAT-02 (megahit assembly) | ecosystem: Environmental > Aquatic > Freshwater > Ice > Liftoff... | reverse complement strand
GCTCCGGGTTCGTGGCGGACGCCGCACCGCCGGCGGCCTCCTGCTCCGGCAGCTGTGACTCCTGGCTGGGGACAGGGGCTGCCGGGGCGCCGCCCTCGGACCGGGGGATGGCCCACTCCGGCGGCAGCTGGGTCCGCGTGGCGGGCGTCGGCTCGAACCTGACCCAGCCCACCCCCTCGAAGTACAGCTCCGGCCACGCGTGGGCGTCGTCGGCCCGGATCTCCCACCGCCCGGGCGAGGTCTGCGACCCCGGCAGGAACCCGACCGCCACCCGGGCCGGGATGTCCAGGCTGCGGGCCATCAGGGCCATCGTCGACGCGAACTGGACGCAGTAGCCGCGCCTGTCCTCCAGGAACGCCGCCACGGCGTCCCGGTCGGTGACGTCCGGTGCGTCCAGGGAGTACGTGAACCCGCCGGAGTTGCGGAACCACTGCTGCAGCGCCAGCGCCTGCTCGTACCGGGTCCCCGCGTCGGCCACCGAGACCACGCGCTGCGCCTCCGCCACCACGACCTCGGACATGTCGTCCGGGATGGCCGTCCACAGCGGGTCCAGGTCGTCGACCGGCACGACGTCCAGCTGCTCGGGGTCCGGCCGGATGTCGAAGTGCGTCACGGAGTACGACAGGCCCTCCGTGGTGTCCTCCGGCGACAGCACGTTGAGGGTCCTGGCGTCATAGCCCCAGGTACCCGCCACCTCGACGTCGGAGGCCGGGTAGGGCAGGGGCAGGAACGACTCCGCGAGGGGTCCCACCGCGATGGACGTGCTCACCAGCTCTGCGCCGGCCAGCACGTCCGCGGTGGCGCCGGGAGGGCTGGGCAGACCGTCGAACAGCGGCTGTCCCGACGGGGGCTCCGGCGGGCTCGGGCGCCACACCGCGCCGTCGAACACGTCCGCGGTCACGATCCGCAACGGGTCCGGGTCCTCGTCGTCCGTGGTGTAACGGAGCAGGACGGTGTCGTCCTGCGCGGCGAGGTCGTCGCGGATGTCCAGGAACGGGTTGACCGTGCGGCTCCCGCCGCCGCTGCCGCTGCCGAACCGGTCCACGACCATGCTCTGCAGCCGGTCGCCGCCGCTGCCCGGCGTCACCAGGGGCAGCAAGGCCCCGGCCACCAGGGCCACGAGTGCCGTCACGGTGGCCACGGTGACCAGCTGCTCGGTGACGCCCGACGGCGCGATCCTGCCGGTGCTGCTGCGGCGCTGCAGCACCTCGCCCCAGTCGCGCACCCGCTGGTCGGCGTCGGTCAGGGTCAGGCCCAGGTAGCCCAGGCCCGCGGACAGGTAGCCCAGCAGCCCGATGCCGTCCGGGGCGAGGGCCGTGGCCACGCAGACCACCAGCAGCAGCGGCAGACCCGCCGCGCCCGGGCGGCGCAGCGGTCCCGCGATGGTCAGGGTGATGACGGCCACGGCACCAGCTGCCAGGGTGAGCATCGCTACGACGCCGGCCTGGGTCGGAGCCGGCGGCACCACCACCTGCGTGGTGGCCAGCCCGCTGCGCAGCAGGATGCCCATCGCCTCGACCGAACGAGGCGTGGGCAGGAACCCGCCGACAGCGGCCTGGGCCGGCACCAGCAGGGCGGTGGCGATGACGAAGCCGGCCAGCGCCCCGAGCGGCGGCGCGAGCCAGCGCGGCAGCTCGGCGGCGGCGACCGCCGTCCCGGCCAGACCGACCGCCACCACGACCAGGACGACGGGCTGCAGCCAGTCCCGGTCGGCCAGCAGGGGCGACAGCGCCAGCATCGTCATCACCGTCGCCACGGACGACAGCAGCGCGGCCCGGACGTCGCGGTTCACACCTGCACCCGCGAGCCGGCCAGCTGCTGCCAGACCCGGGCCAGGTCGTCGCCCGGGTGCAGCTCGGCCACGCGCCACCCGGACTCCAGCAGCCGGGACAGCGCCGCCTCGTGACGGTCCTCCAGCAGCCGGCGCCGACCCGACGACAACTCCTCCCACCTGGTGCTCACGCACACCAGTGCAGACCTCGCCGCGTCGCGGGCGGTCCCGGCGAGCACCTCGACGTCCTCGGGGCCGACCTCACCCAGCAGCGCCACGACCATGGAGGGGTGGGCGTGCGGGAGCTGGTCGACCGCCCGGGCCAGGGCATCCGGACCGCTCGGCCGGACCACGGCGAGACGGTCGAGCGCGTCCTCGACGGGGTCGTCGTCCGCGTCGTCGCGGTGGGCGGTGTCGTGGGAGCCCTGCAGTGCGTCCTCGCCGTCCCCGAGCAGGACCACGCGCTGACCCAGCCCAGCGGCGTGGACGACGACCGATGCGGCGGCGCTCACCAGCACCTCCAACGACGAGCCCTCGTCACGACCGCGCTGGCCGTCGGCACGGCAGTCGAGCAGGACCGCGGCGTTGTGGTCCTGCGGGTGCTGGTCGGGACGGACCATCAGCTCGCCGCGACGGGCCGTGGTCGGCCAGTGCACGCGCCGCAGGTCGTCGCCGTCGCGGTACTCCCGCACGCTGAGGTCCGGGTCGCCGACCACGCCCGCCCCACCCAGGTCGGAGTCCCCGCCCCGCCCGGTGCGCCGCACGGGCAGGACGGCCGTCAGGGCGTGGACCACCGGCCGGACGAGGAGGTCGTCGCGGCTGGTCGCCTCCCAGGTCCGCTCCACCAGGCCGAACGGCTCGGCGCTGTGCAGCCGGGCGGGACCCACGGCGAACCGGCCGCGGCGGGTGCTCAGGAGCCGGTAGGTGACCTCGGCCGACTCGCGGGGGCGCAACGGGGGCAGCACGACCCGGGTCGTGGCGCGCAGGCCCACTGGCACCTGGTCCTCCAGCAGCAGCACAGGGGTGCGGTGGGCGGAGCGGTTGGTGACCGTCAGCCGCACCTCTACCTCCTGACCCACCGACCCCCGTGGGGGCTCGCAGGTTCGGGTGACGGCCAGCTCGAGGCGCTGGGTCGCCATCACCACCACCACGACCAGGGGGAGGACAGCGAGCAGCCCGGCCACGCGGACCAGGTCGGCCTGGCCGAGCACCAGGGCGCACACGAAGGCGACCACGCCGGCGGTGAGGAACGACGTCCCCCGGGACGTGAGGCCTGACCAGCTGGCGCGCAGGTCGGACAGGCTCACGGCGGCCGGCTCAGCCGCGTGCGCCGGGCACGGGGGTCGCGGCGACGATCTCGTCGACCACCGTCAGGGGGTCCTTGCGCGCCGTCCGCCCGCGCGAGCTGGGCAACAGCCGGTGGGCCAGGACCGGACCCGCCAGGTGCCGCACGTCGTCGGGCAGGACGTGGTCGCGGGCGGACAGCGCCGCCAGCGCGCGCCCGGCACGGACCAGCTGCAGGCCGGCACGCGGGGAGGCCCCGAGCCGCAGGTCGGGGTGGGTCCGGGTGGCCTGTGCCAGGTCCAGGACGTATCGGCGTAGGGCGTCGGAGACGTGCACGCCCCTGACGGCACGGACCGCCCGTCGGACGGACTCGGCGTCGGCGACCGGGGTCAGGGCCAGGAGCGGGTCGTCGCCTGCGTGCGTGCTCAGCAGCCGGAGCTCGTCCTCCGGGCGGGGGTAGCCCATCGCCACCCGGATCATGAAGCGGTCGCGCTGCGCCTCCGGCAGGGGGTAGGTCCCGTCCATCTCGACCGGGTTCTGCGTGGCCACGACGAGGAACGGCGGCGGCAGCGGGTAGGTGGTCCCGTCGACCGTGACCTGCTGCTCCTCCATGGACTCCAGCAGGGCCGACTGGGTCTTGGGCGAGGCGCGGTTGATCTCGTCGCCGATGACGACGTTGGCGAAGACGGCCCCGGGGCGGAACTCGAAGTCCCCACGCTCCTGGTTCCAGATGCTGACCCCGGTCACGTCGCTGGGCAGCAGGTCCGGCGTGAACTGGATCCGTCGTACGGAGCAGTCGATGCTGCGCGCCAGCGCCTTGGCCAGCAGCGTCTTGCCCACCCCGGGGACGTCCTCGACGAGCAGGTGCCCCTCGGCCAGCAGCGTCACCAGCGCCAGGTCGACGACGTGGTCCTTACCGACGACCACCTGCCGGACGGCCTGCCTGACCGCCCCCGCCGTCGCCGCCGCCTCCGCCAGCGTCGGCGCCTGCCTCTCGATCGTCGTCATGAACCCTCCGCCCTGTGTCGTCCGGTGCAGATCGTCGCACGACGGGCAGCGCTGGGGGCCGACGGGCGAGGCCCCCCCGTAGGCGTCCGGCACGGGCGCCCGCGAAGCGGCTCGGTGCCATCCCCCCACCCGACACCCCCTGCTGCTCCACACTCCTCCACACCCCCCGGGTTCACCCCCACCCCGGCGACCGCGGTCGGACCGGGTCACCACGTAAGCGCTGATCAGACCGATGACCCGCGCTGTGCGGGCCCGACGAGCCCGTCGGTCAGCACGGGTGGGGTGCGCTGCATCCCCGCGCTGCTCGGCCGGCTGTCCGCGGGTCGCGATCCCTCTGAGCAGCGCGGACGGGACGAGAGGGTGGGTCGGTGGAGGGACGTACCAACGATGTGGAGCAAAGTGGAGTAGCGTGGAGTCAGAGGGTCTCACTGATGGGCGACGAAGGGGAGGGCCGATGTTCCTAGGGACGTTCTCCCCGCGCCTGGACGACAAGAACCGGCTGATCCTGCCCGCGAAGTGGAGGTCCGCCTTCGACGGCGGGATCGTCATGACCAGGGGGCAGGAGCGCTGCGTGTTCGCCTTTCCTCGGGCCGCGTTCGAGGGCCTGGTCGACGAGCTCGCCGGGGCGCCGCTGACCAACCGTGACGCCCGCGAGTACGCCCGGATGCTGCTGGCCGGGGCCCAGGACGAGGTCCCGGACAAGCAGGGACGCATCACGATCGCTCCGCTGCTGCGCGAGTACGCGGGGCTGTCCCGCGAGCTTGCGGTGCTGGGGGTCGGTCGTCGCCTGGAGATCTGGGACGCCGCGACCTGGCAGGACCTGCAGCAGGTCGGGGAGCAGGCCTTCGCCGAGCGGTCCACCGAGATCCTCCCGGGGGTCCTGTGACCGCGGCCCTGCTCGTCCGCACGACCCCCGCCCGACCGGTGGGGTCTCCCGCCGCCGCGTCCGTCCTGGCTCACCTTCCCCGGTGCCAGGCCGGTGCTCGGCGGCGAGGGACCCGACCGGTCGGGGCCACCGGCACAGCCACCCACCACCAGGAGGACGACATGCCCGAGGTCGTCGACCCGGCCCCCTCGTCCGAGGACCCCGCCTCTCACGTGCCCGTCATGCTGCAGCGGTGCGTCGACCTGCTCGGACCCGCGCTGCAGCACGACGGCGCGGTCGTGGTGGACGGCACCCTCGGCCTCGGCGGTCACACCGCGGCCCTGCTCGCCGCGGCGCCACGCGCGTCGGTCGTCGGCGTGGATCGCGACCCCGTCGCCCTGGCGGAGGCCGGTCGCCGCCTCGCCGCCTTCGGCGACCGCTTCGTGGCGGTCGGTGCCGTGCACGACGACGTCGAGGCGGTGCTCGACGCGGCCGGCGTCGAGCTCGTCGACGGGGTGCTGCTGGACCTGGGCGTGTCCTCGATGCAGCTCGACCAGGACTCCCGCGGCTTCTCCTACTCCCGCGACACGCCGCTGGACATGCGGATGGGCGACAGCGGGCCGACGGCCGCCGACGTCCTCAACACCTACCCCGAGCGGTTGCTGGTGCGGATCATGCGCGCCCACTCCGACGAGAAGTTCGCCGACCGGATCGCCAGGGCCGTGGTCGCCGGCCGCGAGCGCGAGCCGTTCACCACCAGCGCGCGACTGGTCGAGCTGGTCTACGACGCCGTCCCGGCCGCAGCCCGACGCACGGGCGGGCACCCCGCCAAGCGGCTGTTCCAGGCCCTGCGCATCGAGGTCAACGACGAGATCGCCGGCCTGGCCCGGGCGCTGCCCGCCTGGCTGGAGCGGCTGGCACCCGGCGGGCGCATGGTCGTCATGTCCTACCACTCCGGCGAGGACCGCCTCGTCAAGCGGGCCTTCGCCGGCCTGACCACCGTCGACGTGCCGCCCGGGCTGCCCGTCGAGCCCCCGCCCGCGCCCTACGGCCTGCTGGTCAAGGGCGCGGCCAAGGCCACCGAGGCCGAGGTCGAGGCCAACCCCCGCGCCGCCTCCGTGCGGCTCCGCGCCATCACGAGGAGGTCCGCATGAGCGCACCCGCCATGGCCCCCCGCCCCGTCTCCCGCCCCGGCCCCGGCCGTCCGGCCTCGGCGCGGTCCGCGAGCACCGGGGCCACCAAGGCCCGGATCGTCAAGCCCCGGGCACCCGCCACGGCCCGCAGCGCGGCGGGCCTGACGGCGGGAGCTCGCGCCACCGGTGCAGCGGCGACCGCCAGGGCCACCGCGGTGCGGCCCGCGGCCCGCTCGGGGGTGCCTGCGGCCAGCCGGCCCCGGATGCGGGTCGTCACCCGTCCGGACCTCGGCCCGCACCGGGTGGGCTTCGCCATCACCTGCACGGCGCTGCTGGGCACGCTCATGCTCGGCCTGCTGCTGCTCAACGTCGCGATCTCCGGCAACGCCTTCACCCTGGCCGAGCTGCAGTCCCAGCAGGGTCTGCTGGTGGACCAGCAGCAGTCCCTGGAGCAGCAGCTGCTGGTCCGGTCGGCGCCCTCGGCCCTGGCCGGGCAGGCGCGCGGGCTGGGGATGGTGCCCGCACCGCAGACCATCGTCATCGCCCCCGACGGCACCGGCGCCCCCCCGATCCCCGAGCCGGGCGAGGGAGAAGTTCAGGAACCCTGAGACGCGCCGCACCAGGAGCGCGACTCCGCACCCGCACCACGGCACAGTCCAGTTCGACGAACGCGAAGGGCAGGGGACGGATGGCGGAGGACCGGCGGGAGCCGTCCCGTGGCGCACGCCGGCCGCGGACGGCCGCGGACGACGCGCGGCGGGACAGCCGCCCCCAGGCGCGACCGGGGGCCTCGGCCACCGGCCGGGTGCCCCGTCGACCGGCGTCTCGTCCCGGCGAGGCCTCGGGTGCCCGGCGTCCCGCCCCCGTCAAGACGCGCGCGCCCCGCGACGGCGGCAAGGGTGGCCGTGGTCCGCGACCCGGCCGCACCCCGTTGCGGCTGCGGGTCGCGCTGGTGGTCGTCTGCGTCGTCTGCAGCCTCTACGCGGGCAAGCTGTTCCAGATCCAGGCCCTGGAGTCCACGGCGCTGGCGCAGCAGGCCCTGGAGAGCCGGCTCAGGACGTCGGACCTGCTGGCCCACCGCGGTGACGTGATGGACCGCCACGGTCAGGTCCTGGCGTCCACGGTCGAGAAGCGGCACATCACCGTCGACCAGACCCTCGTCGCCACCTACGTCGATCCCGAGGACTCCCGGCGTGCCGGGCCTCGCGCCGCCGCGGCCCGGCTGGCCCCCGTCCTGGGCATGGACGTGGAGACGTTGACCGAGCGCCTCGACGGCGACGCGCGCTTCGGATACGTCGCCAAGGACATCGAGCCCGAGGTGTACCGCAAGGTCGCCGAGCTCCGCATCGTCGGCATCTTCAGCGACCAGGCCTCCCGGCGCACCTACCCCTCCGGCCCGGTCGCGGCCGGCGTCCTCGGCTTCGTCGGCGAGGAGGGTGACGGCCTCGGCGGGCTGGAGATGAGCCTGGACGACGAGCTGTCCGGCGAGGACGGCTACCTGCGCTACGAGGTCAGCGGCGAGAGCCGGTCCGCACGGCCGATCCCCGGCGGCGCCACCGAGGAGAAGGCTCCCGTGGACGGCTCGGACGTCGTGCTGAGCCTGGACCGGGACCTGCAGTGGATGGCCGAGGACGCCCTCGTCGAGGCCGTCCGCACCTCGGGCGCGCAGTCCGCGACCGCCATCGCCATGCGGGTGGACACCGGCGAGCTGCTGGTCATGGCCAACGCGCCCGGCTTCGACCCCAACGACCCGGGTGCCGCCGAGGCGGAGGACCGGGGCAACCGTGCGGTGGGTGAGGCGTTCGAGCCGGGCTCCACGTCCAAGGTCATCACGATCGCGGCCGCGCTCGAGGAGGGGCTGGTCGCCCCGACGACCCCGTTCGAGGTCGCCGACTCCATCGCCAGGGGCGGCGGGCGGTTCAAGGACTCCCACGCCCACGCCCTGCAGCAGCTGACGACAGCCGGGATCCTGGCCGAGTCCAGCAACGTCGGGACCATCCTGGCCGGCGAGGACATGACCAACGAGCAGCTGCACGCCTGGTTCGAGGCGTTCGGCTACGGCACCACGACCGGGCTCGGCCTGGCCGGGGAGACCCCCGGTCTGCTCGCCGACCCGGCGGACTGGTCGGGCTCGCAGCGCTACACGGTGATGTTCGGCCAGGGCGTGAGCGTCAACAGCGTTCAGATCGCGTCGGTGTTCCAGACCATCGCCAACGACGGGGTGCGGGTCGAGCCGTCCGTGGTCGTGGGCACCGCCGGCGACGACGGCGACGTCGTCCCCGAGCCCACCGGGAGCACCCAGCGCGTCCTGTCCAGCGAGACGGCCGCCACCATGCGCAACATCCTGGAGTCGGCCGTGTCCGCCGAGACCGGTACCGGCACCAACGCGATCGTCCCCGGCTACCGGGTGGCGGGCAAGACCGGCACCGCCCAGCGCTACGACGAGGAGTGCCGCGGCTACTGCGGCTACACCGCGTCGTTCGTGGGCTTCGCTCCTGCGGAGGACCCCGAGATCGTGGTGGCGGTGAACGTCCAGGACCCGGCCCGGGGCATCTTCGGCGGCACCACCGCCGCACCGGTGTTCCAGAAGATCATGAGCGCCGCGCTCGCCGCCGAGGGGGTCTCCCCGTCGGAGGGGGAGCCCCGGCCGTACCCCCTGACGTGGTGACCCGTGATCTCCAGCGAGTCACGCCCGCACCCATCGGCGGACGGTAACCTCCGGCGCGTGCCGAAGACCTCCCCGACGGTCCGCGAGCTGGCGGACCGCCACGCCCTGCGGCTGCGTCGTGACCCCGCCGCCGGCCGCCCGGCCGACGGCGACCAGGCCCCCGCGGGTGGGGAGTCCGTGCCGGTCACCGGGGTGTCGTTGGACTCGCGGCGGGTCGGTCCGGGCGTGCTCTACGCCGCGCTGCCCGGGGCGAGCACGCACGGTGCGCGGTTCGCGGACCAGGCGGTCGGCGCGGGGTCGGTCGCCCTGCTCACCGACCCCGAGGGGGCGACGCTGGCCGAGCAGGTGCTGCGGGCCGCGCAGCAGCCCGTGCCCCCGGTCCTGGTCCACGACGACCCCCGTCAGGCCCTCGGCCCGGTGTGCGCCGACGTCTACGGCCACCCTTCGCACGAGCTGGCGCTGGTCGGAGTCACGGGGACCAACGGCAAGACCACGGTCTCGACCCTGCTGGACGACGTGCTCCGGGCGCTCGGCGTCCGCACCGGCCTGGTCGGGACGATCCGGTCGCGGATCGGCGAGCAGGCGCTGGCCAGCAGCTTCACCACCCCGGAGGCGCCGGACCTGCAGCACCTGCTGCGCCGGATGGCCGACGCGGGCTGCCGGGCGGTGTCCGCCGAGGTGTCCAGCCACGCCCTGGCCCAGCACCGCGTCGACGGCACCCGGTTCGCGCTCGTGGTGTTCACCAACCTGTCGCGGGACCACCTGGACTTCCACGGCACGCTGGCCGACTACTTCGCCGCCAAGCTCCGCCTGTTCACGGGCGGGTTCGCCGAGCGGGCGGTCGTCGGCGTCGACGACGGCTGGGGCCGGAGCGTCGCGGCGGCGGCCCGCGACGCCGGGCTGGCGGTGCTCACGGTCGGCGCCCCCGGGACCGGCGCCGACGTCATGGTGGCCGTGTCCGGTGTCGAGCCGTCGGGGCACCAGCAGGTCGTCGTCACCGGCCCGTTCGGCCCCGCAGGGGTGGCTGTCACGCTGCAGCTGCGCCTGGGGATGCCGGGTGGGTTTAACGCGACCAACGCGGCCTTGGCGATCTGCGCCGTCCACCTGCTCCTGGACGCCCCTTCCGGCGGGACTCCGGTGCTGGACCGCACGGTGGACGTGGCCGAGGTCGTCCGGGCCGTGGCGGGCGTGACGGGGGTGCCCGGCCGGATGGAGCGCGTCGTCCTGCCCGACCGTGAGGACCTGCCCCTCGTCGTCGTCGACTACGCCCACACCCCGGACGCGGTCGCGGGTGCCATCGCCGCCCTCCGGGCCGCGACGCCCGGCCGCCTCGTCGTCGTCCTCGGTGCCGGCGGGGACCGGGACACGGGCAAGCGCCAGGGGATGGGCGAGGCCGCCTCGGCGGCCGACCTGGTGGTCGTCACCGACGACAACCCCCGCACCGAGGACCCCGCCGCGATCCGGGCGGCCGTCCGGGCGGGCGTCGGCGCCCCCGTGCTCGAGGTCGGGGACCGCGCCGAGGCCGTGGCCGCCGCCCTCGCGGCGTGCTCGGGACCCGAGGACACCGTCCTGCTCGCGGGCAAGGGCCACGAGACCGGGCAGAGCGCCAGGGGCACGACGACCCCGTTCGACGACCGGGACGTGGCCCGCGAGGCCCTGGCCGCGTGGACCCGCACGGCCGGTGGTGACGCATGATCGCGAACGACGCCCGCGAGCTCGCCCGGCTCGTCGGCGGGACCCTGGTGGTCGCGGCGGAAGACGCCGGCGCCCCCGTCGGCGTGGACCTGCCCGCCCTCAGCGGGGTCGCGGTGGTCGACTCGCGCGCCGTCACCACGGGCGACCTCTTCGTCGGGCTGCCCGGGGAGCACGTCGACGGGGCCGACTACCTGGCGCAGGCGTTCGCCGCCGGCGCGGCCGCCGCCCTGGTGCAGCGCCGCCCGGCCGAGCCCGCCGCCGGACCCGTCGTGGTCGTGGCCGACGGCGTCGCCGCACTGACCGAGCTCGCCACGCGCAGCCACGCCCGGCTCCGCGAGGCCGGGCTGGTCACGGTGGGCATCACGGGCAGCGCGGGCAAGACCACCAGCAAGGACCTGCTCGCCGCCGTGCTGCGCCACGCGGGCCACGAGGCGGCGCTGGTCGCTACGCACGGCTCGTACAACAACGAGCTCGGCCTGCCGCTGACGGTGCTGCGAGCAGGCCCCACGACGCGCTTCCTCGTGCTCGAGATGGGTGCCCGGGGACCGGGCCACATCAGCCACCTGACCACCGTCGCCCGACCCGACGTCTCCGTCGTCCTCGGGGTGGGCAGCGCCCACCTGGGCGAGTTCGGCAGCCGCGACGCGATCGCCACCGCCAAGGCCGAGCTCGTCGACGCGCTGGACGGGGCCCGTCCCGGCAGCCTCGCCGTCCTGAACGGCGACGACCAGGTCGTCCGGGCCATGGCCACGCGGACGTCCGCACCCGTCGTGCTCGTGGGGGAGAGGGAGGCCAACGACGTCCAGGCCGTCGACGTCGAGCTCGACGCCGACGCCCGGCTGGTCTTCGGCCTGCTGGACCGGCGCCCGGGTGCCTCGGGCCAGGTGTTCGTGGTCCGCCTGGCCCTGACGGGGGAGCAGCATCTCGTCAACGCCCTCGCCGCGGCCGCCGTGGCGCTGCACCTGGGCGTCCCGGCCGACGTCGTGGCCGAGGGCCTCACCGCCGCCCGTCCCGCCTCGCGGTACCGGATGGAGGTCGTGGACCGCCCCGACGGCGTCCGCGTGGTCAACGACGCCTACAACGCCTCCCCGGAAGCGGTCGCCGCCGCGCTGCGGGCCCTGGCCCACATGGGTCGTGCCGCCCGCCCGCAGCGGCGCACCTGGGCCGTGCTCGGGGAGATGCTCGAGCTGGGGGACGGCGCCACCGAGGCGCACGACCGCATCGGCAGGCTGGCCGTCAGGCTCAACGTCGACCGGCTGGTGGCTGTCGGACCAGGGGCGCTACGGGTGCACGCCGGAGCCGTCCACGAGGGCAGCTGGGGCGAGGAGTCGGTGCACGTCGCCGACGCCGACGCCGCCCTCGAGCTGCTGCGGGCCGAGCTGGCACCCGGGGACGTGGTGCTCGTCAAGGCCAGCAACTCGATCGGGCTGTGGCGCCTCGGCGACACGCTCGCGGCCGAACCGTACGAAGGACGACAGGGCACAGGGCGAGAGGAGACCGACCGATGAGGACCGTGCTGATCGCGGCCGGCACCAGCCTCGTGCTCACCCTGCTGGCGACCCCGCTGTTCATCCGGGTCCTGGTGCGCCAGGGCTACGGGCAGTTCATCCGCGACGACGGTCCCACGACGCACCACACCAAGCGCGGCACGCCCACCATGGGCGGCGCCGTCATCATCGTGGTCGTCCTGGTGTCCTACCTGTTGGCGCACCTGGTGACGTTGACCCCTCCCACCTGGTCCGCAGTGCTCGTGCTGTTCCTGATGACGGGTCTGGGGGTCGTCGGGCTGCTCGACGACCTGACCAAGATCAGGAACCAGCGAAGCCTCGGGCTCAAGGCGTGGCAGAAGCTCACCGGCCAGTCGGTGGTGGCCGTGACGTTCGCCGTCCTGGCCCTGCAGGTGCCCAACGAGGCGGGCCGCACCCCGGCCTCGACGTCGATCTCGTTCATCCGCGACATCTCCGTGCTCGACCTGGCCGCCGCCGGGGCGGTGGGTGGCACGATCCTGTTCGTCCTGTGGGCGTACCTGCTGATCGCCGCGGCCAGCAACGGGGTCAACCTCACCGACGGCCTGGACGGGCTCGCCACCGGCGCCAGCCTGTTCGTCTTCGGGGCCTACACGCTCATCGGCGTCTGGCAGTCCGGGCAGTCCTGCCTGGGGCCGAACGTCGGTCCGCAGTGCTACGAGGTGCGTGACCCCCGGGACCTGGCGGTCGTGGCCGCCGCGCTGCTGGGCGCCTGCTTCGGGTTCCTGTGGTGGAACGCCAGCCCGGCCAAGATCTTCATGGGTGACACGGGCTCGCTGGCCCTCGGCGGCGCCATAGCCGGTCTGGCCATCACCACCCGCACCGAGCTGCTGCTGATCATCCTGGGCGGGCTGTTCGTCGTCATCACCGCGTCGGTGATCATCCAGGTGGCCGGGTTCAAGCTGACCGGCAAGCGGGTGTTCCGGATGGCGCCGCTGCAGCACCACTTCGAGCTCAAGGGCTGGAACGAGGTGACCATCGTCATCCGGTTCTGGATCATCGCCGGCCTCTGCGTCGGGGCCGGGCTCGGGGTGTTCTACGCCGAGTGGGTGGTCGGCGCGTGAACGACCGCGACCGTGACGGTGCCGTCTCCCGGGTCAGCGGGCTCGACTGCGACCTGAGGGGTCTGAGCGCCGTGGTCGCCGGGCTCGGGCTCTCCGGGTTCTCCGCGGCCGACGCGCTGCTGGAGCGTGGCGCCACGGTGACGGTCGTCGACGACACCGAGCCGGCCGAGACGTCGCCGGCGGGAGAGCGGGCGCGGCTGCTGGCCGTCCTGGGCGCCCGGTTGGTGCTGGGGGGCGCCGCCGCGGCCCTCGCGCAGGACCCCGAACCGCTGCTCCACGACGTCGACCTCGTCATCGCCTCCCCCGGTTGGCGACCCACCCACCCGGTGCTGGCCGCGGCCGACCGGCTCGGCGTCGTGGTCTGGGGCGAGGTCGAGCTCGCCTGGCGGCTGCAGGGACCCGACGGCCCGCCGTGGCTGGTCGTCACGGGGACCAACGGCAAGACCACCACCGTCGAGCTGCTCGGGCAGGTGCTGACCGCCGCCGGGCTGCGTGCCCGCACCGCCGGCAACATCGGCACCCCGATCGTGGACGTGGTGCGCGACGTGGGCCCGGACGGGGCCCCCGGCTGCGACGTCGTCGCCGTGGAGCTGTCGAGCTTCCAGCTGCACCTGGTGCGCACCGTGTCGCCGTATGCGTCGGTATGCCTCAACGTCGCCCCGGACCACCTGGACTGGCACGGCGGGTACGAGGCCTACCGCGCCGCCAAGGGCCAGGTCTACGAGCGCACCCAGGTCGCCTGCCTGCACAACCTCGCCGATCCCGTCACCGAGCAGCTGGTCCGTGACGCCGACGTCGTCGAAGGCTGCCGCGCCGTGGGCTTCGGGCTCGGCGCCCCCGTCGAGGGCGACCTCGGGGTGGTGGACGGGTTGCTCGTGGACCGCGGCTTCATCGCCGAGCGCGACCGGGCTGCCGCCGAGCTCGCCTCGGTGCAGGACCTGGTGGGTCTGGCCGGGGACCCCGTCCCCGACCACGTCGTGGCCAACGCCCTGGCCGCTGCCGCCCTGGCCCGCGCGCTCGGGGTCCCGGCCGAGGCCGTCCGGGACGGGCTGCGCGGGGCGCACCTGCCGCCGCACCGGGCCGCCCTGCTCGGCGAGGTGGCGGGCGTCCGCTGGGTCGACGACTCCAAGGCGACCAACCCGCACGCGGCCGACGCCTCGCTGGGCTCGGCGGAGCAGGTGGTCTGGATCGCGGGCGGACTGGCCAAGGGAGCCGACTACGACGACCTGGTCGCCCGGCACGCCCGGCGGCTGCAGGCTGCGGTCCTGATCGGCGTCGACCGGGAGCTCGTGGCCGCAGCACTGCGCCGACACGCCCCGCAGATCCCCCTGGTGCTCGTCGACCCCCCTGACAATGGTCGCGTGGGAGCACTCGACGCAGCCGAAGCGGGCCGGTTCATGGACGACGTCGTCGCGGCGGCCGCCTCGTTGGCGCGCCCAGGGGCGACGGTCCTGCTCGCACCCGCCGCTGCGTCCATGGACCAGTTCACGTCCTACGTCGCCCGCGGCGAGGCGTTCGCCGGCGCCGTGGCCCGACTGTCGGGCGGGTCGTCCATCGGTGGTCCCGCGACGGCGGGCTCGTGACGACGCTGGCAGACCGGCCGGGCACGCAGGGGCAGGAGCCGCCGCAGGGGGACGGCTCGCACTGGGTCCCGCGTCCGCTGCGACGGTGGACGCAGGCCCTGGACACCCCGGTGACGTCGTTCGTCCTGGTGGCCTCCGCGACCGGGCTGCTGCTGGTGTTCGGGCTGCTGATGGTGCTCAGCTCCAGCAGCGTCGAGTCCTACGCGTCCTCGGGCAACCCGTGGTCGATCGTCGGCCGTCAGCTGATGTTCGCCGTGGTGGGCCTGCCGCTGATGCTGCTGGCCGCCCGGCTGCCCGTGCACTGGTGGAAGCGGCTGGCGTGGCCGGTCCTCTTCTCCGCCCTGGTCCTGCAGTCCCTGGTGTTCGTGCCCGGGCTCGGGGTCGAGGTCAACGGCAACCGGAACTGGATCAACGTCGGGGGCTTCACGGCCCAGCCCAGCGAGGCGATCAAGCTGGCCCTGGTGGTCTGGGCGGCCACCGTCCTGGCCCGCAAGCAGGAGCTGCTGGGGCGCCTGGGCCACGTCGTCGTCCCGGTCCTCTTCCCGTTCGGGTTCCTGGCGCTGGGCCTGGTGCTGGCCGGCGACGACCTGGGGACCGGCCTCGTCGTCATCATGCTGCTGGCCGGCCTGCTGTTCGCCGCCGGCACCCCGCTGCGCTACTTCGTCGTGGGCGGGCTGGTCACGCTGGCGGGGGTCGCCGCCCTCGTCGTCAACGAGCCGTACCGGATGACGCGGGTGCAGGCCTGGCTGACGGGCCACCAGTGCGCCGACATCTACGGCGAGTGCTGGCAGCCCACCCACGGCATGTGGGCCCTGGCCTCGGGCGGCTGGTGGGGCCTGGGCCTGGGCGGCAGCCGCGAGAAGTGGGCCTGGCTGCCCGAGGCGCACAACGACTTCATCTTCGCCATCGTCGGGGAGGAGCTCGGCCTGCCGGGCACCCTGGCCGTGCTCGGGCTGTTCGTCGCGCTGGCGGTCGGCATGGTCCGCGTCGCCCACCGGGCCGTCGACCCCTTCGTCGTCATCGCGACGACCGGCGTCATGGTGTGGGTGCTGGGCCAGGCCCTCATCAACATCGGCGTGGTCATCGGGGTGCTCCCGGTCATCGGGGTGCCTCTGCCGCTGGTGTCCAGCGGCGGGTCCTCCCTGGTGACCACCATGGTCGCGCTCGGTATGGTGATGTCCTTCGCCCGCGCCGAGCCCGGAGCCCGGGAGGCGCTGGCGACCAGCGCCCGCACGGCTCGCTCCGGTGCCGCCGTGGTCGCGGACGTCGGGAGGCGCCGTCCCCGGGTCACCGCCGCCCGACCGCGCCGGTGAACGGCGTCGGCACCGACAGGGGCACCACGCCGGTGTCGGTCGTCCTGGCCGGCGGTGGCACCACCGGCCACGTGGCACCGCTGCTGGCGACCGCGGAGGCGCTGCTGCGGCGAGACCCCCGTACCCGCGTCACGGTGCTGGGCACGGCCGAGGGTCTGGAGGCCAGGCTGGTGCCGGAGGCCGGCCTGACGTTGCGGCACGTGCCACGTGTGCCGTTGCCGAGACGGCCGTCGGTCGACCTGCTCCGGCTCCCCGGGCGCCTGCTGGGCGCGGTGCGCACCTCCCGGCAGGTCATGGCCGACGTCGACGCCGACGTCGTCGTGGGCTTCGGCGGGTACGTCGCGACACCCGCCTACCTGGCCGCCCGCAAGGCCGGGCTGCCGATCGTCGTGCACGAGCAGAACGCCATGCCCGGCATCGCCAACCGGCTCGGCGCCCGGCTCACCCGCCATGTGGCCACGACCTTTCCCGGGACCCGGCTGCCCCACGCCCAGCACGTCGGCATGCCGCTGCGCACGGCGATCACGACCCTGGACCGGGAGGCGCTGCGGGCGCAGGGGCGCGCGTTCTTCGGTCTGCACCCCGACCTGCCCGTCCTGCTGGTCACGGGCGGCTCGCTCGGGGCGCAGCGGCTCAACCGGACGATGCCGGAGGCGGCCGCGGCCCTGGCCGCCGCGGGCATCCAGGTGCTGCACGTGTCGGGGCGCGGCAAGGAGGTCAGGCTGCCCCCGGGGGCTCCCGCCGCCGGCCCGGTCGTCGGTGTCGTCGGCGGTGCCGAGGGCGGTGCCGAGGGCGGTGATCACCGGCCCCGCTACGTCGTCGTGTCCTACGTCGACCGGATGGACCTGGCCTACGCGGCCTGCGACGCCGTCGTCTGCCGCTCCGGCGCCGGTACCGTCTGCGAGCTCGCCGCCCTGGGGCTGCCGGCCGCCTACGTCCCGCTTCCCGTCGGGAACGGCGAGCAGCGGCTCAACGCCGAGTCGCTGGTCGCGGCCGGCGGCGGTCTGCTCGTCGACGACGACGAGTTCACGCCGCAATGGGTCAGCACGACGCTGCTACCCGTCCTGCGCGAGCCCGACCAGCTCGCGGACATGTCCACCGCGGCCCGCGACCTCGGCGTGCTCGACGCCGCGGACCGTTTGGCCGATCTCGTCATCGCCGCCGCCCGGGAGCCCTCGTGATGCCCACCACCACAGTCAGCGGCGAGGAGCTGCTCGAGCTGCTGCGCACCGGTCCCGTCCACGTCGTCGCCGCGGGTGGGGCCGGGATGAGCGCCCTGGTCCGGCTGCTGCTGGCGGACGGCGTCCCTGTGAGCGGCTCCGACGCCACAGACTCCGCCACGCTGCAACACCTGCGGCGCGCCGGGGCAGACGTTCACGTCGGGCACGACCCCGCCCATGTGGCCGGGGCGAGGCTGGTCGTGGTGTCCACGGCCGTCCGCGAGGACAACCCCGAGGTGGTCGCCGCCGTCGCCGCCGGCGTGCCCGTGGTCCACCGCTCGGTCGCGCTGGCCGGGCTGATGCACGGCGACCGGGTCGTGGCCGTCGCCGGCACTCACGGCAAGACCACGACCACCTCGATGCTCACGGTCGCGGCCCGGGCCGCCGGTCTGGACCCGTCCTACGCGATCGGGGCCGACCTGGTCGCCGACGGTACGAACGCCCGGCGCGGTCGGGACGGGGTCTTCGTCGCCGAGGCCGACGAGTCCGACGGCTCGTTCCTGGCCTACCGGCCCGACGTGGCCGTGATCAGCAACGTCGAGGCCGACCACCTGGACCACTACGGTGACGTCGAGGCCGTGCACGCCGCCTTCGCCCGCTTCGCCGAGCGGGTCCAGCCGGGAGGGCTGCTCGTCGTCGGGGCCGACGACAGGGGGTCCCGGGCGCTGGCGCGGGCGCTGGCCGGCGACGACGCGCCCACCGGGGTCCGGGTGGTGACGGTGGGCGAGGCCGCCGACGCCGACGTCCGGGTGGTCGTCGACCCGAAGGCCGAGCGCGAGGGCGACGAGCTCGCCGTGGCCCGGCTGGTGACCGCGGCCGGCGACGTGCCCGGGCCCGGCCAGTGGGACCTGCGGCTGCTGGTGCCCGGACGGCACAACGTCGTCGACGCCGCCCTGGCGTTCTCCGCCGCCGTGCTTGGCCTCGGCCTCGACCCGGGGCGTGTCGTCGCCGGCCTGGGCACGTTCACCGGGGCCCGTCGCCGCTTCGAGCCCGTCGGCGAGGCCGGCGGGGTCCGGGTGGTCGACGACTACGCGCACCACCCCACCGAGGTCGCCGCCACGATCGCCGCCGCGCGCACCGTCGCCGGGCGCGGCAAGGTCCACGTGCTGTTCCAGCCGCACCTGTACTCCCGCACCAGGCTGTTCGCGGACGGGTTCGCGACCGCCCTGTCCGACGCGGCCAGCGTGGTCGTGCTCGACGTGTACGGCGCGCGGGAGGACCCCGAGCCCGGCGTCGACGGCGGCCTGATCGCCGCGGGCGTCCCCGGAGCCCGGTTCGTGCCCGACCGTGAGGAGGCCGTCGCCGTCATGGCCCAGGTGGCCAGGCGCGGCGACCTGGTGCTGACCCTGGGGGCGGGCGACGTCACCGAGCTCGGCCCCCGCCTGGTGGCGGCCATCGCCGAGCGCCCGGGCACCGGTCGCAGCGGCTCGTGAGCGTGACCTGGCTCGACGACCGGATCGCCGGCGTGCGGGCCGCGTCCGTGCGCGCCCGGCTGGTGGGCAGCGGTGTGCTGCTGCTCGTCGTGGGTGTGGTGGCCGGACTGACCTGGTGGGCCTGGGACGCCGGTCACCTGGACACCCGCCTGGTGCAGGTGAGCGGCACCGAACGCATCCCCGCCGAGCAGGTGCAGGCCATCGCGGGTCAGGCCGTCGGCACGCCGCTGGTCGCGGTGGACGTCGGTGCGATCGAGGAGGCGCTCCGCGAGCTGCCGCTGGTGCTGGACGTGAAGGTGGAGCGCCGCTGGCCCCGGACCTTGGGCGTGGTCGTGACCGAGCGGGTGGCGGTCGCCGTCGTCCCCTCCCGTGGAGGCGGGTTCGACGTCGTCGACGCCGAGGGCGTGGTCCTGGCCACGTCGCAGACGCCACCCGCAGAGGTCCCGCTGCTGCGGGTGGACGTCGAGGCGGCGGGGGCTGACACGCTGGCGGCAGCCCGGGAGGTCCTGGCCGCCCTTCCGGTCGACCTGCAGCGGCGCACCACCGACATCTCGGCCACGTCGCCGGCCGACGTGCGCCTCGTGGTCGACGGGCTCGACGTGCGGTGGGGGACCTCGGCGGACTCCGACCGCAAGGTCGAGGTGCTCGTGGGGCTGATGGACACCGTCCCGGCCTCGGTGTACGACGTGTCCGCGCCCGGCGCGCCGGCCGTCCTGCCCTGACGCGCGAGCACGTCCTCGGCCCCTCCGGTCAGGACCCGCCCGCGACACACCCGTCCCGGTCGTTGTGGCGGACGTCCGCTGTACCTACGGTCCTCATCAGGAGAAGCTGACATAACGTTAACCCTCTACCAGAGGGTTAGAGCTGATCCAGCGAGAGGGCCCCGCACGGGGGCTCCCGGAACCGAGCGAGAGGTACGCCCATGGCCGCACCGCAGAACTACCTCGCCGTCATCAAGGTCGTCGGAGTCGGCGGCGGTGGTGTGAACGCGGTCAACCGCATGATCGAGGTCGGCCTGCGGGGCGTCGAGTTCATCGCGGTCAACACCGACGCCCAGGCGCTGCTGATGTCCGACGCCGACGTCAAGCTCGACGTCGGCCGTGACCTCACGCGCGGCCTCGGTGCCGGCGCGGACCCCGAGGTGGGCCGCAAGGCCGCCGAGGACCACGCCGAGGAGATCGAGGAGGTGCTGCGCGGCGCCGACATGGTCTTCGTCACCGCGGGCGAGGGGGGCGGCACCGGTACCGGTGGCGCGCCCGTCATCGCCAAGATCGCCCGCTCCCTCGGTGCGCTCACCATCGGTGTCGTCACGCGCCCGTTCACCTTCGAGGGCCGCCGCCGTGCGCTGAGCGCCGACAACGGCATCGCCCAGCTGCAGGCCGAGGTCGACACCCTCATCACGATCCCCAACGACCGGCTGCTCCAGATCAGCGACCGCGGCATCAGCGTGCTGGACGCGTTCCGCTCCGCAGACCAGGTGCTGCTGTCCGGCGTGCAGGGCATCACCGACCTCATCACCACCCCCGGCCTGATCAACCTCGACTTCGCCGACGTCAAGAGCGTCATGCAGGGCGCCGGTACCGCGCTGATGGGGATCGGCTCCGCCCGGGGCGAGGACCGCGCGGTCTGCGCCGCCGAGATGGCCATCAGCTCGCCGCTCCTCGAGGCCAGCGTCGACGGCGCCCAGGGGGTGCTGCTGTCGATCCAGGGTGGGTCCGACCTGGGCCTGTTCGAGATCAACGAGGCCGCCCGCCTCGTGCAGGAGGCCGCGCACCCCGAGGCCAACATCATCTTCGGCGCGGTCATCGACGACGCCCTCGGCGACGAGGTCCGGGTGACCGTCATCGCGGCCGGCTTCGACGACGAGGACACCACCGAGGCCACCGGCGGTCGCCAGGCGGTGGCGGCGGCGGCGGGCTCGCAGCCACCGTCCCAGCCCCCCGCCCAGCAGGCGTCGGCCCAGCCGACCTACCAGTCGCAGCAGCCCGCCCAGCAGCCGCCGATGCAGTCGCGTCAGCAGCCGGCGCAGCAGTCGCCCTACCAGGCGCCCTACCAGTCTCATCCGGTCCAGCAGCAGCCCGCCCAGCAGCAGGCCCCGGCCGCGCAGCACGACCCCCGCGACCACGGCGGGCAGGAACGTCGCCCGGAGCCGGCCAACCCGCGGGACCTTCCCGGTGCCGGCCCGGCGAGAAGTGTCGTCGAGCTCCCCGCGGACACCCGTCGTCGCCCCGGGTTCCTGGACGACGACGACCTCGACGTGCCGGACTTCGTCAAGCCCGGCACCTGAGCAGGTGAGCCGGCCGAGCCGGGGGGGCGGTGCGTCACCGCTGCGCCACGACCGCACCGTCGGTCGTGTCCGGTTCGTGGTCACGGGAGGGCTCGACCTCTCGACCGCGTCCCCCGGTGCCGGGCAGGCGAGGGACTCCCTGGCCCGAGCGCTCGACGTGGGGCCGATGGACCTGCTGCTGCCCCGGCAGGTGCACGGCGACCGTGTGGTCCTCGCGGACGGCCCATGGCGCGACGGGCCCCCGGAGGCCGACGGCGTCCTGGTCGACGCTCCCGGTCCGGTCGTCGGCGTCCTCGCGGCCGACTGCATGCCCTTGCTCCTCGGAGACCCGGAGCAGGGCGTCGCGGCCGCGGTGCACGTCGGCCGGCAGGGCCTGCACGTCGGGATCGTCGGGGTCGCGGTCGAGGCGCTCGTGGCCGCCGGGGCGCGCGGGCTCGTGGCCCTGCCCGGTCCGACGGTCTGCGGACGCTGCTACGAGGTGCCGGAGCAGATGCGCGACGAGGTCTCCGCCGACGTCCCGGCCGCTGCCTCCACCACCCGTCAGGGCACCCCCGCGCTCGACATCCCGGCCGGCGTGCGAGACCAGCTCGCGCGGGCCGCGCTGGCCTGCGGCGTCGAGGTGGCCGTGGACGACTCGTGGTGCCGGTGCACCGTGGAGGACCTGGACTCCTTCAGCCACCGGCGCGACGCCCCGACCGGTCGTCATGCCGCTCTGGTGAGCGTGGTCCGGCGATGAGCGGGACGGAGCCGTCGGTGCCGCCGGTGGACGACGCCGGCGAGGTGCGGCGGGCGGAGCTCGTGTCGGCGCTCGGTCGGGTACGGGCCCGGGTGAGCGACGCCTGCGTCGCCGTCGGGCGCTCCTCCTCGCGCATGACGCTGGTCGTGGTGACCAAGACCTACCCCGCCTCCGACGTCCGCGTGC
>Ga0105045_10001075_pt1 | contig 21777 bp, 12 predicted proteins | sample MAT02_FD_78089 | JGI IMG/M metagenome (GOLD analysis project Ga0105045, IMG submission 78089) | Freshwater microbial communities from Lake Fryxell liftoff mats and glacier meltwater in Antarctica - MAT-02 (megahit assembly) | ecosystem: Environmental > Aquatic > Freshwater > Ice > Liftoff... | reverse complement strand
CACCTGCGACGCAATGAAAATCGACAGCCATTTCAATACGCCTGAGGTGAATCCGTAGCTGTGCAGACCGATGCCGAGCTCGTTGGTACCAAAGTAACTCCACGCGGTCACGATGTTTCCGCCGATCGCGAGGATTGAAAAACCTCTCGCCGCGACGATTCCATCCCAACGGGCGTGCAACATCAGGGCGTTCCAAATGACGATCAGCAGTGCACCGTTTTCCTTCGGATCCCAACCCCAGAATCGACCCCAACTGTCATCGGCCCATAATCCGCCAAGGACGGTGCCGACGAAACTGAACAGGATGCCGAAACAGGTCGCGCCGTAGACGGATCGATAAATCTCTTTCCGTCCCTGCGCACTGATTCCGATCCAGGACGCGATCAGGTAGATGATCCCAAGGAAGCCCGCGATCATCGTGGCGGTGTAACCAAGTGTTACGCTGATCACGTGCGTGCCAAGCCAGAACTGGGTATCCAAGACCGCCTGCAAGACCGGCATCGTGTCGCCCGAGCTCAATCCATACGCGACCAACAACGCGAGCACGCCTGAACCGGCGGCCAACAGATTTCCGATGCCGTACCGGAAGGTTCGCTCCTGGATCAATCCCGCGATGACGGCCGCCCAGCCGATAAAGACGGCGGACGAATAGATGTTGATTACCGGTGCTCGTCCGGTGATCAAAATGCGACTCAACAGCGCGACCGTATGGATGCAAACCGCGATGATCAAAATGCCCCAAGTTGCCCGCCGCAGCGTTGGCATTTGAATCATCAATTCCAACAAGCCGAGAACCAGCGCGACCATGTACAGTCCCAGCGCAACCCCGGTTGGCCAACGTGATTCGGTCCATCGTTCGAGGCTGACTCGCCAGGGTTGATAATCCGTGCCCGCGACGGCGGAGACGGCGACCAAATGTTCATCCACGGCCTTGTTAAAATCGCCTGAGTTTTCGCCCGCATAGCCCTTGATCATCGCCGCGAACGTTTCGACGCCGGCTTGGGCACTGGGCGCCGCGGTATTGTCGGCCTGGGTCATGGCGGCGGTAACGGCGTTGAACGACGCTGGCGCAAACGCCAACCACCGGACGCTTGTTCCGGGCGTTTGCTCCGCTGGCGGCACGATGCCCGGCGACGTCATTTCTTGAGTCGCTTTCATTCGTTCTTCCAGTTTTTTGAATGCATACAAACTTCGCTGCATCTTGGTCGTTCCTTCCGGAAACATTTCCACCGGATACTCCTGGAGCATCGGCAACCGGAATGACACCGCGACCATCGTGAATGCCCGAATTCGGCGATCCAATTCCATCAACTTTTTGTCTTTAAAGGATTGGTCACGGACGTCCAATCCCGCCGCCTTTTCGACCAATTGACCCAATCGCTCGGCGTGTGGACGCAATTCATTGAGCGTAAAAAGTTTGCTCGCACGTTTGGGCAGACCGAATTCGTCACGTACATCCGAGGAATCGATACGAAACATTTGCAAGTCTCCCAACCGCTCGTCGTCGATCGCGACTTCCATCAACCACTGCAGCGACGACATCCGTTTGCTGTCACCGGCACGTTGACGAATCGCACCGGGTGCGTCGGTCAATGGCAGGTAAGACTTGTTGCTGATCGCCGTCAGCGTTTGGTTCGCGAATGCGGCCAGCGGCATGACGCGACCACCGAACTGGACAGGTATTTTTCCCAAGGTTTCGTAGTCGAATTTCAGGTCCCGCTGTGCCGGACGAAACGAATTCATCACCGACGGCCAAGACACCAGAGCCATCATGGTGGCGATACCAATGCCGCCCACCAGCAACCGTCCCCAAACGGGACTCGGCCCGTCGGCGGCGGCGAGTTGTGTTCCACGGGCGGATTCGCGATTTCGGCGGCGGGTGAACGTCGTCAAGGTGCCGGCAAAGTGGACGCACATTCCGAGCGCCGTGATGCTGCACGCGACATAGGGGATCAACCAGCCGGCGTTTTGGACGATCTGTAACCCCGTCAGCTCGCGACCGCCCGGCAACGGCGAATAATTGGATTGGTAGAACGTCTCGCCACGAAAACGCAGCGGATTATTCATCCAAATTTGTGCGCGGCGATCCTCACCCGTTTCCGGATCGATGATTCGAACGAAGGAGCGGAAGTCGCGAGGCGTATCGCTGCCGCTGTAATCGACCCGCCGGACGTCGCTTAATTGCATCCAAAACGGCTTGACGGTTCGGGCGAATCGCAACCCAACCTTATAATTGTCTTTGTCGCTCAAAACCTCGTCGAACTCATCCTTCAAGCCCGTTTCGGGTGAAAGGATTTCGTTATCCGAAAACCACTGAGATATCAGGTGCGTCCCGAGGGGCTTCTCGGAATCCTTCTCATAGATTTCGACATAGGCCGACGCGACATCGACGGCGCTGGATGTCCCGCCGCTGCCCCGCACATCGACGGCTTCGAGCCGCTCGCCCAAACCGGTCGTCGCGGGATTGGATCCGGTTGCAACCGCCTTTAATTTTGAATTGCGATAATAGTTTTTGACGCGAACATCATAGGGCAGCTCCAGGTCGCGAATGATGTCGCCCGATTCCGCTGCGGCGAGCAAACGCGTTGCCGGGATGGCGGTCACGATTTGATCATCACCTTCGGTGCGAATGAACGTCATTTCGACTTGATCAAAATTTGCAAACGTATTGGCCGATTGGCCTTCGATCAAATTCAATCGCTGTTCAAGCTGGCGGTCCCCAAAAACGAATTGCCCAAACATCAGCAAACCGACACCCATGTGCAGCAGGACGTTGCCGCCCTGTTTGGCAAACACCATCAAGCAGCCGATGAGAAGGATGCCGCCGGCACCGAGTCCTTTGGCCAATTGCCAAACGATTCTCAATCCCGGATCGCCGATACGGTATCCCGTCGTGAGGCTGTAGAGGATGTAGACGCCGATCGCGGTCGCGGCGACAAGTAGCGAGATTCGCGAAACCCATTTGCGCCGTGTTGCGGCGAAGCCGACAATGCCGACCCACGCCGCGGCGATGGAGCCCAAGATGATCCGCCACAATTGGTCATAGGCGATCGGTGGTTCGCCCTGCAGCCCTTCGGCGCTCTGGCCGGAACGAACAATGACGCCGGTGACGAGCGCACCGAGCGCGATGACGGCGATGCCACCGTATAGCCGGCTGCCCTTCGCCTGTACCCGAAATCTTGTGATCTTGGCGCAGATCAAATTGATCATCAACAGCGTGCCTACGAGCGCACCGCCGGGGATCGGCAAAAATCCCTCCAGTGGTTTGTCATGGGGAAAAAAAGCGTACGGCACCAAATCCTCATAGTGCATCAGCGCTATCCAGCTCGTGAAGTAGCGAATCTTCACGTCCAACATGTTCAGGTGGTGCTGGGCGAGCGTGCCGGCGAAAACCAATATCAACGAAAACGCGAAAAGCGCGACGGTTAATTTCAGCGACCCAAAAAACCTTAGCACCGATAAACCGGCCGTCGCGATCAATGATGACGCGTCTGACATTGCTCGCGACGCGTCAAAACTGGGGGAGGCAACTGTCGTCATGGTCGACTTTTGGGTGTGATGAACAATGAATCGAGTTACTTAAATTTCAGCGTCTGCAGAAATTCGCCGATGGCATCGCGTTCTTGGGCGATCGATTTTTCGGGGCCGGTCGCTTTGATGAACATGCTCATTGCGTCGTCGAGCGTTACGATCGTGGCGTCGATGGACTGGGAATCCTCGCCGCCGCCACCGACCAGGATGAACCGCTGGGCCGGGCGTCCGCTAACTTGCAGCGATTCGGCGTCGGTCAACGCCTTGTCGACGGCTTCATCGGGAACGTCCGTTCGAATTTGTTGCAGCCACCTTGCGACATTGCCACGCAAATCGCCCCCCGCGGGGATCACGGTCAATTCCGCCGGCGCGTCCGTGGGGCCGATCTCGAACGCCGCCAGCCGCATCGCGCTCATTTTTCCGTCGCGCCACGACGCGGGCTTATCGTAAGTAAGCGGCGAAGGGGCCGATGGTTCGTTCGGGGTCACCGATTGCGCAGTTACCGGTGGTGCGGAGGGTCGAGCTGGTCCCGAACCTGCCGCCGCGACGGAAGCCGTCGCGCTGGGCGGCATCATCGTGGGGCCTCCGCCCATCTCGCCTTCCAGATCGATCCACAATGCGGTTTCGCCCGTCGCACCGGCGGCATCGATCGGGGTCGCGCCGGCCCAGGCCGTTTCCAGCGGCTCCAATTTCATCTGGCCTCGCCATCGATTGACATTCATCGCGACCGCGTCCGTCCAGGGACCGCTGATGGGCAGCGAGCTGATCGAGACGTCAAGTTGGGCTTCCGGCGTATCGATCAGGAAGGTTGCAAATCGCATCGCCTTTTCAGAACCGCGCGTCCAACTGGCCGGCGAGCTAGCTAGGTCGGGCGAATCGCCAACGAATTGCAGATCGGTGACGAATTTTCGGACCTCGGGTTCGGCGGTATGGATCGCTTGGGACGGACCCACGACCTTCACGAACCAGGCATTGGAGGATCGCGGAATGATGGCGGCGATCATCCGATCGGTTGAGATCAATTGTGCGGGGACTTTGCCAGGGATAACGTATTGCCGAATTGGCGCCGGTTTTTCACACCCCGCAGCGGCCCAAACGATCAACCCTGCGAGGCCAATGTGCGTGAGCAAATTGCCACGACGAAGCGCCGAGGGGATGAAAGCGGCAAAAAAAAGGTCGTCAAACCTTGGCATCGAATCGACCTGGGCGGGAATGTCATCCGTGGGTGGGCGGCCATCGTCGCGACGCAGCAACCGCGAAACGTGGTCCGGAGGGCACCATCCTTGTGGCTCAACAGCATAACGACTGTTGCGGAATGTTCGTACCCATCGTTGCCCGACATGTTACGTCCGGGAGATTGGTGGGCCTGCGTCGAGGACTCCTTGTCACACCCTACGTTGCGAACGATCCCCGAGGGGTCATCCGTCGAGGTTGGCGAGACTGACCAGGGCGTCGGTGATCGAGCTGACCGGCGCGGCGGTGTCGGTATAGGCCCACATGTTTCGCATCAGGTCGGTCATCAACATGCCGCCGACGACCATGACCATCAGGGTCAAGACCAAGCTGGCAACCTGCCAAGTCGAAAACGGCACTTCATAGACCGCCGCCGGGCCGCGTTGGCGTGATGGACCGGCGGTCACCATGTCGTCATCGACCTCGACGGCTTCATCAGCCATCGCGTCACCGCCGAATCCATCGTCGAAACCAGCTTCGACCGGTTCCGCTTCGCCGAATTCGGCATCGCCAAACGCATCTTCGTCGAACGCCGAGCTGTCTTCGACTTCGATGACCTGCGAATTGCTTTCGTTATCCGCTTCGAAAGCCATTCCGGAGGGTGAAAGCCGAAAATCTTCGTCTTTATCTTGTCCAACCCCGGACCCGCGACCGCTGCGTGAGGTGCTCGACAACCGTCCGATGCCGCTTCCGCTGCCGCTGCCGATCCCCAATTCCGCGCCGAGATCGAGGGCCGAAATGCTGCTGCCGGCGAGGTCCAGTGGTTCGCTTTCGAGGGACAGGCCGCTGTCCGAGGGAGACATGAGATTGATGCCGCTGTCACCGGAGACAGACACGTCGCTGGAGCTGCCGCCCAGGACAAGATCGTCTTCATCATCGGCGATGACCAATTCGTCGTCGTCGGCGAGCGCGTCATCAAAGTCCAGGACACTGCCCGGTTTCGATTTCGAGCCTTTGCCCGAACCGCTGCCAAGGCCTGAGCCGCTGCCCATTCCCAGGCCGCTGCCAAGGTCGCTGCTGCCCAGGATGTTGCCGCTGTCACCGGAGATCAGCCCGCTGCCACCGGCATCGGCGCTGAGCAGGTCCAGTTCGCTGAGGACGTCGGCGCCTCGCGAGCTGCGACCCGCCGAGAGACTGCTGCTGCCACCGACGAGGTCGAGATCGTCCATCAATTCGAGGCTGCTGGCACCCTTGAGCCCCACGCCCGAACCGGCTTTTCCGCCGCCGATCGGAGCCATATTGAGATCGCTGCCCAGCATGTCATCTTCGCTGTCCAGGCCGATCAAGTCTTCGCCGCTGTCATCGTCGTCTTCGTCGAACGACAGCGAGGATTTAGGTGATTTTTTGCCAATCATGAGATCGGGGTTTTGACGTGCGACTTCCTTCAATTCCTTGTCAGTGATGGGGCCGGTGCTGCCCGCATTGGGTTCGATGGCGAGGTCGAGGACTTCGGAATCATGGCTGATGACCGGTTCGCTGCCGGATAATTGCAATTCGCCGGAGTCGATTTCGACTAAGCCGCCGCCATCGCCGGAGATCAAAAAATCGTCATCGTCGCCGGGATCAGGCGTGCCGCTGACGATCTTGACGTCGCTGCCTTCGTTGTCGCCGGCGACCAAATTGACGTCGCCACCAATCGTCGGACCACGGCGAGACCCAACGGATGAACCCAATTCGAGTTCGTCGACGAGGACGCCGCTGCCACCGGACGAACCGGTGCCAAATTCGTCGCTGTCCTGGTCGTCGTCGCCAAAGCCCTGGTACGGATCATAGGAACCGCTGCCGCTGGCCAAATCATCGGCCATGCGATCCAGCTCGGCTTCAGGAAACTTCCAACTCGTGCCATCGCGGAATCCGCGAAGTTTACCTTCACTGCGAAGCTCGATGACTTTTTCAGTGGAAATACCGAGCCGTTTTGCGGCTTCTTCCAACGATAAAAACTGGCTCATGCTTCGGACGACTCCGCGAACGATGGGGCAATGACGACAAGTGTGATGACCCCGGCGTCCGTTCCCAACGCGGAATCATCCCCCTTGCAGCCGACGAATTTCATCGGGCAGCGGAGCGGTCGCGTTGAATTGGAAAGAAAAGTCGGCGTCGAGCGGGCGGCTGCTCACCAAACGAATTTGGCCCGCATGGTCTACATGATACACAGCCATCCAGCGACGAGATGCATTTATTAGCGTAATTGCCTGAGTTCCGCCGGCCAGTTCGCGAGAGAATCCGATCATATCGCTCGCAGCCGCCAAACTGGGCCCTGCCGGAAACATTGGCGGTGGCGTTGGCGACGGCATGATTGGCGGCAACGCGGACGGCATTGCCGACCTGGGCGAGAATGCCGCCGCCGCGTCCACGGGCGTCGGTGAGTCCGTTTTCCACTGGACGGATTGCCCCGCAGGGATCGGGATCGGGGTCGCCGGCACCGCGATATTTCCCCCAATTTCGCGCGCGGCAGCTCCGTTGGTGTCGACCAATGGGGTATCGCCAAACCCTCCCAGCGGGATTGCGATGACGCTGGTCAAAACCACGGCGATGAACGCAAAAATTCGCGGGTTCATGGGACACTTCCTTGGTCGACGGCGGATGATTCTTCGAACTCGTCTTGTATCGCAGCGACCGCAAATGAAACAAGACACATCCGGCATCGGACGAGGCGATCCTGACGACTTTGTCGATTGTGTGAAGTTCAGCGGTCGTGAGGGTCGATCTTACGACCATTCGCACTGCCGCCGGTGCCCGCGACGGTCGACGTACCGTTTGGATTCCGCTGCAACCCGAGTGACCCATGGCTAACGAATTGACAAACGATCCCGGCTTCGATGCACCCCCAGCGAACCATGAAGGAACGCTGGGGATCGGCATCGGCATCTTTTTTGTCGCGGTTTTTTACGCGGCGATCGCGGTGTTTCCCCACGCGTGGATGCAGCGATATTTTCTCGGACACCCGGTCTGCGTCGGGGCGAGCATTCTGTTTTCGATCGCTTGCGGCATTTTGCTGATCAAGCAAATTCGTGTATCGAGCGAGCGTCGCCTGGCTGCCGGCCTTCGCGACGTCGACCTGTCGCCCCCCGCTCAAGCCAACTCGGCGACCGACCAATGGTTGTTGAGCCATGATGCTGGACGCGCGGCACAGCAGTGGGTGCAAGGTTTGGCGGAATTGCCCGAAGCCGCCAAGCGGTCGCGGTTGGTCACGCGATTGGTCGAATTGCTGCAGCGACAATCCGGTCGCGTCTCGACGCGTCACCTTTCGGATGATCTGCGCGAAATTTCCGGGCGCGACGGGGACACGGCGCACAATTCGTTGCAACTGGTTCGCATCATCATCTGGGCCATTCCGATGCTCGGATTTTTGGGCACCGTCGTCGGGATCACCCAGACGCTCGGCGGGCTCGATTTCAGTGACGGGACCGCCGCCGTCGATCGGCTCAAGAGCGGCCTGTACGTCGCGTTCGATACGACGGCATTGGGATTGGTACTTTCGGTCATCGCGATTTTCTTGCAATTCCCGGTCGAGAAAGCCGAGCAACAACTGCTCGGTGACATCGATCGCCGCATCGGTAATCTGCTCAACGCAAAATTGCCAGCCGATGACGCCGCGGACAATCCTGCTGGCCAAATCGCTCAATTGTGTGACGGCATTCGTGTCGCGGTCGGTGAATCGCTTGCGTCACAAACCGAATTGTGGCGACAAACGATCGACGAAGCTCACCTGCACTGGCAACGGATCGCCGAGGACAACGGGCAACGCATCGGCGATGCGATCGTCCAGTCACTCGCCCCGCTGCTTCGCGATCATGCCGGCGTCATCTCCCAGCAAACGATCGCCGCGGGTGACCAAACCGTCGCGCTGCGAGAACACTCGCGATGGCAACGCGAACACACGACCGTTCAACAGGCACACGGCGAACAACAACGCGAACAAGCCGCCGACATCATCAATTCGCAACTGGCCGCCGTCGCCGCGATGCAGGGCCAATGGGAACGCTGGACGTCGACGATCGTCGAATCGACCGCCGCGTTATCGACTCACCAACAATCGCTCGCGTCGCAGATCGAATCGTTGTCGCACAACGATGACCTGGCCGAAGAATTGTTGAACCTGCAAACGGCGCTCGATCGCAACCTGGTCCGGATTTCCGAAGCCAACGTCGCGGCTCAGGCGTCGATCGACTCGTCGGCAAAGGGAGGAATCTCCCACGCGATGATGACGTTGGCCTCGGCGGTTGAGGTGCTTGCGGTGAAGTTGCCCGGTGACATCGACAACGAGTCCTCGGCCCTACCGCGAATCAGGCGTGCGGCATGAGTGGGCGGCGTCGCGAAGGGCTTGCGCCCAACCTATTTCCGTTTCTCGCCGTGCTGATTTGTACGCTCGGGACGTTGATCCTGATGCTCGCCCTGGTCGCACAAAACGCGGGCGAGGCGATCGCCGCATCGAACTTGCCACTGGACGATGCGGAGCAAAAGGAACTCGCCCAAGCGGAGCAGGATATCGATCGCCGCTTGATCGAAGCGATTTGGCAACGCGACAGCGTCGTGAAAATTCGTGACGAGCAAACCGCCGAAATCGAGGAACGACGCACGCGTCAATCGCACCTCGAAGACCACGTTGATCGGCTTCGTGACGAATTGAAACAACTCGAAGCCGAGGTCCTCATGACGCAGGACAAATCGGCCAAAGCGACATTGACCGAAAACGCGATCCGCGACCTGGAAACCAAGATCGCGGATGAGAAGAGCAAAATCGAAACGCTGAAATCCGACCAGCAACACATCGCGCCGCGTGTCGTCATCGTTCCCCACAAAGGACCCAACGGTACCGATCGCCGCCCGATCTATATCGAATGCCGCAAAGACGCCGTCTACGTCCAACCCGGTAACATCGCAATCGATCCACGCTATCTCGAAATCAACGCCAGCGGCGCCAATCCACTCGATGCGGCGCTCAAAACAATTCGCTTTTATTCCATGCAAAACTATGGCGACATCGACGCACCCTACCCGTTGGTGGTCGTTCGGCCCGACGGCATCGATACGTACAGCCGCGTGATTTACAGCATGAAGGGATGGGACGATCAATACGGTTACGAATTGGTGCCCGACGAGGTGAAGTTGGCGTACCCCGAAACCGACCCGGCTCTGAACGACCAAGTCGACAAAGCGATCGCGCAAGCCGTGATGCGTCAAAAAACGATGGTCGCGTCGAGCGGCTCGCGCGGCAACGGCAATGGTCGCGGAGGCCCTGGAGGTTCAAGTGAATTTGGCGGATTCCGTGGCGGCCAAGGACGCGCTCCCGGTGATGCCGTCGACGGAGATGGCTCCGGAGATGGCGGGTCCAATGCGATGGGCGGTAGCGCCGCGGGAACGCAAGGCGACATGAACGCGGGCCGTGGCCAAGCGAAAATTCCCGCGTCGGATTTGCCCGTGCTCACCGCGAGCAACATGACGCCGCCCCCAGGTTCCCTGCATCCCGGACGCACCGGTGGCTCATTTAAACGCACCGGTCTAGGCGGCGCGGATGATCAAGCCGCGAACGCCGCGGGTGAACAATCGCGGCTGAGTGACGCGCGGTTGACCGAAGAGGCGAGAGAAATCAATCGAGCCATCGGCGGCTATCATTCCGGTGGGACCGCTGGCAAATCGCCCGGTTCCAGCGACCCAGGCGGTCCCGGCGACCCTGACGCTCCCGTCGGCAGCGGACGCGCCGACACCACGTCGTCATCCAGCTACGCCAGCCTGGGCGGCACCGCGGAAACAAATCCATCGGCAACGTCCGACCGATTCGGAACTCCGTCGGATGTGTCGTCCAAATCGTCGGCGCCATCGGCATCCGTCGATCCCAATGCGCCCCTGGGCGGCACCCAGGCAACCGGAACGACCAGCAACAACAATCCTGCGGGCACCGCGCCGCCACCGATGGACCGGAACCAAACCGCCGCCGACCAGCAAGCCGCTTCGGCGCCGCCCACGTCGATCACGATCAACGGCCAAAAACCGCCGACACGAAAACTGAAACGAGCGGGCGACAACTGGGCATTGCCACCCAACGTGGCCTCCATGGCCGGCACCGAAATGGTGCGCATCATCCGCGTTCAATGCTTTGAAGACCGCCTCGTTCTTCTGCCCGAGGGCGGACGCGGGGCCACGAACGTTTATGGTTTCTCCGACGGCGACATCGATCGCGCTTCCTTGGAAATGGCATCGACGATCCGCGACCGGATCGATCGTTGGGGCGCGGGCATACCCGGCGGACGCTGGTCACCACGATTAGAAGTCGACGTCGTGCCCGGCGGTGAACCGCGATTCGAACAACTGCAACAATCCTTGCGTGGCAGTGGGATCGGCGTCGAACAAAAAGGAACGCAGCGATGACGATGATCGTTCGCCGAAATCGCAACTCCGGTCCAGCGCTTGGTCACGATGCGTTTCTTGACGTCGTCGCTAACCTTGTCGCCATCCTGATCATCCTGGTCGTCGTCCTGGGCTCGCGCTCCAAGGAAATCGTCGACGCGGCGAGGCATGACCAAGCGGCCCGAGCGGCCACGATGCCGAAGGTCGACAAGGCGGCTCTGGAAACAAAATTCAATAGTCTGCAAACCGAAATGCATCGTGCGGCCGAAGCGACGCACGAATCGCAACGAATGGAGATGATGATCAAGCAGGGCGACGAATCGATCGCGATGCTCGAAAACGAACGCGGCAAAATGATCGATGTGCTCGAAATCATCCGCGCCGCTTGGGCCGAAAAACAAAAAGAATTGGACCAAGATGTCGTCGCCCAAGCAAAGACGATGTCACGCAAAACCGTCGCCGAGAACGAACTGAAAACGTTGGTCGCGGCGCGATCGCGATTGGAAAAATCACCCGAACCCGTCGTGGCCGTTTCCCACCTGCCGACGCCGATGGCGAAGACGGTCTTTGGCGAAGAACTGCACTTTCGCCTCAAAGAGGGACGGCTGTCGGTCGTGCCGATCGATCGCTTGGTGCAAGAAATCAAACAGGACTTCCGCCGCGCCGCCAGCGGCACCCGCGAGGGCGAAGCATCGTCCGCCGTCGGTCCCATTCAGGGCTACGTCGCGCGTTACGAGGTCAACAAGTCACGAGAGATGGTTTCTCAGGGCGGCCAAGTTTCCACCGCAACCCGCGTCGAGTTGACGGGGCTGACGATCGAACCGCTCAGCGAACCGTACGGCCAATCGCTCGACGAAGTCTTCGCCAGCAATGGCAGCCAACTCGATATCGAATTGGCGGGACGTAACCCCGACCGGACCACGATCACCGTTTGGGTCTACCCGGACAGCTTCGGCGACTACCGCCGCTTAAAAGAACACCTCTACGCACGCGGCTACGCGACCGCCGCCCGACCGCTGCCCCACGGCTACCCGATCTCCGGTGGCCCCCAAGGCTCACGCTCACAAGCCCAATAATTTGGCACCGCGAGTCAAATCGTGGTGACGCTTACCGAGCTTGGCTTGCGGCGTTTCATCTGCGACTGTGCCAGAACGAGGATCGCGATGGCCGACGCTCCGGCATAGAAACGCCAATCGAGCGTCTCATATTCTCCGAAGATTATCGCGGCGAGAATCATGCCATAAACGGGTTCCAGATTGTTGGCAAAATTGACCGTGAAGACGCTCATCCGCTTCAGCAATTCGACGTACTCGCTGTACGCATAAACCGTACACATCGTCGCCAGGATGATTAGGTTCGCGAGATCCCAGGCCGTCGGCACCAGGTCGATCCCGCGACCGCCACTCAACCATCGCGCAGAGATCGGCAAACAGAGCACGCAAAAAACGAACGCACCGACCATCTCGTAAAACGTGATCGTTCGGTGATCGTATCGCTGGGCGAACAATCCGTTGATCACGGAAAAAATCGCTCCGACCATCGCCGCCGCAATCGCGACGAGAAACCCGTTCGCGAATTTCAATTGGCTTTGAAAGATCAACGCCACCGCGCCGATGACGCAGATGCCGAATGCAAGGTCCATCGGTTGCACCCTTCGGCCACGGATGAGCAACGGTTCAACGATCGCCGTCCACAGCGAAACCGTCGCGACGCCGACCATGCAAACCGACACGTTGGAAATCTTGACGGCCAAGAAAAACAGGATCCAGTGAAGACCGATCAACCCGCCCGTCGCCGTCAATTGCACCGCCGCAAGCCTCGGAATTCGTAATCCGCGACGCATGATGACGGCCAGAACCGCGGCCGCTATGCCGACCCGGTAGGTCACCACCTCGACCGCCGGCAAGTCGATCGCTCGTCCCAGGATCGCCGTCATTCCCCACAGGAAGACGATAAAATGCAGCTTCACATAATCACGTCGATGACTGGTTCCGAGCATGGGACGACGTGGGCCAACGGGGCGTTTGTGGGTCCGCGATTGCGAACAATCGGGCGAGAGCGTGGTTCGAAAGTCAGCGATTTGCCGCGGAAGCGTACCGCTACGCCATAAAATTGCGGAACGGAGGCAATCGCACCTCTGAATCGTTTTTTGGCGAGTCCAGGCGGTCAAGCAGAGAAAATCTCGCTCGAATATTTGTATTTAACGATAAAATGGGGAAAGATTGCGTAAAACCTTCATTGAGTTTATTCGTACCAACGTTACCGCCATTCGGCCGCCGGGCACTCCCGCCACTGAACGCTTTGAGCTCAAGCGGCCTAGGATGGTTGGTTGATACGAACGTTTAAAGCAAACAAAAACTTCGCCCATGGATCGATCGATTAAGTTTGCCAACGAACTATCCTCATTTCATGTCATGATCATCAATGCCAACGACCACTAAAGTTCCAGCAATGAAATTTTGTCATCCGCTCTTGTCCGCTGTCTTTCTTAGCTGCGTTGCCGCTTTGGGAATCAGCACAGGTTCCGCGGCGGAGGGCGACCTGCCCCCGTTCGCCGACGTTAACAAAGACTTTACGGAAATCGCCAGCTCGGACCAGCAGGACCCCAAAGGCCTGTTCAACGTCTGGAAGCGAGAGCGGGATTCGCAACTGATCGCCGAATTGCCAAAGAACTTTGTGGGCAAACGCTATTTCGTCGCGCTCACGCTGAGCAGCGGTGACCAATACGCGGGTCTGCAATCGGGCGACTGGGTGATCGAATGGCGTCGCTACAATAACCGCCTCGCATTGATCGCGCCAAATTTGGAAATCCGTGCCGAGGGAGAGGCCGAAGCCAAAGCGTCCGTCAAACGATTGTTCACCGACCAAGTCTTGATGGACGTGCCTATCCTCGCCATGGGCCCTAACGGCGGACCGGTCATTGATCTGGATCAATTACTGCTCGGCAACGCGACCAAATTCTTTGGCCCCTCCGTTCGCATTACCAATCCCGGGCTGATCTCCGCTCCGACTGCGAAAGTGTTTCCGGGGAACGTTGAGTTGGCATTTGAGATTGTCGGCGATGGTGGAAAATTGCAAACGATCCACTACTCGTTCAGCGAAGTGCCTCCAGCCAGCGGCGGATTCAAGCCACGTCCGGCGGACGAGCGAGTCGGGTATTTCACGACCGCATTTTCGGATCTCAGCAAATACGATGACGACGAGACACGCGTCCGTTATATCAATCGTTGGCACCTCGAAAAACGCGACTCGCGTCTCAAGCTCAGCCCACCTAAACAACCGATCCGGTTTTACATCGAACACACCACGCCGGTCCGCTATCGCCGCTGGGTCAAAGAGGGCGTCGAGTACTGGAATCGCGCGTTTGAGAAAATCGGCATCATTGATGCCATCGTCGTCGAATACCAAGACGCCGAGAGCCGCGCTCACATGGAAAAAGATCCCGAGGACGTTCGATATAACTTTATTCGTTGGTTGAACAATGACGTCGGGACGGCGATCGGGCCGAGCCGCGTGCATCCCGAAACGGGCCAAATCCTCGATGCAGACATCATCCTGACCGACGGCTGGATTCGATACTACAACCTCAATTACCACGACTTGATGCCAAAGCTGGCCATGGAAGGTGCGAGCGCCGAGACGCTCGCGTGGCTCGGCTCCCACCCGACGTGGGATCCTCGCGTGCGGTTGGCCCAAGCGGAGAAGGCCAATTTTCTAAAGACCAAGTATCAATTGGAATCGCAACAACCGATGGCCGGTTACAAGCTCGCCGGTGCCGATCCGACGCTGCTCGGCGATGAAGAATATGACGGACTGTATGGTCGCGTCAGCCAAAAGAATGGCCTCTGCATGGCCGCCAGCGGTCGCCAACTGGATCTCGCGTTCGCCCGCATGAACTGGGCCTTTGCGTTGTTGGAAGATACGGACACGGATGAGGCGAAAAAGAAAGAGGAAGAAGAAAAAGCAAAGCTGGCCGCCGATGCCGCAAAACCTGCGGACGCGGAACCGAAGGCGGATGGCGAAACGCCCGCCAAGCCTGATGAGCCAAAGGTCGCCGAGGCAAAATCGGACGAGCCTGCGAAAGGCGCTGAATCCGACCTGCTCGACGGCATTCCCGAATGGTTCGTCGGTCCTCTGCTCGCCGATCTCGTCGCTCACGAAGTCGGGCATACGCTCGGCCTGCGTCATAACTTTAAAGCGTCCGGCCAAATGAAATTGGACGACATCAACAGCAACAATGTCAAAGGAAAAAAGACGTTCACATCGTCCGTGATGGATTACATCCCGATCAATTACCGCCAAGAATCCGGTGAGGTCCAAGGCGACTATGGCATGATCGACATCGGCCCTTATGACTATTGGGCGATCGAATACGGTTATACGTTCGACGATAAGAAGCTGCCCGAAATCCTGAAACGATGCAGCGAACCCGAATTTGCCTATGCGACCGACGAGGATACTAGCGGCCCAGACCCATTGGCGACGCGATATGACTTCAGCAGCGATCCGCTGGATTACGCCAAAGAGCAGATGAAGCTGGTCAAGCTCTATCGTGAACGGATCCTCGACAAATTCGTCAAGGATGGTGACAGTTGGTCGAAGGCACGTCGCGGATACGAGCTGACGCTCGGATTGCAAATGCGAACCGTCAGCATGATGGCCAACTGGGTCGGCGGTGCATTCGTCAACCGTGACAAGAAGGGTGATCCCGGCGATCGACCGTCCGTCACGGTCGTGCCCGCAAAGCAGCAACGCGACGCATTGAATTACGTCATCGAGACAACCTTCAATGATGATGCCTACGGATTGACGCCCAAGTTGCTCGAACGTATGTCGACCGACAAATGGCTCGACGGCGGCAATCATGAAGGCATGGCATCCGAAGCCACTTGGCCAATCCATGACCGCGTGCTCGGCATTCAATCATCCGCGCTCACGCTGCTGATGAATCCGACGACGCTCCGCCGTGTATTCGATAACGAAATGCGATTGGAGCAGGACGTCGACATGTTGACGCTGCCCGAATTGCTCGACACGTTGAGCAAAGCGGCCTGGACCGAACTGGACCAACCCTGTCCCGACGAACGAAACGATCGCAAACCGATGATCAGCAGCCTCCGACGCAACCTCCAACGCGAGCACCTGCAGCGTTTGCTCGACCTCGTGCTCGAAGAATCGACATCGACCGCCGCGTACAAGCCGATCGGAACCCTCGCCCGAATGCAATTGCGCACCTTGCGAGACCGGATTGAATCGTCCCTGCGAACGTGCGAAAAGAAGATGGACGCCTATACCGCCGCTCACTTGACCGAATCGCAAGAGCGGATCGAGCGAGCGATGCAAGCCAGCTACACCTTCAATGGCAAGTCCCAGCAATCCCAAGTCCTGATGCTCCGCCTCGGAAAAGAAACCGAATCCGAGAATTAAGCGGGACTGCAAAAATGTTGGTAGCCCAGTTTCACCCTGCCCGCGCAGCGGGAGGGTCGGACGTCAGTCCGGGGAGGGCTGAGCATTGGTGGGGATTGACGATAATAGCCGGTGAAAAGCGAATCGCCACTCCGCTTTGCTATTCTGAGTTCTCGCGGCGCAAACCACTGGCAATCTTTCTGCCTTCTTTTCGGGATGACGCATGCTCAAGGCCATATCTCTGCAACCCTTAACTTAAAACAGTCGCCGGACCATCTCCCGCGCCTTCCGAGGTTGATCGATTTAATGAATGGTTTGCATTGATTCTTTGTCGTTACACGAACGGTCTATTACTTGCATCGTAAGATTAATCGTCGTCGCGGAGGCTGCCGGTTTGGCATGTACAGTGACGATTTCACTTGCCTTGGAATAGACAATCAATGCTGATGTATTTTTTGTTAGTGTTGCCGCCTTTTCTGCTCGGACTGTACGCTCAGTACCGCGTTAAAACAGCGTTTCGCAAGATGAGCGACATGCCGGCGCGAATGTCGGGCGCTCAAGCCGCGCGAACGATGCTCGATTCGGCTGGCTTGACCTCCGTCGGGATCGAACGCATTGATGATCACCTGGGGGACCACTATGACCCAGGCGCAAAGGTCTTACGGTTATCGCCAGACGTCTACGACGGACGCTCGCTCGCCGCCCTTGGCGTGGCGTGTCATGAGGCCGGTCACGCGTTTCAGGACGCGAAAGGTTACGCCCCATTGGCGATTCGAAATCTCGCCGTGCCGCTGGCCAATTTCGGTTCAGGGATCGGGGTGACACTGTTAATGATCGGCGCCTTCATGGCGATTAAACCGCTGCTGTGGGCGGGGATCATTTTGTTCGCGGGCGTCGTCTTTTTTCAACTCGTCAATTTGCCCGTCGAGTTCAACGCGAGCAGCCGTGCGCGTTACCAACTCGTTTCCCAGGGCCTGATTACCGATCAAGACGAACCGTACGTCGCCGAGGTGCTCAACGCCGCGGCGCTCACGTATGTTGCCGCGACGCTGCAATCGATCATGACGCTGGTCTACTACCTTTGGATCGCGAGCAATGATCGACGGTAGTCAGGGCGACTCGGCTTCGTTCAGCATCCCGGAAAACTCGTTACGTAACCGCTCAAGATTAAAGAGACAGAACGAATACTCGCGACTGCGAAGCACCTTTGCGGATGCCTCACACAGGCGAGCACGTTGCAGGTCACGTTCCATGGTTTCGCGAAGCGGCGAACATAGGACTGAAAGTTTTTCGTTGACGCTGACCAATTCTCGATGCCAGGCCGCCTTGGGTCCACGCGACGGAATCGTTTCCAGCAGCTCTCGCTTTTGCTCCAACAATGCCAGCGGCAGATCGACCTCGTCGGCAAACCGTTCAGGCGAAAAAATCGTTTGACGCTGCCGCTGTCGAATCAGGTCGACACTCATGCACCCATCAGCGTGCAATTCGTTCGGCAATCGGAGCGTCGCGGTAACAACCATCATCGACGGTGGCCGGACGTTAAAGAAAGCCGCGGTGATTTGGTCGCCCAGTTGATCGTATTTCGCACCACCGATCCCATGGACGAACAGGTCGCTCAACACCAAGCGAGCGTACATCGTCGTGACGAGTGCTCGTGGTCGCAGTTTCCAGTTCGCGCCGCCGTGGAATGCCAGTTCCTCCGCCGCACCAGGATGATCGGGCGACTTCGTCAAACGAATCGTATTGTTTTTTCGGTCTGAGATTTCGATGCCGTCGCCACCACGACGAACCCATGCGGCACGTCGCTGTGGTGAGTCGTCGGAGTAGATCCAAAACGGTGCCTCCACCCACTCGTTCTGTACTACCAATTCAGGAACCGGATGTGCGTGGCTGCGGATGCCGTGATGAACTCGGTATTTGCGGATGCGATCGTTGTATATGCCAGCGAAGCGGTCGATATCGCCGAGGATGGAAAGTGCGAATCGAGAAAACGATTCGGTGCGACAAACGATCGACAGCGGCAATTCGAGCGTGTTCAGCCCGATCTCGCCCTCCAATGCGTGGCGAGCGTGCGCGATCGCACAACTGACGTTCTCGCACCGGGCAACCGATGCACGGGCGTGCTTCCAGAGCCGCCCCACCATGGGATCAACAACAAGGGGCTCGATCGCTTCAGCGGCGCGGCGGTCGAACGAATCGAACATGTCGCGATCACGAATATGATTTTGTTCGTAAGGCACGCCCCCGGCGGCAGCGTCAAACGTGACCGACCCGTGACGCGCGAAACCCGTGTCCGTATCGAGGACCGGAATCCGAATGGCCGATGTGCTGGCAACGTCGTTGTCGATGACCAGATTGATCGCGATCGGATTCTTGGGATGACGACCGACCGATCCGATCGCGCTGATCGCAAAATTTTTGAACCAAACCCCGGGATGAAACAACGTCGGCTGGTGCCCGGTCATCACGATGGGACGCGCGGACGAATTGGGTTCAGCCGCCGGATCGATGATGTCACGATAACGGCGCGAGTACCCCGCCGCATCGCCGATTAATTCCTCCCGCGCCGTTCGCCTCAATTCACCGATCGACACCCCACCAAAATCGACGTCCCAATGAGACGCAGCCTCTCGATTCGCGGCGATCTCACGACCGGCGCCAGCGAGCCCCGGTTCGATCAACGCTTGGCCGTCATCAGCCGGTGCTCGGTAAGTACGATAAATGGTCAACGGACAGAGCCCAGATTCAGCCGAGTGCGGGATCACACAGTTCGATGGTGCGCGGAAGGGTCCGACCGGCTGCGGCCTCGACGGCAATCGCTTCGTCAAGAACACGATTGTAGTAGGCCAGTCTAGTCTCGGCGTGATCCAGCGAACCGCCAAACGATCGATTCAAATCCAGATAGATCAGCGGCACCGGAATCTCGATCACCGTCATCCCCTGAGCCGCCGCCTGGACCCACAATTGCAACGGCATGGCGTAACCAAGATCGGTGATTTGCAATCGCTGGATCGCAGAGGTGCGGTATGCCTTGAATCCGCAAAAGGCGTCGGTCAGCGAAAAACCGAGACGCCGATTGATCTCCGCCGTGATTCGCCGGTTGATGAACATTCGCTCCGGTGGCGGTGCGTCGTCGCCCTCGTAATGTTTCAGATACCTGCTGCCCGAAACGATGTCGGCCGACCGGGCGGCTTCGATGAACCGTGGGATGCGTTTGGGTTGGTGCTGCCCGTCGCAATCGAGCGTCACAAGCCCATCGAAACCCTCACGAATCGCATGATCGAACGCCGAACGAAGGGCCGCACCGTACCCCTGATTCTGCTCGTGCGTGACGACGCTGATATCTGTTCGCCGAGCCAGCTTCTCGCTCGTCCCGTCGGTCGAACCGTCGTCGACGACTAACACGTCGCCGATGTACTGGCCAACTTCATCAAGGATGCCGTCAACGTAATCAACCTCGTTGTAAACCGGCAACGCCGCCAGCCAGCTCTCTTTTATCACGCTAAACATCCTCTTTGTAGGTAATCACTATCCGGCGACGCCGATCGACTGCTCGCGCCGATGACAGTCAGCACCATGAAGAAAACGCTAAATTGCAAACGACGCACCAAGTCGAAAACTTCGCATCAAACGTGGCGGGGCATTTTAAGCGAGTTTAGATGAAGGTCAATCTTTGGCGGTCGGCAACTCGATCGGTTTCAACGGGTCCGATTCGCGTCGGCTGGCAAAGACGGTAACGTCGGTCAAGTCTACCGCCAATGTGCTCGCCAACCGCTCCATTGCGAATCGCTCGCTGTGGTAATGGCCAACCAGGATCAAGTTGACGCCCAGGGACCGGGCTTCGAGGCAACCGTGAAACGTTGCTTCGCCCGTTACGAAAGTGTCACAACCTTGCCGCGCCGCCGCCGCGATCATGGATCCGCCACTGCCACATGCGATGCCGACTTTGTGAACGCTCGAAGTCATCGTGCCATCTGGCGTGACGATGCGACCATGAGGTGCACCGCATACCCCCACGGCGATCCGCGCGAACGTTTTCACTGATTGCTTTTCCGCTAGGTATCCGTAACGCCCTCTGCCGAGCGAGGCATTCTGGCCAAGCAAGACATCGGGCTCGCCATCGATCGGCTGCAGAGGACGTACTTTCGAAAGCGCAAGCGATTCGGCCCACATGGCATTGATGCCATTTTTCGCCGAGTCGAACGCCGTGTGGGCGCTGTAGACCGCGATCCCTGCCGCCACCAATCGCACCATCATCGATCCGGAAATTGTATCCGACGTGATTTTGCTGATCGGTTTAAATGGCAAGGGATGATGCGCGACGATCATACCGACGGCCTCGTCAATCGCTTCGTCGATCACGTCAGGCGTGATCGTCAGGCACGTCATCACGCGATCGACCTGCGCCGCGCGATCTCCGATCAGCAAACCGACGTTGTCCCATGACTCGGCGAGTCGCAGGGGAGCGATGCTCGCGAGCATTTGGCAAACGACATCGACGGTTGTCATTATCGTCGCCAAACTACTTCGGCGCGATCATGCAAATCATTCGGCGACCGTGCTGCTGGGGCGATGTTTCTACCTTGCCAACCGGGGCCAAAATCTGGATGACCGATTCCATGACCTTACGGCCTTCTTCGATGTGCGCCATCTCGCGACCGCGGAACAGCACGCTGACCTGGACCTTATCGCGGTGTTGAAGGAATTTTTCTGCCTGACGCACCTTCGTCTTGATATCCTCTTCGCCCGTTTTGGGACGCAAACGGATTTCTTTGGTCTTGGTGTGGCTCGTGTGGCCGCTGTTCTTCTTCTTGTTTTTGTCGTATTTGAACTTGCCGTAATCCATGATTCGGCAAACGGGCGGTCGCTCGTTTGGTGCCACCTCGACAAGATCCAGCCCCGCCTCGCGGGCACGGGTCAGTGCATCGTCGGTAGACAGGATGCCGAGTTGTTCGCCTTCTTCGCTAACCACCCGGATTGGAGAAATTCGAATTTGAGAATTAATGCGCGTCGAATCGCGCTGCTCCGGTTGGAAGCTACGTCGTGCCAATGCCACCAAAAACAATAACCTCGATCGGGATGTGACCCGAATCTTACGAACTTTGAAATGCGAAATCGGCTCTTCTCGATTTGCCCACCCAGCGCCCTTGCGCAAGTCCGGTAGCAAACCGAGGCCCCCAAACAACCATTCGGAGACACGCGCTGCATAAAGATTACGCAAGTATTGAACCGCCGGAGGGTCTACGTCAACTGAGTTTT
>Ga0105045_10001074_pt1 | contig 21781 bp, 19 predicted proteins | sample MAT02_FD_78089 | JGI IMG/M metagenome (GOLD analysis project Ga0105045, IMG submission 78089) | Freshwater microbial communities from Lake Fryxell liftoff mats and glacier meltwater in Antarctica - MAT-02 (megahit assembly) | ecosystem: Environmental > Aquatic > Freshwater > Ice > Liftoff... | reverse complement strand
GTCGACCTCGACCTCGACGACGGCGTCTTCCTCTATCGCTACCCCGATCTGCTCGCCGTCGGCGCCCTCGCCAACGAGCAGCGCGAGCGCCTGCACGGCGACCAGACCTTCTTCAACGTCAACTTCCACATCAACCCGACCAACGTCTGCGAGGCCGACTGCAAGTTCTGCTCATTCGCTCGCCTGACCCCCGACTCGCCGGCCGCCTACACCATGAGCGTCGATCAAGTGCGGCAGAAGCTCGTCGACCGCATCGACCAGCCTGTCACCGAGATCCACATCGTCAACGGCCTGCACGGCGGTCTGCCCTTCGAGTACTACAAGGACTGCCTGCGCGTCTTGAAGGCGCTGCGCCCCGACGTCCACCTCAAGGCCTACACCGCCGTCGAGATCCACTACTTCGCCGAGAAGTTCGGTATGAGCTACGAGCAGGTCCTAAGCGAGCTGATCGACGCCGGCCTCGGCAGTCTACCTGGCGGCGGCGCCGAGATCTTCGCCGAGCGCGTGCGCCACAAGATGTGCAAGGACAAGGCGACCGCCGAGCAGTGGCTCGAGGTCCACCGCACCGCGCATCGTCTGGGTCTGCGCAGCAACTGCACCATGCTCTACGGCACGATCGAGACGCTCGAGGAGCGCGTCGATCACATGCTGCGCCTGCGCGCGCTGCAGGCCGAGACGGGCGGGTTTCAGACCTTTATTCCGCTGGCCTTCCACCATGAGGGCAACGACTTTGCGCGGCTGCCGGAGCCGACTGGCGTCGACAACCTGCGCACCTACGCGGTCGGCCGTTTGATGCTGCCGAACATCCCCCACATCAAGGCCTACTGGATCATGATCGGCGTAAAGATCGCCCAGGTCTCGCTCAGCTTCGGCGTCGACGACCTCGACGGCACCGTCCAGGAAGAAAAGATCTATCACATGGCCGGCGCCGAGACCCCGCAGGCCATGACCCGCGCCGACCTCGTGCGACTGATCCGTGAGGCTGGCCGCACCGCGGTCGAGCGCGACACCCTTTATCACCAGCGCTGGACCGACGACGGCGCCCCCCTCGACGGCATCCGCCTCGACGCCAGCGTGCCCTTCTCGGGCCACCGCGACCGCGTGCAGTTGCGCGTCGTCTCCTGAAGATCGGAGCTCACCATGTCCCAGCCGCTTCGCGTCTGCGCTGTCTCCTTCCTCAATGCCTGGCCGCTCGTGCATCCGCTGACGCGCCAGCACTTGCCCGGTGCGCCGCGCTTCCTCGACGCCGATGGCCAGCCGCTCTTCGAGCTCAGCACCGCCTTGCCGTCCGAGTGCGCGCGCCAGCTCGAGGACGGCCTGTGCGACGTCGGCCTCGTGCCGGTCGCCGCCTACGCCGCGCACCCCGAGTGGGAGGTCGTCCCGGAGGTCGGCATCGGCTGTCGCGGCCCCGTGCAGAGCGTCGTCCTCGTCGCCGACTGCCCGCTGGAACAGATCGCCCGCGTGTACCTCGACGCCGCCTCGCGCAGCTCCGCCGTGCTCGTGCGCCTGCTGTTGGCCGCGCGCGGCGTGCATCCTGAGTTCGTCACCGTCCCGCACCGCGAGGGCCTCGCCCACGTCCGTGGCCGCGACGCCGCGCTGATCATCGGCGACGCCGCGCTCGGCCTCACGGGCCCACGCGTGCACGACCTCGGCAATCTCTGGCAGGCGACCACCGGCCTGCCCTTCGTCTTCGCGTTCTGGGCCGCCCGCCCCGGCCTCCTGACGCCCGCCCACGTCGCTGCCCTGCAGCAGGCCCGCGCTTACGGCCTCAAGCACGCCGAGGAGCTCGCCCGCGCCTACCGCGAGACCCGCCTCGCCAGCGGCGAGCCTGCGCTGTCCGAGAACGCCTACGCCAACTATTTACGCCGCACGATCCGCTACAGCCTCAGCACCAAGGAGCGCGAGGGTCTGGTCGAGTTCCTGACCCGGGCCCGCGACGCCGACCTGGTCCAGATCCCCGGCCTCGCCGCCGACGACACGATCCACGTGCGCTTCGCCGGCGGCGCCGAGCCCGAGGCCCTCGGCATCGCTCGCCGGCCGCGCCCGCCGATGCTGCTCGAGCCTCTGCTCGAGCGCGCCGCCGCCGGGGGTCGCCTCGACCTCGCCGAGGGGATCTTTTTGTACGAGAACGCCCCCTTGAACCTGCTCGGTGCCGCCGCCGATCGGCGCCGCAAGGCCATGCATCCCGACGGCGTCGTCACGTACATCGTCGACCGCAACGTCAACTACACCAATGTGTGTGTAACCCGTTGTAAGTTTTGCAATTTTTACGCACCTCCGGGTGCCAAAGATGGCTACGTCCTGAGCCGCGAGACCCTCGCCGAGAAGTTCCGCGAGACCGAGGCGCTCGGCGGCGTCCAGGTCCTCCTGCAAGGCGGCCTCAACCCCGCCCTCGGGCTCGCCTGGTACGAGGACCTGTTTCGCTGGACCAAGCAGAACTTTCGCCTCGCCCTGCACGCCCTCTCGCCGACCGAGGTCATCCACATCGCCGAGCTCGAGGATCTGCCGATCCGCGACGTGCTCATCCGCCTACGCGCCGCCGGCATGGACTCGCTGCCGGGCGGCGGCGCCGAGATCCTCGACGACGAGATCCGCGCCCGCATCTCGCCGTTCAAGAACACCGCCGACGAGTGGCTCGCTGTCATGCGCGAGGCCCACGCCCTCGGCATGAAGACCACCGCGACCATGGTGTTCGGCTTCCAGGAGACCTCCGAGCAGCTCCTCCTGCACATGGACCGCCTGCGTTCGTTGCAGGACGACACCGGCGGCTTCACCGCCTTCATCACCTGGCCGTTCCAGGCCGAGGGCACCCGGCTCAAGCTGCGCGACGACACCAGTCCCGTGCGATACCTGCGGATCCAGGCACTTGCCCGGCTCTACCTCGACAACATCGCGAACCTCCAGGTGTCCTGGCCGACCCTCGGCCCCGAGATCGGTGAGGTCGCCCTCCGCTTCGGCGCCAACGACTTCGGCTCGATCATGATCGAGGAGAATGTCGTCTCCACCGCCGGCGCCAGATTCATGATGACCAGCGAGCAGGTCGAGGCGCACATCCGCCTCGCTGGCTTCACCGCCGCCCGTCGCAACATGCGGTACGACCGCTTGCCGACCGCCGTCGCCGGCTGAGCCGAGGGTTATGCACAGGCGCCGCGACCGATGGAGTCGTGACCCCCCACACGTCCGCAGCGGCTACCCCAGTCGCCGCAAACCGGCGAGAACATAGTATTTGCACGCCTCAAAGCGGGGTACATGGGTCACGCTTGCATCGCAAGTCGACCCGTTTCGCAGCCCCGAGGACACGGTCTCATGGCAGCACATCGCATCACGAAGGGGCTCGACCTGCCCATCGCTGGCGACCCGCAACAGGCCATCTCGCCCGCGCCGGCGATCCGCCACGTCGCCCTCCTGGGCGCGGACTACATCGGCATGAAGCCGAAGATGACCGCCGCCGTCGGCGATCGAGTCAAGCGCGGCCAGCTCCTGTTTGAGGATCGCAAGGCGCCTGGCGTCCGCTTCACCGCCCCCGCGGCGGGCACCGTGGTGGCGATCCACCGCGGCGAGAAGCGGATCTTCCTGTCGCTGGTCATCGAGCTCGACGGCCAAGCCGACGGTGAGCAGCTCCAGTTCGAGACCTACCGCGCCGGCGCCACCCCGGACCAGCTCAGCGCCGACGACGTCAAGGCGTTGCTGCTCGAGTCGGGCCTGTGGACGGCGATCCGCATGCGGCCGTTCTCCAGCGTACCGGCCCCGGACGGCACCCCGCGCGCCATCTTCGTCACCGCCGTCGACACCAACCCGCACGCCCCTGACGTCGGCGTGGTGCTCCAGGGCAAGGAGGACGACTTCAAGCGCGGCCTCGCCGTGCTCGCCAAGCTGGCCCCCAAGGTCTACCTGTGCAAGTCGAGCAAGCTCGGGTTTGTCGCCGCGGGCCTCCCGAACCTGCACGTCGAGGACTTTGACGGCCTGCACCCGGCCGGCAACGTCGGCACCCACATCCACATGCTCGAGCCCGTCGACCGCGCGCGCGTGGTCTGGCACCTCGGCTATCAGGATGTCGTCGCGATCGGCGTGCTGTTCGCCACCGGCCAGCTCGACAGCCGTCGCGTGGTCGCCATCGCCGGGCCGACCGTCACCCGCCCGCGACTGCTCCAGACCCAGCTCGGCGCCAGCCTCGACGAGCTCACCGCCGGTGAGCTTGCGCCGGGCGAGAACCGCGTCATCTCCGGCTCGGTGCTCTCGGGTCGCAAGGCCGTCGGCGAGCTCGAGGGCTACCTCGGCCGCCACCACATCCAGGTCACCGCGCTGCTCGAGGGTCGCCAGCGCGAGCTGCTCGGCTGGCTCGCCCCTGGCTTCGGCAAGTTCTCGATCCTGCCGGTATACTTCGGCTTTCTGGGCCGCCTGTTCGGCAAGAAATTCAGCATGACGACGACCACCAACGGCTCCCCGCGGGCCATGGTGCCGATCGGCATGTACGAGCGGGTCATGCCGCTCGACATCCACCCCACCTTCTTGCTGCGCTCCCTTCTGGTCGGCGACACCGACCGGGCGATCCAGCTCGGCGCGCTCGAGCTCGACGAGGAGGACCTCGCGCTGTGTACCTTCGTCGATCCCGGCAAGGCCGACTACGGGGTCCTCCTCCGCAAGAACCTCAGCGAGATCGAGAAAGAGGGCTGATACCCATGCAGTTCCTGCGCAACCTGCTCGACAAGGCCGAGAAGCCGTTCCACAAGGGCGGCAAGCTCGAGAAGCTCTACCCGCTCTACGAGGCGACCGACACCTTCCTGTACACGCCGCCGGACGTCACCAAGGCGTCCTCGCACGTACGCGACGCGATCGACCTCAAGCGCATGATGATCACCGTGGTCATCGCGCTGCTCCCCTGCGTGTTGTTCGCGATGTACAACACCGGCTTCCAGGCCAACAACGCGATCGCCCACGGGGCCGCCGCGCTGGCCAACTGGCAGACCTCGCTGTACCAACTGCTCGGCTTCGGCTTCGACCCGAACAGCATCCTCTCGTGCATGATCCACGGCGCGATCTACTTCCTGCCGGTCTACGCCGTCACGATGTTGGTCGGCGGCCACGCCGAGGTCGTCTTCGCGATCGCCCGCAAGCACGAGATCAACGAGGGCTTCCTCGTCACCGGTCTGCTGTTCCCGCTGACCTTGCCGCCGACGATCCCCCTGTGGCAGGTCGCCCTCGGCATCCTGTTCGGCGTGATCATCGGCAAGGAGGTGTTCGGCGGCACCGGCATGAACGTGCTCAACCCGGCCCTCGTCGCCCGCGCCTTCCTGTTCTTCGCCTACCCCGGCCAGATCTCGGGCGACCAGCCCTGGATCGCCGCCAACCTCGCCCCGGCGACCGCCGACGGCATCAGCGGCGCGACCGCGCTGGCCCAGGCCGCCGTCAACACGCCCGCGATGATGTCGAGCTGGAGCTGGTGGGACGCCTTCATCGGCGTCGTTCCGGGCTCGATGGGTGAGACCTCGACCCTGTGCTGCCTGATCGGCGCCGCGATCCTGATCATCACGCGGGTCGGCTCCTGGCGGACCATGCTCGGGACCACCCTCGGCACCCTCGCCATGGCCGCGCTGCTCAACGCGATCGGCTCCGAGACCAACAGCCTGTTCTCACTGCCGCCGATGTGGCACTTCGTGCTCGGCGGCTGGGCCTTCGGCATGGTCTTCATGGCCACCGACCCCGTGTCCTCCGCCTTCACCGCGTGGGGCAAGCTGCTCTACGGCTTCGGCATTGGCGTGATGGTGGTGCTGGTCCGGGTCGTCAACCCGGCCTACCCCGAAGGCATGATGCTGGCGATCCTGTTCATGAACATGTTCGCGCCGCTCATCGACTACTTCATCGTCAACGCGAACATCAAGCGGAGGAGCGCTCTCTATGGCACGCGATAGTACCGGTTACACCATCGGCTTCGCCGTCGTGGTGTGTGTCGTCTGCGGCATCGGCGTCGCGGGCGCGGCCGTGGCGCTCAGTGAACGCCAGGCCGAGAACAAGGTCCTCGACCAGCAGAAGCAGGTCCTCTACGTCGCCGGGCTGCTGCAGCCCGACCAGCCCACCAAGCCCGAAGAGGTCACCGCGCTGTTCGAGAAGAACATCCGCCCCGAGGTCATCAACCTCAAGACGGGCGAGCCCGCCAAGGGCGTCGAGGCCCCAACCTTCGATCAGCGCAGGGCCCAGAAGGACCCGGCGACCAGCACCGTCCCGCCGGACAACGCCGCCAAGGTGTTTCGTCTGCCCAACAACGCGCTCGTCTACCACGTCCTCAAGGACGGCAAGACCGACATGCTGATCGTCCCGATCCAGGGCTACGGCCTATGGTCGGTGCTCTACGGCTACCTGGCGATCGACAGCGACGGCAACACCGTCAAGGGAATCACCTTCTACCAGCACGCCGAGACCCCCGGCCTCGGCGGCGAGGTCGACAACCCCAAGTGGAAGGCGTTGTGGCCCGGCCGCAAGATCTACAACGACAAGGGCCAACCCGCCCTCGCCGTGATCAAGGGCCAGGCTGGGCCCGCGGCCACCGACCCGTACCGCATCGACGGCCTCTCGGGCGCCACGATCACCAGCAACGGCGTCACCAACACGATCAAGTTCTGGTTCGGCAAGGACGGCTTCGGCCCCTACCTCGACCAGTTCCGCAAGTCGCAGGGGAGGACCTGAGCATATGGATAAGCAGACCAAGGGCGTCCTCTTCGACCCGCTGTTCAACAACAACCCGATCGCGTTGCAGGTGCTCGGCATCTGCTCGGCGCTGGCCGTCACCACCAAGATGGAGACGGCGCTCGTCATGTCGATCGCGCTGACCGTCGTCACCGCGTTCTCGAACCTGACGATCAGCCTGATCCGCAACTACATCCCCAACAGCATCCGGATCATCGTCCAGTTGACGGTGATCGCCTCGCTGGTGATCGTCACCGACCAGATCCTCAAGGCCTTCGTCTTCGACATCTCGAAGCAGCTCTCGGTCTTCGTCGGCCTGATCATCACCAACTGCATCGTCATGGGCCGCGCCGAGGCCTTCGCTATGGCCAACAAGCCCGGCATCTCGTTCCTCGACGGCATCGGCAACGGCCTCGGCTACAGCATCGTGCTGATGGGCATCGGATTTTTCCGCGAGCTGTTTGGCTCCGGCAAGCTGTTCGGCATCGAGATCTTCCAGACCACCAATGACGGCGGCTGGTACTTCACGAACGGCCTGATGCTCATGCCGCCCTCCGCCTTCTTCCTGATCGGCATCATGATCTGGATCCTGCGGACGATGAAGCCCGCGCAGATGGAGAAGGAGTAACCCATGTTCGAGCATTACCTAAGCCTCGCGGTCAAGGCAATCTTCGTCGAGAACACGGCCCTGGCCTTCTTCCTGGGCATGTGCTCCTTCCTCGCCGTGTCGAAGAAGGTCGAGACCGCGATCGGCCTCGGCGCCGCCGTCATCTTCGTGCTCGCCATCTGCGTGCCGCTCAACCAGATCATCTTGAGCTCGCTGCTGCGCGAGGGCGCGCTCGTGTGGATCCACGAGGATCTGGCGACCGTCGACCTGTCCTTCCTCAGCTTCCTGGTCCAGATCGGCACGATCGCCGCGGTGGTCCAGGTCGTCGAGATGGCCGTCGACCGCTTCGCGCCCAAGCTCTACGCGGCGCTCGGCGTGTTCCTCCCGCTCATCGCGGTCAACTGCGCCATCCTCGGCGCCTCGCTGTTCATGGAGCAGCGCGAGTACAACCTCGGCGAGGCCGCGGTCTACGGCATCGGCTCGGGCATCGGCTGGGCCCTGGCGATCATCGCCCTCGCCGCCCTGCGCGAGAAGATGCGCTACAGCAACGTCCCGGTGGCCCTGCGCGGCCTCGGCATCGCCTTCATCCTGACCGGCCTGATGGCCATCGGCTTCCTCGCCTTCTCCGGCATCCAGCTCTAGACGGCTGACAACCTCCGAGGAGCACCACCCCACATGACCACCACCATCATCCTCGGCGTGGCGATGTTCACCTTCGTGATCCTCGCGCTCGTGTTCGTGTTGCTCGCCGCCAAGGCCCGCCTGGTCAACAGCGAGGCGGTCACGATCGGTATCAACCACGACCCCGCGCACTCGCTGCGCGTGCCCGCCGGCAACACGCTGCTCAACACCCTGGCGAACAACAAGATCTTCATCCCCTCGGCTTGCGGAGGCAAGGGCTCGTGCGGCGTCTGCAAGGTCGTCGTCAAGAGCGGCGGCGGGACCATCAACCCGACCGAGCTCGGCTACATCTCCAAGGGCGAGGCCCGCGAGGGCTGCCGCCTGTCTTGCCAGGTCAAGGTCAAGCAGGACATGGAGATCGAGGTCCACGCCGAGGTCTTCGGCGTGCGCAAGTGGGACTGCACCGTCAAGTCGAACGAGGGCGTAGCGACCTTCATCAAGGAGTTCGTACTGGCGCTGCCCGAGGGCGAGGTCGTCCCGTTCCGCGCCGGCGGCTACATCCAGATCGAGTGCCCGCCGCACGTCGCCAACTACAAGGACATGGTCATCGAGGACCAGTACCGCGACGAGTGGGACAAGTACAACCTGTGGCGCTATGTCTCCACGGTGACCGAGCCGGTGACCCGCGCGTACTCGATGGCGAACTACCCCGAGGAGTACGGCATCATCATGCTCAACATCCGCATCGCCACGCCGCCGCCCAAGCTGGCCGATGCGCCCCCCGGGATCATGTCGTCCTTCACCTTTAGCCGGCAGCCCGGCGACAAGGTCACGATCTCGGGCCCGTTCGGCGAGTTCTTCGCCCGCGACACCAAGAACGAGATGGTGTTCATCGGCGGCGGCGCTGGCATGGCGCCGATGCGCTCGCACATCTTCGACCAGTTCAAGCGCCTCAAGACCGAACGCAAGGTCAGCTTCTGGTACGGCGCCCGCTCGCTGCGCGAGGCCTTCTACGTCGAGGACTTCGACGGCATCCAGCGCGATTTCCCGAACTTCAAGTGGCACCTCGCGCTCTCGGAGCCCAAGCCCGAGGACAACTGGACCGGCCACAAGGGCTTTATCCACCAGGTGCTGTTCGAGAACTACCTCAAGAACCACCCGGCCCCCGAGGACTGCGAGTTCTACATCTGCGGCCCGCCGATGATGAACGTCGCCGTCACCAAGATGCTGATCGACCTCGGCGTCGAGCCCGAGAACATCATGATGGACGACTTCGGCGGCTGAGAAGCCCCGGAGAGGTGTCGTGAGCGATCCGCTGTTCATGAAGTACGGGAGCAGGGCGAAGGTCCTGCTCCCGCTCGTACTCGTCGGCTTCGTGGCGCTGTCCGCCTGGCGCATGTGGCCGCGCGAGACCGACGTGCGGACCGTGAACCAGCCGACGAGCAGCACCGCCGCCGCGCAGACCTTCTCCGGCCCGACGATGGGCACCACCTACAAGATCACGGTGGTCGCCCCGCTCACTGCTACCGACGAGCAGAAGATCGAGGCGCTGATCGCCAGCGAGCTCGCCGAGGTCGACCGTCAGATGTCGACCTGGCGCGAGGACTCGGAGATCACGCGCTTCAACGCGCACGCCAGCACCGACCCGTTCCCGGCCTCGCGTGGCCTGCTCGAGGTTGTGCAGACCGCCACCGAGATCAGCGCCGCCAGCGAGGGCGCGCTCGACGTCACCGTCGCGCCGCTGGTCCGCGCGTGGGGCTTCGGGCCCGGCGGCCGCAAGTCCGACGCGCCTGCACCGACGGCCGCCGAGCTCGCGGCGCTGCGCGCCAGCGTCGGCTGGCAGCAGGTCCACGTCGACCTCGCCGCTGGCACCCTGCGCAAGGACCACCCTGCCCTCGCTATCGAGCTGTCCGCGATCGCCCCGGGCTACGCCGCCGACCGCATCGCCGCCGGCCTGCGCACGCTGGGCTTCACGCGCACGCTGGTCGACGTCGGCGGTGAGATCCTCGGCTCCGGCGCCGCCGCGCACGGCGGCCCGTGGCGCCTCGGCGTCGAGAAGCCCGACACCGCGGGCGGCGTCGTGCACGAGATGGTGCTCGTGCAGGATCAGGCGCTCGCGACCTCGGGTGACTACCGCAACTACTACGAGCAGGACGGGGTCCGTCTGTCGCACACGCTCGACCCCCGCACCGCCAGACCCATCGCCCACGCGCTCGCCTCCGTGAGCGTTCTCCGCCCCACCGCCGCGCTGGCCGACGGCTGGGCCACCGCGCTCAACGTGCTCGGTCCAGATGCCGGCTTCGCCCTGGCCAGCGCGCAGAGCATCCCGGCCCTGTTCCTCGTGCGCGTCGGCGACGGCTTCGAGGAGCGCAGCACGCCCGCCTTCGCCGCCTTGCGTCTGGCCCCCGGAGCGGCCACCCTGGGCCAGCCATGATCACCACCCTGCTCACCATCGGCGTCCTGGGCGCTGTCATGTTCGGCATGGCCATCGGGGTCATCATCGCCGGCAAGACCCTGCGCGGCTCCTGCGGCGGCGTCGGCACCAGTTGCGACTGCACGACCGCCAAGCGGGCCGAGTGCGCCAAGCACTGAGCTGGCCTTCGAGACATGTCCGTGAGGACATGCCCGAACGCGCTAACTCGAAGCCGAAGAGTACCCGCGCAGCGATCGTGTCCACATGATCCGCGCGATCACCATCAGACCCAGCCCGGTCCCCAGCGCCGTGAACACCGTCGACAGCGACGCCTGCCCGAGCAGCGCCTGCGCCGGGTAGGTCGTCATCACCGCCAGCGGGATCACGAACGTGAACAAGATCCGCAGGAACCCGCGAAACACTGTCGCTGGCCAGCGCGCGAAGTCCAGCACCGCCTCCATCAGGTACGTCAGGTTTTGTAACTGGACCGCGCGAAAGCTCGCGCACAGGACCATGATGCCGAGCGCATAGAGGGCCAGCAGGCCGCCGAAGCCGATGCCCAGCGCCGCGAGCACGTCGAGCACGCCGGGCGTCCCGAGCTGCGCGAGCGCGAGGATAATTAGCAGCAGACCTCCGAGCGCCTCGACCAGACGCCACGGCGCGAACGCGGTGACCAGGCACAGCACCAGCGCGTCGGCCGGGCGCAGGAGCACGTAGTCGAGGGTGCCCTTGCGGATGTGGTTCATGCTCTCGATCAGCGCCGGCTGCAGCAGCGCGCTAAACAGGCCCGAGACCAGCGTGAAGCAGCCGGTCAGCAGCAGCAGTTGCCAGGCGTTCCAGCCTTCGACCGTGTCCAGGTGTTCGACCGCGACCAGCAGCGGCGCCATGCCGAGCGCGCTCCAGGCGACCCCGAGCACCCCTTCCGTCCAGAACCCGAGCCGGTATTGCAGCGCCGCGAGCACGCTCATGCGAAGCTGCCCGGCGATCAATCGCAGGTAGTATCCCGCGCTGCGTCCCGCGCTCACGCGCCCACCGCCCCGTACGCGCGCAGGCCCCGGCGCCACAGCAGCAGCGCCAGCCCCCCGAAGCCGGCGATCCACAGCGCCTGCAACGCGAAGCCGGTCGCGATCTCGACGAGCGACAGCCGGCCGATCACCAGCTCGACCGGGAACCCGAGCGCCGCGTGAAACGGCAGCCAGCGGACCACCGCGGCCAGTCCCGCGGGGAACAGACTCGTGGGCACGGCGTAGCCCGAGAGCACCATGTAGAGGCCGAGCCAGATCTCGAACAGCGCCGTCGACGAGGTGACCCAGAAGGCCACGCAGGCGACGCAGATCTGGACCGCAAAGTTGAGCAGCCAGGCCATCCCGATCGCCAGCGGGACCAGCAGCAGGTGCGGTCCGGCGCTGACCTCGACCCCGCCCGCCATCACCAGCACCAGCACGCCGACCGGCGCGGCCAACAAGGTGCGCACCGGCAGCGCCGCCAGGTTTGCCATCAAGTGGTGCAGCAGCGGGTGTACTGGTCGCATCAGCAACGTGCTCAGATCGCCGCTGGCGATCTGCCCGGCGAGGTCCCACACCACCCAGCTCGCCGTCAACTGGCGGATCAGGAACGCCGCCACGAAATAGGCGATGAAGTCGGCGCGCCCGTAGTCGCCGATCGGTCCGTGCTCCGCGAGGCTGTGCCACAGCGCCAGCGACACCAGCGGGAAGGTCGTCGTCAGGATCCAGATCGCCATCGCCGCGCGGTAGGCCAGCGCCTCCGAGACCCCGAGGCGCCACATCGCCGCCATCACCCGCCCCAGCCGCGCCACCCCCTGCATGCCGCTCACATGGCTCATGGGACAGGCTCGCTCTGCTGCACCTTCGACGGCGCCTCGGCCTCGCGCCCGCCGGGCTTGAACAGCTCGCGCATCACCTCCTCGAGCGGCGCGTCCTGGACCGCCAGGTCCTGCGCGCCCGGCAGGGCCAGCAGCGCCTGCACGACCTCGGGCACGCGGGCCGGCTCGACATCCAGCACCAGCCGGCCGCCCGCGCTCTCGATCACGTGCCCGAGCTGCGCCAGCACCTCCGCGGGTGGCAGCGCCTCGGCGCGCACGCTGGCGCGGCGCAGCGGGCGGATCCTGCGGGTCAGCGCCTCGATGCTGCCGTCGAAGCGCAGGCGGCCGCCGTCGATCACCAGGATCCGCGGGCACAGGGCCGCGACGTCTTCCATGTAGTGGCTCGTCAGGATGACCGTCGCGCCGTGCTCGACGTTGTAGCGGCGCACGAACTCGCGGATCGCCAATTGCATCGCGACGTCCATGCCGATCGTCGGCTCGTCGAGGAACAGGATCCGCGGCGCGTGCAGCAGCGCCGCGACCAGCTCGCACTTCATGCGCTCGCCGAGGCTGAGCTGGCGCACGGGCCTGCGCATCACCTCGCCGACCACGAGCAGCGTCACCAGCTCGTCGAGGCGCCGGCGGTAGTCGCGGGCGTCGATGTCGAACACCACGCGGTTGAACTCGAAGGTGTCGACCGCCGGCAGATCCCAGCTCAGTTGCCGCTTTTGGCCCATCACCAGGCTTATCGCGCGCAGGAACTCCGGGCGCCGCTGCGACGGCACGTGCCCCGCCACCGTGACCTCCCCCGCGCTCGGATAGAGGAGTCCCGCGAGCATCTTCAGCGTGGTCGTCTTGCCGGCGCCGTTGGGGCCGAGGAAGCCGACCCGCTCGCCTGCCGCCAGCGAGAACGACAGCTCGCGGACCGCGTCGACCGTCGTGTACTGCCGGCGAAACAGCGCCCCAAACGCCGCCCGCAGCCCCGCCTCGCGTCGCGGCACCTGAAACTGCTTGCCGAGGGCCCGGACCTCGACGACCGGTGCGCGCGCGTCTGTCACCGCGTCAGTCTCCCACGGGACCCGGCGCGCCGGTCGCAGCCGGATTCGCGGCCACGCGGGCCAGCGGCACGAAGCTGCCAGTGCCGATGCAGTGGTGCAGGCCGAAGCTGCGGCACACGTCCGGCCGGAAGCTGTGGACCTTGCACCCGCGGTCGAAGTACGGACACGGGCTCGCGCCCTTCGAGAGGTACCCCGCGAGGTCGTCCTGCTCCTCCTCGAGCCCATCGAGCGGCAGCAAGGGCAGACGCGCGACCGTCGTCTCGAGGTTCTTCGCCAGGCGCTTGGCGTCGCTGCGGGTGATCGGGATCCGCAGCGTGCTGCAACAGGGGCCCTGGCAGTGTCCGCACAGCGCCATCATGCGCGTGACGACCCCCGTGTGCTCGTCGACCGTCACCGCCTCGTCGAGGGCAGCCAGCGGCACCCCCCCGGCGCGCATGGCGTTGGCGAGCCGCTGGAGGCGCGTCAGCGGGTGGCGACCGACGTTGAGGTCCATGAGCGGGCCGATCGGATCGCGCTTTTTCGCCATGCGTGACGTACGTACCGCCGCCGGCCCGCCCTGTAAACGCCGCTCTCGATCTTGCCCGGGGGCCCGCAGGAGGCTAAGTTGGCGGGCGGGCGCATCGCCCTTCCGGAGGACCCCCGTGAACTTCAACCAGCAGCAGAATTCCTACTATCCCGACCCCGACGGAGGTCGCCCCGATCCTGCAGCTCGCCCCGACCCTGCCGGGGGCCGCCCCGATCGCACCGGCGCCTCCACGGAGATCGCCGAGCGCGCCAAGTTCATCGAGCGCACGTATCTCCACCTCGCGGGCGCCATCGCGGCCTTCGTCGCCCTCGAGTACGTGTTCTTGCACAACGAGACGATGCTGAGGTTTAGCCTCTCGATCTTCCAGACCCACCCGCTCCTCATCCTGGGCATGTTCATCGGCGCGAGCTGGCTGGCGAATTCTTTCGCCCAGCACCAGACCTCGCGGCCGATGCAGTACCTCGGGCTCGGCATCTACGTCGTCGTTCAGGCCTTCATCTTCGTCCCGGCGATGATCGTCGCCCAGATCTACGGCGGCCCGGACATCATCATGACGTCCGGCATCACCACTTTGGCGATCTTCGCGGCCCTGACCGGCTTCGTGATGATCACCAAGCGGGACTTCTCGTGGATGCGCGGCGCCCTGACAATGGCCACCGTCGGCGCCGTCGGCCTGGTCATCTTCAGCATGATCTTCGGGTTTAGCCTCGGGATCCTGTTCACCGTCGCCATCATCGTGCTGGCCGCCTGCTACATCCTCTACGACACGTCCAACGTGCTCAAGCACTACCACCCGCAGTCGTACGTCGCCGCGTCGCTGGCCCTGTTCGCCTCGGTGGCCCTGATGTTCATGTACATCCTGCGCCTCGCCACCTCGCTGAGCCGCAACTAGTCCACGCTCGGTCCCCCGGGACCGCGACCCAGGCCGGACGCCCGCTCCCATGAACCTCATGGCGTGGCGCCCGGCCTTCGGATTTTAAACGTCTTGCCGCTATAGTCCGCGCTTGCCTCGCTCGCACGCCCTGACCCTCCCGTGGACCATGGCCGCCTGCATGGCCGCCTGCATGGCCGCCTGCACCTCTGGCCCCCCCGCCACGCCCGTCCCTGCGACTCCGCCCGCCGCGATGCTCACCCTGCCCGCCGCCAGCGCCCCTGGCCCCGACCCGCACTCGTTCGCCCGCCCGGCCGAGGCCCGCGTGCGCCACGTCGGCCTCGACCTCGCCGTCGACTTCACCGCCCGCACGCTGTCGGGCACCGCCACGCTGGCGGTCGAGCGTGCGAAGGACGCGAGCATCCTCGTGCTCGACACCTGCGAGCTCGAGATCGAGGCCGTCGAGGCCGCGACCGCGGAGCCGACCACCCCCCCGCGCCTCGCCACCCTGCCCGACCTGCGCTGGACCGCGACCACCTGGCAACTCGGCAGCGTGCATCCCGTGCTCGGCCAGCCGCTGCAGATCACCCTGCCCACCGACGCGACCCTGATCCGGATCCGCTACCGCACCAGCCCCAACTCGACCGGTCTGCAGTGGCTCACGCCCGAGCAGACCGCCGACCGACTCGCGCCCTTCCTGTACACCCAGTCGCAGGCGATCCACGCGCGCTCGTGGGTGCCCGTGCAAGACAGCCCCGGCGTGCGCATCACCTTCGACGCCCGCATCACCGCGCCGGCCCCCACGCGCCCCGTCATGGCCGCCGAGGCCCTGGCTCAAGAGACAGGTCCCGAGGGCCAGGTCTACCACCGCTTCGCGCTCGACCACTCGGTCCCGCCGTACCTGCTCGCGCTCGCCGTCGGCCGCCTCGAAGCCGCGAGCACCGGCCCGCGCACCGGCGTGTGGGCCGAGCCGGGTCTGCTCAAGCAAGCCCGCGCCGAGTTCGCTGATATGGAGGCGATGCTCACCGCCACCGAGCGACAGTTCGGCCCGTACCGCTGGGGTCGTTACGAGGTGCTGGTGCTCCCGCCGGCCTTCCCCTTCGGCGGCATGGAGAACCCGCGGGTCACCTTCGTGACCCCGACGATCCTCGCCGGCGACAAGTCGCTGGTCGCCCTGATCGCCCACGAGCTGGCCCATAGCTGGTCCGGCAACCTGGTCTCCAACGCGACCTGGCGCGACTTGTGGCTCAACGAGGGCTTCACCGTGTACATCGAGCGGCGGATCGTCGCGGCCGTCTACGGGCCCGAGCGCGCCGAGATCGAGGCCGTGCTCGGCGTGCAGCACCTCCAGGGCGAGCTCGCGGCGATGGCCGATCGGCCCGGCGATCAGGTCTTGCACGTCGAGCTCGCCGGCCGCGACCCCGACGACGTGTTCTCCGACGTCCCCTATGAAAAGGGCTACCTGCTGCTGCGCCGGATCGAGGAGGCCCACGGCCGCGACGTCTTCGACGCCTTCGTGCAGCGGTGGTTCTCCGAGCACGCGTTCACCAGCCGCACCACCGCCGAGTTCGCCGCCTTCGTGCGGGCCGAATTGCTCGACGCGAAGCCGGTGCTCGCCGGCCAGACCGCCGTCGACCTCGAGCGCTGGCTCGTCACCCCCGGACTGCTCCCCGACGCCCCCATCCCGCACAGCGCCGCGCTCGACCGGGTCGCCGCCGACGCGGTGGCGATCGCCCGCGGCGCGCTCCAGCCCGGCAAGCTCGTCACCGACGGCTACAGCCCGCAGCACTGGATCTACTTCCTGCGCGCGCTGCCCTTGGCTGACGTCGACGCAGTGCGCGTGCTCGGTCAGATCGACGCCGCCTTCAAGTTCACCGCCTCGAGCAACAACGAGGTGCTCGGCGAGTGGCTCGTGCTGGCCGCCGCGCACGACTATCGGGCCGCCGACGCCCGGCTCGAGCGCTTCCTGCTCGAGGTCGGCCGGCGCAAGTACCTCACCCCGATCTACGAGGCGCTCTTAACGACTGCGGCGGGGCAGCAGCGGGCGCGCGCCGTGTACCTGCGCGCGCGGCCTGGCTATCACGCGATCACCCGGCGCACGCTCGACGCCTTGCTCGAGTGGCAGACTCCGCCGGCGCCGGCCGCCGACCCCTAGCCGGTGCTAGCCGGTCTACGCCGGCTGGCCCGCCGCACTGGTGGTCATGGGAGGTCCTCCGAGGCGCGATCTTGGCCAGCATGCCACGACCCGCGCCACGGGCAAGACCTCCGAGAACCTGGACCTCAGCGATGTCCGCCGAGCAGACGCAACGCGGCGAGCAGCAGGTTGACGAAGTCGAGGTACAGCTTGAGCGCGCCGACCACCGCGAGGTTGTCGCGTGGTCCGTGCGCCCGATACATTTGCTTGATCTTCTGGGTGTCGTGCGCCACGAACCCCGCGAACACCCCACACAGCAGCGACTGGACGCTGACATCCAGCCCGCGAACGCCGGCCGAACGCAGCACCAGGAGATCGAGCACGATCGCTATGATGCTGCCGAGCAGCGCGGTCATCAGGGTCGCACCCCAGCCGCCGAGGTCGCGGCGGGTCTTGCTGCCGAACACCGCGAGCACCGCGAACACGCCACCCGCCAGCCCGACGGCGACCGCGAGCCGGCCGGGGCTGAGCGAGGTGACGGCGCCGATCCACGCCAGCGCCGCGCCGAACAACATCGAGAACCCGAGGAACGCGAAGCGGGCCAGTCGCGGCGGCAACTGATGCAGCCGGGTGCCGCAGGCCAGCGCCAGGATCGCCAACGCCGGCCACATGAGGCCGCCGCCGCCCCCGTCGCGCAGCGCCTGCACGGCCGCGGGTGAGCTGCCGAGCAGGCCGGCCGTCGCCGCCGTGAGGGCCACGCCGGCCAGCGTCCACGCGTACACCGCCTTCATGAACCGGGCGACACCGCTGTGCAGCTCGATCCCCAGTCGATCTCCGTGCAGGTCCGACATACGAAGTCAGCGAAACACATGCGCGCCAGACGGTCAACCGCCCGTGATCAGGTCGCCCGAGTTTCGGGCACACTGGCGGGCATGCGCCATCACCTCGCCGTGCGGCCGGCCGCCGCGGTGCCCGGGCGCACAACCGGCCGCCTGACCGTCCCGATCCTCCTGATTACGGTGATCGCCAGCGCGGGCTGCAGCGCCGGCGCGCGATCCAACAGTCACTACCGCTACCCGCGGGAGGTCACCTACGGCCGGACCTCGACCTGCCCCGATGTCCGCCTGCCACCGCTGCGTGACGGCGGCCTCTCGCCCGACGCGGCCCGCTGCTCGTACGCCGACGCCAACGGCGCCAAGGTCACCCACCTCGCCGGCAAGGTGCTCGCCGAGGGCGGCCCGGGCGACCCGGGCATCGGCGTATCGGCGGTCGGGGTCACGGTCCACGCCGTCGCGGGCCCGGTCTTCGACATCGAGGCGCCGGGCCCCGCGATCGCCCGCGCGACCACCGACGCCCAGGGCAACTACAGCCTGCGCGGCGTGTTCGTGACCGGTGACTACGCGATCGTCGTCCGCGAGTCGACCGGTGAGCGCATCACGGAGCGCGTCGTACGGGTCGAGCCCAACGCGGTCGGATCGATCAAGGACCTGCGCGTGCTGATCCCGATCGACCCCCGCCTGCGTGCCGAGGCCGCCGAGCCGCCGACCCCGAGCGTCGACCCCCGGCTCAAGCAACCGGCACCGATCCTCACCCCCCCTGCAGTCACTCCGGCGACCACCCCGACCCCGACCCCGACCCCGACTCCGACTCCGACTCAGACCCCGACTCCGACGACCCGGCCCAAGCCCAATCCCGGGCTGCGCATGCGACCGCCGCCGCCGACGCCGTGAGTCGGACGGGCTGTCCCGAGAGACAGCCCGCGAGTCCGGTGCCACGCACGAAGACGGCGAGAGCAGGCAGTACGCCGGCTCCTGCCGCCCGAATCGAACCTGTCCCCGAGGACAGGTCGCGGCTCAGCTCCCGCCCATGAATTGCAGCGCGAAGTTACGCAGCCGCAGCACCGAGGGCACGCCCTCGCGGCTCTGGAAGGTCAGCACTGAGGCGAAGGTCACGTTCTCCGCCGTCTTCCAGGCGACGTAGGCGCGACCGGCCGGGCTGCCGAGCAGCGCGTTGATCTTGGTCTCGAACTCGCCGCGCACCGCGGCGATGTCGGCCTCGCCCTCGGCCTGGAGGCGCCCCGAGATGCCGTCGGCCTCCGCGCCGACGCGGCTCTTGTACTCGAGCGTCTCGGCCTGGATGTTCTGGATCCCGAGCAGATACGGGTCGGTGATCTTCTCCGGGTCACTGATCTCGAGCACCCGCGCCGCCTCCTCGCGCAGCTTGGTCCGCTGCTCCTCGGGCACCGCCGCGAGCTGGCGGCGGGCCGCCCCGACCGCGCGGTCACCGTTGGGGTCGACCACGAAGCCGACCTGGTAGGCGCGCTCGAGGTCGGCCTGCTTCTTGATCCACTCCTGCTGGCGCGCGTTGGCCTGCGCGGTGGTCTGCAGCTCGAAGTTGTCGAGCTCTTGCTGCTGCTGCGCGACCTTCTGGCGGGCCCCGTCGAGCAGCTTGTTCTGCTCATTGAGCTGGATCGCCTGCAACTGCACCTCGTACTCGGGGCGGAAGCTGACCGCGCGCACCAGCACCGCCTGGGCCTCGAGGTTGATCGGCGCGAGCTTCTCGTTTAGCACCTTGAGCGTGCGCGCCGCGATCTCGAGGCGCTTGTCGGTGTTGTAGAAGTCCGCGGAGGTCAGCTCGGCCAGGTCCTCACGCAGCACGCCGACCGTGGTGTTCTCCGCGAGCTGCTGGAACCGGTACTTGTCGCCGGTCGTGCGCGTATGATTACCCGCGCTCATGACCATGTGCGCCTCGCCGGGCTTGATCCGGTACGGCACGGTGATGTCGACGAACACGTTGTTGTTGTCGCGGGTCCGGATCTGCAGGCCCTGGTTATCCTCGCTGCCGTAGTCGAGGAACAGGTAGCGGCTCGGCAGCAGCGTCACGTTGTGGATCGTCGCCACGCTGAGCTGCCAGCCGGGCTCGAGGTCCGACGCGAGCACGCCGGACAGGCTGCTGCTGCGCACGCCGATCGACCCGAGCGGCACCGTGGTGATGAAGCAGGTCGGCGCGACCAGCAGCACGATCGCCGTGAAACAGATGAATTGACTGATCCGCTTGAGCGTACTCATGGGTTCCCCGCGATCTGCTCGACCTCGACGCGCGAGGGCGCGGCGTCGTTGGCCCACGGCTGGATCGAGATCGTCACGCCCTTGAGGCGCTCGCCGAGCCGCTCCATCACGCGCTCGACTGGTTGCGTACGAAACGCGTCGATCTCCGACTTGCGGCTGCGATACTGGGCGTCGAGCTGGCCGCGCAGCTCCTGGGCCTGCTGGGTCGCCGCGCTGCGCATCGCCTGCCCTTGACCGATCGCCGCGATCTTGTAGGTGTCGGCCTCGCGGGTGTTGTTGGCCTGCTCGGCCAGCGCGGTCGCCAGGCCCGACTCGAGCTCCGTGCGCTTCTCCTGGATCAGCCGGTTCTGGTCGCGGTTGACCTCGGCGAGCTTGCGGTCGCGGGTCGTCTGTGCGGCCGCGAGGTTGCTCTTGATGACCTCGAGCTGGTTGCCGGCGCTGTTGCGCTCCTCGATCAGCTTCTCGTAGTCGTCGGTGAACTGCGGGCGCGGCGTGACGATCTGCGTGACCATCACGCCATGCTCCTCGAGCAGCTCGTTGAGGCGGCTCTTGGCCCGCTCGGTCGCCTCGCCGAACTTCGCCGGGTTCGACACCGAGATCGTCGACTCCTTGCCGAACTCGTCGCGGAGGATCGCCCGCGCGTACGGTCGCATCCACCGCAGGTAGCCGCGCTCGACCCCGCCGTCGCGGATCACCGCCTCCGCCTGGTCACCCATCATCTGGAAGATGATCGTCGTGTCCTGGAAGTGGAAGTTCGACCCGTCGCTCGCGCGCACCGTCAGCTCGCCGACGTTGAGGTCGTCGGTCTGCTTGTTGCCGTGCATCGAGAAGGTCTGCGGGCTGGCGTCGAGCACGTACACCGTGTGGATCCCGAACGGCAGCCGCGTGATGAGCCCCGGCTGCGTGACCGTCAACTGACCGCCGGTGATGTTGTTGACGCGCACCGCGACTTGACCGGGGTCGATCGAGGTGAACGACCCCAGCATGACGGTGAGCACCACCACCGAGGCCCCGCCGATCCACAGCAAGTCCATCCAGCGCTTGCCGCCGCTCATCCTCGCCTTGAGGTCGCCGATCAGGTTCGCAGCGCCGGTGCCTCCACCCGCGCCAGGTCGTTTTATCGTGGCCAATGCATCCTCCGCGACGTGCACGTGCACGTTGCCGGCGCATCCTACACCACCCCGGGCCGGACACCGCGAGCCCGGCGGAACGCTGTCCTCTGCGCGTCTACGTCGACTCGTCCGGATCGCGCGGAGGCTGTTCCGCCGCCGCGGGCGGACGCGCGATCACGGGCGGCCGCGGGAGCACCGGAGGAGGAAAGGTCGGTGGCGCGGCTGCGGAGGGCGGCATGATCGAAGGCGTGATCGATCGTGGTGCCATCGTCATCGTCGGCGCGGCGTCCGGGGCGAGCGTGGTCGGGGCATCGGGCACCGCGGGCACGCCCAGCGCGTACGAGCCGGCGATCGCAGGCGGGGCCGAACTGGCGCCCGTCGGCGCCTCTCGCCGCTCGGGTGGATCGGGCGTTGCGGTCGCCGCGACGGCCTCGGCGATCGTCATCGGCGCGTCGTCGGAGACGGCCGGCAGCGTCATCCCGGGGTCGGTGAGCATCGCGACATTCACGGCCAATGCCGCCTCCGAGGCCTCGGCCTCGCGCTCCTCGTGGCCCTCGCGGTTCGCCGCGCGCAGCGGTCCGCTGCGCGCCATCGACAGCGCGGCGCTGCTGGCTCGCGCGATCGGCAGCACGCCGCTCGCCTCGGGCGCGCCCGAAGCGAGGCTCTGGCTGACCGCCATCAGCCCGCTCGGCTCGCGCGTGCGCGGTGCCGCATGCACGTCGCTGGTCTCGCGCGCCACCTGCAGCGCGCCGCTCGCCTCGTGCGAGGCCGGCAGCACGCCGCTCGCCTCGGGTGCGATCGACGAGACCGGCATGATGCCGCTGATGCCGCTGATGCCGCTGATGCCGCTGATGCCGCTGATGCCGCT
>Ga0105045_10001073_pt1 | contig 21787 bp, 17 predicted proteins | sample MAT02_FD_78089 | JGI IMG/M metagenome (GOLD analysis project Ga0105045, IMG submission 78089) | Freshwater microbial communities from Lake Fryxell liftoff mats and glacier meltwater in Antarctica - MAT-02 (megahit assembly) | ecosystem: Environmental > Aquatic > Freshwater > Ice > Liftoff... | reverse complement strand
TGTGCACCGGAATGCGGATGGTGCGTGCCTGATCGGCAATGCTGCGGGTGATCGCTTGCCGTATCTACCACGTGGCATAGGTGGAGAATTTGTAACCGCGGCGGTATTCGAACTTGTCCACCGCCTTCATCAGGCCGATGTTGCCCTCCTGGATCAGATCGAGGAACTGCAGCCCGCGGTTGGTGTATTTCTTGGCGATCGAAATGACGAGGCGCAGATTTGCCTCGACCATTTCCTTCTTGGCGATGCGCGCTTCGCGCTCGCCTTTCTGCACCATGTTGGTGATCCGGCGATATTCGCCCAGATCAACACCGGTTTCGCGCGCAATGCTGGAAAGCTCGCCGCGAATGCGGTCCACGTCCCGCACTTCGGCAGCGGCAAAGGCGGTCCACTTCTTGTCGCGGCCGCCATTTGCCGCCAACCAGCCCTCATCCAGCTCGCGGCCGACATAGGAGTCCAGAAAATCCTTGCGCGACAGCTTGTGCCGGTCCGCCAGCTTCAGCATCTGCCCGCCCAGCGTCATCAGCTTGCGATTGTGGCTGTAGAGCTGCTCCACCAGCGTTTCGATCTTGCCGTTGGTAAACTGCACGGCAGTCACCTGGCTGGTGAGATCGAGCCGCAGCTTCTGGTATTTTTTCTCATCCGCCCGGGCGAATTCCACTGTGGCACCAAGAGCCTGCATGCGGCCCTGCTGCAGCTTGTGAAACTTGGTGTAGGTCGCTTCGATCGCCGCAAAGGTTTCCAGCGCCTGCGGCTTCAGCGCTTCCTCCATCGCTGCCAGGCTCATGCCGCCTTCGTCGTCGTCGTCGTCGAACGTCTGTGCCGGCGCCCGCCGCTCGGTCATGGCATCCTCTTCGTCGGGCGGCGGCGGGGCTTCTTCGGGCTCCTCGGATTCCTCCTTGAAAGCAACCGCCAGTTCGCCGCCTTCAGCTTCGGGCTCGCCTTCCTCGGTCGTCGGCTTGGCCAGCATCGCTTCCAGATCGAGGATTTCGCGCAATTGCATGCGGCCCTCGTTCAGCGCGTGCGACCAGTCGATGATAGCAGCAAAGGTCATCGGGCTTTCGCACAAGCCAGCGATCATCGTGTCGCGGCCGGCCTCGATCCGCTTGGCAATCGCGATCTCGCCCTCGCGGGAGAGCAGCTCAACAGCACCCATCTCGCGCAGATACATGCGCACCGGATCATCGGTGCGATCCAGCTTTTCCTTGGGCGCCGCTGCAACGGGTACCGCGGTGATCGGGTCAACTTCATCGACCTCGGCTGCCTCTTCCTCTTCGGCCTCCGGATCTTCGCCAGCGTCTTCGTTCTCGACGATGTTGATGCCCATGTCGGACAGCGCAGACATGACGTCCTCGATCTGCTCGGAGGCCATCTGGTCTTGTGGAAGCGCCTTGTTCAGCTCTTCATAGGTCAGCCAGCCGCGCTTCTTCGCTTTGGCCAGCAGACGCTTGAACCCAGCCTCGTTCAGATCGATAACCGGCGCGCCCTCGCCTTCCGGCTTTTCCGGAGCATCGACTTCGGTGATCATCGTCTTTGCCATGCTGGCCTTTCATTGGCTGAAAGGCGATGCGCGCCTTCGCACGACCGCCTGACATCCCGTCCTGTTTCAATCGGCAGTGTCCAGGCTCGCCAAAGACGAAAGACGCCTTATTGCCTCGTTCCTGGCCAAGCGAAGCACCTGTTGCCGATCATTTTCCTGTGCAAAAGCATCCGCACTGCTGCAATCGCGCGGCTGCATTTCGGCATCTATGTGGTGCAACTCCTGCAAGGACGCAAGAGTGGAAGCCGCACGACGATCAAATTCGTCGTCGGACAGGCTGGCTGCCAGCAAAGGCCGCGTGCCGAAAGCTAGTGCGGGAAGTGCGCCCCCGTCAAGCAGCGCATGACGATAGGCCACCAGCTGAGCCGATTGCAGGGGCAGTTCGGCCACCCCCTCGGCATGGCGATCCACCGCCCCGGGTCTGGCTGCAATGCTCATCAGCAGCATGGCGACCATCCGCTCGTTGGGGCTGTTCACCAACGCGCGGGTTTCCTGCTTCACATACGGATCCGGCGACTGCGAACTCCATCCTCTTGCGGCAATTCGCGAAGCTGAGCGCTGCATGCCGGAGCGCGGCACAATCTGCACTGCCGCCCGGACGGGCCGATGCAGCAACCGCTCACGCTCGCCCCATGTGCGCTGATAGTCCCGGCGCAGATCGGCGTCCGGGATAGTCGAGGCAAGCTCGGTGAGCCGCTGGCGCAGCGAGGCCCGACGTTCGGGCGTGTTGAGCGGCTGGGCCACCGCTTCGTTCTCGAACAGAAAACGCTCAAGCGGCTGCGCGGTCTGGATGAGCGATTCGATTGCGGCAGCGCCGCCACTGCGGGCCAGGTCGTCTGGATCCTGCCCGGCGGGGAGAGTGACGAAGCGCAGCGACTTGCCCGGCTGCAGGATGGGCAAGGCGCGGGACGCAGCGCGAACGGCAGCGCGCACCCCGGCTGCATCCCCGTCGAACGCAAGGATCGGCTCGTCGACCACGCTCCAGGCCAGCACCATCTGCTGCTCGGTGAGCGCTGTGCCCAGAGGCGCGACGGCGCCGGCGATTCCGACGCCGGCCAGGCCGATCACGTCCATATAGCCCTCCACGACCAGCAGTCGGCCGGACTTGCGGGCTTCCGGCGCGGCGCGATGCAGATTGAACAGCAATCGCCCCTTGGCAAACAGCGGGCCTTCGGCCGAATTCAGATATTTCGGCTCGACGGCGCCGAGTGCGCGGCCACCAAAGCCGACCATCTTGCCGGAGCGGGATTGGATGGGGAACATCAGCCGGCCGCGAAACCGGTCGTAGCGCGCGCCGTCGTCGCTTTCGCCGGCAAGGCCCGCGGCCTGCAGCATCGCAGGATCGAGGTGGCTGTATTCGGCCTTGATGGCGGCGCTTAGCGCCGTCCGGCTATCGGGCGCGAAGCCCAGGCCGAAGTTCCTGGCGAGCGTCGGGGGCACGCCCCGGCGTTCGAGATAGGCGCGCGCATCCGCGCCCTTCAGACCGTCCAGCTGCTGCGCAAACCAGCGGGCCGCGAAGTCCAGCAGATCGGTGAGGTCTGCCCGCCGCGCAGTGTCGGCATCGCGAGGCGCACTCTCCGGCACGGCAAGACCCGCTTCGGCGGCAAGCAGCTTTACCGCCTCGATGAAGGACAGACCGCCGTCGGCCATGGCAAAGCCGATGGCGTCGCCATGCGCACCGCAGCCGAAGCAATGGTAGAAGCCCTTGTCTTCGTTGACATAGAAGCTGGCGGTCTTCTCGTTGTGAAACGGGCAGCACCCCTTCATTTCGCGCCCCGCGCGAACGAGCTTCACCCGGCGGCCGATGAGCGCGGCAAGGCCCACGCGATTGCGCAGTTCATCCAGGAAATCAGCCGGCAGGCCCATGTCAGGACAGCGCCGCCTTCACCTGCGCGCTGGCCCGGCTCATATCGGCTCTGCCGGCCAGCCGCTCCTTCACCAGCGCCATGACCTTGCCCATGTCCCTGACAGAAGTGGCGCCCGCTTCGGCGACCAGCGCAGCGATTGCGGCGGCGGATTCGGCTTCGTCCATCTGCTGCGGCAGGAAACCTTCGATGACCGCCACCTCTGCTGCTTCCAACGCCGCCAGCTCGGGCCGGTTGCCGGATTCGAACATCGCGATCGATTCGCGCCGCTGCTTCACCATTTTCTGCAACACTTCCGACACAAGCACATCATCATCCGGCGGGCTCGAACCCGTTCGCGCTTCGCCGTTTTTCGCGGTCGGAGCGCGAACGCGTTCCTCGATATCGCGGTTCTTGATAGCCGCCTGGATCAGCCGGATGGTGCCGACCGTCGCCTGCTCCCTGGCCTTCATCGCCGTGATGAGAGCGGACTTGATAGCGTCGCGGATCATGCAAATCTCCTTGTTTTCCCCTCATAGTCGCTGCTGCTGCCATTGACGAGAAGGGGCCTTCGCCTTAACCGGACGCCTTAGCCGAAAACCCGTGCTCCCAAGGATCTGCCGATGGCCGAAGACCCCCGTTTGCGCCAACCACAGGGCGCGACCGGAGTCCTCTGCCTTGCCGATGGAACTGTCTTTTGGGGGCAAGGCCTTGGCGCCACCGGCGAAGCGGTCGGCGAGCTGTGCTTCAACACCGCGATGACCGGCTATCAGGAGGTGATGACCGATCCGAGCTATGCCGGGCAGATCATCACCTTCACCTTCCCGCACATAGGAAATGTCGGTGCCAATGGCGAGGATATCGAGGCGCTCAACCCGCACGCATTGGGTTGCGTGCTGGCGGAGCCGATCACTGCTGCGTCCAATTTTCGAAGCGAAAGCCACTTTGCCGACTGGCTGGCGAAGTGGGGACGGATTGGACTGTCCGGCGTGGACACCCGCGCGATCACCCGACGCATCCGCAAGGGCGGCGCGCCGAATGCGGTGATCGCGCACGCAGCTGATGGCGTTTTCGAAATCGACGCGCTGATTGCCAAAGCCGCCGCCTGGAGCGGGCTGGAGGGCCTCGATCTGGCGAACGAGGTGAGCTGCACCCAGAGCTGGCGCTGGGACGAAGGCCCCTGGCAGCTGGGCGAGGGCTACAGGCGCGGCAACCTGCCCGCCGACGCGCCGCATGTGGTCGCCATCGATTATGGTATCAAGCGCGCGATCCTGCGGCAGCTGGTGGATGCCGGAGCGCGCGTCACGGTCGTGCCGGCGACCGCCAGCTTCGACGAGATCATGGCGCTGGAGCCGGACGGCCTGTTCCTGAGCAACGGCCCGGGCGATCCGGCCGCCACCGGTGTCCACGCCGTCCCCACCATCCAGGCCTGGCTCGGCACCGGCAAGCCGCTGTTCGGCATCTGCCTCGGCCACCAGTTGCTCGGCCTCGCCATCGGTGCCAGCACGACAAAGATGCACCAGGGGCATCGGGGAGCGAACCACCCGGTGCAGCGGCTGAGCGACGGCAAGGTGGAAATCACCAGCATGAACCACGGCTTCATGGTGGACGGCGATACATTGCCCGCCACCGCCCGCGCCACCCACATCAGCCTGTTCGACCAGTCGCTGGCCGGGCTGGAACTGATCGACCAGCCTGTTTTCAGCGTGCAGCACCATCCGGAGGCCAGCCCCGGCCCGCAGGACAGCTACTATCTGTTCCGGCACTTCGTCGAGAGCCTGAAGCCATGAGCGCGATCCAACCATCTCCCTCCACCCGGCGAGGGGAGGGATTGGTGGCGAAGTTCCCTCCCGGCGTTCAGTGCCAGGCAGAAGGATAGCTATGCCCGCAATCGATCCCACCCGCCTAGAAGCCGAAATTGCCGACGATGCCGAAATCCTCGCCGAGCTTGCGGACAATGGCGACATCGCCGCCATCGCGCGCCCGATAGACCTGCATTTCAAGGGCACTCAGGACGCGATCGAAGCGCTTGTGGAAGCATCCGAAGACCTCGGGCTCACTTTCATCGAGTTCGGCGAATATGAAGACGGCGATATCGCCGCCGACTTCACCGTCGAAGGCACCACCGAGCCCGCAGCCATGGCAGACCTCACCCGCCGCGCGCTCGAAATCGAAATTGCCTACGGTGTCGAATATGACGGCTGGGGCTGCGAAGCACAGACCCGACAGCCAAATTGATGCCCAGACGCACCGACATCCAGTCCATCCTCATCATCGGCGCCGGCCCCATCATCATCGGCCAGGCCTGCGAGTTCGACTATAGCGGAACCCAGGCCGTCAAGGCGCTGAAGGCCGAAGGCTATCGCATCATCCTCGTCAACTCCAACCCGGCGACGATCATGACCGATCCCGATCTCGCCGACGCCACCTATGTCGAGCCGATCACGCCGGAATTTGTGGCGAAGATCATCGAGAAGGAGCGCCCCGATGCACTGCTGCCAACGATGGGCGGGCAGACGGCCCTGAACACGGCGCTGGCGCTGTTCAAGGACGGCACGCTGGAAAAGTTCGGCGTGCAGATGATCGGCGCCGATGCAGCGGCCATCGAAAAGGCCGAAGACCGGCTGCAGTTCCGCGAGGCGATGTCCAGGATCGGGCTGGAATCCCCTCATTCGGCCATTGCGCACACGCTGGACGAAGCGCTCGCCGCGCTGGAGCAGGTGGGCCTCCCCGCCATTGTCCGTCCCAGCTTCACCATGGGCGGCACCGGCGGCGGCATTGCCTACAACCGCGCCGAATTCACGACCATCGTGCAGGGCGGCCTTTATGCCAGCCCCACTTCCGAAGTGCTGATCGAGGAATCCGTGCTCGGCTGGAAAGAATATGAAATGGAAGTCGTCCGGGACAAGGCGGACAACTGCATCATCATCTGCTCCATCGAGAATGTGGATGCCATGGGCACCCATACCGGCGACAGCATCACGGTAGCCCCGGCGCTGACGCTCACCGACAAGGAATATCAGATCATGCGCAACGCAAGCATCGCTTGCCTGCGCGAGATCGGGATCGAAACCGGCGGCTCCAACGTGCAGTTCGCGGTGAATCCGGAAGACGGCCGTCTCGTCGTCATCGAGATGAACCCTCGGGTCAGCCGCTCGTCGGCGCTCGCGTCCAAGGCGACCGGCTTCCCCATCGCCAAGGTCGCGGCACTGCTCGCCGTGGGGTATACGCTGGACGAAATCACCAACGACATCACCAAGGCGACGCCGGCCAGCTTCGAGCCGACGATCGATTATGTGGTGACCAAAATCCCGCGATTTGCCTTCGAGAAGTTCAAGGGCTCCGACACCACGCTCGGCACCTCGATGAAGTCCGTCGGCGAAGTGATGGCAATCGGCCGCAACTTTGCCGAATCGCTGCAGAAGGCGCTGCGGGGCCTCGAAACCGGCCTGACGGGCCTCGATATGCCCGAGACGTTGGCCAATGCGTCGCGCGGCCAAGTGCTGGCGGCGCTCGCCCGCCGCACGCCCGATCGCCTGCTGATCGCCGCGCATGCGCTGCGCATCGGCATCGTCGAATCCGAAGTTTGCCGCGTGTCGCACTATGACCCGTGGTTCATTGCCCGCATCGCCGAAATCATCGCCGTCGAGGCCGGGGTGAAAGACCATGGCATCCCCACCGACGCTGCCGGTCTGCGCGCGCTGAAAGCGATGGGCTTTTCCGACGCGCGCCTCGCGTTCCTCGCCGGCAGGCGCGAAGCCGATGTCGCCGCCGCCCGCCGCGCGCATGGCGTCCGCCCGGTCTACAAGCGCATCGATAGCTGCGCCGCCGAATTTGAAGCCCCCACGCCCTACCTGTATTCCACCTACGCCGGCACCGAATGCGAATCCGAGCCAACCGGCCGCCGCAAGATCGCAATCCTCGGCGGTGGGCCCAACCGCATCGGCCAGGGCATCGAGTTCGATTATTGCTGCTGCCACGCCGCCTTCGCGCTCGACGAGGCCGGCTTCGAGACGATCATGATCAACTGCAACCCCGAAACCGTCAGCACCGACTACGACACCTCCGACCGGCTCTACTTCGAGCCGCTCACGGCGGAAGACGTGCTTGAGGTTCTCCATGTCGAAATGCAGGCCGGCTCGCTCGAAGGTGTGATCGTGCAGTTTGGCGGCCAGACCCCGCTGAAGCTTGCGCGTTCGCTGGAGGCCGCCGGCATCCCCATCTTGGGCACGAGCCCCGACGCCATCGACCTCGCCGAAGACCGCGAGCGCTTTGCCGCCCTTGTTGAACAGCTCGGCCTGAAGCAGCCTGCCGGGGGCCTGGCCCGCAGCGCCGCCGAAGCGGTCGCAGTGGCGGACCGCATCGGCTACCCGGTGCTCATGCGGCCCAGCTATGTGCTTGGCGGACGCGGCATGGAAATCGTCGAAACCACGGCGCAACTCGAGACCTACATCGCCACCGCCGTGAAAGTCTCCGGCGACAGCCCCGTCCTCATCGACCGCTATCTGCGCGATGCCGTCGAAGTGGATGTGGACGCCTTGGCCGATGGTGAAACGGTGCATGTCGCCGGCGTGATGCAGCATATCGAGGAAGCGGGAGTGCACTCGGGCGACAGCGCCTGCTCGCTGCCACCCTACAGTCTGGCACCGGCCGTCATTGCCGAAATCGAGCGGCAGACGGCCATTCTGGCACGCGCGCTCAACGTGCGCGGGCTGATGAACATCCAGTTCGCAGTCAAGGATGGGGAGGTTTATCTCATCGAGGTCAATCCGCGCGCCAGCCGCACGGTCCCCTTCGTCGCCAAGGCTCTGGGCACGCCGTTTGCCAAGATTGCCGCGCGCGTCATGGCGGGCGAAACGCTGGCCAGTTTCGAACTGCAGCGTCAGACACCAGACCATATTGCCGTGAAAGAGGCTGTCTTCCCCTTCGCCCGCTTCCCCGGCGTCGATCCCGTGCTCAGCCCGGAAATGAAATCGACCGGTGAAGTGATGGGCATAGACAGTGATTTCGCCATGGCCTTCTACAAAAGCCAGCTGGGTGGCGGCACTGTATTGCCCACCGAAGGCACTGTCTTCATTTCTGTGAAAGACACCGACAAGCCGCATGTGCTGACCGCAGCGCGCGGCCTGGCCGCGATGGGCTTCGACCTCGTCGCAACGCGCGGCACCGCGCGCTGGCTGGCAGGCGAAGGGGTCGCCGTCGGCATCATCAACAAGGTGCTGGAAGGCCAGCCGCACATCGTCGATGCGATCACCGACGGCAAGATCGCCATGCTGTTCAACACCACCGAGGGCGTGCAATCGCTGAAGGATTCGGAATCCATCCGCATGGCCGCCTGGGCGCGCAAAATCCCGATCTTCACCACCGCAGCCGCCAGCGATGCGGCCGTGAAGGCGATAGTCGCCGTTGCCTCCCGACCGCTCGGTGTGAAGCCGTTGCAGGATTTCCATCGGTTGCCGGGGCGCGGGTGAAGCATTTGTGGCAGCGCATGCCCGCCTCTTGCGGAACCAATTGCTCCGACATACACTTACCGTCCGATATCGGCGTTCCAGCCTTTCCCTGTCCGGTCCGGAGCTTGAAATCGGCGCGAAACCGCCGACTTAAACCCTCGTCAGATTATAAAAGAATGATTGAACCGCATGGCCACTATTGAAAAAGTCCCGATGCTTGCCGAAGGCCACGAATATCTGGTCCGTTCGCTGAAGCATCTGAAGGAAGTCGAGCGTCCCGAGAATGTCGAGGCGATCGAAGAAGCGCGCGCGCACGGCGATCTTTCGGAGAATGCCGAATATCATTCGGCCAAAGAGCGACAGGGCCACATCGAAGCGCAGATCATCGACATGGAAGACAAGCTGGCACGCGCCATCGTCATCGACCCGACCATGCTGTCGGGCGACAAGGTGGTGTTCGGCGCGACCGTGCATCTGTCCGACGAAGACGAACGCAAGATCATCTATCAGATCGTCGGCGAGACCGAAGCCGATGCCAAGCGCGGCCGCATCAGCTTCAACTCGCCGGTCGGGCGTGCGCTGATCAGCCGCAAGGTGGGGGAAGAAGTCGAAGTGGTCACACCTTCGGGCGATCGATCCTATCTGATCGAGAATGTGGAATTCAAATAAGCGTCGACCGACAGACGAAGATGAAACCCTTCAAGCCGCCAGCAGCGCACGCAACCAGGACCATCCTGTTCGCCTGCGTCGCGTTGCAGCTTGTCGGCTTGGTGATGGGTGCGGGATTCGATCAGGCGCTGATCCTGGCCGCCGGCCTCGTTCCCGCACGGTTGACCGGTGAGGTTATCGGGCTGCAATCCGCCGTTCCCGCGCCGCTTACACTTGTCACCCACATGTTCCTGCACGGCGGCCTGCTGCATCTGGCGATGAACATGGTGTTTCTCGCCTGGGTCGGCCGCCATGTGGAATGGCTGATCGGACCGGCGCGCTTCGTTCTGCTGTTCCTGCTCGGCGGCATTGCCGGCGGCCTGCTGCAGGTGTTCATGACACCCGGCTCGGTCATTCCGGTGGTTGGCGCGTCCGGCGCGATTGCGGCCGTGTTTGCCACCTATGCGCTGCTGTTCGCGCAAAATGGCGAGGCCCCGGTCTTGGTTTTCGGTCTGCGGATCTCCGGCGAAACCGTGCGCGCCTTCCGCTACGCCGCGCTGTGGATTGGCCTGCAGCTGCTCACCGCGGTCGCCTTCAATCTCCCTGGCAGCGGCGGCGTTGCCATCTGGGCGCACATCGGCGGCTTCGTGGTGGGTCTGCTGTTCGGCTTGCCGTGGGTGCGCAACCGCCGGGAGCAGGATTTCCAGTAGCCGCTCAAACCAGGGGTCGCCGATCTTTCCAGGGCGCGGCTTGCTCGATTTCCGCCGCCAGCTGCAACAGTAGCGAGTCGGAGCCAAAGCGCCCCTGTCCCATAATGCCGATCGGCAGGCCATCACGGCTGGTGCCGAGTGGCAGCGTGATGGCAGGCGTGCCGGTCATGTTGGCGAGACTGGCAAAGGGGCAGAACCGGCCGAAGGCAGCGCTGAAACTTTCCGGATCGGGATTCGCCAGATGGAGCACGCCGAGCGCGACCGGGGGCTGCGCCAGCGTTGGCGAAAGCAGGATATCATGGCTCTCGAAAAATATGTCCATCGCCTGCGCTGCGCGGGAAAGCGTGTTGAGCGCGCCCTGGAGTTCCAGGCCGGTGACCGCCTGGCCCATGCGCAGCCAGTTTTGCACCAGCGGTTCCAGCAGATCGGGGTCGATCGGCTGTGGCCGAAGCGCGTTGATGGCCGCAATGTCGGACGCGGTGCAAGCCGCGATATTGCTGATATTGGCGGCATTCAGCGCCCGCATGTCGATCTGCGGCCGCGCCTCGGCGACGGTGTGGCCAAGGCCCGCGAACAGCCGCGCGGCATCCTCGAACGCATCGGCAACATCGCGGTCGAGCGCAAATCCGGCCATCGGCAACAGCGCGATGCGCAGACGGGGCACCGGCTTTCCGAGCGCTGCCGAATAGCCACCCTCGGGACGGGCGGGAATCACCCGCGAGCCGGCTTCGGGCCCGGCGAAGACATCGAGGAAGGCGGCGGCATCGCGCACGCTGCGGCTGATCGGGCCGATGACGCTGAGGCCGTTCCAGGCATCGATGTGCCATGGGCCGACGGGTAGCAGGCCACGTGACGGCTTCAGGCCGAACAGGCCGCAGCAGCTTGCCGGCACGCGCACCGAGCCGCCGCCATCGCTTGCCTGTGCCAGCGGGACGACGCCGAGCGCCACGGCGGCGGCCGCTCCGCCAGACGATCCGCCGGTGGTGCGCTCGCGGTTCCAGGGGTTGCGGGTCTGCCCGTGGGCACTGCTTTCGGTGGTGACAGTCAGCCCGAGCTCGGGGGTGGTGGTCTTGGCGAAGGTCAGCAGCCCGGCGGCATCGACGCGATCCATGAAGGTGGAGTTGGCAACGGCGAGGTGCGCCAGAGCCCGGCTGCCGGCCCCGCTGGTGACGCCGGCGATGTCGACTCCCAGATCCTTGACCAGAAACGGAACGCCGGCCAGCGGCCCGCCGCCAAGCGGCCGCAAGGCCTGTTCGCGGGCACGCGCGCGGCAATCCTGCGCGATATAGTTCAGCGCCGGATTGGTATCGTCGACCCGCGCGATCGCGGCTTCCAGCAGCTCGGCGGGTTTCACTTCGCCAGCCTTCACCAGCGTCGCAAGCCCGACCGCGTCAACGGTGTGCAGCAGATCTGCGATATCGCTCATGCCAGGGTTTCCATTCGCTCGAGGGCATCCGCCAGGTCGGTTATCAGGTCGTCAGGGTCTTCCAGCCCGATCGAAAGGCGCAGCGACAGGCCGGTCGCGGCGAATCGCGAAACGCGGCGCAGTTTTTCCGGCGATGTCGGAATCACCAGGGATTCGTAGCCGCCCCAGCTGAAGCCGAGGCCGAAATGCCGGAGCGAATCGCAGAACAGCGGGGCATCCGCGCGCGAGCCGCATTTCAGCACGACGCCGAACAGGCCGGATGCGCCGGAAAAATCGCGCTTCCAGACAGCATGGCCGGGGCAGTCCGCCAAGGCCGGATGCAACACGCGGTCCACCAGCGGATGCGCTTTCAGGAAATGCGCAACCCGCAGCGCCGACTCCTGGTGTCGCGCCATCCTGAGCGGCAGCGTGCGAAAGCCGCGCAGGGCAAGCGCCGCCTCATCGCCCGACACGCAGAGCCCCAGTTGCCACACGGTCGCGCGCAGTCGCTCGAAATGCCCGGGCGTGGCGCTGACGCTGCCCATCATCAGGTCGGAATGGCCGCCGACATATTTGGTGAGCGCCTGCATGACCATGTCGCAACCGGCCGGAATTGCCTTGAAGAAATGGCTGGCGGCCCAGGTGTTGTCCAACAGGGTGACAATGCCCGCCGCCCGTGCCGCCGTGGTCATCGCCGGAATATCCTGCACTTCGAAGGTCAGCGAGCCGGGCGATTCCATGAGCAGCAGCGCGGTTTCCGGGCGGAAGAGGGAAGCAATGCCTGCCCCGATCAGCGGATCATAGGCTTCCGCCACGATCCCGAGACGCTTCGCCAGCCCGAAGACGAAGGCGGTCGTCGGATCGTAGGCGCTGTCGGGAACAAGCAGATGCGAACCGGCCCTGCAGACCGAAAGGATCGCCGAGCCGAGTGCTGCGACGCCGCTCGGCATCAGCATGGTGCCTGCCGCGCCCGGCTCCTGGCCGGTCAACGCCTCGCGCAGCGCCCATGTGGTCGGCGTGCCCTTGCGGCCATAGAAGAGCACGCCGTCCTGATCCAGGTTGGCCGCATCCATGTCGGCGATCGACCGGTAGACGATGGTGGACGCGCGATAGACGGGCGGGTTGACCACGCCGTGCGACCATTCCGGCCGCCGGCCGGCCTCCACCGCCCAGGTCTCGGGTTTGCGCCCCGTGCTCAAACGGGGCCGGTAACGACCGGCGTGTCGGCGCGGCCGCCCCATTCTGCCCAGCTGCCATCATACAGCGCCGGTGTGGCGGCACCAAGCATGGTGGCAGCGAGCACGATGTTGGCCGCCGTTATGCCGGACCCGCAAGTGGCGACGATCGGCTTCCTCACATCGATGCCGGCAGCCACGAACAGGCCGGCCAGCGCCGCCTTGTCCTTGTAGGTGCCGTCCGCATTGAACAGCGACGGCGACGGCAGATTCCGGGCGCCTGGCATGTGGCCGGAGCGCACGCCCTGGCGCGGTTCCGGCTCGGTTCCGGCAAATCGGCCGGCCGGTCGCGCATCCACCAGTTGCGCGTCACCGCTGGCAAGGTGCGCCTGGACCTGCGGCTGGCTGCGCACGCTGCCATTGTCTGCCCACACGGTGAAATGCCGATGCCGAACGCTGGACCTGCCGCTTTCCAGCTTGCCATCGATGCGCTTCCAGGCATCCAGCCCACCATCCAGCACCGCCACCGAATGCGCACCGAACAGGCGGAACATCCACCAGGCCCGCGCCGCCGAGCGGAGCGGGCTGTTGTCGTACACGATGATGCGCGAGCCATCGCCCAGCCCCAGCGCCTGCGCGCGACTGGCGAATTTTTCCGGACGAGGCAACATGTGCGGCAGCCCGGACGAGGGGTCGGTGACTTCATCCAGATCGAGAAACACCGCGCCCGCAATATGTTCCGCTTCGAATTCGGCACGGGCGTTGCGACCATGATCCGGCAGAAAAAGGGTCGCATCGACGATGCGGATATCGCTCTTGCTGTGTTCGGCCTTCAGCCATTCCGCGCTGACCGTTGCGTCCATGTCCGTCCCCTGTGGTGGCAGCCGGGTGCCGGCCGCCTGTCGCATCTGTTCAAGCCGCAGTCTTTAGACACGCTGCCGGATGCCGACAAGGGAGCAGCCTCGGAACACGCGCTGCCCCCCCTATCAGGGTTAGCCGGCGCTAAAGCGCTGAAGCGATGCGATCCGCTGCCGTAGTCCATTGTCGGTTGCGGCAGAATTCGGCCGCACCGCAGCGGCTTTCCGGGCGTCGGGTTGCCCGGTGAACGCTGGACATGGTGGCGTCAGGTGGGTGACGCGTCGGCAGATGAGGCGCGACAATGGAACAATTGGGCAGACCGGAAATCGATGGGCTGGTGCGCCGGGCGCGCGGACTTGCTGCAACCCTGCCCTCGGATGGCGCCCTGTGGGCCCGTCGCGCATCGCCATCGACCGCTGTGCCCGACGGCCCGGGCCATGTGGATGCAGACCCTGGCGGATTGGCCGGAGCATGCCCGACGGCCGACGCATCGCTGCCCATGGCAAATCCGGAGCGGCGGCTGGCGCGGCGCGCGGAATCCCTCTGGGAAGCGCTTCGCGGAGGCCACCCGCTGCCGCCAGCGAGCGCCGCTGCGGTGCTGCTGGCGCCGCCATTTTCCGGCCATGGCCTGCTGGTGGCTGTGCCGGCGCCCGGAAAGCGCGGCGATGCTCCGCGCATCCTCCAGGTTGGCCACGATGTGCAGAAGCTCGGCATATCCAGCAGCGGAGCGCGACAGTCGGGCGCAATGCCAAGCGCTGCACCCGGCGGCGCGCCGGCGGCGCTGCTTGGCGGGCGACTGGTTGCGCTGGCGGTGCAGGCGTCCGCGGAAGCCACGACCAAGGCTTTCGACAGCGAGGCGCATCCGTTCAGCGTCGGCGGCAGCCAGCCGCCGTTGCTGATGCGCGCGATTGCCCTGCCGCTCGCCCCCGAGGCCGGTTGCGAGGCATTGGTGGTCGTCATTACATCGTGGCGAGAACTGCTTTCCGCCGGCGATACCGCCTCCCTGCACCGCGAACTGGCAGCCGCGATAGGCTGGATGCACAGTCACCGCTCGCCATGCTGATCTCCATGCCGCCGGATCATGGCTGACGCACGGCGGCCTCGATGCTTGAAGCAACTCTCGCGCTGGCGCATAGGCTGCCAAAAAAGGGGGGCAAAGGCCCGCCGCTAGCGAGACGCGAGGAACCATCCATGCCCCGTTCGGCAACCAACGCCCGGAAGTCATCTGCGGTTCGGCCGGAAGATGCGCCGCTGGAAGCAGCTCTTGCGGAAATCCTGCTGGGTCATGCGCCCCCGGGCGAGCTGGAAGGTCTGCCCATCGAAGGCCGCGCGCGCGTTTTGCAGATGGCATGGGATCTTGTTCGTACGCGCACACCCGGCACGCACGCGATGATCGTCGGCGCCGGCGAGGGAGATGCCGGCCACCGCCGCATGCCCGTTGCCTTGATCACCGACGACATGCCCTTTCTTGTCGACAGCGCAACGGCGGTGATTTCCAACGCCGGCCTCGAAATCACCCGTTTGCTGCACCCGATCCTGAAAGTGCGCCGCAACGCGGCCGGAGACGTGGTTGAGTTCGGCGCCACCGATGCGCCGCGCGAATCCCTGATCGTGATGGAAACGGAGCGCGCGCCGGCCAAGACACGGGCGGAAATCGCCCACCAGCTGGATCTGGTCTATGGCGATGTGCGCGCCGTCGTCACCGATTGGCAGGCGATGCTTCAGCTGCTGCGCGCGTCGGCGCGCATGCTGAACGATGTGCCGCCGCCGATCGCACCGCATGTGCTGGCCGAGTCCATCGCCTTTCTGGACTGGCTGGCGGCAGACAATTTCACCTTGCTCGGGGCGACCGACGGGGTGGCGCAGCTGGGCCTGCTCAGCGATGCCGCGCGCTGGCAGGCGCCGATCGCCAGCACCGAGCATCCCATGGATGCGCTGCGGATCGGCAAATCGCCACAGCGGTCCACCGTCCACCGCACCGTGCCGCTCGATGTTATTTCGGTGCGCCGCTACGACAGCGGCGGGCGGGTTGCCGGCGCATCGCATTTCCTCGGAATGTTTGCCAGCGCTGCACTTCGCGAAAGTCCGCGGCGGGTTCCCCTCATCCGTCGAAAAGTGGCCGAAGTTGCCGAGCGGCTGGGGTTCGAGCCGCGCAGCCACGCCGGCCGCGCACTCACCCATGTTCTGGAAACCTTTCCCCGCGAAGAGCTTTTTCAGATCGACACCGATGAACTGTTGCAGATGGCAAGCGGCCTGCTGTCGCTGCTCGATCGCCCGCGCCCGGCGCTGTTTGCCCGCAGCGACGTGCGCGCCAGGGTGGCGTCTGTTTTCGTTTATGTCCCCAGAGACAGCTATTCTGCGGATCTGCGCATGCGGGTTGGCGATTTTCTGGAAACCGAATCGGGCGGCCGCATCGGCAAATATGATGTGGAAATCCGCGGCGAAGGCCTCGCCCGGGTGCATTATGTTCTGGAGGGCGTGAAAAACGAGCTCGACGTGCCGGCGCTGAATGCCCGGCTGTTGTTGCTGACGCGCGGGTGGGAAGAACAGCTGGAGCTGGCGCTGATCGATCGCGCCGGCCCGGTTCGCGCTGCCCGTCTGGCGATGACGCACGGCCGCTCCTTCAGCCCGGGCTATCGTTCGGAGTTCACGCCGGCCGAGGCAGCGGTGGACATCCTGCATCTCACCGCGCTGTCGACGCCGGCTGACCGGCATGTGTCGCTGTCGCAGCGCAGCGATGACGCGCCGGAAGTCGTGCGTGTAAAAATCTACCGGCTGGGGGAAATCATCTCGCTGTCCGATTCGGTGCCTATGCTGGAGAATTTCGGCTTCCGGGTGATCGAGGAAGTGCCCTATGATCTGGCCGGCGGCGAAATTGGCTGGATTCACGATTTCAAGCTGGAGCTCGTCACTCCGCCGCAGGATTTCGCGAGCTTCTGCCAGGTGGTCAATCCGGCGCTGACGGCAGTTCTTCTCGGCGCGCAGGAAAACGACCTGTTCAATTCGCTGATCCCGGCTTGCGGGCTGTCGGCCGAAGAGGCGAACTGGCTGCGCGCCTGGTTCCGCTATCTGCGGCAGACCGGCGTCTCCTATGGCATCCAGACGGCGGTTGATGCGCTGAAGCGCAACGCGGCGGCCACGCTCGGGCTGGTTGCCTTGTTCCGGGCGCTGCATGATCCGGCCGCCGTGGCCGAGCAGGAGGTTGCCGCAACCGAGGCCTTTGCAACCGCGCTCGATGCCGTGCAGGCGATCGATGATGATCGCATCCTCAGGCTGTTTCACGGTGTGGTGCAGGCCATGCTGCGCACCAACGCCTTCGTGCGGGGCGGGCCGGAAGCGCTCGCGTTCAAGCTGGATTCCGCGCAGGTGCCGGGCCTGCCCAAGCCGCTGCCCTGGCGGGAAATCTGGGTGTATTCGCCGCGTGTCGAAGGCATCCATCTGCGCGGTGGTCCGATCGCCCGCGGTGGCCTGCGCTGGTCCGACCGGCGCGACGATTTCCGCACCGAAGTGCTTGGCCTGGTGAAGGCGCAGATCGTCAAGAATTCGGTGATCGTGCCAACCGGCGCCAAGGGCGGCTTCTATCCCAAGCAGCTTCCCGATCAGGCCCTCAATCGTGACGCGTGGGCGACAGAAGGCAATGCGAGCTATCAGGTGTTCATCCGCGCGCTGCTGTCCGTCACCGACAATCTCGCCGCTGACGGCGCGATCATCCCGCCGCAAGGGGTTGTCCGCCGCGACAGCGACGATCCCTATCTTGTCGTTGCTGCCGACAAGGGCACGGCAACCTTTTCCGACACCGCCAATGCCATTGCCGAGCAGGCCGGATTCTGGCTGGCCGACGCCTTCGCCAGCGGCGGCTCGGTGGGCTATGATCACAAGGCGATGGGCATCACCGCGCGCGGCGCCTGGGTGTCTGTCCGTCGGCATTTCGCCGAGATGGGCATCGATGTGCAGGCCGATGCGGTGACAGTCGCCGGCGTTGGCGACATGTCGGGCGATGTGTTCGGCAATGGCATGCTGCTGTCGAAATCGCTGCGGCTGGTGGCGGCCTTCGATCACCGGCACATTTTCCTGGATCCGGCCCCCGATGCCGCCAAAAGCTGGAAGGAGCGCGCGCGCCTGTTCGCGTTGCCGCGCTCATCCTGGGCCGACTATGATCCCAAGTTGATATCGGCCGGCGGCGGCATTTTCCCGCGCTCGCAGAAATCCATTCCGCTGTCCCACGATGTGCGCGAGCTGCTGGGGATCGTGGCCACAAGCGTATCGCCGTCCGAGCTGATGACCGCCATTCTGAAAGCCAGGGTCGACCTCATGTGGTTCGGCGGCATCGGCACCTATGTGAAATCGGCAGCGGAAAGCCACGCCGATGTCGGCGACCGCGCCAATGATGCCTTGCGCATCGATGGCGTTGATTTGCGCGCGAAAGTTATCGGCGAAGGGGCCAATCTCGGGCTCACCCAGGCCGGCCGCATCGAGTTCGCGTTGCTTGGCGGGCATCTGAACACCGATTTCATCGACAATTCTGCCGGCGTCGACACCTCCGACCATGAAGTGAACATCAAGATCGCGCTTGGCAGCGCTGAGCGCGGCGGACGCCTGACCCGGCAGCAGCGCGACACCGTTCTTGCCGAAATGACCGACGAGGTGGCGACACTGGTGCTCGGCGACAACGAGGCGCAGACGCTGGCCCTTTCCATCGCCGAAGCATCGGCGGCGCAATCGCTTCCTGCCCACGCGCGGCTGATGGACATGCTGGAGGCGTCCGGTCGCCTTGATCGCGCGATCGAAGGCCTGCCGGGCCAGCGCGAGATCGAGGAGCGCAGGCGGGCGGCGCGCGGGCTGACCCGGCCGGAACTGGCCCTGTTGCTCTCCTATGTGAAGATGGATCTGAAGGACGCGCTGGTATCGTCGCCGGTGGTGACGGATCCGCTGCTGGCGGACGATCTGGCGCGCGCCTTTCCGCCGTCCATGCGGGAGCGGTTCTCGTCCGAAATCGAAGGGCACCAGCTGCACCGGGAAATTGTTGCCACCAAGCTGGCAAACCTGCTCGTCAATCGTGGCGGCTTGATGCTGGCGCACGATCTCGCAGCCGAGCTGGGCTGCGGCCTGCCGACGATAGCCGCCGCTTTCGTGTCGGCACGCACACTGTTCGATCTCACCGGTCTGTGGCGGGCGATCGATGCAGCGCAGGTGCCGGCGCGCGTTGCCCTGCATCTGCATGCCGAAGCAGCGCTCGTCACCCGAATCATCGTCAGCGACCTGGCGCGTCGCACCGGTGCGGAAAGCCCGGCACGACTTTCCACCCGGCTGGCGCCCGGCCTGAAGCGTCTGCTCGGTGCCATCGATGGCCTGCTTCGGCCGGAGCCACGCGCCCAGGTGGAGGCCGTTCGCCAGCGCTTGGCGCAGGAAGGGGCGCCGGGCGATGTGATCGACTGGATTTCCACCCTGCACGCCCTCACCGGAGCAGGCAGTCTGGTGGCACTCGCCACCGATCTGTCGCTCGATGAAGCCCGCACGGCGCAGGCCTACACGCGGCTTGGCGAGGCGCTCGGCATCGACTGGGCCAAAGGTGCCGCCGCCAGCCTTGTTCCCGGCGACGGCTGGGAAAGGCTGCTCGCCTCCACGGTCGTGCGCGGCTTTGAAACCATGCGCCTCGATCTCATCCGCCGATTGACGCCCGTGGAAGGCGATCCGCTGGACATGGTCGAGCGCTGGCTGCAGAGCAATCCGGCTGAAGTCTCGGCTTTGCAGGGCAGCATATCGGCAGCCAGGCAATCTGGCATGCCCTCGCTGCCGATGCTCGCGCATCTGGCAAGTGTGGCGCAGGCCGCAATGGCCGAACGGTAAGCCGCACCACCCCTTGCCATTGGCGGCGCTGGCCGCTATGGCCCCCGCTCCCAAGCAGGCCGGAGGGTCATCGCAATGTGGCGATGGCAGCGATCGGCAGCGAACAAGAAAGCAAATCATGCCGAGTTACGAGCATGTCTACCTCGCGCGTCAGGATCTGGCGCCGGCGCAGGTGGAAGCCCTCACCGAGGGTTTCACGAAAATTGTAAGCGACTTTGGCGGTGCCGTGAAGACCAACGAATATTGGGGTCTGCGCAACATTGCCTATCGCATCAAGAAGAATCGCAAGGCTCACTATGTGCTGCTCAACATCGAAGGCCCGCCGGCCGCGGTGCAGGAGCTGGAGCGCCAGGTTGCCTTGAACGAAGACGTGATCCGCTATCAGACCATCCGGGTGGATGTGCTGGAAGAAGGCCCGTCGGCGATGATGAAGAAATCCGAGCGCAGCGAGCGGGGTGACCGCCCTGACCGTGGTGATCGTGGTGACCGGGGCGATCGCGGCGATCGCGGCCCCCGGCCCGACCGTGGTGACCGGCCCGATCGCGGTGACCGGCCCGACCGTGGTGACCGGGGCGACCGCCCCGAGCGCGCACCCCGTGCGCAAGAAGGAGCCTGGTAATGGGTCGTCCATTTTTCCGCCGCCGCAAGTCCTGCCCCTTTTCGGGCAACAATGCCCCGCGGATCGATTACAAGGACATCCGGCTGCTGCAGGGCTTCGTGTCCGAACGCGGCAAGATCGTCCCCTCGCGCATCACGGCGGTTTCCGCCAAGAAGCAGCGCGAGCTTTCGCAGGCCATCAAACGGGCACGCCATCTCGGCCTGCTCCCGTATCTTGTGAAGTAGGAGCAGTCTGATGGATGTGATCCTCATGGAACGGGTGGAAAAGCTCGGCCGCATCGGTGAAGTCGTGCAGGTCAAGCCCGGCTATGCCCGCAACTTCCTGCTGCCGCGCGGAAAAGCCTTGCGGGCTACCGAAGCCAACAAGAAGAAGTTCGAAGCCCAGCGCGCGCAAATCGAAGCCGACAACGCAAAGAAGCGCGAAGTGGCAGAAGTGCAGGCAAAGACCGTCGATGGTGCGTCGGTGGTGCTGATCCGGCAGGCATCCAACGCCGGCGCGCTGTACGGCTCCGTTTCCTCCCGCGACATCGCCGAAGCGCTGGATGCCATCGGCCACAAGGTCGCCAAGGGCCAGGTCGTGCTGGACAAGCCGATCAAGGCGCTCGGCGTCAGCACGGTAAAGCTCGTCCTGCACCCGGAAGTGACCGTGACGGCAAAGGTCAATGTCGCCCGTTCGCCGGAAGAGGCCGAGCTGCAGGCCAAGGGCGTGGATGTCACGCAGGACATGTTCGAGCGCGAGGAAGCCGGCTTCACCGAAGCCTATGATCCAGCCGCCGAGCCGGGGCTGGCAACAGACGAAGGCGAACAAGTCGCCGAAGCCGATGAAGCCGGTGCGGCCGACGAAGCCGGTGCGGCCGGTGCGGCCGACGAAGCCGATGCGGCCGGTGCGGCCGACGATGCCGATGCGGCCGGTGCGGCCGACGAAGCCGATGAGGCCGGTGCGGCCGACGATGCCGATGAGGCCACTGCGGCCGCAACGGCCGATGGGGCCAGTGCGGCCGCAGCGGCCGATGAGGCAATCGCTCCCGAAGCAACCGAAAAAGCGTAGCCGCTTTCGCAGCTCCGCATGCAAAGGGCGCTCATCCTCCGGGGTGAGCGCCCTATTTTTATGCAGCAGGCGGTGGCAGCAGGCCGATGGCCTGCAGCACAATCGCCTGCACCAGCATTACCATCAGCCAGGTGAGACAATCCAGCGCAACGCGGCGCATCGGCATGCCCCGGTATCGCAACGTCACCATCACCACCGGCAGAATGAAGCCTGCCCAGATGACCACCGCTGTTCCGACCGCCATCTGCCAGGCGCCGGCCGCCTTTGGCGCCAGGATCAGCGCGCCGGCTAGAATCGCGGCAAACCAGCCCAGCGCCAAGAACGCCAACAGCAGGAATTCGGCCGTTGCCCGTCCGCCGCTGCGACGGCCATACAGCCGGTTTGCTGTCCAGAAAACAGCAAGGCCTGCCAGAGTGGCCGCCAGTATGGGCAGTGCGTTCAGCCAGATGTAGATCATTCCCCGGCAGCCTTCGGCAGATCGGTCGCCACATCGATATCGCGGTGTATCCCCGCATCGTCCACGCGAATTTCCATTGCGCAGATTGGGCGCAGCAGCGCCCGCGCGCCAACAGGGCGCAGGAGCGCCCGCGCACCGGCGTCTCCTGCCAATCCGGACAGTGCTGCAAAATGCCGCCGCGAAAATC
>Ga0105045_10001072_pt1 | contig 21789 bp, 20 predicted proteins | sample MAT02_FD_78089 | JGI IMG/M metagenome (GOLD analysis project Ga0105045, IMG submission 78089) | Freshwater microbial communities from Lake Fryxell liftoff mats and glacier meltwater in Antarctica - MAT-02 (megahit assembly) | ecosystem: Environmental > Aquatic > Freshwater > Ice > Liftoff... | reverse complement strand
GCTAATTTTAGGGATTTTTTGAAACAACCTACAAGGTCTTTTTTTGACCTTGTAGGTTTTGATTATACCTACAAGGTTTTGGAAACCTTGCAGGAATTCCATCTAAATCAACCCAGCTCTTTTCAGCAACGCTTCCGGCTTTGGTTCTTGACCTCTAAATTTTTTATACAACGTCATTGGATGTTCTGTTCCACCTTTTGAAAGGACATTTTCTTTAAATTTTGTAGCGACTTCTTTATCAAAAATGCCTTTTTCCTGAAAATAAGCAAACGCATCCGCATCTAAAACTTCTGCCCATTTGTAGCTGTAATAGCCAGAAGAATAACCACCTTGAAAAATATGAGAAAAAGAAGTACTCATACAATTTTCGGCAACATCAGGATATAATTTTGTGTTTTCAAACGCTTTTTCTTCGAATGCTTTTACATTTTCAATTGTTTGTGGTTTCCCGTGATAAGTCATGTCTAATAAACCAAAACTAATTTGTCGCATCGTTGCCATTCCTTCTTGAAAACTGGCACTTTCTTTGATTTTTTCTACGTATTCTTGAGGGATAATTTCACCCGTTTCATAATGTTTAGCAAACAAAGCCAATGCTTCTGGTTCGTAGCACCAATTTTCAAAAATCTGACTTGGTAATTCCACAAAATCCCAATAAACAGAAGTTCCAGATAAACTTGGATAAACCGTGTTGGCTAACATTCCGTGTAAACCGTGTCCAAATTCATGAAATAAAGTGGTGACTTCATTAAAGGTTAGGAGTGAAGGTTTCGTTGCTGTTGGTGGCGTAAAGTTGCATACATTTGAAATATGCGGTCTATCATTTTTACCATTTCTAATCGATTGCGATTTGTAAGAAGTCATCCAAGCACCATTTCGTTTTCCTTTTCTTGGAAAAAAATCGGCGTAAAAAACAGCTACTAATTCGTTATTTTCGTCCTTTACTTCATAAGTGGTGACATCGTTGTGGTATTTTTCAATATCAAAAACTTCTATGAATTTTAAACCGTACAATTTTCCAGCAATGGTAAACGCACCATTCAAAACATTCGCTAATTTGAAATAAGGTTTTAGTTTTTCATCATCTAAATTGAATAATTTTTGTTTCAATTTTTCAGAATAATAAGCTCCATCCCATTTTTCTAACTGATCAATTCCGTCTAGTCCTTTGGCAAAAGCAGATAATTCAGCAAATTCTCGTTCGGCTGCTGGTTTTGCTTTTTCTAATAAATCATTTAAAAACGAAATTACTTTATCTGGATTTTGAGCCATTCGTTCTTCTAAAACAAAATGAGCATGCGAAGCATAACCCAATAAATTAGCTCGTTCATGACGCAAACGAACAATATTTTTGACATTTTCTTGGTTATCAAATTCATTATTTTGAAACGCTTTTTTTCCTGCTGCAATGGCAAATTCTTTTCGTAATTCACGATGATCAGCATAGGTCAAAAACGGAATATAACTCGGATAATCTAATGTGAAAACCCAACCTTCTAATTTTCTGTTTTCTGCTTCGGATTTTGCCGCTTCGATTACACCTTCTGGCAGACCTTTTAAATCACTTTCATTGGTGATATGTAACTGATAATTATTGGTTTCGGACAAAACATTTTCACCATAAGTCAGTTTTAGTTTGGCTAATTGGGTGTCAATTTCGCGCAATTTTGATTTTTGTTCGTCATTTAACAAAGCACCATTTCTAACAAAACCTTTGTATTTTTTATCTACTAGAGTTTGCTGTTCAGTTGTCAAATTCAGACTTTCTTTTTGATTGTGAATTGCTTTTATTCTTTTAAATAAATCTTCGTTTAACGTGATGTCATTGCTGAATTCTGTCAATAAAGGCGAAACTTCTTGTGCGATTTTCTGCATTTCGTCCGAAGTTTCAGCCGAATTTAAATTGAAGAAAATAGACGATAATCTGTCCAAAGGATTTCCAGCAAAATCTAACGCTTCCAACGTGTTTTTAAAAGTTGGCGTTTCTGGATTGTTGACGATTGCATCGATTTCAGCTTTTGCGTTTTTGATATTTTCTTCAAAAGCAGGTTTATAATCGTCCATTTTTATTTGTGAAAATGGAGCTGTTTCGAATTTGGTATTGAATTTTTTTAATAATATTTCCATGTTTTTTTTCTTCTCGCAGGGACAGGTCGCGACCTGTCCCTACTTATTTTATTTATTTTTTAATTCTTCCGAAGATTTTATAACAGCTTGTTTCAAACTTTCTTTGTAGAAAATGATTTTATCTAACACACATTTATCTCCAATCCCAATAATTTGTGCAGCAAGAATACCAGCATTTTTGGCTCCGTTCAACGCTACTGTCGCAACAGGAACGCCGCCAGGCATTTGAAGAATGGACAAAACGGAATCCCAGCCATCAATAGAATTACTCGATTTTATGGGAACACCAATCACGGGAAGAGGCGACATAGAAGCAACCATTCCAGGTAAATGCGCAGCTCCACCAGCACCAGCAATAACTACGGATATGCCACGGGTATGTGCATTTTTACTAAATTCATATAATTTTTCTGGTGTTCTGTGTGCAGAAACAATATCGACTTCGGTTTCGATGTCAAAACCTTTTAAAATATCGATGGCTTCTTGCATGACGGGTAAATCTGATTTTGAACCCATTATTATGGCTACTTTCATTTTAGGAACATTATTTATTTAATATACATTGTTTTATTCTTATTCCACTATTTGCTATTTGATTCAATAACAACATTATTAGAATTTTCAAATTCTTTCAACCTTGTATTGAATTTTCTTTACTCAAAAGGCTTTCAGTTTTCAGTTTTAAAATTAAATTTTCACCTTTTGATTTAGTATTTAATTCGGTTCTTTTTTTTATTTTCGTTATTTTAAGATTTTTCCTTCGTCAGAACGACAAATGTACGGTTGATCTGCAAATCGCAATTGCATGCTGCAACTAAATACCGCAACTGTGTTCTAAACACTAATAACCCGGATACTCTTCTTCACTTCTTCCGCAATCCGTCTCGCTTCATCCATATCTTCATTTACAATAGTAACATGTCCCATCTTTCTAAATGGTCGTGTTTCACGTTTGCCATAAATATGTGGCGTTACACCATCAATTGCCATTATGTTGGAGATGTTTTCGTAAACTACTGGACCAGAAAATCCTTCTTCGCCGACCAAATTTACCATAATTCCGGCAACTTTACTTGCTGTATTTCCTAAAGGTAAATCTAAAATGGCTCGCAAATGATTTTCAAATTGCGAGGAATAACTTGCCTCTATCGAATAATGTCCAGAATTATGCGGTCGTGGAGCCACTTCATTTACTAAGATTTCATCATCTTCTGTTTGAAACATTTCTACAGCTAATAAGCCAACATGGTTAAAAACTTCGGAAACTTTCAATGCAATTTCCTGAGCTTTCTGAGCTACCTTTTCATCAATTCGAGCCGGGCAAATTACATATTCCACTTGATTGGCTTCAGGATGAAATTCCATTTCCACCACCGGATACGTTTTTACTTCACCGCAAACAGAACGAACCACAATCACCGCCAATTCATTTTTAAACGGAATCATATCTTCAATCAAACACGGAGTCTCAGGTAAGTCAGCTAAATCAATTAACGATTTTAAAATTTTCACACCATAACCATCGTAGCCAAAACGCTCTTGTTTCCAAACGCAAGGGTATTTTAAATTTCCATCGGAAGCTTCTGCCATTAAATCGTTTTTAGTTTGAAACGTTTTGGCTTTGGCCGTTGGAATTTGATTTTGAAGGTATATTTTTTTTTGAGTTATTTTACTTTGTATATTTCGGAGTGTTTTAGGTGATGGATATACTTTTTTGCCTTCTACTTCCAATTTGTCTAATGCTTCTAAATTGACGTTTTCAATCTCAATGGTGAGTACATCTACTTTTTTCCCAAAGTTGTAAACGGTATCAAAATCCAGTAAATCGCCAACTTCAAAATAATGAGCTCCAAATTGACATGGAGCATCTTTACTCGGGTCTAAAACATAGGTTTGTATGTCGAATTTTCGAGTATCAGCCAAAAGCATTTTGCCCAATTGTCCGCCACCTAATATCCCTAGTTTAAAATCAGAAGAGAAATAATTCATTTTTTTAATTTAACGTGTTTAAAAATTCATCAGGTGTAAAAACATTTATTTCAGCATTTTTAAAATCCTTCAAATCTCTTGTTACAATACAATCTATCGCATTTATGGACTGAGCCGATACAATTTGAATAGCATCTTCAAAATCTTTATGATTTGATTTGATACTTTTTTTTATAATTTTGATGTCGACAGGGATTATTGAAACAACGTTGGTAATTTCATCTAATGATTGTCTAATATTTTCTTCGCTTGCAAATTTTTTCAACAAATAATGTAACGTAGAAATTGTATTTGAAGAAGTGAAAAAACGTACCTTTTTACCTAGTCCAAGTTTGTAAATTTCTGACGAGGATTTATAAAAAGGTTGTCTGTTGGCTAAAATATCCATCAATACATTGGTGTCTAGAAAAATGTTTTTCATTATAAATATTTTTCTTCTAAATATTCTTGAACAGCTTTCTTTTCGTCAAAATCAGCTGGTAATGATACAATTCCAGTAATTTTTTTTAACCGTTCATCAATTTCATTATTTTCATTATTTGAATTTTCTTTTTTAGATGTCAAACTCCTGAAATAACTTTCTACCATTTCAGATAAGCTTCTGCCAGTTCCTTTAGCATAGATTTTAGCTTGTTCTATGACTTCTTTTTCGAGTGATAAGGTGAGTTTAGTATTCATGCACGTATAGTTTTCACAAATGTACGTAAAAACAATTTTATTTATTAATTTTTTTCAAAATATTCCGAGCACTGACCTTATAAGCAGACGAATGTTCAAAAGCATCTTGCGTAATTATGGGTTTTAATTCGTCATAAATCCAAGCATATTTTTTCCCTAAAACAAACAAGGCTTTCATTGCATAGACTTTAGATGCAACTTTTTCGTCTTGAATTAATCGGTCAATCATGTTTTCAATAAGTTGGTGTTCTTGTTCTTGAGATAAACTAATTCCATTTTTTCGATGATTACTTTTGGCTAAAAACATACAAATTTTTGTAGCCGCTCGGGTGGCAGAATCATTCTTAACCTTTGGTAGAATTTCACAAAATGAATCAATATAGGGTGAAAATAACTTCATTTTTTTTTCACAAACAAATTCCAAAGCCCAAAATGCTTTAAAATGATTTTCATCAGTAATTGCAAAAGCAATCGCAGTTAATTCAGCAATTGCATTATTCCGTATTGCAAAATTACAAACGCTCATTCTGCTTTTTCGATGGGCGTCACTTTGTGTTAGTTTTTCGATTAATTCTGTTTCCATTCGGTAAATATATCAAATTTACAAAAAAGTTGAAATACTTACTAAGGAATACCTATTACTTCCTTAAATTTGCAACTTATTAAAATTCACACTATGATACACTTGCACGATAAAACTTTTGAACCCTTTATTTCTTCTGAAGAAATTGATTTTGCAATATCTAATTTAGCCAAACAAATGGATGATGATTTTTTTGACGAAATCCCTGTTTTTGTTGGTGTTTTAAACGGTGCTTTTATGGTTTTGTCCGATTTGATGAAAAATTATCGAGGTATGTGTGAAGTGAATTTTGTAAAAATGTCGTCTTATGAAGGTATTAGCACAACCAATGAAGTGAAACAATTGATAGGTTTAAATCAAAATTTAGAAGGTAGAACTGTAGTAATTGTAGAAGATATTGTAGACACTGGAAATACAATTGAGGAATTAAAAAATATTTTTAAAGCACATAACGTGAAGCATTTAAAAATCGCCACGTTATTCTTTAAACCAGATGCTTATAAAAAAGATGTGAAAATTGATTATATAGGAATTCGAATTCCTAATAAATTTATCGTTGGATTCGGTTTAGATTATGATGGTTTGGGAAGAAATTTGCCAGATGTTTATCAATTAGCAGAATAAATTAATTGAACAATTGGAATTTAGAATTTAATAGTTTAAAATTTAAAAGTAATAAAATGATTAATATTGTTCTCTTCGGAAAACCAGGTGCAGGAAAAGGTACACAAGCTGAATTTTTAAAAGAAAAATATAATTTAACCCATTTGTCTACGGGAGATATTTTTAGGTATAATATTAAAAATGATACGGATTTAGGAAAATTAGCCAAAACCTACATGGATAAAGGCGATTTGGTTCCAGATGAAGTGACTATTAAAATGTTGCAAAGTGAAGTTGATCAAAATCAAAATTCTGCGGGATTTTTATTTGATGGTTTTCCTAGAACTATTGCTCAAGCCGAGGCATTAGATGCTTTTTTAGTTTCCAAAAAGCAAAGTATAACGGCAACAGTTGCGTTGGAAGCAGATGATGCTGTCCTCGTAAAAAGATTATTACAAAGAGGAAAAACCTCAGGAAGACCGGACGATCAAGACGAAGAAAAAATTAGAAATCGGTATGTTGAATACAATCAAAAAACGGCTCCTTTGATGGAATATTACCAAAAACAAGGAAAATTCTATGCAGTGAATGGAATTGGTTCTATTGCAGAAGTTACAGAAAGATTACAGCAAGTTTTCAATCAATTGAATTAAACCAAAAAACAGAATAGATTGCGTTTTTAGTTATTATTTTTCGATATTTGTACCTTATAATAAAGGAGCTACATCCGATAAAAACGGAAATGTTGCTCTTTTTTTGCTAAAAGAAGAACATGGGAATTATTATTATATTATTTTTAATTTTACTAAATGGCGTTTTTTCCATGTCGGAAATTGCCCTTATTTCTGCACGTAAAAATCGTTTGGAAACAGCAGCAAAAAAAGGAAATTTAAATGCGAAAGCAGCTTTAGAATTAGCTAATTCGCCCAACAAATTTTTGTCTACGGTTCAAATCGGAATTACGCTAATTGGTATTTTAACCGGAATCTATTCGGGAGAACAAATCACAACGGATGTTCAAATTTTCGTGGCCCAGTTTGAAGTGCTTAAACCGTATGCAAATTCACTTGCGGTGGGAATTGTCGTCATTGTGTTAACTTTTTTCTCCTTAGTTTTAGGAGAATTAGTTCCAAAAAGAATCGGGCTCACTTATCCAGAGACGATTGCAAAAACATTTGCGGTTCCCATGAAAATTATTTCTAAAATAACGGCTCCTTTTATTTGGTTATTGACCATTTCTACAGAGTTTATTTTAGATATATTTAGAATTAAACCCACCGCAGACGGAAGAGTTACCGAGGAAGAAATTAAAGCAATTATCAAAGAAGGAACTGAAGGCGGTGAAGTGCAGGAAATTGAACAAGATATTTTGGAACGCGTTTTTCATATTGGCGATAGAAAAGTAAATTCACTCATGACCCATCGAAAAGCGGTGGATTATCTGCCTATTGAAGATACGGTGCAGGAATTAAAATCGAAAGTTTTACAAGATTTACATTCGTTTTATCCTGTTTGTAATGACAATTTAGATGATATTATTGGCGTGGTTTCTATAAAAGATTTGTTTACTTATTTTGAAAAAGAAGCAATCAATTTAAAGTCAATTACAAAGGAACCAGTTTATTTAATTGAATATACATCCGCTTATAAAGCATTAGAAATATTTAAAAAATCAAAGATTCATTATGCTTTTATAGTTGATGAACACGGCGTTTTTCAAGGGATCATTACGTTAAATGATATTTTAGAAGCTCTCGTTGGCAATGCATCCGATTTTTACGATGAAGAATTCCAACTAGTGGCTCGTGAGGATGGAAGTTGGTTGGTAGACGGTCATTATTCGTTACATGATTTTCTAACGTTTTTCGATATGGATGAGCATATCAATGATTATGAAGTTACAACCGTGGGCGGATTTATTAGTACAGAATTAGGAAATATCCCAAAGCAAGGGCAAAAATTAATTTGGAACCGATTAGAATTTGAAGTGATTGATATGGATGGGGTAAAAATTGATAAAATTCTAATCAAAAATTTAAAAAATTAAAAACAGTTAAAGTGATTTTTAAAGTGAGCAACAACTTTAAACTTCTAAACTTTAAGCTTTAAACTTTAAACTAAGAAGATGACAGAAGGAAATTTTGTAGATTATGTAAAAATATATGTTTCTTCCGGAAAAGGAGGAAAGGGTTCATCGCATTTACATCGAGAAAAATTCATTGAAAAAGGTGGACCCGATGGAGGTGATGGTGGTCGTGGCGGACATGTTTATTTAAAAGGAAACAAGAGTTTGTGGACACTTTTTCATTTAAAATTTGTGAAACACATTCGTGGCGGTCATGGTGGCGATGGCGGAAGTTCAAGAAGCACGGGTCATGATGGAGAAGATAAATTTATAGAAGTGCCGTTAGGAACTGTGGTTAGGGACCAAGAAACCGGAGAAATTTTGTTTGAAATTACCGAACAAGATGAAGTGAGAATCATTGCTAAAGGTGGAAAAGGCGGACTCGGGAATTGGAATTTTCGTTCGTCAACCAATCAAACGCCTCGCTATGCACAACCCGGAATGCCAGTGGAAGAAGTGGATGTGATTTTAGAATTGAAAGTATTAGCTGATGTTGGTTTAGTCGGATTTCCAAATGCTGGAAAATCAACTTTGCTTTCGGTTTTAACTTCTGCAAAACCTAAAATTGCCGATTATCCATTTACGACCTTAAAACCGAATTTAGGAATTGTGGCTTATCGTGAATTTCAATCGTTTGTGATGGCTGATATTCCTGGAATTATTGAAGGTGCCGCTGAAGGAAAAGGGTTGGGACATTACTTTCTTCGACACATTGAACGAAATTCAATCTTATTATTTTTAGTGCCAGCCGATGCTGCCGATATTAAAAAAGAATATGAAATTTTGTTGGATGAATTGCGTCGCTATAATCCAGAAATGTTGGATAAAGATAGGATTTTAGTGGTTTCTAAATGTGATATGCTTGATGACGAACTTCAAGCCGAATTAGAAAAACAAATGAAAAAAGAATTCAAAGGTGTGAAATACCATTTTATTTCTTCCGTCGCCCAAAAAGGTTTACAAGAATTAAAAGATTTACTCTGGAAAATGTTAAATTCATAATCACTTATTTTCTATATTTTACACAAAAAGCGTCCCTAATCCGGATGCTTTTTTTATGGAATTCTAAAAAATAAGTTAAATATTAGCGAGAATGATATGTTTTCCAATTAAAAATAAGCGTTCAAAAAACAAAATAAAGTATATTCGCAGTCAATAAATTTACAGAAAATGAAAAAAATAATTTTGAGTTTTGTAGCACTGATTGCTTTTGCTCCAGCGACTATTTTTGCTAACGAAGGAATGTGGTTTTTAATGCATATTCAGCGGTTAAACCAACGCGATATGCAGAAAATGGGATTGCAATTAACGGCGGAAGAAATTTATAGCATTAATAATGCTAGTTTAAAAGATGCTATTGTCCAATTTAATGGCGGTTGTACGGCCGAAATGATTTCTAAAGATGGTTTGGTTTTAACCAATCATCACTGCGGCTATGATGCGATTGCCGAATTATCCACAACACAAAGTAATTATCTTCGTGATGGTTTTTGGGCTCAAGATAGAAAAGCCGAACTAAAACCGAAAAGTTTATATGTTCGATTTTTTGTTCGCATGGACGATGTAACCAAACGAATGTTGAATGTTGTAAATGATAAAATGACAGAAGCAGAACGTGAAGCGGCAATCAATCAAGAAACAGCGAAAATTCAGAAAGAAAATGACGAAGGGGGAAAATATACGGTTTCTGTTCGTCCGTTTTTTCAAGGAAATGAATATTATTATTTTGTTTACCAAGATTATGAAGATGTTCGTTTAGTAGGAACACCAACAGAGAGTATTGGTAAATTTGGTGGTGATACAGACAACTGGGAGTGGCCACGTCACACAGGTGATTTCTCGCTTTTTAGAGTATATGCCGATGCGGAAGGAAATCCAGCTAAATATTCAGAAAATAATGTTCCTTTAAATCCTAAACACCATTTGCCAATAAGTTTAAAAGGTGTTCAAGAAAATGATTTTGCAATGATTTTAGGTTACCCAGGTCGAACAAACCGTTGGATGCCAGCAGACGGGATCGAGCAAAACGTAAAGTATGCATATCCTGCTTGGGTTGAAGGATCAAAAATGGGAATGGACAAAATGAAAGTCCACATGGATAAAGATGATGCCGTTCGATTGATGTATGCTTCAAAATATGCAGGGATTGCCAACTATTGGAAAAATCGTCAAGGAATGATTGATGCACTTAGTAAATTTAAAACGGCAGATGCTAAACGTAAAAACGAAGCAAAGTTTAATACTTGGGCAAATAAAGCAGCAAATAAAGCAAAATATGGTGAAGTAGTTTCAACTATTAATAACTATTATGCATTGACCAATGAAAAATCACGTCACGATAATTATTTACAGCAATTGTTGAGAACAAGTGCTTTTGGAACAATTTCTAGAGGAATAGGTAAACAATTAGAAAATTATGCAAAAGCAGATGAATCAAAACGTGCTGAGCTAAAACCAGCAATGCAGGAAATGATTGACGGCTTTTTTGCTGAAATTTATTTACCTTTAGAAAAAGATGTTTTAGCTGGACAATTAGGATTATACTATGCCAAAGCGGAATATAAAATAGCTCCAATTTTAGAAGAAATTGCCAAAGAAAACAATAAAGACTTTAGTAATTATGTAAATAAAACGTTCGAAACTAGTATGTTTACTTCGCAAGAAAAATTAAAAGCTTTCTTAGAGAATCCTTCACAAGAAGCAATCAGCAAAGACATGTTATATCAATTGTCTAACGAGTTAATTACGCATCTAACAACCCGTTCAGACGAATTAACGCAAGCTCAGAATAATTATTCAAAATCGTTCCGTTTAATGGTAGAAGGTTTAAGAGAATCTAAATTGAGCACGATTGACTATCCAGATGCCAATTCGACTTTGCGTTTATCTTACGGAAAAGTGCGTTCGCTACCAGCAGATAAGAGAAACGACGCTACCATCAACAATTATACAACGTTGCAGGGAATGGTCAAAAAACACAAAAAGGGCGATGCTGAATTTGATTTATCACAACCATTAATCGATTTGTATAACAAAAAAGATTTTGGTCAATATGCTGATAAAGATGGTTCATTACACGTCAATTTCTTAACAGATAACGACATTACGGGCGGAAATTCAGGTTCTCCAGTGCTGAACGGAAAAGGCGAGTTAATCGGATTAGCTTTTGACGGAAACATTGAAGCGATGGCTGGTGATGTTATTTTTGATGATAAATTACAACGCACTATCAATGTTGATATCCGATTCGTATTGTTCATCATTGAAAAATATGCAGGTGCAAAACACATCATTGATGAGTTGACCATCGTAAAATAAATTTGATTTTTATTAATTCACTAAAAATCTGCTTCAGGAATGGAGCAGATTTTTTATTTCATAACATTCTATTAATCTTTTTTATATATGTTTCTATTTCCTTACTTTTGAATACAAATAGCAAAAATGAAATTAGCAACTATACTTTTATTCCTCATTAGTTTTCAACTCATGGCCAATTCCGATTTTGATAAAGCAGAAAAGTTATTCAAACAAAATAAGTTTGAGGAAGCCAAAACGCTTTTTGAACTTTATTTGAAAGGAAGCCCAAATCATACCAAAACCATAGAATACCTAGGTGATATTGCAGGTAAAAAGAAGGATTGGGATGTAGCCATTACTTATTATGAAAAAATAAAAAACCAATATCCAAAAAATGCAGTTTACCAATATAAATATGGTGGAGCGTTAGGAATGAAAGCAAAAGAAGCCAATAAATTCAAAGCATTAAACATGATTGGCGATGTAGAGGATGCTTTTTTATTAGCCGCAAAATTAGATCTAAAATATATTGATGCCCGATGGGCTTTGGTAATGTTTTATGTGGAATTACCCGGAATTGTTGGCGGAAGCGAAATTAAAGCTCAAAAATATGCCGATGAATTAATGGCTTTGTCAAAAGTAGATGGATTTATGGCAAAAGGTCATATTGACGAATATTTTAAACGCTTCACTAAATCGGAAGCTAATTATAAAAAAGCTTTTGAAATTGGAAATTCTAAAACCACATATGAGAAATTATACAATTTGTATGTGAATAAAATGAAGGATAATTCAAAAGCATTGAAGTTAAAAACTGAATTCGAAAATTAGGTTAAAAGTTTAAAAGTTTACAGGTTTAAATGGTTTTACGAGACCAGTGCCTCATAACCTTTTGACCTTTCAATCTCTTAACCCACTATAATGCGTACACATTTCATAGCTATTGGCGGAGCCGCCATGCACAATTTAGCACTTGCATTGCATCACAAAGGATATTTTGTAACAGGAAGCGATGATGCCATTTTTGAACCATCTAAATCAAGATTAGAAAAGCACGAACTTTTGCCAGCAAAATTCGGATGGTTTCCAGAAAAAATAACAGCAGACATCGACGCTATTATTCTTGGAATGCATGCCAAAGAAGACAATCCTGAATTGCTAAAAGCAAAAGAATTAGGATTAAAAATATATTCTTACCCTGAATTTTTATACGAGCAATCAAAAAACAAAACCCGCGTAGTTATCGGCGGATCACATGGAAAAACAACCATTACTTCGATGATTTTGCATGTAATGCATTACCATAACATCGAAGTGGATTATATGGTTGGAGCGCAATTAGAAGGTTTTGATACGATGGTTCATCTCACCGAAACGAATGATTTTATCGTTTTGGAAGGGGATGAATACTTGTCTTCGCCAATTGATAGACGACCAAAATTTCATTTATACCAACCTAATATTGCGTTGATTTCTGGAATTGCATGGGATCATATTAATGTTTTTCCAACTTTCGAAAATTATGTGGAACAGTTTGAAATTTTTGTCAATCAAATAACCAAAGGAGGAATCTTGGTTTACAATGAAGAGGACGAAATAGTAAAGAAAGTGGCAGAAGAAGCTACGAATCCCATTCGGAAAATTCCTTATCAAACGCCAAATTATGAAGTGGAAAATGGCACAACGCTTTTAGAAACGCCAGAAGGACCAATGCCTATTGAAGTTTTTGGAGCTCATAACCTCAATAATTTAGCAGGAGCAAAATGGATTTGCCAAAATATGGGTGTTGATGAAGCCGATTTTTATGAAGCCATTGCTACTTTTAAAGGAGCATCTAAACGATTAGAAAAAATTGCAGAAGGAAAAGGAAAAGTAGCCTTCAAAGATTTTGCTCATTCTCCAAGTAAAGTTTCGGCTACGACCAAAGCAGTAAAAAATCAATATCCAGATAGAAAATTAGTAGCTTGTTTGGAGTTGCATACCTATTCTAGTTTGAATGCAGAATTTTTAAAAGAATACGAGGGAGCGTTAGATTCAGCCGATGTGGCCGTTGTTTTTTATTCGCCAGATGCGGTTAAAATTAAACAATTAGAAGAAGTAACGTATGAGCAAATAGCTGACTCATTCAAACGGAATGACTTGATAATTTATACCAATCCAACTGAATTTAAAGATTTTTTGTTTGCATCCAATTTTGATGATTCTGCTTTGCTTTTGATGAGTTCAGGTAATTATGGAGGATTGGATTTTGAGGAAGTGAAGGGAATGATGAGGTAATATTTTCAGATAATAGATTTAAGATAAAAAGAGTATACAGTTTGATCACGTTTAATTTACCTGGCTTAAATTTAAAAAAACGTAAAACGTAAATCAAAAATAGAGTTGTTTAAATTCTTGTAAATAAAAATGCCTCTTTTTGCAAAGAGGCATTTTTTTTAATACGGTATTTTAAAAATTTAATTTTTTAAGTATTCTTCAAAAGATTTTAATGAAAATGGGATTTCAAGTTTTGCTGCCTGATCTACCAGTTTATTTTTGTATTTTGATTTTAATTCGGTAAAACCAATCGTTGCCGTTTTGAATTTATCCATAATGTTCTCAATATTTGCTTTTTGAGAGGGCGAAGGTGCGTCAAATTGACCAGCAACCGTTGCATAAATAGCACTTAGTTTTTCACGTAATTCAGGTGCTGCTGCTCCAACATACATATCGCCAGTGGTAACAACCATTGTGCCTTTTAAAGAATTAAATTCAGAATCAATCTTGCCATTTGCTTTTAATGCTTTTGGATTTTTTTCTATGATTTTAGAATTCAATGCAATTAATTCATCCAATTCATAAACCATATAGGCCAGTTCTTCATTTTTATCAAATAGTTGTTTAGTCACCTTTGCTTGTTCGGTTCGTTCATTGTCAGAAATAACACTTTTAGTATCATTTTTAACTTCAAAAACATGTTCGTATTTTTCATTTCCTTTGGTTAAAACAACTTTATAGTTGCCGGCTTGAACTCTAGGTGATGTAAAACCACCATAACTTATTGTTTTTGCAGTCGCTACTTTTGGGTTTTTTGTAGAATAATTCCAAGACACAATGTTGATTCCTTTTTGCTTTCCAGGAATTAAAGTGGTTATTTTTTTTCCACTCATATCCTGAATTTCCATATCCATTTTACCAAAAGTGTGTCTTTTTTTCAAATAATAAACTAATTGAGCACTAGAATTTGGATTTTCTCCCACGAATTCTAATTCAGAAGCTGTTCCTCCAAAATTTGATTTTTCTTCAATAACAAAAGGTTTGCTGTCAAAAAAGTGTACCTCTTTCGAAAGTACGTCCGTGTTTATTTGTCGTAATGGGTTAATATCATCTAAAATAATAATTCCTCTTCCATGCGTAGCCATTACTAAATCATTTGTTTTTGGATGTAAATCTAAATAATGAATTGCCACTGCCGGCATATTATTTTCGAATTTCGACCAATTTTGACCACCATCAATCGTGATGTAAAGTCCTTTTTCAGTTCCTAAAAACAATAAATTTTCATTTTTATAATCTTCTTGAATATTTCGGGCAAAACCATCGATATCTGCTGTAACAATTGATTTCCAAGTTTTTCCATAATCAGTTGTTTTGTAAACATAAGTGGCATAATCATTTTTGGAATGTCCATCAAAAACAGCATAAGCAGTAGCTTCATTAAAAACACTTGCTTCAATGTGATAACACCACGTATTTTTTGGCAAGCCTATTAAATTGGCAGTTAGATTTGTCCAATTCTTTCCACCATCTTTAGTGATTTGAACATTTCCATCATCGGTTCCAGCCCAAAGAATATCTTTATTTAATGGTGATTCGGCTATTGAAAAAAGGGTACAATGATTTTCTGCACCAGAATTATCAACAGATAATCCACCCGATTTTTCTGTATTTGTTTTTGATTTGTCATTTGTGGTTAAGTCACCAGATATTTTCGACCAAGTTTGTCCCATATCATCCGAAACATGCACAAATTGGCTTCCTGCATAAATTCGATCTGGATTGTGAATACCAGTAACTATTGGTGTATTCCAGTTAAATCGCAATTTTGGATCTCCTTTTATTGCTAAGGGTTGAATTGTTTTTAATTCTTTAGTATCTAAATTATACCGCCAAATATTTTCTGCCCCTTGCATTTCACTGTAAATTATTTTTTTGGTTGGATGTTTTAAAACGCGAAAACCGTCACCGTAGCCAACTACATGCCAATCTCTAGCTTCAATTCCACCATCACTTTTGCTTGGGCCATACCACGAACCATTATCTTGTAATCCACCATAAATGTTATACGGTTCTTCATTATCTAAACTTAAATGGTAGTATTGTGATAACGGTAGATTTTTAACAATGTCTAGCGTATTTCCCGAGTCCCAGCTTCGGTATAAACCACCATCGGTTGCTACATAAATTCGGTTACTGTCAACTAAATCGATTGTCACATCATGAATGTCGGCATGCATTGCCCCTAATGATTTAAAGGTTTTTCCACCATCTCTACTAATAGAACCTCGTAGTCCAGCTTTATAAACTATATCAGGATTTTTTGGGTCGATGGTTATTCTAGAAAAATAAAATGGACGAACCACCAATTCAAAATCACTATTTAGATGTTTCCAAGAATTTCCAGCATCTTCAGAACGATAGAGCCCTTTGTCTTTATCTTGTTCTGTTTCTAAAACAGCATATAAAATTTCAGGTTTAGATGGAGCAGAGGCAATGGCTAATCTTCCTAGTTGTCCTTTTGGAAAACCATTGTGAATTTTATTCCAAGTCTTTCCAGCATCAACAGTTTTAAAAAGGGCAGAATTATTTCCGCCAGAATTAAAGGACCATGCTGTTCTTCTAAATTCCCAAAAACTAGCATACATAATATCTGGATTTTTAGAATCGATAACTAAATCAGCACAACCCGTTTTGTTGTCGATATATAATTCTTTCGACCACGTTTTTCCGCCATCGGTAGTTTTATAAAGGCCTCTTTCGTCACTATCACCCCAAAGTGAACCTAAAACAGCCGCCCAAACAATGTCACTGTTTCTAGGGTCAACAATAATAGATGTAATTCGATCCGACTTTGGCAATCCCATATTTATCCAATTGATACCGCCATCAACCGTTTTGTATATTCCATCTCCAACAGAAACACTGTTTCGTGTCCAAGGTTCGCCCGTTCCAACCCAAATAACATTGTCTGGATTGTTTGGGTCAATGGTTACACAACCGATTGATTGGATATGTTTATCAAAAATAGGCGAAAAAGAAGCAGCACCATCCGTACTTTTCCAAACACCACCGCCGGCAGCTCCTATATAAATGATTTTGTTATTGGTTGGATGATTGGCAATATCTGAAATTCTACCGCTCATAATTGCAGGGCCAATATGCCGAGCTGTGATATCACCAAATAATTCTTTGCCTTTTAACGTAGATTCTGTTTGCGCATTTGCAGCGAAAAATGAGCAAACACTTAAAAGAAGTAAAGCTTTTTTTATGTTTTTCATAAGTAAGTTAGATTAAAAAAAATCCCCAAAATAGTGGGGATTTGAAATGAAGTAATAAATTATTATTCTTTAAATGCAAATTCTTTTTCGTCAACGGTTGGGTTTAACGTAATTTTTTTAATTTTCATTGCTTGTCCACCTTGGTTCATCGAAAATGGGAAAAATAACCCATCAACTTCTTGATAATCGCTCATTGTTGAAGTTGCCATTTGTCCTTTCATCGGGCCTTGTTTCATTTCAGTTTCCGTCATAATCGGAACATTATTTTCCAAATCAAAATAATAAAAAACTACATTGTCAACTTTTTCACCGTCTATCAGCTGTGGTTTTTTTACAAGCTTGATTTTGTGACATTCTGCACCTTCTTTTGTTTCTTTACCTAAATATTCTGCTGTATACCCTTTAGCTTTATAGTCCATCAAGGGATCGGGAAAATCAGCAGCCTCTTGCTTAATGTTTTCAACCATTTCAGATTCCATTTTTTCACCTTTCATGGTCATAAAATTGGTAGACCAAGCAGTAGTTCCGTCAAAGGCCATTTGCGTAATCTCTTGTCCTTGAAAGTTGATTTTTAAATACATTTTTCCGCCTTTTAATTGAACCATTTCTACAGGAATATCCATCCCTTGATAATTAACCGACATCTCCGTTTTTGTTCCGGATAATGCTTTGAATTTTTCTATTCCGCCAACGGTTTTGACATAAGTATTGATAATTTCATCGGCTGTTTGAGCTTGAGTTGAAAAGCCGGTAAATGCAAAAAGCATTATTCCTAAAATAGTGGTGATTTTTTTCATCATTTTAAATGTTTTAATTTTTTAATTAGTAATAAAAATAGTAATTTTGTTACAATATATGCAAATTTTTATTATTAAACGCCAAACAGAATGGAATACACAAACTCTTTCTCAATTAAGTACTGGGCTGAAGATGACAAGCCTCGCGAAAAATTAATGCTCAAAGGAAAATCAGTTTTGAGCGATGCCGAACTTTTAGCCATCCTCATAGGTTCAGGAAGCAAGAATGAAACTGCCGTTGATTTAAGTAAACGGATTTTAGCTAGCGTACAAAACAACCTTGCTCTTTTGAGTAAAATGTCAATCAATCAGTTAGCAGATTTTAAAGGTATTGGCCCAGCCAAAGCAATAACAATTATTGCGGCTGCAGAACTCGGCCGCCGCCGAAGGGCCGAAGAAACCATCGATTATTTAAAAGTTACCTCAAGTAGAGTTGTTTTTGAACTAATGCAACCCATCATAGGCGAGTTGCCACATGAAGAATTTTGGGTGCTTTACTTAAATAATTCCAACAAAATAATTTATAAATCCCAACTCAGCAAAGGCGGAATTACAGGAACGGTGGTTGATATTCGCTTATTATTAAAAACCGCTTTAGAACAAAATGCGTTGGGAATCGTTTTAACCCATAATCATCCCTCAGGAAAATTAACGCCGAGCGATGCAGATATTCAAATCACCCAAAAAATAAAAGTTGCAGTAAAACACTTGGATATGTCTATAATTGACCATATTATTGTAACCGAAAATGGCTATTTTAGTTTTGCCGACGAAGGAATACTTTAATCACTATATGAATGTCTGAAAAGAGAAAAAGTCAAGCTAAAATACTTCGAATAGTCAGAAAAATCCATCGAACAGCAGGAGTTTTATTGTTTGTCTTTTTCTTTTTGGTTTCAATCACGGGTTTTTTGTTAGGCATTAAAAAACATAGTGGTGGATTTATTCTTCCAGAAACAAAAACGGGAACTTCAACTCAAGTAAGTCAGTTTTTGCCATTGGATAGTTTACAAAAAAATGCCATTCGTTTTATGTCAGCATACAGCAAAGAAACGAAAGAAATTGAAATTGACAGAATCGATGTTCGTCCGGAAAAAGGGATTGTAAAATTTACGTTTAAATCTGATTTTAATGAAATTCAGCTTGATGGAGTAACTGGAACATTACTTCAAATTGATTTGCGACGATCTGATGTTATAGAAAAAATTCATGACGGTTCAATCGTTGACTATCATTTTGGTTTTGAATCGGGAATCTTTAAATTAATTTATACAATCATCATGAGTTTTGCTTTGATGACTTTTACGATCACCGGATTCTGGCTTTGGTATGGGCCAAAAAAAATGCGAAAATCTTAATTTTACTTTTTATTACAGTCTGGACAAGTTCCTAATACAATGGTTTGTTGTTGAATTATAGTGTAATTGGAAGGCAATTTTATTTCAGGATTACATTTTTCCAAACAGGTAGTTTTATTGCAAACAGAACATTTAAAATGCACGTGTTCATGATTATGAACTTGATTATTATTTTTACATTTATTGCATAATGCGTATTCAATCACGCCATCTAAATTAACAATCTTATGTAATTTACCTTCATTGACTAATCGGTCTAAAGCTCTGTATATAGTTACTCGATCACATGAACTTCCAAAATGTTCTTGAAAATGTTTATGTGCTAAAGCCACACCTTCCTTTAAAAGAAGTCGCTCAATTTCAGTTTTAGTAAAAGAATTTCTTTCTCTTTTAATTTTTTTATCCATTGTAATAAAAAATACTATATTTGCAACATTGTTGCGTTTAATTATAAAAATTACAAATGAAAAAACAACTAGCCCATTCTTTAGATTTTTTAGGAATCTCCTCTGCGACTTTGTGTTTAATACATTGTTTGGTTTTTCCACTTATCTCAATAATTCCGATTGGAATTTCCCACAACCATTGGATTGATTTACTATTTGCATCCATCGGTTTGTATGCGGTGGTAAAAATACTAAAAACTAATACGCCAATCTATGTTAAATTCATTTTATCGTTTTCAATCGCTCTTATTATTGGTTCTGTACTAGTTACAATTTTGTTTCATCATCATTCATGGGTCTTATATATTGGTGGTGTTGGAATGATTGTTGGGCATTTATTGAATTTTAGATTTCACAAGCATTAATATTTTAAAAACAATGAAAAAGTTACCTGTAACGGTTTTATCTGGTTTTTTAGGAGCTGGAAAAACAACAGTTTTAAATCATATTCTTCACAACAAAGAAGGATTAAAAGTGGCTGTTATCGTTAATGATATGAGTGAAGTGAATATTGATGGGCAATTAGTTAAAAACGAAATGACACTTTCAAGAACAGAAGAAAAGTTAGTCGAAATGAGTAACGGTTGTATTTGCTGTACACTTCGTGAAGATTTAATGGTAGAAGTGGAGAAATTAGCCAAAGAAAACCGTTTTGACTACCTAATTATTGAGAGTTCTGGAATTTCTGAACCTATTCCGGTTGCACAAACTTTTACTTTTGTAGATGAAGCCAACAACATTGATTTATCCAGATTTAGTTATGTTGATACAATGGTTACTGTGGTTGATGCTTGTAATTTTTTTAAAGATTTTGGTTCTAGTCAAACGCTTCAGGAAAGTCAATTTTCAACCATCGAAAATGACCAACGTTCTATTGTGAATTTATTAATTGATCAAGTTGAATTTGCAAATGTCATCATTTTAAATAAAGTTGATTTAGTAAAAAAAGAGGAATTAATCAAATTAGATGCTACCATTAAAAAGTTGAATCCAGGGGCTAAAATTATTCACTCAATAAAAGGCAAAATTAATATTCATGATATTATTAATACCCAATTGTTTGATTATGAAAAAGCAGAAGCTTCTGCTGGTTGGATTCAAGAGTTGGAAGGAAATCATACTCCAGAAACTGAAGAATATGGTTTAAATTCGTTTGTGTTTAGAGAGCATAAACCTTTTCATCCGCTTAGGTTTTGGAATTTTATTACCGATTTTCCAACGTTAATTATTCGCAGCAAGGGATTGTTTTGGATTGCCTCAAGACCCGACCAAGCTCTAAATTGGAGTCAGGCGGGTGGTTCAATCAAGGCCGATGGTGCCGGAGTTTGGTGGGCTAGCATGCCGTTTTCAGAACGATTGAAATATGAAAGTTTTGTATACAATCAATATGAAATTGAAGAAAGGTGGTCAACAGAATTTGGAGATAGATTGAATGAATTAGTATTTATAGGAATTGCTATAGATGAGGTTGAAATCAGAAATCAATTAAATGAATGTCTTTGTAATAGTAATGAAATAGCTGATTTTAAAAAAGGAATTTTTCCGCAACAAGATTTATTTCCAATGCCAAAACAAGTCGCATTGATCCAAAATTAAATTAATCGAATATGCATATTGTTTTTTTTAAATTGTGTTAGTTTGAGAAACAGTTTCTTTAGAAACTGTTTTTTTTTGTTAAAATTGAATTAATTCCTTTGGCACAACTTAGTTGCATTTTAATTCTTTAAGTATATTTACAAAATAAAATACTAATCAATGATTTATACCAAAGATTTGAAATTTTCTTTCAATGAAAAAACAACTTTTGCTTTTCCAGATTTAAAAAATGAAGCAGCAGAAACGCTATTAATTACGGGAAATTCTGGAAAAGGAAAAACTACATTGTTGCATCTTTTGGGTGGTTTGCTTCGTCCTCATTCAGGAACAATTTCTATTCAAGATACTACTATTTCTTCCTTATCCGAAAAAGACCTCGATCAATTTCGCGGAAAAAACATTGGTTTAGTTTTACAGCAATCGCATTTTGTAGCTTCGTTAAATGTACTGGAAAATGTAGTGTTAGCTTCGTGGTTAGCCACTGGAAAAAAAGCAACCGAAAAAGCAATAGCATTGCTAAAAGAATTAGATTTAGAAGATCAGATGTATAAATTGCCTTCTAATTTAAGTGTCGGACAACAACAACGTGTTTCCATCGCGAGAGCTTTAATTAACGAGCCAAAATTGCTGTTAGCCGACGAGCCGACTTC
>Ga0105045_10001070_pt1 | contig 21816 bp, 22 predicted proteins | sample MAT02_FD_78089 | JGI IMG/M metagenome (GOLD analysis project Ga0105045, IMG submission 78089) | Freshwater microbial communities from Lake Fryxell liftoff mats and glacier meltwater in Antarctica - MAT-02 (megahit assembly) | ecosystem: Environmental > Aquatic > Freshwater > Ice > Liftoff... | reverse complement strand
TTCGGGGTTAAAGGAAATAGTGCTTAATTTGAATCAGACTAGAAATCAAATACTTAGGGTTTTAGGCCCAAAGTTTGAAAAAATATATTCTGTCCTTTAGGGGTTGCGGAATATGGGAAAGAGGCTGAGTTCCCTAGAAAAGCATGGCAAACGAGCTATAAGTGAAAGATATGAATTAACCTTACTAGGTAAATTTTTATAAAATTAATTAGTAAGGTTATAAAAGGAAATTATTTATGTTTGCCTGTTTGGCAACTATCACCGCAGCATGAAAAAAGCTGACAGAGTTGATGTTCAAAATCTTCGCAACATTTGTCATGTTCTTCAAAGCATTTTTCTTTTTCCATCTTATGCTTCCAACGCTTATGATTAGCTTCAGAAACAATTTTTGCAAGTTCATCCATTTTTGGATCATTTGCTTTAATATGTTCTTTAATTTTTTCTTTTAGAACTTCTACCCATGCCATATCAGCAATTTCTAGTAATTTATGGCTTTTCATATAACCATCACATTCTTCTTGACCGCATGAACTTTCGTCACAGCAGCAATTCGCACATCCACATCCGCAACCACTACTAGAGTGACTATCACAGCAGGATTTATGATGTTTTTGACTTTGTGTTTCACAACAACCGCATTTACTTTGAGAACAGCTACACATAGCAACCTCCTGGACAATAAGTTTTTAGGAAGGACAATCTGTCCTAATTTCAATCTATGCCTATTAGAACTTATTTTCAAATTAAAACTTTATTTTTTTGTATGTGTATTGACCATCCAACCTGAAAACTTATCTAAAAAACGCCAAAATTCATCAAAATACTCCATAGGAAAATTATATTTTATATCTGCGTCAATTAAAGTTGTTCTGAAACAAGAGAGCCAAACTTGTCTAGCCTCTTCATCAATGGTAAAAGGTAAGTGCCTTTTCCGCATCATCGGAGCACCATACTTCTGTTGATAAAGAGGTGGTCCTCCCATTATAAATACAAAGAATGCTGCAGATCGATGTGAAGCTTCACGTAAATCCCCTCCAAACATGTTTTCGATGGAAGATTTGCCTAATTCTTGATAAAAATCTTCTAACATTTTAAAAATGTTATCTTCCCCCATTCTAGCGTATATTTGCGGGTTAGGAACAATTCCTTCGGGGGGACCTTCTGGGGGGACATAAATTTCATTATTCTGGTGCGTCATGATAAATTCCGTACTATAGATTTAGGTAATTAAAAATAAATTTTAGTTAAGATCCATACAAAAGTAAAAGAATTCTTGTCATTTAAATGATTTTCAATAGAATTGAACTCTTCACTTTTTTTAAAAGGAAATTATGAAAAATAAATCGATCATCATTTGTATTTATGCATCACTTATTCTTGCTGGCGGTCTAATGGGTTATTTTATGGCCGGAAGTCTAGCTTCATTAATTAGTGGGGTAGTATCCGGTATTCTTTTATTTATTTGTAGTTATTATGTTTGGAAGGATAATTTACGTGCCTATGACATAACTCTAGGCATTCTCTGCTTCCTGTTAACATTTTTTTGTTACCGTTTTATAGTGACTCACAAAATAGCACCTTCAGGAATTTTATTTTTACTCACGACATTTTTATTAATTTATTTAGGTCGAGCTAGGCCTGTTAAATTATTGCCCAAATAAACAATAAGGGGCAGAAATAATTTTTCTACCCTTATATTTTTACATATCTTCAAAAAGTTTATCAGGATCTACAAATATTTTGAGCTGCCATCTAGCACGCACAATAGTGGGATTATCCGTGATGGAAATTTCAAAATCCAATTTTTGGCATAAGTGAATCATGCCACTATTTTCAACTAAAATTAAAGCATCTAAAATTTGGATATTTTCTTTTTTAGCAATTTCAATTAAGTGCTTAAGCAGTGCTGTACCCAAGCCTTGATGATGATAAGCATCTACAATGGTTAATTTCAAATCAGAAAAATTTGTACCGGCGATACGTGTGATTCTTCCAATACCAATAATTTGCTTTTCTTGTGCTTCATCGGTGATTTCAGCAATAATAGCCATCTCTCGATCATAATCATTGAAACACATGCGGGTTAATCGATCATCAGCGATACGTTTATCTAAACTAATAAAGGCAAAAAAACGTTGATAAACACTATGTTCTGAGAGCTCAGTGTGAAAGCGTTTCATAAGTGGAATATCTTCTGGACGAATAGGTCTTAGAACAACGGAGAGGTTATTTTTTAAGATCATTTTCTTAATGTAATCTACGGGATAAGGTCGAATAGATGAATGAGGAGAAACTTCATTTTTGTTATAGACTACAATTCTGGCGTCAAGTGCAATAATTTGTTTGTTTGAAGCCATCAGTGGATTAATATCACACTCTTTAATCTGCGGATTTTCAATAATTAAACGAGAAAAATTAACTAAAATATTTTCTAAATCTATTAAGCTAACTGACGGCATTCCCCTGACGCCCTGTAAAGCTTCATAAACTTTGGTTTTCATCATCAGTTGTCTAGCAGAGTCTTTTGTTAAAGGTGGAATAGCTAACGCATGATCTTTAAAAACTTCTACAAGTTGTCCACCCATGCCAAATAATATGACAGGACCAAATTGTGGATCCGTTGAGCTACCTAAAATTAATTCATAGCCTGTGTGCTTAACCATTTTTTGTACAGTTACCCCTTGAAAAAATTCTGCTCCGGCTTTTTCAGTAACAGAATCTAAAATGGCGTGGTAAGAATTTTCCACCTCGATAGCATTTTGTAAATTGAGCTTTACTCCCCCTACGTCTGTTTTATGAGTAATGGTGTCTGAAAAAAGCTTTAAAACAATAGGATAACCTATTTTTTCAGCATATATTAAAGCTTCTGTTAGAGAAGAAGCTATATAGGTTTGAACAACAGGAATTTTATAAATATCTACGAGCTGCTTCGATTCAAATTCGCTTAATAAATTTCGATTGGAGTTTTGTACTTCAGAAATAAGAAAATTTGCTTGCTTTTTCTGATTTTCATTGTCAATAGAGTCGGTTTGATCAAAGTTTGCCAAAGAGGGCATCTCATAAAGACTTTTTAAATTTTTGCTGTAACTCCACATTTTTGCGAAGGCTTTAGCCGCATCATCAGGATAATTAAAACATGGAATTTTACCTAAGGTCAGCAATTTTCTACCCATCTCTACTGTTTCCCCACCCATCCAACTTGTGAGAATAGGTTTATCTTGCACAGAAGCTGCTAAAACTTTTTCAGCTGTTTCGGTTGCATCAGTCATGTCTTGAGGAGATAAAATGATAAGTATGCCATCACTATTGGGATCTTTAGCTACTTTCTCTAATGTTTTTGCATAACGTTCCGCATCTGCATCTCCTAAAATATCTACAGGATTATTATGGCTCCAGGCTGCAGGTAAAAGGGGGTTTAATTCTTCAATTGTTTCTTTATTTAATTGTGTAAGTTGCGCTCCATTTAAAACAGTCGCATCTGTTGCCAAGACTGCAGGTCCACCCGCATTAGTGATTATTGATAAATTTGGTCCTTTAGGTAAAGGTTGTTTTGAGAGTAAAGAAGCCATACTAAACAGTTCTGAGATAGAGTCGACGCGTAAAACTCCAATGCGCTCTAAGGCTGCTTCAAAGACTTCATCACTTCCAGATAAAGAGCCTGTATGGGATGCAGCTGCTTGAGCTGCTGCTTGACTACGTCCAGGTTTAATCACAATGATCGGTTTTTCTAAAGCAACTTCTCTAGCAGCTGTCATAAAAGCGCGTGCATCTCCAATCGTTTCCATATACAAGAGTAAACTATGCGTGTGAGGATCATTTCCTAAATAATCAATTAAAGCCCCCCAGTTTACATCAGCCATAGAACCAATGGAAATAAACGCACTAAATCCTACACGTTCTTGCAAACTCCAATCTAAAACTGCCGTACACATGGCCCCTGATTGACTAATGAAGGCAATATTTCCAGGCAAAGCCATTCCCCTTGCAAAAGTTGCATTTAAACCTACGTGAGGATTCATTACTCCTAGGCAATTAGGGCCAATAATTGGCATGTTACCTTTTCTAGCAATAGCCACGATTTCATTCTCAAGCTGAAGACCTGTTTCACCTAGTTCTTTAAAACCAGCAGAAATTATAATGACACTTTTAACTTTTGCCTGCACACATTCTTCGATGATTTTAGTTACAGTCGCTGCAGGAGTGATAATAATAGCAAGATCAATCAGAACTGGAACATCTGCTAAAGTGGCAGCACATTTAAGTCCAAAAACATGCTCACGCTTAGGATTTATGGGATAAATTTCTCCCTTAAAATGGGCCGACATCAGGTTGGTCATAATCGTTCGTCCGACACTACCCGGAGTATCTTTAGCACCAATGACTGCAATCACTTGCGGATGAAATAAAGGATCAAGTGGATGGGGATAGTTGTCGATAAAGTTTTGAGATGGGTCTGTGTATGCAGGGATAGGTTCAGTCATTTCAGGCTCCTTTTATTTTCTTTATAACATTTTTTTTAAATAATATAAAAATGATTAAAATTTGGAGCGCGAAAGCCTCGCTTTCACTTTTTTTCTGAAAACACAAAAAACATAAGTGGAGCGAGATCAAAAATGCAGAATAAAAAGCGAGAGTAGGGCTTTTGCAATCGAAAGAAAGAGAGCAGAGTGTAAAAGCCGTGTTTTCGCTTTATTCCTATTTTTTATTTAAAATATCAATATTATTATCTTTAACTAGTTGGTACCAGTAAGCTTTCATTTCAGCGTTCATGTAATGACCAATTCTTGAGTAATCAGGTTTATGAGTCGGATATTCAGAATCGATGAAACAAAACTTATTAAAATGTTTACTGTATGCGATGTTATCTGCTCTATAACTTGATCCACCGGATTGACTAATAATGACGTAAAGTTCGCGAAGCATTTCTTTAGTCGGTAAAATTTTCCAAGCTTTTAAATTCTCTTGAGTTGAAACGAGTTTCATATCCGTAACCAATAACAAAGCCGGATGTCTAGTATATAAATCTTTATAAGGGAGGTTTTTCTCTAATAGTGGCTGAAGATAAATCCATTTTTTTGCTACAGCAAAATGCTTGATATCATATTTATCGATAATTTTTGCAATTTTTTTAGCACCTTCGCAACGATTAATTAGCCACTTCCAACTTGGTCTATCGTGTTTTTCGCGATATTCCGTATCAAAGTAACACTTGACTAAGTGATCTTTTAATTTTTCATGTCTTGCTACAATGACAAAAGATCGAGGGCGTTCATCTAAAATTTTAAATCCAGCTTTAACAAAGTCATTTTTACTACGTGTGATGCGCTTTTTAGCAAAAAGATGATCTAATTTTTTTTTAAGAGGATGATCATTTTGAATAAGATGAGGCAAAAGTCTTCTCTTCATTTCAGTCGTCAAATGAGGATAATCAGCAAAATAATTTTTTTCTAATTGTGATTGCACAATTTGAGTATTATTATTATTGTTGTTTTGTGAATAACAATATTGACCTGAGCTTGAAAATGCCACTAAGGCAAATAAACAGTTTAAAGTTAAATAAGATAATTTCATGTTTCCTCTTAAAATTTGATACTGGAACATGATATTAAAACATAGCTTAAATGTGAAACAGAATTTTCTAAGCAAAAAATTACTTGATTTTGAGATTTATTTTTGGCAAATTTAAATTAGGAAAGGTTAAGATTTGTATGAGTGACCTTACAAAGTTATGCTTAACAACAATAAATTCCAAAAATATGTACGTGGAGCTTTTATGACAAAATCAGAATTTATGGAAGAAATGGAAGTTAATTTTTTCAGTCATCTTGTCAATGCAAATGAAGATGAGGATGATTTAGACGACGAAGGCGAAGATGAGGATGATTTAGACGACGAAGAAGATGATGACTTCGATGATGATGATGATGATGATGATTTTGACGACGAAGATGAAGATGAGGATTCTGATGATGAAGATTCAGATGAAGATTCAGATTCAGATGAAGATGAAGATGAAGAATAATCGATAAAGTTTAAGTTGTTCTGTGGTATTTAAAAAACCATAGAACAACTTTGAGCACTCCGCCTCTTTAAGTTAGCCCCCTAATAAGGCAAATTGTTTTTTTCAACATATTGCCGCCAAGTCATTTTAGTCCCATTTTCAGAAGCTTTTGCATACGTATAAAAATCTTTTAGAAATTGATAACGTTCTATCGCTACAGGATATTTCCAAGTGTTTTCTGATCCAAATTTAGATAAATCTGCCCCTCCTAATAAATATTGTCTTTTTACAATATCATTAAAGCTGACGCGGTTTGCGTTTTTAAGCATGTCATACATTGCCATAAATGTGGATGTTCTGCCCCGACCAGCAGCGCAATGAAAATAAAGCCAAGTACCTTTTGGAAGAGTTTGTATAAAGCTAACGAAACGATCAACCATTTCTTTATTAGGCTTTAAAGCATCACCTACGGGAATGCGAAAATAGTCTACCTGATACTTGGCAGCTAATTTTGCTTCAGTGGAGCAATTGTCAACTTTAAACGGAACACTCGTGACTTCAGGAAGTTTTTGTCCAAATTTGTCTTTTTGAATAATATTTGATAACTGAATATCTTTTTTTTCTCGCAACTCTTCCAAACGTTCGTTTTCTTCGTGCATAATTTGAGTGGTTGTTTTGCCGCTATTACTTGCATTTCTTACTCCATACCAATTAACAGGCACACCATTTAGAAAACCATGCCACTCTTGTCTTAAATCAACTATATAAAGTTTTGCAGGGTGATTCACTTGTTTTAAAACAAGCTCCAGTTGTTTTTCGGAAAATTGTGAACTCCCAATAATATTCAATTCTTTAAGACCTTCCAAAATCGGTAACTCATTGTCATCTGACTTCAACACATCTAAAGACGTGCGAAAATTTCTTGGCAACATGACTTCTTCATTAATTTCACTTTTCGAATTAATGACTAATATTGAAGGTAATTGACCTGGGGTTTGCATGATGTTTGTTCCACATGTCAGAAGAGTAATTATACAAAAAAAGTATTTAAACATGTAACACCATAGTCTTATATAAATTATTATTAAATTATGAACACTTTGCTTTTTAGTTTAATATATCTAGCAATTGATGTTCTGGATTTTGTTTAATTGCATATTGCTTTTCCCAAGGTCCACTAAAAAGTACTAAAGGCTTATTAAAGCGATCATTCACTAATAATGCTTGTGACGTTTTATTAAAAGTTTTAACATCACCAATCAACCAGGCGCTACATTGGTATGGTAAGCTAGAAATTAACGTTTCCACTCCATATTCATCTTTTAGTCGGTATTGCATGACATCAAATTGCAGTTGTCCTACTGCACCAAATATTAAATCTTCACTTATGTCGCAAGTGGTTAAAAGCTGAATGGCTCCTTCTGAAGTCAATTGTGCGACACCTTTATCAAACGACTTTCTTTTGCCAATATCTTTTGGAGTCACGCGTGCAAAAATTTCCGGTTGAAATTGAGGAAGGGGTTTAAAGTTAAAACCACCTGTAATAGAAATTGTATCCCCAATTGCAAAAACTCCAGGATTGATCACTCCAATGATATCTCCTGCATAAGCAACATCTAATGTTGTTCTTTCACCGGCAACCATTCCATGGGGCCTTGAAAGTCGTATGTCTCTGCCCAAACGATGATGTTTAACAACTAAGTCTCTTTCAAATCGCCCTGAACAAACACGTAAAAATGCCATGCTGTCTCTATGATTACGATCCATGTTCGCTTGTAACTTAAAAACATAAGCGCTGAAAGGAGTTGAACTTGGATCAATTTCTATTTCATTACCTTTTGTATCAATAGCAGATCGAGCATAAGGCGCTGGCGCTAAGCTTAAAAAAGCGTCAAAGAAGGGCTCGATACCAAAATTTGTTAAGGCGGATGCAAAAAACACAGGGGTGACTTGACCTTTCAAAAATTGATCTTGATCAAAAGCATTTCCCGCCACTTCCAATAACTCTAACTCTTGCATTAATTCTTGATAAAAAGGTGCTTCAATTCGTTCTTTAACTTCAGGATGGTCTAAGGGAATACGCGTAATGGCTGCTTTTTGAGCTCCACCGGCAGAAACTTTTGTAAAAAACAAACACGTTTTGCTTTCTCTTTCCACAACTCCACAAAAAGATTTCCCCATTCCAATAGGCCAATTCATTGCCGCTGAACGAATTTGGAGTGTTTCCTCTACTTCATTCATTAAATCTAAGGGGTCTCTACCAGGCTGATCCATTTTATTAATAAAAGTCAAAACGGGAATTTTTCTTAAGCGACAAATTTCAAAAAGTTTTCTGGTCTGTTTTTCGACGCCTTTAGATGCATCAATTACCATAATTGCAGCATCCGCAGCAGTTAGAGTTCGATAAGTATCTTCAGAAAAGTCTTCGTGGCCCGGAGTATCTAAAACATTAATAATCGTATCTTTGTACTGGAACTGCATTGCAGAAGCGGTGATCGAAATTCCTCGCTCTTGCTCCATAGCCATCCAATCTGAAGCCGCCGTTTTCCTGCCTTTTCTACCACGCACCATACCCGCCGTATGAATCATTCCTGAGTAAAGTAACAATTTTTCTGTTAGCGTAGTTTTACCTGCATCGGGATGACTAATAATGGCAAATGTGCGACGGTGAGTCCGAGCATTATCGACTTCTTGTTGAATTTCCAGAGGTAGCATTAGAGTATTCCTATAAGGGTTAGGTAATAACATTATATGTATTATATGTAATAAAAATCAATTATAATAAATAAAAAACCAAATAATTATTTATTTATATTTTCTAATTCTCCCCAACGTTGATAAAAATTTTCTAATTTTTTTTGTTTCTCATCCAATGCTTCACATTTTTGTTGAAGCTGGGTGGGATCGATTAAATTTTCTAATTCTTTTTGCAATACGTTAATTTCCTTTTCACACTGTTCAATACTCCCCTCCATTCGCTCCCATTCCCGTTTTTCTGCAAAAGTCATTTTCTTTTGACGAACACCATTTGTTTTTAGAGGTGAAATATTTTCTTTAACTTTAGTTTTAGCAGTTTCTTCAATTTGAGAACTTTCCCACTGTTTATAGTCTGCATAAAGCTGTGTTTCTAAATTTTTACCTAAACCTAACAGTACATTAGAAATTTGATCAATCATATAGCGATCATGGGAGATCATGACAACTGCACCTGCAAAGCTTGCCAAACTTTCTTCTAATATTTCTAAAGTTGGAATATCTAAGTCGTTAGTCGGTTCATCAAGCAACAAAATGTCTGCAGGCTGTAACATTAAGCGTGCTAGATGGACGCGGGCTTTTTCGCCACCTGATAAACGATCAAACTGCATGTCCAAACGATCAGGGGTAAAAAGAAAACGCTTGCACCAAGAATTTATGTGAATGGAGCGACCTTGGTAAATCACATTGTCTCCATCTGACGCCAATGCCTGTTTAAGAGTTAATTTGGGTGGAAGCTGAGCGCGATGTTGATCAAAATAAACGATTTTGACTCCATCTGCATATTTGATACTTCCTTTATCAGCTGTCAGCTCGCCTGCTAGTATTCGCAAAAGAGTCGTCTTGCCGCTGCCATTTTTGCCTAATATACCTAAACGTACGCCTGGAGACAATGTGAAATTTATTCCTGCAAATAACTCTCTATCCCCCATAGATTTTGAGAGATTTGTTGCCACGAGTAGCTTTTGTGTATCCCGTTTTGTAGTAGAAAAATCCATTTGGCTAAAATCTTGTTTATTTCGTGTTTTTAACTCTCCCAGTTCATCTGTCAATCGATGTGCTTCTTGAATTCTTGAACGCGATTTAGTGGTGCGAGCTTTAGGATTTTGTTGAAGCCATTCAACTTCACGACGTACTTTAGAATTCAAAGAGCGCTCTTGTTGAATTTGACCGCTTAAAAACTCTTCGCGCTTTTGTAAAAAAACAGAATAGGTCCCATCTACTGTAAATAAATTCCGTGGATAACTTCGATTGAGTTCCATCATGCGTGAAACGACGTTTTCTAAAAAATCTCGATCATGACTAATGACAATGAAGGCAAAATCTGCTGTTTTCAAAAAGCCTTCTAACCAAATCACGCCTTCTAAATCTAAATGGTTTGTAGGTTCGTCTAGGAAAAGAATGGATGGTGAGTTAATTAATTCACAAGCGATAGCCAATCTTTTTTTCCAGCCTCCAGATAAAGAGCTTGCCAAAACATGGGGATCATCAAATCCCAGACGAGAGAGTGTCATCATAATCATCGCTTGCTCAGTTTCTAAACTCGATGTTGACTCTTTAATTTTAGCTTTGGTGAGAATTTCTAAAAGGGGCAGATTGGGAAAATCTGTTTCTTGCGGAACATAGCCTGTGCGAAGAGATCTTGTACGAACGACTAAACCATTATCCGGTAAATCAAGACCCGCTAAGATTTTTAGCATTGTGGATTTGCCTGATCCATTGGGTCCGATTAAACCAATACGGTCTCGACTAAATATTCCAAAAGAAAGTTCCTGGAATAAGATTCTACTTCCAAAAGATTTACTGATTTCTTGGCAACTTAAAAGTAATGTCATTTATTTTTTTTTAATTTAATGGTAAAATGGATAGAAATTTCTTTCGTTTTTAAGCAAAATGAGTTGAAATTGAAGCTAAATCTAATTTCATTTAATTTTGAGTATAGCAAATTGACTGTTCTGAAAAAACCTAATTTTGAGTTAAAATGAGTATTCATGTTTATCCTGCTGATTACCGTCACCATTTCAAACAAAATGGTTTGATTATTTCTCGTACTTTTAACTCACAAGAGTGTTTTCATTCGATAGCTGAAATTAACGAGTACTATCTTAAACCTGGTTTAGGTTGTCCTCTCACAACTTTTTCTAATACAGAGATATTGACGCTGATTTTATCCGGAGGCTTAGCACATCAAGACAACTTGGGAAATCAAGTGATTTTACACCCAGCTGACGTGCAACTCGTCTCTGCAGCCCAAGATTTTGTACAAGGAGAGTCCAATCTTTCTGATAAAATCTCTGCTTCTTTTTTACAAATTCAATTCAATACCGAAGCACAACAAAACACGACTTATCAAAAGAAAGCTCTGAATTTAGGTTTGAAAAAAAATAAATGGCAACTCATCGCTTCTCAAAGTGGGCGAGAAAATTCTTTAAAAATGACTCATGACGTGGATATTTATTGGTTAGAATTAGAAAAGGATCAACAAGTCAGTTTTGAGTTTGGAGATAAACGAGCAGGTTGGATACAACTTGTAGAAGGTTCAGTTCATTTTGAGGAGTTAGAATTACAGTTAAATGATGGAGCAAGTTTAATCGATACTTGGCAAATCCATCTGACAACTCCAACGTTTGCAAAAATTCTTTTATTTGATTTAAAGACTTTCAAAAATGTATCACGAAAGTTTTTATAATTCATTAGCAGAGAAAAGATCCTCATAAAAAGAAATTTTTACGGATAATAAAGGATCAAAGTACTATAAAGATTGATGTGATCTGGTTTGGTATATGTACAAAACTTCAAGGGAGAGATAAGAAATGAAAAAATCATTATGGGTCTTGGTTGCTAATAGCAGTATTGCGCGTATTTTTAAGAAAGAAGGTAGTAATCTTGTGCAAATCAAACTTTTAGAGCATCCGGAAAGTCGTTTACATAATCGCGATCTTGTAAGTGATAAACCAGGACGTGATTTTGAAAGTGTTGGAATGGCAAGGCATGCGTTAGAACCTCAACACACTCCTCATGAAATTGAAGCGATCACATTTGCAAAAGAAATCTCATGTTTTTTGCAGACAGCAAAAAATAATGGAGAATTTGATGCTCTTTATTTAGCTGCAAGTCCATCCATGCTAGGTTTACTTAGACAACATTTTGATGCCGATACAGCAAAATTGATTGCAACAGAGGTCTCCAAAGATTTCACACAAATGAAAACTGAAGAAATTTTCACTCATTTTACTTTTACTTACCTTTAATTTAAAAGTTAGGGATTGTGTGGCGTAGATATCAATTTACGCACACTTACATAAAGTTAAATTCTATTCGTTTTTGAGAATCTTAGATCTATAAATGCTTGAAATTGCACAAAGTAGCATCTATTGCGACATCACTACTTTTCGATCAACAAAGGAAAATTTATGGATCCTTATTGGATAAAAGCATGGGGCCAACCCTATTTTGCCGTAAATGTGCAAGGAAATATAGTCGTAAAACCTAACAATGAACTACCCGAAGGTGATTTATACGAACTTGTACAATCACTTGTTGAACGTGGAATAGAAGCTCCCATATTAATCCGTTTTGACGATATTATTCAAGATCGTTACCAACACATCCAAAAAGCATTTAAAGCTGCTATTAAAGATTTCAATTATCAAAATAGTTACCGATTTGCTTATCCCATTAAAGTAAATCCTCAATTTCATTTAATCGATTTAATCGAAAAAATAGGACATAAAGAACATATTGGTTTAGAAGTCGGTAGTAAACCTGAGTTGATTGCCGTTTTGACAATCAAAACCACAGAAGACGCCTTGCTTTTATGTAATGGTTACAAAGATATTCACTATATTGAATTGGCCTTACTTGCGCGTAAATTAGGTAGACGCTCCATCATTATCATTGAGCAATTTTATGAACTGCAACTTGTTCTAGAAATTGCCGAAAAATTAAATATTAAAGCCGAAATTGGTTTTCGTATGAAATTATCAACAAAAGGCAGCGGGCGTTGGGCAACTTCAGGTGGAGATCATGCCAAATTTGGACTTGGTACAGATGAAATTGTTACCTGTCTCGAGATCTTAAAAAAGCATGATAAGTGCTCTTGGTTAAAACTTTTACATTTTCATATCGGAAGTCAAATCACTTCGATAGAATCTATAAAAAAAGCTTTGGATGAAGCTGCACGTATGTACGCGGAATTGGCTTTTACATGCCCCTCTCTTTGCTTTTTTGATGCAGGTGGAGGCTTAGGAATTGATTATGATGGTTCAAAAACCACGTCTGATTCATCTATGAATTATTCAGTGGCGGAATATGCAAGGGATGTCGTGTCGGCGATAAGTGAGGCCTGTCAAAAACAAAATATTGCCCATCCCATTCTTATTACAGAGTCAGGACGCGCGCTTGTTGCTCATCACTCAGTTTTGATTACAGAAGTTTTAGATGTCTCACCCATGCTTGAACCTGTCGAAGTTTTAGAGTCCCCCCCTTCAAAACATGATATTTTAGTTCAGTTGCATGCCCTTTATCAAATTTTGACCCCTGAAAATTGTCAAGAGGTTTTACATGATGCGTTGGAATTAAAAGAGAAGATATTAGATACCTTTATACATTTTCAATTGAATGTTTATGAAAGAGCTTATGCAGAAAAGATTTATCGTTATCTAATTGCAAAAATTTGCAAACTAGCAAAAGAGTTAAGCTATATTCCAGAAGATATTGAGCAATTAGACCGCACTTTATTTGACACATATTTTTGTAATTTCTCTGTTTTTCAATCGCTACCCGATTCTTGGGCAATTCAGCAAATTTTTCCTATTGCACCTATTCATCGTTTAAACGAACCCGCGACGCGGCGCGCTATTCTTGTCGATCTCAGTTGCGATAGTGATGGCAAAATTGATTCTTTTGTAGGCAGGAAAAATAATAGACATTTGTTGCCTTTACATCCTTTAAATAATAGCCCTTATTATTTGGGAATATTTTTGGTAGGAGCCTATCAAGAAATTATGGGTGGTCTTCACAATTTATTTGGCGATACCAATGCGGTGCATGTCAGATTAGATGCAGATGGAAAATGGAAAATACAACAAGTTGTTGAAGGCGATTCGATTGAAGAGGTCTTAGGCTATGTTCAATTTAATCCCAAACAATTAATTATGGATTTACGCAAACTTATTGAGGAATCTTTACGTGCAGGAAGATTAACCAATGAAGAATCTGCCAAATTACAAAGGCGTTTTAAAGAATCATTAGAAAGTTACACTTATTTAATTGTTTAAGGAGTCAAATAAATGTCTGACTTACCGATTGGTCAAGGTCATGGTTTGAGTGGAAGATTTGCTGGATTACCCGATGAATTTGCAAATTTAGAAAATGCAAAGATTGTTATTTTACCCGTTCCATTTGATTTGACGACGACTTATCAACATGGAACGAATAAAGGACCTGCTGCGCTTATCGAAGCTTCTAGAAATATAGAGCTTTATGATATTGAGACAGGGTCAGAGATTTATAAAAAAGGTATTTTCACTGCTCCAGCAGTTACTGAAAACAGTTGTGAAACAATGCGTTTTGCTTTGAAAAAAGCTGTCGATGAATTTTTAAAAGAAAATAAATTTATTGTGACATTAGGTGGAGAACATTCTATTTCTTTTTCTCCCATTCAGGCGCATGTTGAGCATTTTCCAAACTTAAGTATTTTACAATTTGATGCTCATGCCGACTTGCAAAATGCTTATGAAGGAAATCTGTGGAGTCATGCAAGTGTAATGGCACGCGTGATAGAATTACCTGTATCTTCCACTGTTGCTGTTGGTATACGCAGTATGAGTTCAGAAGAACTTGAAAATCAAAAAAATGTTCATACTTTTTTTGCTCATGAAATACAAGATAATTCAGAATGGATGGAAAAAGCAGTCAATTTAATCGCTGATGATGTGTATATCACCTTTGATTTGGATGTGTTTGACTCTTCTATCATGTCTTCTACCGGCACTCCGGAACCTGGAGGAATGAATTGGCATCAAGTCATGAAATTTTTAAAACTTGTGATAGAAAGAAAAAATTTAGTTGGATTTGATGTGGTCGAACTTTGCCCTTCCCAAAGTAATTTGGCACCTGATTATCTGGCTGCAAAATTAGTCTACAAAATTCTCAGTTACAAATTTAAAACGGAGCAATAATGAGTATTAAAAAATTTATGCAACAAAATTTTAAACATTTTAATGCTGCTGTCTGTGTGGATGCTGCTGAAGGGTGGATTAAGCTCATGAACGAAAAGGGCAAAATGTTTGTGACCCTTGCAGGAGCAATGAGTACTGCAGAATTAGGCATTTCTTTAGCAGAAATCATTCGGCAAGACAAGGTGCATGCGATTTGTTGCACAGGTGCAAATCTAGAAGAAGACATTTTCAATCTTGTTGCACATAACCATTATGAACGCGTTCCGCATTACCGCTACTTATCTGCTCAAGATGAAATGGATTTATTAAAGCGCGGATTTAATCGCGTGACAGATACGTGCATTCCAGAACAAACAGCTATTCGCCGTATCGGTAAGGAAGTCTTTAAATTGTGGCAAAAAGCGGATCAAAATAAAGAAAGTTATTTTCCTTATGAATATATGTATCAATTGCTAGACAATGAAGAATTAAAAAAGACTTATGAAATTGATCCAAAAAATTCTTGGTTATTAGCTGCAAAAGAGAAAAATTTACCTATTTGGACACCAGGTTGGGAAGACTCTTCACTTGGGAATATTTTCACCTCCCACGTGATTAGAAAAGAATTAAGCACACATGGCTTAGTCAAGTCAGGCACAGAACAAATGGAATTTTTGACTGAGTGGTACAAAAAAAATTGTTCGAGTTCTATTGGTTTTTTCCAAATTGGTGGTGGAATTGCAGGCGATTTTCCTATCTGTGTTGTACCTTTAATTAGACAAGATCTACAAGAAAAAGCTCCCTTATGGGCATATTTTTGCCAAATTAGCGATAGTGTAACTTCATTCGGCTCGTACAGTGGTGCTACGCCTAACGAAAAAATTACTTGGGGTAAATTAGACGTGGATACCCCGAGCTATGTCATTGAGTCAGATGCATCTATTGTTGCACCGTTGATTTTTCAATATGTCTGTGAATGAAATCTATTTAATTGATAAGAGTTTTTTAGTGGACTGATTAAGAGTAGATGATCGAGAAACAGAGATTGCTTTTCGCAAAGCCTCTTTGTTTCTCCGCGAATTTTATAAATTAATAGTCTTATATAACGAGTTAGTTCTAGAATTCGCGTGCAAGCGCCTTTCTACACTACAACAATTGTGTAGCATAAGACTTTAAAATTCAGAGAAAAAGCGAAAGCATAGCTTTCATACTCCAAATTTTTAACAATTTTACTCCTTTTTAGTTTAATTTTAAGTATGCTAAGACCGAGAAAATATTAATCTATTTTCTGCTTTTTTTTCGATTCAATCTCTTCTTCTCTATTCTCTTCTTCTCTATTGCGTTTTTTTCCTACACTTTCAAAATAATGCTAACTAAACCTAAAACTGGAAGACCAATTCAGATTGTTTTTTGAAACAGACCCTGTATTTCTCGCTCTTCCCGTCCAAGTACAATTGTAGCTAAGCGTGTGAAAGTGTACTGAACAAAACGTGCGATGACGCTAATCGTTGCTAATTGGGTAAAAGAACTATAAATATTTGGTAGCGTCCCATACTTAATTCCCCCTCCCAAAATGGAGAGGAGGAATGGTTATTTATCTATAGATTTTGACCAGCAAATTTTCTCATAGCGTGCGCCATAAATTCGGCCAAATGCGGATGGAATGAATCCAGTTGTTTTCTGAATTCAGGGTGCTCATGGTATAGTTGCGCCATCGTTATGTACACCTCTTGAGTAGCATTTTGAAGCTGTTCTGTAAAAGTATGGTGCTTCTTGATAATCCCGTTGTACTTCATCGGATGTCGGGTCTAGCCCCTTTTCAATGCAGTGAACCAGTTCTCTAAAGATCGCATGAGCCAACTCGGTAGTCTTTTCATGGAATGCTTTTCCCCTTTTTTCAACATCTTGGGCATTCTTCGTTGGATTTTTAACACTTTTCCCAACGATTTCTTCAGCTGCAAAATAGGTCGAACCTTTTTTTGCTTTTTTCACGAGGGTGATATTGAAACCATCGAAGATCTCTTTGTCTTTCATTTTTTTCTTTCCTTTTAGGTGTTTGATCGTTTTATCGATGGTCTTAAGTAGCTGCCCTATTTCCCCCCATTCTTGATCCAAAGATTTCCTGTGAGAATAAAGAGCCGAAAGCTGGTCAAAGCCATCTCGTCCTAAAACCTTTTGGATCTGTTTCAATGAAAAGCCCAGCTCTTTAAAAACGAGAATCTGCTGAAGTTGTAACAGCTCTTTTTCTTCATAGTATCGGTAGCCGTTGGAACCATAATAGGCTGGGTTTTAGTAGGCCGATTTCTTCATAGAAATGAAGAGTGCGTACCGTCACTCCAGAGAGTTCACTTAATTTTTTAACTGTATAAGCCATCGATTTCCTCATCCTTAATATCCCTTTGATTTTAAAGGATACGCCCATTATAAGGAATGACGTGTACGTAAGGGTCAATGCAATTTTATCAAACAAATTAAGAAATTTCTTTGATTGCTTGATTTCTCTCGAAAATATAAGTAGACTATCCTTTTAGTTAACCCTGACGAATTAGCTTATGACCACTTTAAAAACACAACGATTGATTTTGCGTCCATGGCGAGATGAAGATTTAGAACCTTTTGCTCAGCTAAATGCTGACTCTAGAGTTATGGAATATTTGATTGGTCCACTATCTCAGCAAGAAAGCAATGAACTTGCAATACGCATCCAGAATAAAATGAAAGAACAAGGATGGGTTTTTTGGGTAGTTGAAGTGCCTGGAGTTGCTGACTTTATTGGTTTCATTGGGTTAGCTCATGTGCTTTTTTCCGCCCCTTTTACCCCCGCTGTAGAAATAGGTTGGCGACTAGCTTATAATTATTGGGGTCTCGGGTATGCCACTGAGGGAGCTAAAGCTGCCCTTGATTTTGGATTCCAGGTAATCAAATTGAATGAAATTGTATCATTCACTATCGTGGAAAATATGCGCTCACGCCATGTGATGGAAAAATTAGGAATGCACCGAGATCCAAAAGATGATTTCGATCATCCCAAGGTTTCAAAGGGTCATTTCTTGGAAAGACATGTCCTATACCGTCTAAGAGCAAGCGAATGGCAACAACGAGTAGATATGCCATGAAAAAGTATGTCTTTAAACCTTAGTTATAAATTTTAAGCTGCAAACTTAATCGCTGCGAATATCCCTAAAGCAGCTTGAATAACAAGAGCTGTGCTAGCTAATGCTAAGTGAGTATCTCCACGACGTGCGATTTTATCAAAATCTCCTGCATCCCTTATTTGATGCTGAAATATAAGCATAAAGAAACTCCCCTGACATCCAAATCACACCACCACTTCCCAAGGCTAAGGCGATTGGCCAGAAAAGATAATTTTTTAACGCAGTTGCAGCAATCAATTTACAACTAGAAAAAGCTATATCCCCAAGGGGGCCTGAAACATCTACAATAGTTTTTTCCAATTTGAAGCGTATACTAATTCAGTGGGATAGGAAGTTCCGCCTTCGCAAATACTTTTCATACTCATTTTGCAGATAATTCTTTGACTTCCCTTGTATTATATTGAGAGCGTCTATCTGAAAGATTAGAAAAGTTCGGTTGATCGAACTTCTCTATTTTAATCAAAAATAAGTAATAGAAAATTTTCAGTAATTGTTTAGAGTTCAGGCAGATCTTTGCGACCGACTAATTGACTTCCTTTTTTTTTAAAGCTCCAGAACCATGCCGATGCACCACAATTGTTGTGCTATCAATCCAAGTATAATCTACTTTTATTAATTTTTTTGCTTGAAGTGCTTTTAATAATTTCCAAAACCATCCTGATTCGCTCCAGCGTTTAAATCTTGTATAGATTGTGTGCCAAGAACCCTAACATTCTGGTAAATCTCTCCACGAAACTCCAGTTCGCAGCACATATAAAACCCCACAGAAAAATTCGTAATCACTGATCAAAGCTGGCCGCCCTCTTCCATCTTTAAAACTAAGTCATAAGAACTAAGATGTTCTTTAAAATAATCCTCCGAAAATGGATAAAGTCGTTTGTTCATTTGAAAAGCTCCTATTCTCTATTAAGATAAAAAATAGTGGACATGTAAAATTAATTTGTTAACAGTCCCATAACCTAAATAATATAAATTAGTTATATTAAGAATTATCTAAAAATTTTGTGTGATTTATAAATGACATATTCGATTGATTTCCGTAAGAAAGTACTCTTAATAAAACAGCGAGAGAACCTGAGCTTTTCTCAAGTCGCAAAACGATTTGGAGTAAGCGTTAATAGTGTATTCCTTTGGTCTAAAAAACTCGAGCCGCGGCAAACACGGCAAAAACCTCCAACGAAAATTCACTAAGAAAAATAGAATTTTTTTAATTTTTTTTATAAAGTTTAGGCTATTAGTCAAGTTTCAGGTTGTTCAATTAGATCTTCAGTTGAAGCTGGTGTGCTTACTACACCTTTTTGTAAATTTTGAATATAATACAAAGGTACTCCCAATAATAAAGCTCCAAATCCCCAATACAATTGACTTAAAGTTGCTTGCGAAATTAACCAAGCGATACCAATTAAACCCAGAATCGGAAGACCGATTCCAATTGTTTTCTGAAAAATACCTTGTGTTTTCCGCTCTTCTTGTCCAAGTACAATTGCGGCTAAGCATGTAGACGTGTATTGCACGAATCGTGCAATGACGCTAATAGTCGCTAACTGAGTAAAAGAACCAAATAGTGCCACAACTATAGTAAATAACACACTTAAGATGATGGCATTGACAGGAGTATTAAACCGACTACGTTTTGCTATCCAATTTGGTAACATTCCATCGTTTGCTAAGGCTTCTCCACTTCGAGGGACAACAAAAGAAGCACAAATATTGATTCCACCAATAGAAATCAACATGGCGCTCAATACAAACCACTTGCCGGATGAACCCATCAACAAATTTGCTACATCGGCAACTGGTGTCACACTTTGAGCTAAATCAGCTTGTAAAAAGCTCATGGAAATGGCTTGGATAGAAATACAAATTAAGGAACATGCAATTACAACGACCATAGTAGCTAAAGGTAGATTTTTTTTAGGATTTTCCATTTCTCCTGCGACAACACACAAATTTTCGAATCCGCTAAATGCATAAAAAATAAGTAAAGCTGCAGCTCCAAAAGTAGTGCTGTCTAATGAAAAGGCTGCAAAATTCGGTACTACTGCATCAATTTTGAGAAAAAATAGTCCAACGCCAATAAAACCGATTAAGGGAAGTAACTTGGCAATTGTAACTATATTGTTAAGAGGTTTCATCCAATTAACACCTAACATATTAATAATACCTAAAGAAGTAATCATAGCAGCAATTAGAATACTGCGAATTGGCTCTTCTAATAAAAAAGGCCAGATGGTACTCAGCGCTGTAACAAAAGCAACTGTCATTGTTGACCAAGCAATTATCCCCACTACCCAACGCATAATTCCAATTTCAAAGCCAATAAATGATCCGAAAGCTTCTTTTGCGTAAATATAGGCTCCGCCATTTTGATTATAAAATGATGCACACTTGGCAAAACTCCATGCAATGGTTAAAACCAAAAGTGTGATAAATGCATAAACTAGTAAAGTTTCTTGATGGGCGAGAGCCATCACCTGACCAGGCAATAAAAAAATTCCTGAGCCAATAATTCCATTGATACCTAGAAGAACAATACTGTAAAAACCAATTTTTGTAGAAGTAGGTGCAGTGGTCATGACTGCTTTCCTTTTTTAGAGGCATTGATTAAAGCTTGAAATAATGCACAGGCTTGTGGACTTACTTCAACCATTAGTTCCGGATGCCATTGTACTCCTAACATAAAAGGATGGTCAATTTTTTCAATGGCTTCAATGATTCCATCACGACTACGCCCACTCACGTTTAAACCTTTGCCTAAATTTTTTATTGCTTGGTGGTGCAAAGAATTAGTACGAATAGAGTCACTTTGGCAGATGCGCTCTAAAATCGAACCTTTTTGCACATCAACTAAATGGGATTCTTGATAAAGTTGAGATTTTTGGCGATGTTGCAAAGCAATTTGATCATGCTCTTTAAGATCTTGGTATAAATCTCCACCAAAAGAAACGTTCATAATTTGAAGACCTCTACAAATTCCCAAAACAGGAATTTTTTTCATATTTGCATGTCGCAATAAAGTCATTTCATAAAGGTCACGTTGTAAATATGTCGCTTCTAAAAGCTGATGAGGTTCTTGACCATAAAGGTTTGGATCTACATCTCCCCCACCCGAAAGTAATAAACCATCGACTAAGTCTAGTTGCCGAATAGTAGATTCATCACAATCAAGAATGGGCAATATTAGTGGAATACCACCTGCTTGCATAATAGCTCTAATATAATCTTGACCTATAAAAACCCGTTCTCGTCCAAGTAAACATCCCGTATCTATAGTTAAAATATTAGCTGAAATTCCGATAATGGGATTCGTGGAAGAATTCATTTTTACCCTATAAAAAAATATTTTTTAGTACATTTTGAATAACACCCATTATATAATATATTTGGTTTAGGAGCAATATTTATAATAAAATGAGAATAGAAATTTAGTTTAAGATTATTTTTTAATAAATAATAACATCACTTTAAATTAATTAGATTAGCTTTTAAACTTGAATAAATATTTTCAATATTTTTTTTTGAAAGGAAATAGTCCCCGATTAGTTTTTTAACTTTAATCAGGGATTAAAACAAAAAAAATATGGAAGAACGTTTGTTAATTGTGTCCTTGCGGTGACAATGCGTGATTGAAAAATTCGCTTCTGGCAAAATCTGTTTTTGGGTATTATTTTACCCATGGATTTACAAGCAAAAATTAAAAAGATAGAAGCACTTATTGCTGGAGGAAAAAGCGAAGGAGAGCGTA
>Ga0105045_10001068_pt1 | contig 21837 bp, 19 predicted proteins | sample MAT02_FD_78089 | JGI IMG/M metagenome (GOLD analysis project Ga0105045, IMG submission 78089) | Freshwater microbial communities from Lake Fryxell liftoff mats and glacier meltwater in Antarctica - MAT-02 (megahit assembly) | ecosystem: Environmental > Aquatic > Freshwater > Ice > Liftoff... | reverse complement strand
GGTCTGCGGGCACGCCCAGCCACACCAGACACGACCGAGCATGGTCGTGGTGATGACGAGCGAGAAGAGCACGCCCGTGAGCAGGAAGAAGACGAGCCAGAACGAGCTGGCATCGAAGCTCCCTCCAAAGAGGAAGAAGCGACGGGACTCGACGTGCAAAAAGACAGCGGGTCGTCCTCCGATCTGAACCCAAGGGAGGGCAGCCCAGATCGCGATCAAGAACGCGAAGCCGATGCGGCGTGCCGTCAGGAAGCGACCGGGTGCATCGGCGGGATGCACAAAGTCGCGCTGACCATCGCCACGCAGCGACGAGGTGCGCTCATAGATCTTGAGCCGGACTTTTTGATCGGAAGACGCCATGTCACTCAGTGCGACGCGGGGGCTGCGCCAGCGGATGTTCCCTCTTCGGGGGCTGCGCCTTCGGCGGGAGCGGCGCCTTCGGTCTCTGCGCCTTCTGCAGGAGCGGCCTCGGTGGGGGATGGCGTTGGCGTGGCAGCACCCGCTGCATCACGTGGTCCCTCAGGCGCGCGTCCGGGCACGTTCGTGTCACGGACGCTCAGCACGAATGCAACAACACGAAGCACGCCGTCTCGTCCGAGTGTTGCGCCCCAAGCGGGCATGCCGCGCGTCGAGATGCCGTTCGTGAGCGTCGTGTGGATTTGCACGGGCTCACCGCCATTGATCCACGCGCTGTCGGTGAGGTTCGGGCCGATATTGCCCTCGCCGCGTACCCCATGACAGACGACGCAGTGGGTCTCGAAGATATGCGCGCCATCCGCGACCATGGCTGGGTCACCGGCGATCGTCGTGAGCATCTCTTCGGTGACTTCGCCGCCCTCCGCAGCGCGCGCTGCCATCTCGTCGGCGTAGAGCGCGATCGGGTGTCGTCCGACAGCGAAACCCTCGTAGTAGAACCAATACGCCGCAGCGAAGATGATCGTCCCGTAGAAGGTGATGAGCCACCAACGGGGGAGCTCGTTGTCCGCCTCGAGAATGCCGTCGTACTCGTGAAGGATCTCCCCCTGAATCGGGTCGACTTTGCGCTCTACTTCTTTCCCGCTAGGGAAACCAGCAACTTCTTTCCCGCTAGGGAAACCAGCAACTTCTTCCCCGCTAGGGAAACCAAGTTCTTTGCCTGAATCAGCCACGGGGCGCCTCGCTCTTCAGTGCACCGGAAGCGGAGTCCGCCTGCGGTGGGTTCATGTCGCCGTCATCGAGTGGAAGTGCCGCAGCACTTGAGAACGCGTCCTTCTTCGATCGCGCGAGCACGACGAGGATCGTCATGAACACGAAGAAGAAGAGCATCAGCGTGAAGAGCGGGCCGGCCATGTAGGGGCTTCGCTCGAAGAAGCTCTGCGCGATGGTTCGCATCACTCACCTCCCGCTGCCGCAAGAGCCGCCTCTTGCGAACGCGCTGGAACAAACGTGCTCTGCTGAAGACCTATCCGCTGCAGGTACGCGATGACCGCGACGAGCTCGGAGTTTGGGTCGGCCTGCACATCCGCCTCAAGGTTCGCGCGGATCCCCTCGGCCTGCTCGCGGGCATCTGCCTCGGCGTGGGCGACGGTGTCGGCGCTGTAAGGCACGCCCAGCGCGACCATCGTGCGGAGCTTGTTGCCCGTGCGCGAGAAGTCGACATCGGTCGTTGCAAGGTGCGCGTAGGAGGGCATCACCGAGCCCGGCGTGATTATGCGCGGGTCGATCATGTGGTGGTAGTGCCAGAGGTTCGGGTAGCGGTTTCCTTCGCGCGCGAGGTCGGGCCCGGTGCGCTTGGAGCCCCACTGAAAGGGCCTATCCCAGATCGAATCGTCCGTGGTCGAGACCGCGCCGTATCGCGCGGATTCCCACGCAAACGGGCGAATCATCTGCGAGTGACAGGTATAGCAACCCTCGGCGACGTAGATGTCGCGACCCTCAAGCTCAAGCGCCGTGTAGGGCTGCTGGCGTGTCGTGTCGCGCTCGGTCATGCCCATCGCGACGCTTGGGAGAATCTCCGCCACGCCGCCGATGAGGATCGCGATGGTGATGAGCGCCGTGAAGACGAGGCCTGTGCCTTCAAGCTGGTGATGCACCTGCTGCGTCGTGCGCTTGGCCTGGATGTAGACCGCGCCGAGGAGAACGATCGCGAAGGCCATGAAGGCGAGCGTGAGGCCGGCGATCTGATTCACCACCACCGAGACCGCGAGCACGGCGCCCACCGCCGCGACGAGGATGACCAGAGGCGAGAGCATCACGGCCTTCCACGGCACAGGCTCGGAGCCTCGTGATGCAGGAGCGCGCACGGTGGCCATCACCACGCGTCCCTGACGCGCCGTCATCACCAGGTTCCAGGCCATCATGATGAAGCCGACGAGGTAGAGCAGGCCGCCGATCATGCGCGCCCAATAGAGCGGCACAACAGCCTGCACGGTCTCGACAAAGCTTGGGTAGAGGAGCCCGCCCCCCGCGGCTTCCGCACGCCACATCAAGCCCTGCGTGACGCCCGAGATGTACATCGCCGCCATGTAGAGAACGATGCCGAAGGTGCTGATCCAGAAATGCCAGTTGGCAGCGCGCGTCGAGTAGAGCTTCGTCCCGTAGAGCTGCGGGATGAGCCAATAGAACATGCCGGCGGCCATGAAACCGTTCCAGCCGAGCGTGCCGCCATGCACGTGGCTGATGATCCAGTCCGTGTAGTGCGCCAGCTCCGAGACGGTGCGGATCGAGAGCATCGGGCCCTCGAACGTCGCCATGCCGTAGAACGAGATGGCCGCCGCGAAGAACTTGAGCACCGGGTCAGTCCGAAGCTTGTCCCAGGCCCCGCGAAGCGTGAGCAGGCCGTTGACCATGCCGCCCCAGCTCGGTGCCCAGAGCATCAAGCTGAAGACCATCCCGAGCGACTGTGCCCAGTCGGGCAAGGTCGTGTTCAGGAGGTGATGCGGGCCCGCCCAGATGTAGAGAAAGATAAGCGACCAGAAGTGGATGATCGACAGGCGGTAGCTGTAGACGGGCCGATCGGCAGCCTTCGGCACGTAGTAGTACATGATGCCGAGGATGGGCGTGGTGAGGAAGAAGGCGACGGCGTTGTGCCCGTACCACCACTGCACGAGACCATCCTGAACACCGGCGAAGACGCCGTAGCTGCCCGTCGCGCTGTAGGGCAGCTGGAGGTTGTTCACGACATAGAGAACCGTGATCGTGAGGATCGTCGCGATGTAGAACCAGATCGAGACGTAGAGGTGCTTCTCGCGACGCTTGGTCAGCATCCACGTGAAGTTCGCGCCGAAGATCAGCCAGATGACGGCGACGGCGATGTCGATAGGCCAGATCAGCTCCGCGTACTCCTTGCCCTGCGTGAGCCCGAGCGGAAGCGTGAGCGCCGCGGCGACGATGATCAGCTGCCATCCCCAGAAGTGAATCGCCGTAAGGACGGGATGTACCTTCGCCTTCAACAGGCGCGAGGCCGAGTGGTAGACGCCAGCGAACATCATGTTGCCGACGAACGCGAAGATGACCGCATTCGTGTGCAGCGGACGCAAGCGCCCGAAGGTCAGCCAAGGGCCGATGTTCGCGGGCCACCAGGCGAGCTGAAGGGCGACGATGACGCCGACCGTCATGCCGACGATGCCCCAGGCTATCGAGGCCCAGACGAAATAACGAATCCACTTGTCATCAAAGGTGATGGAGTCCGCAGGGCTCACTTCGCGCGGGGCCACTGGCGGTGCTTCATCACGATCTTCGTCGTTCCCGCTAGGGAAACCAGCTCCATTGTCGGTCGCCGCAGTCATCTCAGTTCTCCGTTTCAGGTTTCGGGGCAGGGATCGCCTGCTCGCCGGGCGGCGAGACAAGCGAGTCCTCGAGCGGCAGAATCGATAAGCGATCTGAGTGCTCAAAGGTCCGCAAGCGGGCGGACCATAAGAAGAGCGCAACGCCGAGACCGGCGAGCGTGAGGCTCACAAACATCGTTAAAATCAGGACATTCACGCTTGCTCCTTGAGTGCGAGGCGAAGGGCCTGCGTCGAGGAGGCTTGGGACGCGTCCTTCTCGATCGCGCGGGTACGCGAGGCCCTCTCCACCGGCGCACGCATCACAAAGAGCGTGCGGGTGACGACGAAGAGCGAGCTCAGAGGCATGAGCACCGCAGCCACCCAAGGATGAAATACACCGGCGATCGCCAAAGACGCGCCGAAGACGTTGTAGACCGCTGCGAAGATCAGGTTCGCGCGCGTGGACTTTCGCAGTCGAAGGCCGGTCTCCAGCGTCCAGCGCACCGGCGCGATGCCCGCGTGCGAGAAAACAAAGTCGCTCTTCGCCGGAAGGAAAGGCCGCTCGATGGAGGGCGTCGCTGAGACAAAGGCCACGTCCGCTGCGAGCGCGTCGTTGATGCCATCGCCGACAAAGAGCGCATGCGTTCCACGTGCGAGGAGCCACGCCGCTTTGTCCTCGTGCGTGAGCTCGGCGTGCGCATCCTTCGCATCGATTCCGAGGGCTCTCGCGACGCGCAAGACGCGCGCTTGGCGATCACCCGAGAGGATGTAAATCGCCAGACCATGCTGGCGAAGTGCATCGATCTCCGCGCGGGCATCGACGCGAATTTCTTCGTCGGTCGTGAGCACGGCAGCGAGCTCTCCGTCGATGGAGAAGACGAGGTCGACATCCTCCTCAAGCGTCTCGTGTGCACCCAGCAACGCGAATGCGGGATGCCCCAGACGAAGCGTCTTGCCCTCGCGTATCGCGCGCAAACCACAGCCTCGGAGCTCCTCAAAATCTTCGAGCTGCGAGGGAACGAGCGTCACGTCCTTCGCCAACGCGCGCCGCACCACGTCGCTCTTTGGGTGCCCACTCGTCTGGGTCAGCGCGAGCAGCGCTTCGCGATCTTTGCGTGTGAGCAGCTCAAGGCTCTTGGGGTTGCGCAGCGTGAGCTCGCCGGTGGTGAGCGTGCCGGTCTTGTCGAAGGCCACGGCCTCCACATCAGGCAGACGCTCCAGCGTGCGGGGACGACGCACGAGCACGCCAGCGCGACGAAGGTCGGCGACCGCAAGCTCGGCCGCGAGAGGCGTTCCAATTCCGATAGCGCACGGGCAGGTCACGACGAGCAGCGCGGTTGCGTTGGCGATGCCCACCGAGAGCTGGCCCGCGAGCGCAAAGCCCACGATCGTGAGCACCGCGAGGGTGAGCACGGAGATGACCCAGATGGCCGAGATGCGATGCCAGAGCGTCTTGGTGTCCGCAGACTTCGTCTCGGATGCCGTCGCCAAGAGCGTGAGCAATCCGCTCTCGGCGAAGTCGGTCTGTGCCTCAGCCTCAAGAAGAGAAGCGCTACGGCAGATGGCCCCCGCAGGAATCATCTCGCCTGCCGGGATCTCCATCGGCTCGCTCTCTCCCGATCGCCAGTCGAGCGAGACCGTCGCCGCGACCTTCGCGACCGCGTTCACAGGCACGACCTCATGGGGCGCGAGCACAAGCGCACTTCCCTTCACGATCTCCGACGCACGCACGATGGAAGTCGCGGCCGCGCCCGTCCGGATGCGTGCGAAAAGCCCATCGGCACCAAGAGATTGAAGCAAGCGATGACGACTGCGCTCGATGGCGCTCTTCTCGATCAAGCGCCCCACGAGCATCAGCGCGACGAAGACGGCGAGCGTGTCGGCGAAGCTCGCGTCGCCTGTGCGCACATACGCGATGACGGTGCCGATCGTGGCGAAGGTGAGGCCGACCGCGATCGGAAGATCGAGGTGCAGGATGCCGCGACGAAGGCCGGCAAACGCAGCCTTGAAGAAGGGCGGCGAGCCGATGATCACCGCCAGCGCGGCGAGCACCACCTCGGAGATGACGACGGTCGTGAGCAAGGGCTCCTCGCCCACCACGGCACGAAGCCCGAGGTATTGCGCGAAGCCAAACAACATCGCGTTCATCGCCAGCGCGACCGTCACGCCTGTACGCAGCACGAGCGCATCGAGCGCGTTCTCGCTCTCCTTGGCCTTGGGCCCGAAGAGGTAGCCAAAGCGCTCCACCTGACGAACGAAGTGCGCGAGATCGAAGCCCTTCTCGACCTCCATCTCGCAGCGACCAAGCCCTGGATTCACAAGGATATGCTGCGCGCCGGGCTCGCGTCGAAAGAGCTCCTCGATCACCCAGACGCAGCCCGCGCAGTGCATGCCCTGCACATCAAGCGTGACGTTCGCGCGCGACTTCGTGTTGCGCACCTCCTCCTCCATCGCGCCGAGCCAGAGCAGATCGCGACGCGTCGCATCCACCAGCGTCGGGCGAACGCCGCGGCCATGACGAAGGGCGTAGTAGCGATCGAGCGAAGCAGACTGAAGCAGCGTCGCGACCGCGCGACATCCCGTGCAGCAATAGACGTCCGTCGAACACGCAAGCGCCTGCCCGCAGTGGGCACACGAGGACTCAACGGACGAGGCGATGGGAGAGGACACAGATCGCCGCATCTGCATCGGCCGGTCCAATCAGGATGGCGACCTCACCTTCCACGAAACAAAGGGATCTCGCGTGAGGCCTGGGTTCGCAGCGCACCTCTTGGTGCAACACATGCGGCGATATGAGGGCGCAAACGCAAACTGTGCGTCTCGCACTAAAGCCCATTTTCTACGCGTATTTTGGAGATCGCGCGCATTAATTGCGCGCACTTTGGTACGTGCGCGCAATGCTTGCATCGCGCGGCGTCAATTCTCTGGCGTGTCTGCGCGGCATCCGACTTGCTCCACGAAGCCTATGGTCCTCCTCACGACGTCTGTCCTGGTTGGCTTCATTGCCGGGCTGATGTCGCTCCCTCATTGCGCGTTCATGTGTGGTCCGCTCGCGGGCGCGGCATGCGGGCAGGAGGGCGCGCGCTCGCGCAGTGGCGCCGCGTACATGATCACAAGAGCGCTGGCTTACATGCTGCTCGGTGCGCTGGCGGGCAGTGCGGGCGGGCTGATTGATGCGCTCTTTCCACCTGCATGGGCGCGCATGCTCCTCTCGCTCTCGCTCGCGGTCGGCATGGTGATCTTGGCGGTGCGTCTCTTTCGCGCGTCCGCGCCGCGCAGCGTGCCCGAGCCCAAGCTCGTGTCGCTTGAGATGAAGCGCCCCACGACACTCGCCAAGCCGATGCTCCTCGGCGCGCTGACCGCGCTGCTTCCCTGCGGCTCGCTCTACGCGGCGTTGCTTGTGGCAACGGCGACCGCGAGCGCACTCACCGGTGCACTCTCGATGTTCGGCTTCGCCCTCGGCAGCGCCCCCGCGCTCGTGCTCTGGCAATCGTTTGCGCGCTGGTCCACGCGCATGGGACGCGAGACGCAAGTTGGCCTCGGTATCGTCTTCCTCGCTTTCGCAGGCTTGTTGGTGGTGCGTGGCTGGCCGCGCGAAGACCCCCACGCCTCATGTCACGTCGCGCCCCGATCGGCCTTTCCATGAACCGCAACCTTGAAGTCATGCGCGAGCTTGGGCGCGTCCACCTCGACCCGCAGCGCCTCGCCGATCTGAAGCGCTATGTGCGTTTTGAAAACGAAGACTCGAGGCGCGTGATCGAGGCGCATCCCCACGTGGCGCCTCATTTCGAGCAGGTCTCCACCGTCTTTTACGAGCGCCTGCGCGAGAGCCCCGATGCGTACGCGATCATGCGCGACGATCAACAGACCGAGCGCCTAAGACGCTCGCTCGTCGTCTGGATGCAGCAGCTCTTTCGCGGCCCGCACGATCATGCGCACTTCGCACGCACAGCGTTCATTGGGCACGTGCACGTCGATGTGGGGCTGCCTGAGCGATACATGGTCGCCGCGATGAATGTCATCCGCACCGAGCTCGTCGGTGTGCTCCTCGCGTGCGATCTCGCGAGCCACTCCGAGAGCGTCTCGTTGCTCTTCGATCTGGAGTTGGCGATCATGCTCGACGCCTTCGCCGAGCACTTCACCGAGCGCCTCAAGCGCGCCTCACAAGCCACCCATGTCGCTGATGTCGCGCGCGCGATCGACAACCTCGGCGTGGTGGTCATCGGCCTCGATGACAGCAGGGTGATCCGCTTCTTCAACGATGAGGCCGAGCGCATCACGGGCTACGGACGCGACCAAGTCATCGGCCGCCCCGTCACCTTTCTCTTCCCGAATGAGCCGCAACTGCCGAAGCGCATTGGCGCCACCGCCACGACCGAATCCTTCGACCTCTCCCTCATCACACGCTCGGGTCGAACGCGCGCATTTCGCGCACATCTCAAGGGGTTTGATGGAGGCCAAGCGGGCCTCTCGATGTTCCTCACCGGCGCCGACATCACCGATGAAGTCGCGCTCGAGGAGCGCACGCGTCAGGCCGAGAGACTCGCCTCGATTGGGCACCTCGCCGCAGGCCTTGCCCATGAGATTCGCAACCCGCTCAACGGTGCACACCTTCATCTGACGATCCTTGAGCGCACGCTCAAGAGCGGCCTCGCAGGTGTCGCCAACGCCGACGCGCTCGACTCGGTGCACACCGTCTCGAAGGAGGTGCAGCGCCTCTCCGCGCTCGTCACCGAGTTCCTTCAATTCGCCAAGCCTCAGCCGCTTCAGCTGCACGAGCTCTCCCTGCACGAGGTCTGTCGTCATGCGGCGCATCTCTTGGGCCCTGAGGCCGTACGCCGAGACATCACGCTCACGCTCGATCTGCCGCTCACCGAGGCCATGGTGCGCGGGGATCGCGACAAGCTCTCGCAGGTGCTGATCAACCTGATTCAGAACGCATTCGAGGCGATCGCGACACCTCCAAAGCGCGACGAGTCCCCCATCGGGACCGTCACGCTGCGCGTGCGAAGACAGCCGCGCACCGTCACGGCGGAGGTCATCGACGACGGGCCTGGGGTGAAATCCGGCGACGGTTCCATCTTCGATGCGTTCTTCTCCACCAAGCCCCAGGGCACCGGCCTCGGCCTCTCGATCGCCCACCGCATCATCGAAGATCACGGCGGCTCACTCACCTACGAGAGCCGTGTGGTGATGCCCGAGCGCGACCTCCAACAGACCATCTTCCGTGTGGAGCTTCCTGTGCTTGAGAGCACCTTCAAGACGAACGAGAACGATCATGCGACGTGAGCCCGAAGCAAGACGAGACCGCATCCTGGTCGTCGACGACGAGCCCAGTGCACGTACAGGGCTAGAGAAACTTCTCGCCTCGGAAGGCTACCGAGTGTGGACCGCCGAGGATGGTGAGAGCGCGCTCGTCCTCGTGGATGAGATCGCGCCCGACATTGTCGTCACCGACTTGAAAATGCCTGGAATGGATGGGCTCGCGCTGCTGGAGCGAATCCGCGCACGCAACCCCGCGCTGCCTGTCATCGTGGTCACGGCGTTCGGTGATGTCTCAAGCGCAGTCGCCGCGATGCGACGCGGCGCGGCCGACTACCTCACCAAGCCTATCGACCTCGACGCGCTCCTTCTCGGCGTAGAGCGAGCGCTGGAGCACAACCATCTCCTCGCCGAGGCCGAGCACCTCCGCAGGCAGGTTCAGGAGCGAAACGACGAAGGCCTTCAGGGCCTCACCGGCGCGAGCCCAGCGATGCTCTCCGTCTACCGGACCGTGAGGCAGATCGCGTCCTCTCGCGCGACGGTGCTCGTCACTGGCGAGAGCGGAACGGGCAAAGGCGAGATCGCGCGCGCGATCCACGCATTGAGCCCACGCGTGAAGGAGCCCTTCGTCACGCTTCAATGCGCATCGCTCGCCGAGTCGCTCCTTGAGAGCGAGCTCTTCGGTCACGAGAAGGGCGCATTCACCGGCGCCGAGAAGAGGCGCATCGGACGCTTCGAGCAAGCCCATGGCGGCACCCTCTTCCTCGACGAGGTCGGCGAAATTCCCCTGCCAACGCAGGTAAAATTGCTGCGCGTCCTCCAGGAGCGCACCTTCGAGCGCGTGGGCGGAAACGATCCGATTAAGGTCGATGTGCGCGTCATCGCAGCGACGAATCGCAAGCTCGAAGAGGATGTGAAGAACGGCTTGTTCCGGGAGGATCTCTATTATCGCCTCCATGTAATTCATATCGAAATGCCGCCACTGCGCGCGCGCTCGGGCGATGTGGTGTTGCTCGCGAATTCCTTCCTTCGGCGCTTCGCACGCGAGAACGGAAAGTCGGTGCACTCCCTCTCCGACGGCGCGCGTCTCCGCATCCTCGCGCATGCTTGGCCTGGCAATGTGCGTGAGCTTGAGAACGCGATCGAGCGTGCCGTGGTGATGAGTCACGGCGAGGCGCTCCTTGAGGACGATCTCCCCGGCAACGTCTCTTCAGCATCGCCCGCCCTCGGAATTCGCATCCCCGGCTCGACGATGGCCGAGGTCGAGAAGCACGTGATCATGACGACGCTCACGGCGATGGAGGGCTCAACGAAGAAGACGGCCGAGGCGCTCGGCATCAGCGTGCGCACCGTGCAGTACCGGCTGGCGCAATACGGTCATATCGGATCACCCGACGACAACTGAGCGCGGCCATCCTTCGTTTACCAGCGGCAGAAGGATGCGTCACTTGCCGCGCTGTTGGCGCGCTGTTGGCGCGTATCTCACGCTCTATCGGGCGCCGGTCACGCGCTCTTCAGAGTGGCCTCTGTGTAGCCAAAGACGCGCTTGTGCATTCCCCGCACGATCACCCACGAGAGCAGCCCTACCGGGCCAAGGAGTAGGGTTAGCACTTGGGATGGGATCGCCGTCCAGGGCTTCATCGCCAGGCGCTCACAATCGCGCCCGATCCATGCGCCGACGAAGAGATCGAAGATCAGGTAGTGCACCCAGCAGGCGATGATCGTCTGGGGCGTAGTGAAGATGCGCGTCACGCCTTCGAGCGTGAAGAAGTTGCTCCCCTGCGGGCCCGGTTGATCGCCAAAGAGCAGCATGGCGTAGGCCACCCCCAGCACACATGCGTAGAGCCCAGAGTGCACGACTCGCTTGGTGATCGCGTGACGGGGCAAGAACCAGAGCAGCGCCCAGCCAGGCAACACCGCGTAGTTGAGGACCGTGAAGATGAGCTCGTAGGACACGGCGCGATCAGAGCACAGATGCGTCTTCCTCGATGCGGCGATCCATCTGGCGTAAGGTCCGCGCCGTGTCTGCCGTGCGCGGAATTCTCAAGACGATGCGACCCCATCAGTGGGTCAAGAATGGCTCCGTTCTCGCGCCTCTGGTCTTCGCGCATCAAGCGCTCAACTTCGAAGTAGCGATGCGTGCGCTCGCGGGCTTCGCGCTCTTCTGCATGCTCGCCAGCGCGGTCTACATCCTCAACGACGTCGTCGACATCGAGGCCGACAAGCTCCACCCGACGAAGAAGACCCGCCCCATCCCCGCGGGCATCGTGCCGCTCAAGATGGCGAAGGGTGTCTTTGTTGGTCTGATCGCCACGGTGATCCTGCTCGGCGGCTTGCTCTCATTGCCCTTCCTCGCGGCGATGATGGGCTACCTCGCGAACAACCTCCTCTACACCTTCCGACTCAAGAGGGTGGCCTACCTCGATGTGCTCTCGATCGTGATGGGCTTTGAGCTCCGCGTGATCGCAGGGGCGCTCGCGGCGGGGGTGCCCGCGTCCTGGTACCTGCTCATCGTCATCTTCGAGTTCGCCGCCTTCCTGGGCCTCGGCAAGCGTCTTCATGAGCTCTCGATCGCGGGCGATGGCGCGACGCGCGCTGCCCTTCGCTCCTACAATCCGAAGGTCATCACCTGGCTGATGCTCGTGACCGGGATCGCCGGTGTCGCGACCTACGCGGTCTACACATTTGACCCTGAGACCATCTCCCGCTTCGGGACGCCCTACCTCGGCATCACGACCATTTTCATCCTCTTCGGCGTGCTCCGATTCGTCTGGCTCGTGCGCCGCAAATCGCACGCGGAGAGCCCCACCGACGCGATGCTCCACGACCTACCTTTCCTCTCTAATTTGGGCGTTTGGGCGACCGCGGTGATGGTGATTCTCTACTCCGCGTGAGCCATTCGGCGCCCGCCCGTCCTGCTCGACGCAAGTCGCGATCTTGGTTTGGGGTCCACCTTCCCTAAGCTCAAGAGTGGTCCGCGCGTTGCTGTAAGTTCCGCGTCGGATGTCGGGTTCACCGTCGCTGATCGCGCTCACCATCACGATCGCCATGATGGTCTATCTGAGCTTCCATCACCTCGCGCTCGCGAGTCGGACGGGCTCGGGTCGCATCCATCTCGGAATCGGTCTGGTGGGCGGCGCGTCGCTGGTGCTCGCGCTGACGCGGTTCGTGTTTTATCTCGCGCCTACGCCCGAGATCCCTGGTCCTAACAAGCAACTCGCTGTCACTGGCGCCCAGATCCAGACGCAGTTCTACGACGACCCGCTTACCCTCGACATCACGGTCGATCATGGACCTCGCGGATGAGCCCATTGCCCGTCACAAGGGAGCGGCCGCCTGGGATGCGTTTTGGCGGGTGGACCCGCGCCCCGACGGGCGTCCCGCTCCTGACGGACCGACGGTGGAGAGCGTCGAGGAGAAGCTCGAACATGTCGCCATTGCATCGCGATCCTTCCCGCTTCGGTAGCTCATCGCTACGTCCGTGAAGACGTGCGCAGCCTCCCGACCCACGACATTGCGCCCGCGACAGTCGCTGTCACAACCCGCCGCGAACACCACCCGCCAATGCTGGTCGCATTCATCCACGCGCTAGCCGTACATCACGCTCCAATCCGGCACCGAACTTGACGGCGGACGATGAACCGAACTGGATGCATGACCGACCGCCTCGACCCCGCGCGCGCCCACGGCTTTGCGACCGAACTGCGCGCATCGGCCGCCGAGCTTCAGACGCATGTGGACGCAAGCCAGCCCGTTCGTTTGCGTGTTCAGCTGACCGAGAAGATGCACTTCGCCACGGCGAAGGCCGCGCACGCTGCCCTGGTCAACCTCAAGCGCGCTTGGAAGTCGGATGGACAGAGTGAGGCTGAGATCCACACCGTGATTCCTGACCGCCCAGGAGCCCGCAAAACGCCCGCAACCCCGGTTTGAGGCGCCCACACGTCGTTGGTTTCAGAAACGAGCTCGGGAAATCGCACCCACACCGCTGTGGATGGCAAAAAGAGAGGAGAAAAACCCGACCACAGACCTGTGGCCGGGTTTTTTCCCGGGGAAAATCGCACTCACAGCCGTGTGGGTGGCAAAACGGGCACGGAATGGCACGGCCCCAGGTCGTTGGTTTGGAAATCGGGCACGGAATGGCACGGCCTGTGAGCTGTGCTTTGCGAAAAGCGCGGGGGAAAACGCGAGCCATGGTGTGGGGGAGGCGGAAAGCCATGGTTTTGGTGAGTTGCGGCTCGAAAAGGCGGTCGAGCGCGGCTTGCGGGAGTGGTCAGCCTTCCACGCTCACGCCCTGGCATGTCGTGCACACAAACACCGCGCGCCCCGCAAGATCGATTCGCTCAATGATCGTCTCGCACACGAAGCAGGGCTGGCCCTCGCGACCGAAGACGAAGTGACGGCGCTGACGACGCGCGAGGCCTTCGCGCAGAAGGCGTTTCGCGCGCAGTGCATCGAGCGTAATGCCGCCTGTCTCGAGGCTGCGCCGGGTGATCGCCAGCGTGTTCTCGGCGAGCTTCTTGATCTGCGGCTTGGTGAGCGAGGAGGGGCGCACGAGGGGGTCTACGCCGGAGACGAAGAGGATCTCCGAGCGCAGGTAGTTGCCGATGCCCGCGACGAACGCTTGGTCGAGGTAGAGCGAGGCGAGGCGCTTGTTCTTCCAGGCTTTGTCTGTGAGGCGCTTGCGCAAAAGCGCTGGCGTGACGGCGACATCGAGGGCGTCGGGGCCGAGCTTTTGGAGGAAGGGATGCTCGTGCAGATCATCCTCGTGGAGGATTGCGATATCGGTGGCGCTGAAGAGGCGCGCGGTATGCGAGGCCGAGCGAATCTCCAGGCGCAGGCTGCGACGACTGCGCGACGCCTTCTGCTGCGCGAGCACCTCCCAGCGCCCGTAGAGTTGGTTGTGCGAGTAGAGGACGTAGCCGCCTGTGAGCCACGTCAGCATGGCTTTTCCGCGTGTCTCGATGCGCCCGATGTGCGTGCTCTGAAAGAGATCGTTCCATGGCGTGAGCTCAGGGATGTGAAAGACGATCTCGACGGGGACGCCGCCTACGCCTTTGAATATGCGATCGGCGGCGCGACGAATCTCTGGGCCTTCAGGCATGCGCCCTCACTGGGGCCACACGCGTCTTTCGCAAAGCCTTGCGTGTGATGCGGACGTGACATTCTGCGTACTGCTTATGAACGCACCTCTACTTTCCGGAACGGGAAACCAGCAAGCTCTTCGCATCCCCGCGCTCTCGCTCGTCTTGCTGATCGGCCCCTCGGGCTCGGGCAAGAGCACGCTGGCCAAGCGTCTGTTTCGTCCTTCGGAGGTGCTCTCCTCCGATCGCTTTCGCGGGATGGTGCGAGACGACGAGGGCGATATGAGCGCGACGGCGGATGCATTCGCGGCGCTTCATTTCATCTTGGAGAAGAGGCTCGCGGCGGGGCTGCTCACGGTGATCGATGCGACGAATGTGAAGGATGTCGACAGAGCTTCGTTGCTCTCGCTCGCGCAGCGCTATCACGTCATCCCGGTGGCGATCGTGCTCGATGTGAGCATCGACATTTGCCTTCAGCACAACGCGCAGAGGCCGGATCGTCAGGGCAGCCGCAGCTGGGTGATTTCACAACACGGGGCGATGCGTCGCAGCCTGCGTGGCGGCGTGAATGCCCTGGAAAGGGAAGGCTTCCGCTATGTATATGTGCTCGACAGCGAGGCGCGCATTCAGGCGGCGCAGCTTGAGCGCACGAAGGTCTATTCGGATGCGCGGGAGGAGCGCGGGCCCTTCGACATCATCGGCGATGTGCATGGCTGTTACGACGAGCTCTGCATGCTCATCGAGCGCTTGGGCTACGTGCCCGATGCCGAGGGCGTGCCGAGACACAAGACGCGGCGGATGATCTTTCTTGGTGACTTGGTCGACCGTGGGCCGCGCTCCCTCGACAGCCTCTTGCTCGCCAAGCGCATGGTCGATGCGGGCGCGGCGCTGATGGTCCCGGGCAACCATGAGGCGAAGCTGGAGCGTCATCTGCGCGGCAAGAATGTGAAGCCAACGCATGGCCTCGCGCGGACGATCGCCGAACTCGATGCGCTCTCACCTGAAGAGAAAAAGACGATGAGCGCGATGCTCGCGGACTTCATTTACGGGCTCGTGAGCCACCTCGTGCTCGAAGGCGGCAAGCTCGTCGTGGCCCACGCGGGCATGAAGAGAGAGCTGCAGATGCGAGGCTCGGGCGCCGTGCGCGAGTTCGCGCTTTACGGCGAGACGACGGGCGAGGTCGATGCCGACGGCTTCCCGGTGCGCGCCGACTGGGCGCTCGATTATTCGGGCGATGCCGAGGTCGTCTACGGGCATACGCCGGTGCACGAGGCCGTCTGGGTGAACCGCACGATCTGCATCGACACAGGCTGCGTCTTTGGCGGCCTGCTCACCGCGCTGCGCTGGCCCGAGCATGAGCTGGTGCAGGTTCCAGCGAAGGAGGCGTATTGGGAGGGGCGCGTGCGCAAGGAGGCTCATGCAAGCGCGGGGTTGCATGACCATCGATCGATCCTCGACCTCGGCGACCTCTCCGGCAAGCGCACGCTGACCACCAAGCTCATGCCCTCGATCACGATCGAAGGCGCGCAGACCGCCGAGGCGATCGAGCTGCTCAGTCGCTTCGCCGTGAACCCGCGCTGGCTCATCCATCTCCCGCCCACGATGTCGCCGGTAGAGACGTCGAAAGAGGCTTCCTTGTTGGAGCACCCGGCCGAGGCTTTTGCCTACTTCCGCAAGGTGTTGAAGGCGCCGATCGTCGTCTGCGAAGAGAAGCATATGGGCTCGCGCGCGATCGTTATTGTGTGCCGACATCCGGGTGTGGCCGAGAAACGCTTTGGCATTGCCAAGGAGCACGCGGGGCACGGGCTCGGCATCGTCTACACGCGCACAGGTCGGCGCTTCTTGGATGACGCGAAGCTCGAAGAAGGCTTGCTCGATGCCGTGCGCAAGAGCGCCGAAGCGTCGGGGATCTTCGAGCGCTTTCAGACCGACTGGCTCTGCCTCGATGCCGAGCTGATGCCCTGGTCGCTCAAGGCGCAGGAGCTCATCTCTCGCCAATACGCGCGTACGGTGAATGCGAGCGAGGGCATGCTGGAAGTGCTCACGCCCCTGCTCGAAGCGGCGCAGCTGCGGGGCCTGCGCGTGGGCGAGTTGAAGGCGCGCACGGAGCAGCGCGTGGAGAACACGGCGCGCTTTCGCAAGACGATGGAGGGCTACATCTGGCCGACACCGAAGCTGGAAGATATGCGCCTGGCCGTCTTTCATCTGCTCGCGCATGAGGGGCATGTTCGGCTCGAAGAGTCACATACGCTGCACCTCGAAGTGGCCGACGCGCTCGCCGCGCATGATGCTTCCGGCATCCTGATTCGCACCGAGCGCGAGGTGGTGGATCTGCGCATTCCAGAAGACGTCGAGCGGGCGACTTCATGGTGGCTGCGCATGACGGAAGCGGGCGGCGAGGGCATGGTCGTGAAGCCGCTGGAGGGCATCGCGCGCGGGTCGAAAGGCCCCTTCCAGCCCGCCCTCAAAGTGCGCGGACGCGACTACCTGCGGCTCATCTACGGCATCGACTACGACCTGCCCGGCAACCTCGCGCGGCTTCGTCAGCGCAGCGTCACGAGGAAGCGCTCCCTCGCCGTGCGTGAGCTCGCATTGGGTCACGAGGCGCTGCTGCGCTTTGTGCGAAGGGATGCGCTCGTGCGTGTGCATGAGTGCGTGCTGGGCGTGCTGGCGATGGAGAGCGAAGCGGTGGATCCGCGGCTTTGAGTTGCGAAAGCGCCGGCACCCTTGCGACGGGCGCTCGGATACCATCGCTCGGTGCCGAGTTCGATCCGTGTACCGTTCTTCGCGCTTGCGGCGCTGCCGTGGGCTGCGTGCGGTGACATGCCGACGAGACCAGACGCTCCCCTCGATGCGGCGATAAGCGCGCGCGACGGGAGCCTCGAACCAGGGACCGACGCACACACGCCTGACGCCGGGCTCGACGCTGCGCTCGAAGACGCGGGCTCCGGCGCCATGAACGACGATACGGGCCCGATGCCGATCCGCGTGACCGTCGAGCATGTGACGAATCGTCATCGCTACGTGCCAGGCGCGATGTTTGGTGGTTGGGGGCAGCACCTGGGTCACCTCGTGCGCGCGGGCGGCACGCTCTACTGGGTCGATGACGCTTGCGATCAGCGCGTCGCGGGCGACTGCGACGTGAACGTGAACCGACGCGTCGAGGTGCTGCGGCGTGATCTCGCGGGCTGGACCTCGATCGGCACGCTGCCGCTGATGGGCGTGCAGCAGAATACGGGCGCCATCGCGAGCGACACGGCGCTGCGCGCGTACGGCGTCGACATCGTGTCGTCGCGCATGACGGAGTGCACCTTTGACATCGCGACCGCGACCGGCGGCTGCGCGGCGACCGCGATCGCCACGGGTCCGAACGCGAACTATGTCGGCGCATCGGTCTCGCCCGCAGGACATCGCATCGCGTGGTGGACCAACGTCGTCGATGGTGGCGGCGGGAGCTTCTCGTACGTCGCCGACTACGGCGGCGGCTGGAACGGCCCTCGAAGCGGTTCGATCGCTGGGTACAACGACTTCGCATACGCCCACGCAGGCTTCTTCGAGGGGAGCCCGACGGTGCTCTTCTTTGGACAGGTCGTCTCGGGCCTCGCGCCCGCGTGGAGCTTTGGGACGCTCGTCGGCGAAGCGGACCTCACGACGGCCCGCGCCGCGACGTTCAGCAATGTGCTGACGCCTCCGAGCGGCGAAACGATCGCGTCGACGAACGACCTCTTCGTGGACCCCGCAACGAGCGAGGCGCACCTCCTCGCGCGCGCCACCAGCGGCGCCGTCGTCTACTACCACCGCCCGGTGGGTGGTCCTTGGAGCGCGCCGACCCTGCTGCCGCCAACGAGCTTTCGTGCGCGCTTCCTTGAGAGCCCCGCGTGGCTTGCGATCGCGAGCGGTCCACCCGAGGGCGGGCTCGTGGTGCGTCGCTTCGAGCGCAGTGTCGTGGCGAGAGGTGGGCCGCTCGACTTCGAGGCGGCGATCGTTGAGGCGCTACGGCTGCCCTCCGGCCTCGGTGCCGTGCAGGGGATCTATCCAGAGGCCGATGTGACTCAGACCGAGCCAGTGCGAGAGCTTGCGTTCTGCGTAGTCGGCGAGGCTGCACAGAACGACGTAACCTTTTTCGTGCTCGAGTGAACGGAACTACGACGTGCGACGCGATGCAGGCCGCGACGTTTTCGTTTCTGTCTTGGTCGATGTGCCTCTTGATTCGACGGCCATGGATGCGCCGCGCTTCGACCCGCCAGATGCCCCCGCGACATGTCCACTCGCGGTTGCCGCGACATTGATCCCGGAGCGAACGGTTGCGCAGTCGCCCTGGAAGCTCCCTTCGTTGACGCATCGCTATGGGGTCCAACAGTCAATGTTCATTGCGACACCCCCATCGCCATGGGGGTAAGCAGTCAATGCTGATTGCCGGACCCCCACCGCCATGGGGTCGAACAGTCAATGTTGATTGCCGGACCCCCACCGCCATGGGTCCAACAGTCAAAGTTGACTGCGAGACCCCACCCTCTTGTGGTTTTTCAGTCAACGTTGAATCCGAGACCCCAAGCGGTGGTGGGTAGCGCACTCAACGTTGAACCCCGAGCCCCTGTTGCAATCTCCCCTTGTCCGCATTTACGAAGAGCTCCCCGAGGCGGATGTGCTCCGCGCGCTCGAGCCGCTGGCCGAGGCAAAGCAGACGCTGGCGGATGCCAAGAAGCGGGCGGCGAAGGGTGAGGAGGAGGAAGAGGAGGAAGACCTTGGCGAGGAGCTTCCGAAGGTCGGCTGATCGGCTCGTCACAAACGAAGTGACGAGGACGCGGAGGACGCGGAGGCCTCAGCTGCGGTGAGCACCTCCCCCTCCAAATCCGAAACCACGCCGATTCGAGCGAAATGCGCGCTCTTCTTCCCCCGGCCTACGGCGCCATAATGGGGACGTGGCGACCGAGATCGATGACCCGCAGTTCACTCGACGCGAGCTGCTTCAAGGGGGAGCGGTGCTCGGAGCCGCTTTGGTCGTGCCGGGCTGCGCGTCGGTTCGCGGAGCGGAGCGCACGCTTGTTTCATCAACGAGGAGATTCACCATGCCTTATGACGTCGTTATCGTGGGCGGAGGTCCTGCCGGACTTTCCGCAGCGCTCGCACTCGGTCGCGCACGTCGGCGCGTCCTGCTCTGTGACTCGGGGCCGCGACGAAATGCAGCCGCCGAGCGCCTGTACAACTTCGTGACGCGCGACGGCATCCCGCCAGATGAGTTTCGCCGCATCGGGCGGGAGCAGCTCGAAGCCTACGTTGGAGTCGAGACGTGCGAGGAGAGCGTCGAGGAGATCCGCGGTGAGCGCGGGGCGTTCGAAGTTTGCCTGGGGACGGTCCGCGTGCAGGCGCGGCGCATCCTTCTCTGCACCGGGATGATCGACGAAATGCCCGAGATCGACGGCTTCCGCGAGCTGTGGGGGAAGTCGATTTTTCAATGCCCCTATTGCCATGGGTGGGAAGCGCAAAACCAGACCTTCGGACTGCTCGCCTCAAGCGTCGAGATGCTCGAGTTCGCACTCTTTCTGCGCGCTTGGACCGGCCACGTGATCGCGTTGACCGACGCCCGCTTCCCAGTCCCTAGAGAGGTCGCCGCGCGGCTGAGCCTCGCCGGTGTGGGGATCGAAGAGGGCCGAATCACGCGGCTTGCGATTAGGGAAGAGCATCTCGAACACGTCGAGTTCGACGGTCGTTCCCCGTTGCGTCTCGACCTGCTCTTCGCGCGCCCTTCTCAACGGCAGGTGCCGATCGTTCAAACGCTCGGGCTCGCGCTCAATCCGATGGGGTTCGTGCAGGTGGACGAGATGCACCGCGAGACGTCGATGCCTGGCGTGTATGCCGGTGGTGATCTTGTGACACCAGCACAAGGGGCGATCTTCGCGGCGGCGTCAGGAGTCCATGCGGCCGGCATGCTGAACCACGCGCTTGTTCCGGAGTTGGCGGTCAGTGGCCAGCTCGCGTGACCGCGCAGAAATCCGCAAGAGAGTTCGCTAGGGAGAGGGAGCGGATGCCCGGCGCCTGGCCGAACGCCAAGCCGCAGGTGTTGCTCCATGCCCACGACGGAACATGCGAATGAAGTGCGTCACGTCCGCGTAGCCCACGCGCTCTGCAACAATCTCCACGAGCTCGTCGGTGTGGACGAGACGACTTCTGGCCTCTGCCATGCGTCCGGCGGTGATCCATTCGACAGCGCTCTTTCCCGTCGCCCGGCGAAGCATCGTCGTCACGTGCGCGGGAGACCGTCGAACGGCCTCGGCGACCTCGCGAAGCGATATGGGCTTGAGGCAGTGAAGCTCGATGAACTGAAGAGCCTCGCCGACGACGGTCGGCTGGAGTTCCGCTGCGGGTGAGAACGCCGCCGCTCTCTTCACCTCCGCAAGGATCAGCCCAAGGAGACTTTTCTGTACGACGTCCGCGTGCGCGGAGCACGCCCCATGCGTGACTTCCCTTTGCAGCTCGACGAAGAGGTACTCAAGGTGTCCCTGACGTTCGCCAGGGATGTGCACGACGGGCGACGCACCGGCCCGCGCCCGCTCGAAAGGATCGAGAAGCGGAGCGAGTTCTGAGGGTGCGTAGCAAGCCGCGCAGAACCCGAGTCCCCAGGCCCTCGGATCACGTGCAGTCTCAAGGCTGTGCCGTTCGCCCGCGGGCACAAGCATCGCGTCTCCTTCGCGGAGATGGAGCCGAGCGCCATGCTGAAGCACGGTGGCTTGTCCTCGGGTGTAGAAGGCCAGCGCAACGTGTTCGTGCGTGGCCACGGCTGCACGTTTGACCACGCCTTCTTGATCGAACCGAGCGACGGCGATGACGCTGTGGTCAAACCAGCGAGAGGTGGGCGCCGACATGGATGAGGCTACCTCGGTGGCAGGGCCGACGCGAAGAACGATACAGCGCCCATCGCGGCCGCTGCGAACTCAGAGGGGGTCATCTCCGTGGGCCAAGCGGCCGGGTTCCAGGGCCTGGGACGCAGGGGTCCCGACGTCGTCCCATGGATGATGTGGAAGTGGGGACGAGAGCCGTGAACCTCGATTACCGAGATGTCGAGCAACGCGTACGTCGAGCACTCGCCTTCGGACGTAGCGACGAGATCGAACGCCCGCGATGCGTGCTCGTGGGCGCCGGCATCCGCGCTTGCATGGTCGTGTGCAGCACGCGGGCTGTAGCGTCCCGCGCAGAGGACCGTCGCACCGTTCAAGAACGTGATGGTCTGTCCTTCAACGCGCAGCAGCGTGTAGTCGACATCCGCAGGAACGACGAGGAGGTCTTCGATCTCCTGAACCGAGTACTCGGGCCGCATGGCGTGCACCGCCTCGGCGACGGGATTGAAGGCGTCGTCGCGATACAACGGCTCCGCCGCTTGCCAGGTTCTCGCGTAGGGCGCGAGCGCCCGCACCGCCGCTTCATCCCCGGTGCTGCCGGACTCCCCGCATCCGGCCCCCAGCAACGCAATCAAGACCGCACTCCAGTGGTGAAAGAATCCTCGTGGCATGTACTCACTCCTTGTTGGTGCAGTTCTTTCCCGAGAGGGAAACCAGCAAATGCTTTCTGCAACTGGGTTGCAACATCCCCCTTGCTGCCCATCGTGGGCAGAGCGCGATTTGTTGTGCAATCGGCGGATCTTCAGCATCCGCTCCCCAGGCTCTCCCAATCTGAGGGCGAACTCAGAAAGAAGGGTCAACGTTGAGTCCCAGACCGACTCGCCTGGGGGTCCAACACTCAACATTGACTGC